>Ga0315906_10000006_pt1 | contig 321283 bp, 386 predicted proteins | sample LakEriMetagenome_4_FD_203526 | JGI IMG/M metagenome (GOLD analysis project Ga0315906, IMG submission 203526) | Freshwater fungal communities from buoy surface, Lake Erie, Ohio, United States - Buoy 2 MA122 | ecosystem: Environmental > Aquatic > Freshwater > Lake > Lake biofilm | place: USA...
GTTCCAGAAGTTCCTGACGAACCACTTGAACCAGATGAGCCAGATGTTCCACTTGTTCCAGATGAGCCAGATGTTCCACTTGTTCCAGATGAACCTGAACTTCCAGATGAACCTGATGTTCCGCTTGTTCCAGATGTTCCATTAGTTCCAGAAGTTCCTGACGAACCACTTGAACCAGATGAGCCAGATGTTCCACTTGTTCCAGATGAGCCAGATGTTCCACTTGTTCCAGATGAACCTGAACTTCCAGATGAACCTGATGTTCCGCTTGTTCCAGATGTTCCATTAGTTCCAGAAGTTCCTGACGAACCACTTGAACCAGATGAGCCAGATGTTCCACTTGTCCCTGATGAACCTGATGTTCCACTTGTTCCTGATGAACCACTTGAACCTGATGAACCTGATGTTCCAGATGTTCCATTTGTTCCAGATGTTCCGCTTGAGCCTGAACTTCCCGAAGAACCTGATGTTCCGCTTGTTCCAGAAGAGCCCGATGTTCCACTTGTTCCTGATGAACCACTCGAACCTGAAGAACCTGATGTTCCGCTTGTTCCTGATGTTCCGTCAGTTCCACTTGAACCTGAACTACCTGAAGAACCCGAAGTTCCGCTTGTCCCTGAACTACCTGAAGAACCTGAAGTTCCGCTAGTTCCACTCGAACCTGAACTTCCCGAAGAACCTGAAGTTCCGCTAGTTCCAGATGTTCCGTTTGTTCCAGATGTTCCGCTTGAACCTGAACTTCCACTTGAACCAGATGTTCCACTTGTTCCCGATGAACCCGATGTTCCAGACGTTCCAGAAGAACCTGAGCTTCCTGAAGAACCTGAAGTTCCGCTAGTTCCAGATGTTCCGTTTGTTCCACTTGTTCCAGAAGAGCCTGAGGAACCACTTGAGCCTGAGGTTCCAGATGAACCTGATGTTCCGCTTGTTCCAGAAGAGCCAGATGAACCACTTGAACCAGATGTTCCACTTGTTCCAGATGTTCCGTTCGTTCCAGATGTTCCTGATGAACCACTTGAACCGCTTGAACCAGATGTTCCACTAGTACCAGAGGAGCCTGATGTTCCACTTGTGCCCGATGAACCTGAACTACCAGAAGAACCTGATGTTCCGCTAGTTCCAGATGTACCATTTGTGCCAGATGTTCCGCTCGAACCTGAGCTACCCGAAGAACCTGATGTCCCTGAAGAACCTGAAGTTCCACTTGTTCCCGATGAACCAGATGAGCCACTAGAGCCAGATGTTCCGCTTGTTCCCGATGTTCCGTTTGTTCCAGAAGTCCCAGATGAACCACTTGAACCTGAAGAACCTGAAGTTCCGCTCGTTCCCGAAGAACCTGAAGAACCTGATGTTCCGCTAGTTCCAGATGAACCACTTGAACCTGAAGAACCTGAAGTTCCGCTAGTTCCAGAAGTTCCATTTGTTCCAGATGTTCCTGAAGAACCTGAACTTCCACTCGAACCAGATGTTCCTGATGTTCCAGATGAACCAGATGTTCCACTTGTGCCTGATGAACCTGAGCTACCCGAAGAACCTGAAGTTCCACTTGTTCCTGATGTCCCAGAAGTTCCATTTGTTCCAGAGGTTCCTGATGAACCTGAGCTACCACTTGAACCTGATGTCCCTGAAGAGCCAGATGTTCCGCTTGTTCCTGATGAACCACTTGAACCTGACGAACCTGATGTTCCACTTGTTCCCGATGTTCCGTTTGTTCCTGAGGTCCCTGATGAACCGCTTGAACCAGATGAGCCTGATGTTCCACTTGTTCCAGAAGAACCTGATGTTCCACTTGTTCCAGAAGAACCTGAAGAACCGCTTGAACCTGATGTCCCTGAAGAGCCAGATGTTCCACTTGTTCCGGAAGAACCTGAAGAACCACTCGAGCCTGAAGTTCCGGAAGAACCTGATGTTCCAGAAGAACCTGAAGTTCCAGATGAACCTGAAGTTCCAGATGAACCGTTTCCACCTGTTGCACCATCCAAATTGGTTGTCCAACTATTGAATGTTCCTGTTCCGTTTATTTCCAACACATATAATGTCAATGCTCCTGTCGAAGAATCATAACTTACAACATCTCCATGGAAGTGATTTGCTAATGAATTAGAAACAATAAGATGTTGTGCAATTGTATATGATAAACCAGTGCTTGTTGTTAAAGAAGTATTAGCACTTAACGTTAGTGTTGATAAATCAATTGATGTTGTTGAAGTTCCACTGTATTGTGCACTAATTCCTGATGTTCCAGATGTTCCGTTCGTTCCAGATGTTCCTGATGAGCCACTCGAACCAGATGAACCCGATGTTCCGCTAGTTCCTGATGAACCAGATGTTCCGCTAGTTCCAGATGAACCTGAACTTCCTGATGAACCTGAAGTTCCACTCGTCCCAGATGTTCCATCTGTTCCAGATGTTCCTGAAGAACCACTCGAACCTGATGAACCTGAAGTTCCACTTGTTCCTGAACTACCTGAAGAACCTGAAGTTCCACTTGTCCCTGAAGAACCAGATGAACCACTTGAACCTGAAGTCCCACTAGTTCCTGATGTTCCATTTGTTCCAGATGTCCCACTCGAGCCTGAACTTCCGCTTGAACCCGATGTTCCTGAAGAGCCAGATGTTCCGCTAGTCCCAGATGAACCTGAACTTCCCGAAGAACCTGATGTTCCACTTGTTCCAGATGTCCCATCTGTTCCAGATGTTCCTGATGAACCTGAGCTACCCGAAGAACCAGATGTTCCTGATGAACCAGATGTTCCACTTGTCCCTGATGAACCAGATGAACCGCTCGAACCTGAAGTTCCGCTTGTTCCTGATGTTCCATCAGTTCCACTTATTCCTGAAGAACCACTTGTTCCCGAACTTCCTGATGAACCATCAAGGCCATTTAATAAAATCCAACCACTAAGTGAAGATGGTTCATTTGTATTATTATTTATAGTTGATTGGTATGAAAATAAACCATCTATAACCATATCGCCATCCATATAAGTTGTTCCCGATACATAAGCTCCTTTGAATGGAGATGTTCCTGATGAACCTGAAGTTCCAGATGAGCCACTTGTTCCTGATGTTCCGTTTACTCCACTTAATCCACTAGAACCACTCGAGCCTGATGTCCCATCAGTCCCTGAAGAACCACTTGAACCTGATGTTCCGTCTATTCCACTAGTTCCAGAAGAACCTGATGTTCCACTTGAGCCTGAAGAACCTGAGCTACCAGATGAACCTGATGTTCCACTTGTGCCTGAAGAACCTGAGCTACCAGATGAACCTGATGTTCCACTTGTTCCTGAACTACCATCTGTTCCACTTGAGCCTGAAGAACCTGAGCTACCAGATGAACCTGATGTTCCACTAGTTCCTGATGAACCACTTGAACCTGAGGTTCCGCTAGTTCCCGAAGTGCCGTCTGTCCCACTTGAGCCAGATGAACCTGAAGTTCCACTAGTTCCCGAAGTGCCGTCTGTCCCACTTGTTCCAGAAGAACCTGATGTTCCACTTGTGCCTGAAGAACCACTTGAACCTGATGTTCCGTCTATTCCACTAGTTCCAGAAGAACCTGATGTTCCACTTGAGCCTGAAGAACCTGAGCTACCAGATGAACCTGATGTTCCACTAGTTCCTGAAGAACCATCTGTTCCACTGGAACCAGATGAACCTGATGTTCCACTAGTTCCTGAAGAACCATCTGTTCCACTAGAACCAGATGAACCTGATGTTCCACTTGTGCCTGAAGAACCTGAGCTACCAGATGAACCCGATGTTCCACTAGTTCCTGAAGTTCCGTCCATTCCGCTAGTTCCTGAAGAACCACTTGAACCTGATGTTCCGCTAGTTCCCGAAGTGCCGTCTGTCCCACTTGAGCCAGATGAACCTGAAGTTCCACTAGTTCCCGAAGTGCCGTCTGTCCCACTTGTTCCAGAAGAACCTGATGTTCCACTTGTGCCTGAAGAACCACTTGAACCTGATGTCCCACTTGTTCCTGAAGTGCCGTCTATTCCGCTAGTTCCTGAACTACCGTCTGTTCCACTTGAGCCTGAAGAACCTGAGCTACCAGATGAACCTGATGTTCCACTAGTTCCTGAAGAACCATCTGTTCCACTGGAACCAGATGAACCTGATGTTCCACTAGTTCCTGAAGAACCATCTGTTCCACTAGAACCAGATGAACCTGATGTTCCACTTGTGCCTGAAGAACCTGAGCTACCAGATGAACCCGATGTTCCACTAGTTCCTGAAGTTCCGTCCATTCCGCTAGTTCCTGAAGAACCACTTGAACCTGATGTTCCGCTAGTTCCTGAAGTTCCATCAATACCACTAGTTCCTGAAGTTCCATCAATACCACTAGTTCCTGAAGAACCTGATGTTCCATCGATACCACTTGTTCCAGAAGTTCCATCTAATCCGCTTGTTCCTGAAGTTCCATCAATACCACTAGTTCCTGAAGTTCCATCGATACCACTTGTTCCTGATGAACCTGATGTTCCATCGATACCACTTGTTCCTGATGAACCTGATGTTCCACTTGTTCCCGACGAACCACTTGAGCCTGAAGTTCCACTAATTCCTGAAGTTCCAGATGTTCCGTCTATTCCGCTAGTCCCAGATGTTCCGTCTATTCCGCTAGTCCCAGATGTTCCGTCTATTCCGCTAGTTCCTGATGTTCCATCTGTTCCACTGGAACCAGATGAACCTGATGTTCCACTAGTTCCTGAAGAACCATCTGTTCCACTAGAACCAGATGAACCTGAAGAACCTGATGTCCCATCAATTCCACTTGTTCCTGATGTCCCATCAATTCCACTAGTCCCTGATGTTCCGTCTAAACCGCTTGTTCCAGAAGAACCAGATGTTCCATCTAATCCACTTGTTCCTGATGTCCCATCAATTCCACTAGTTCCTGAGGTTCCATCAATTCCACTAGTTCCTGAGGTTCCATCTATGCCACTTGAACCAGACGTTCCGTCTACTCCACTTGTTCCTGAAGTGCCATCTATTCCAGATGTTCCACTCGAACCAGAAGTTCCGGATGTTCCGTCTAATCCGCTTGTTCCTGAAGTTCCATCAATTCCACTAGTTCCTGATGTTCCGTCTATTCCGCTAGTTCCAGAAGAGCCTGATGTTCCGTCTAAACCACTTGTTCCTGAAGTGCCATCTACCCCAGATGTTCCACTCGAACCAGAAGTTCCGTTGATACCACTTGAGCCAGAAGTCCCGTCGATTCCTGATGAACCACTTGAACCAGATGTTCCACTAGTCCCTGATGTTCCTCCTGTTATACTTTCCGTCAAGGCTGAAAACGTAATTTGCCCCGAAGTTCCTGATGTGCCTCCAGTATAGTCTGTAACTATATATAACCTATCGTCTGGGGCTGCCGATAGGACTATAGGTAAATCCGTTATTCTTGTTGTTGCCATAGCTTATAAATATTTTCTATTAATCTTTTTTATTTGGTTTAACATGGTTGCCATAGTCCTCCGACAACAAATCCATCACTATCTATTTGCCAATATCCTGTGAGAGAGTCGGTGCTGTTGGTATACCAATAATTATTCCCGTTGAAAGGCGTATTGAATGAACTGTCTGCAAAGAATCTCGTTGCACTATACCAATCATTCGATGGACTGTAAATTGTTTGACCCAACGTTTGTGGGTCTATACATATTGGTTGTGTTGTTTCCCCTGATGAAACTAAGAATGATGTAATTTCTTGTTGAGCACCAATTGGGTCACCATTTTGAGCAATTAATTCTTGACCATCTTGAGTTATAATTAAAATCTCAAATACGGATGGAGTTGCTGTTGGTGAAGGAGTAAACGAAGGGGTTGGTGTATTAGTTTCTGTTGGAGTTGGTGTGTTAGTTTCTGTTGGAGTTGGTGTGTTAGTTTCTGTTGGAGTAGGAGTCGGAGATATCAAACATCCGTTAGGGTCCGAACTTGTGATTAGACCTGCTCCGCCTGTAACTCTATACCAAGCAACACCGTTGGAATAGTATCCGTCAGGTGCTGGTGTTGTAAGAGCCGAATCAGTATATAAAGTTTCCCCAATGTTAGGTCCAGGTCCATCTCCAGGTCCACTGTAGAAGTTAGTTGGTGATGAGTAAAAATTACCACACGATGTTAATGAGCTAGATAAATCATAACCTAATGAATATTCCCAATATGCTCTTGAAGCTGTAGGTGTTGTTGTCGGTGTTGCGGTTGGAGTTTCAGTTTGCGTAGGTGTTTGTGTTGGAGTCTCAGTATTTGTTGGGGTTGGAGTCTCTGTAGGCGTCTCGCTTGGTGTTACAGATGGTGTTGGTGTGTTAGTTTCAGTTGGAGTTTGAGTTGGTGTCTCACCAGGTGTTGCGGTAGGTGATTCTGTAGGTGTTTGTGATGGGGTTTCGGTTGGAGTTCCCGTCTGTGTTGGTGTAGGAGTTTCAGAAGTAGAAGGGGTCGGTGTAGGAGTTGTTGTTGGTGTCTCCGTTTGTGTTGGGGTCGGCGATTCTGTTGCAGTTGGTGTTTGACCAGGGCTTGCAGTTATACTTGGAGTTGGTGTTTGTGTCTGAGTTTCAGTTGGAGTTTGTGTTGGAGTCTCTGAAGTTGTTGGAGTCTGTGTTGTTGTTGGTGTTTCTGTAGGTGTAGAATTAGGGGTTCCTGTATTTGTTGGTGTAGGTGTAAACGTAGGTGTTACAGTAGGAGTAGGTGTAGGTGTAGGGGTAACGCATTCAAATGTAATAACAACTCCGTTGAACATTTCGGTTCTTGTCTGTGCAGAGGCATAAAGAGTTGCGGCTGAAAGGTAGGTCGAAGTCCCATAATAGATATCGAATGGACCTAAGGCATTAGAATTCTGAGATAATCTTACAATGTAAGTGACACATCCCGTAACCGAGACCTGTTGCGTAACTACTGTATTACAACCTTCAGCAGTATTGACACAAAAAATATTATAAAGGGACATCCGCGGTTTTTTTAATAAATACCACGATTATCTATTTGAATATCTCGAAACGAAAAATTATTAAATACTTTATCATGTACAAATAATATTGAATCCACATACAGCATTTTGAATGTCTATATTTACAACACAACTCTCGAGCTCAACTGTAATATTGAAAGTACAACCAAATGTACAATCTAGTATTTTTACTGACTCACATCCATTTGCATCAACCAAACGTAACATGATTTCAGGTGCGGTCTGAAATATTGTAGGAATAGTTGTATTGTAATAAACAGTTGGTGGAACTCCACTAATTGTACCAAGTAAAAACTGATTATTTCCGTATATGTCGGATATAAAAGCTTGTATTGGAAAAGTGCCCCCTGTGATTTCTGTTATTCTTACCTGAACCATTATGTTAAACAAATTATATCATAAACAATCGACAACTCCACAACAATTTCTTGACCATTCAATGAATTGTTTGCCGGGTTAGTTGCAATTGTTATTTGGTTGTTTATTTGGTCTATTGTTACAGTCAAAATTCCTGGTATGGAAAGTAGTAGACTCTTTATAGTATCATACCATAAATTATCACCCGGCGGATTGTTCAGAGTCGTTGCTGTGAAGAAAGTGCTTGATGCACTCAACCCCGCTGGGTTGACATTGACTTTAGCTGTGAATATTGCAGAAATCAAATCACAGTTTGTATTGTCTTGCGTCAAATCAGCGTAACCCTCGTTTAACATTTGTAGTAAACCGAGTTTAGTTGGGGAATCTATGTTAAAGATTTCTTCTCCCATAACATAACACTGATAAGATGTATAGTTGGTGTCACAGGTAATTGTTGTTGAGCGTGAAAGTGAACATCCATTTGCATCAACAATAGAAAGACTGTATGTTCCTCCTGTCAAATTGTAAACTTCAATTTGTTGAGGGTTAGATGGGACGTTATTTGACCAATTGAATTGGAATGGTGGTGTGCCCGAAGTGATGAATGCGGTAATTTGACCATCGTTTCCTGAGCCACAATTAATACTATATAAACTAAAATCTAAGTTGTCTCCTTTTGGGATGAAAATTGTTTGAGTTTGTTGACATCCCGTTGAGTCAGTAACAGTAACAACATGGTTTCCAAAAGTTAAGTTATTAAATGTTACCGCTGTTAAATTTGTATCAACAACATTCAATATTCCATCAACTGAATAATCCAATGGTAGAGTATATCCTGGTGATGTAGTAATTCTTACACTTCCGTTGTTTTGATTACACGTTGTTCCTGTGATTTCTGTTGAAAGTGTGAATTTATTAATTGCCAATATTATCACTTCTTGACTAAATTGGCATCCTGTAGAATCCTCAACAAATACTGAGTAAGTGTCCGCAGATAAATTCTCAAAGGTTTGAATTTGTTGTTGTCCTACAATAATTTTTTGGTTTCCTCCGTCGCCAACCAAGGTGTAGGTAAAGGGACCTTGTCCTCCTATAACTGTGACAGTTATCAATCCATCATTACTTGAACAATAAGAATTAGTTCCAACAACACTTACAGAACTCATCCCGTTTGGTGTTAGTAAAGTAGTCCCCGTGAATATTTGACACAGTCCAGCATCTGTGACTGAGAAATTGTAATCACCAGCAGATAATCCTGATATCGTAAAATCTTGAGCATATGATATGAGAACTTGGCCTGTTGACGCGGAGTAATAATATGGTTGACTTCCACCTGTTATTGTGAGAGTAATTGAGCCATCGCTTTGGAAACAACTTGGATTGGTTTCTGTTGTGAAAAACGCACCCATTTGGTCGACGTTGACGACAGCAGCATCTTTTATGTTTACACAACCAAAACCATCTTTAACTTCAACCGAATATAATCCTTCAGTCAATCCTGTTGCAGTTGCACCTGTCTGACCATTAGACCACAAATAAGTAAAAGGTCCTTGTCCCGTTAGTCCCGTGACCATTATCTTACCAATCGGGGTTCCTCCACAACTCGAATTAGGTATGGAATATAAACCGTAGTTGGTGAGAAGAGATTGTTCAACGATAAAACTTTGGCTAAAACCTGAGCATCCACCTAAATCACTAACGGCCAAGTAATATGTTCCGGCCGAAAGATTTTCAAAAATTACGGTTGGGTTGCTTGAAAGGAAAGTTTGAACAAGTGTTCCGTCACCTGAGAAGACAGAATAATTTGCAGAAGAATAAATCGTATTAGAGGAACCAGTAACAGAACCATTGTTTTCAGCACAAGTGGTGTTCTGAACACCGAGAACACTACAACACACTCCACTCGAAATAGGTATGTTAACATTAATTTCTTGATTTGTTGGTAAAGTGCTATCATTCACAGTCATTAGGACGACTGAACTAAATAATCCTGATTTGGTTACTGGCGCATTTTCAGCTAATGTAACCGTCGGATAATAAGGGTCAACAAATTGGACGGTATATGGTTCTATACCACCTGAGAAAGAGATTTGGAATGCACCGCTTCCGTTATTTTGACAATCCCCTGTTACTAATAATGTATAATCAAATAATGCCATTCAATTTAACAATTTATGCTTATGTTAATACATACGTTTAGTTTGACTGTTTCATTCATGTTTCTTGGTGTGCATGTCGAATTAGTTATTGATAAATTATTTCCATTTAGGAAATATGTAAACCCATAATCGTAGACTGCTGGTAGATATTGAATCAAAGCATTTCTCCAATTTGAATTTGTTGGAACATCCGTGAATCCATACCCTGTGTAGAAAGGTTGTTGTATAATTTTTTGTCCCGCAATTTCCAAATCAACATACCAATTTGTTTCAACTGAACTTTGAACACAATCGTTTAAGGTTAATACTTGTGCTTCGAGCATTATGTTTAGTCTATTTGCTAAAATCGATTGGAAGTTTGATACATTTGTATCACCATTTAACCAAGGATATATGTTGAAGTCAACATATTCTGTTTGACATGTGTAATCAAAAATGTTTGTTATTATAAAACAAGGCTCAACTGGCACAGGAATTATTTCACAACCTCTTTGTCTTCTATAAACGTATTTTTGTCTGTGTAGTATTGAGTTTTCGAGTCTTGAACCTGTATTCCATATTGTGGTTGCAGGTATCATTTGCTCTACTAACTTCATCCACCACGGACCCAATCCGTTGATGTAGTCGATTAGTTTTTGATACGTATATTTGTTGTTTGGTATACCCACTGTTTGTTCTGATTGGATATACTTCCACCAAACCGATTGAAGAGTTGGATATCCTCCTGTTTTACCATCAGTGATATATTGTCTGTTTCTAGTATTAATCATATTCTCCCAAAAAGTTTGGTAGAATTCGAAGAATGTTTTCTTTTTTGGTTCGGGTTTGATAAAAGTTGAGTCGACTCCACCTGGAACTGGATATCCAATTGTCAGACCTGATTCAGGAATCGGGTAGTCGTATTTTCTTGAAGAAACCCAAACGTCGTAAACAAGTCCTTGTGAAGCATTCAAAAACAAATCTATGTTTTTAACATTCAATACGAGTTTTTCATTGTCCGCATAATAATAAGCGTTGAAATTAGCATCCCTTGAAACTCTTATCTTGTCATCCTCTTCAAGCCACGACTTATTATTGTCAACAACTTTTTTAAGTTTGAATCCCTCGGTCATATAAGGAAAATCTCTGAACCTATCGAGATATTTTTGACCATATGTAAATGGTTGTAGTTGAGTTTGAATATCGTAGTTCTGACCTGTATAGATTTGTCCTGTAATTTGAACCTCATCTGGACTTCTATGTTGTGGTGTGCTTTCATACCAACCAGCACCCAATTGGAAGAAATAAGATTCCGTATTTACGGGAGCCTTAGGAAATCCTTGAGCGTCTATTGGATAATCATCTAGATTTATCTGAACATCTTGATAGGTGTCAACAGTTGTGAAGGCTGTAAAGGTTTTTCCTTTTATTTTATATGTAGAACCTGGTAGATAAGCCGGTGTGTTTTGAACATAAGTTCCACCTGTTATGGCCGCATATTGTGTGTCGAACTGTTCCATGTTGATTTTTTGGTCAGCCAAATAGATGTGCTCGTTGAATTCTATTAACGACTCGGGTGCACCAATCAATCTCATCATAAACTCAACACTTCGTCTCGTTCCTTTTGATTTGAAAAGGTATGCTGAGTTGAGAATCAAATTCCTATAAAATGCGTAGTTGATTTCAGTTGGTGTAAGGGCTCTCGCATAACCTGGATATGAAGGTGTTTGTGTATTTCCAAAAATCGAATCTAAAAAGTCCGTATCAGTAATAGGTGAAAAATTTGAACTCCATCCCAAGGTTTGAGATAGGTTAACTAACAATTGAGATGGGATGTCATTACCAACATTATAATTTACAGAGTTCATAAACGCTAAAGCGTCGATGAAGTTTTTGACTTGGTCAAAACTTCTTCCGTAAATTTGAAAAATCTTTTCGGCTTTCCTTCCTAATGTATCAAATTCTTTCAATGAATCTGAAACAAAAAATCTTGAAATTAAATTTGTTTTATATGAATCAAGATTTACCGCAATTGTTTCCAATTGTGTCAAATACTCTTCGAATAAGAAAGAACGAATATCTAAATTCCATGGACCGTCCTTAGGCCATGTTACAGATTGGTTGTTTGTATAAAACTGACCCCCTTCCGTTTGCTGTGGTATTTGGAACACAGCTGTGTATTCAGGTCTAACCAATCTATTCATCAGAAACTTTTCAACCTCATCCAAACTCTCAGCAAAAATTCTGTCAACTATGAAATCATTCGGTCTTATTTGATACTCTTGAATACTTGTTGTTGCGGTTTGTCCAAAAGGTGCACCGGAAACAGTGAATTTGATTATACCACTTGATAATGTTTGAGAGGGTGTAAATGAAATAACTTTGAAAATATCATCATTGATTGATACGCAGTAATCTAAGTAAGTATTGTAGAGATTCCTATAAGGTGACACACCAATTTCTCTCATGTTTAGGTTTGTGGCCGCACTTACAGAATAATCAACGTCAAATGGGTTTTTGATTCTATTAACACTTACTTCAAAACTTGTTTCATCATAAATCGGGTCATACGCGACATTCTGTGCTGTAAATCCAGTTAGGAAATCATCGTTCAAAAATTGAATATCTAAAGAAGCAGGAAATACACTTATAATATGAGTAATTGATACTTGAAATCTTTTTGATAGTGAACCATATAATGTGAAATTTGTAACCTGAGACAAATCATAGTTCGGGTAAACCCTGAATTGAGTCGCTTGAATTCTTCTACTCTCAGCAAGTGTATCAACATCAAGATAATCCAAATCTATAGGCTCCGAAAAAGCACCAACATTAAATCTACGATTCACTTTCTCCACAATAGAAGTTGTGAATTCGAAGTTACCTTGCGTGAGACCGCCCCCTTCAACTGTCTGCAATCCTACAATATTGTCAGAGAAGGTAGCCGCCCCACTTCCTGGTCTTGGCGGATAGAAAAATTTAGTTGTTCTTCTTGATGTCGCCATTAACTAGTAATTGATGTAAAATTCTTACTGAAATCAATATTATCACCTCTGTTCTGTCTAACCTCATATAATAATGCATTGAATTGGTCTCTAATTTCATACAAGTTATACTGTCTGTAAATGTTATTTTGACTATCATAGATGGTGTAGATTCCATCGTCGATAGATTTGGTTTGATTACCATAAAGTGCAATTGCAAGAGATGATATATCGTATTCGACCATTTCAATTTCAACAGTTACAGGATTGAAAAAGGTGTTTGTTATTATTATTCCTTGGTCAGGTTGTCCAATATACGGTGTTGCATTTGGTCTGTTTGTTGGTGATGAAGATGGTGATACCGTCAGGAATAACAAGTTAGAATTGTTATCAACGTATCTATATCTGATTGACTTTTGAGATGTATTAACCTCATTTGCAACCACCGCCTCACAGTAGAAACAAGAAGTTACAACTCTGAAGAAGTTTGGAATCTTCGAACCATCAGGATTAAGATATTCGATTCTGAATCCCACCAACCCTTGTGGAACAAATTTGTTAAGGAATTGTGGGTCAACGTTGTTTAAGTCAATCACAAGTCCTTTGACATTAGGTAATGCACTTAAAACACCACAATCTGTGATTATTGTTCTTATCTGAGCTGGTCTCAAATATAGAGTATAGATTCCCAAAGCATTGAACTGATTTGCAGGAAGAGTTAGATTATATAATCCTCCTATTACTTCAACCCCTGAGTTTCCTCCTGTTTCAGTGTTTTCGAAATATGGTCTCAATATTGTTTGAGCATCGAGTTTACTTAAAACGAAGTTATCTGTGGCGTCTCTTGTCGGGGTATAATTCATTATGATTTCAACATCTTCTGGTGAAACATCTGAAGGTCTTATCGTGCCATATGAGCCAATTGCCATATAAAATTATTTTTCTATAAATAGTTTATGTATCTTTTTTAATGACATTAAAAAAACCATAACCATAGTTTATCATGTCACCCAAGTTGTCCACCTCACCAAGTCTTTGGACCCTTTCGTAAGCACTGTTCTTCCCTCTCTCAACAAATACGTTTGTTTGAATCTGAGGTTGGTCCATTACTTTAAGCAAAGTTTCATTTTTTGTTATCGGCACCGCGGTTATGTTATATTCGGTTAAACCAGATGATGGTTGATAGAAAATTGTAGTTCCATCTCCATAGTCAATATAGTTGGTGTCTTGGATAGTGTAAGCAGTAAAACCATTTCCAACATTAGTAATTGAACCCCACAGCACCCCATTATTTATGATTGGTAAATTGATTCTTTGATTAATTGTTAAATTACCGTAAGGTTTCAATTCTGTGATTCTAGACCTACTTACCCCTGACACCGTAAACGGAATTGTTATATATTTCGAACTCACTTGGTCTTGAACATTGTTTTCTGCATCACCTGAAAATATATAATCATATGAAACAGGGGTTCCAATCCAATTACCAAATGATGGTGCAAAGAAACATTCACCTTGTGGATTGAATATTGTTACTTTACTGTAAGGAACTGAAATTGTTTTAGTGACAGTTGTTACACCCCAAGGGTTGATTTGTTCCAACGTGATTTTGTAATCTTTTGTAGTTCCAACTGGCGGAGTGGGATATGTATGGTTTATTGAATTGGGTGCATAATTTGTAATTGATTGTTTTGGTGAATTATCACCCCAATCGACTCTGTAGGCAGAGAGCTGCAAGAAATTTTGGAATTGGTCCGAAGTATTATAAACATAATATGTCATTGGACTTCCAGTAGTTGCTGAGAACAAAAAATTCGCCACAACATCTTTCTGTAATACCGCTCCGTCAAAAGGACTATAATAGCCACAATCAACCGCACTTTGTCTAAGTAATATCGGAACCGACACCTCCTTCAATAACGAGGACCCACCAGGTCCTGAACTCACAACCTTGGTCATTGCAGAATATACACCGACTGAAGTATTATTGTAATTTACAACAGCAATATCCCCTTTTACGGTCTCAGGTGAAATAATAACCTTATAGTAATCTTGACTCATGGATTTATATATTCAAACCATTTTATGGGTATACTTGTTCCCAATCTTTGTCCAGCAGTATTATACACCTGATATGTTTGTGTTGGATAATCTATTTGAACTGTGTAATAAAAATATTGTGTGTTGTCGAATGTATTTCTTTCTCCTACCGACATACATGACTGTGGTCCCAAGGTTCTATCAACATTAAATGGAGTTGGCCATTGTTGTTGACAAGGAGGAGTCGAACTTTGAGGGTCCCATCCTCTACCTGTCATCATTTTGGTAAATTGACCAGTTCCTGCGTTATAAAACTTGGCTGACATATAGAATGTTGATATGTTCAAAAATTCTCTTTTCTTTAACCAGTAGATAAAGAAACCCTCTTTGTCTCCGATGAAATCCAAAATAAACTTTGGTTTCTTTACTGAGACTGTGGCTCTTTGCATTCGAGTGTCCATCTTCAGACCTTGTTGGGTTGGTATGATGATTGTTAGGTAGTTTGTTTGTCTTTTTTCATCAGGAGTGTCATAAAGGTCCAACTTAAAAAACGAGTTCGTAAATGAGTTATTATAGTAGTATAAGTCTTGAGGTGTAAATCCTTCTCCTAAGTAGTTAATCTGCCAATTATTCAAATCATTAATCGAACCACCTGAATAAAAATAAAATTCATAATTACATACAGTAGAGTCTGAACCTCCAACTATATTTGATTGAGTTACTTGGCCCGTCGTTGGATTGATAAAGATTGAGGGGCTGTTATGTGGGGCGTGACTAAATCTTGTTACCTCAAAGTCTCTACCATCACCAATAACCTCTTTAACTATTTGAGTTTCATATTCATCAATAGAGTCATCCAAACCCAAATAATCCCAAGTCATCTGAATCGGAATATTAATTTGTTTGGATATTCCCCCCTCTCTTAAAATTTGAAATTTATTCACATCCATCTATCAAAGGTTTAATTGGTTCATCTACACCTAAAATAGATTCATTGTAATCTATTCCCTCAGGTATTAATCTAAATACGGCAGATACAAAAGGGTAATGCGCCGTGTTAAAGAAAGGATAATCCACACCCCTGTTTGAACTATCTTTGAATCCATATGTGTATAGGTCTCTCCATCTGAATTCTCTGTCTTGGGTAGAATAAAAAGCCCAGCTTGGTATATTCTCAATCGCGTCGACATTTCCTGTTTCGATGTAATCTGAAAATATTCTTATGGTCATAGGGATATGTGGCTCATAGTAAAAACCAGGTGAGTTCGTATTACTGTTATTTGTTGTTTGAAACACACTTTGATTGTATTTTATTTTTTGATAGTATTTTGATATGACCCTTTCGATTTGTTCATAATCATTCCACTCACAAAAATCACCATCAATAACATCTGCTCTTTTCAAGTCTAAATTATAAGTGAATGTCTTTGTTACACCACTTGTCAAAGTATATGCTGATGTTTGAATAGATGAGTTTGACTGTGTGTTATTCAAATCCCACCACGGATTAATATTTTTTGAAAGATTGAATTCCCATCCCTGTTTTATTCCGACACCATTATTAGGCTGATTGAAATAACCTGAATAACCTTTATTTATCACAGTTAGATTAATCTCGTTTAACGGTCTACCGTTGTTATCTTTTAGGGAAGCGAAATCCAAATCGTATGCGGACGTGAACGAATAAGCGTTACTACTTGTCTTCTGAGAAACCCTCGTGACTTTATTGGGAGTAATCGAACTGTATTCAAATTTTCTTTCTTCACCAAAAACATTTTTTTCAAAACCAGCTTTTGTTACAATGATATCGTCCAAATTTGTCACAACCTTTAGTTTTTTGATGTAGTATTTCGATTTAGTCTCATTAAGATTATCTGGATTGATAACTCTTTTAAAAGTTCCTCTAGTTCCGTTGTTGAAAGTAGAGCCAGTGTATCCAACATTTAAAACATTGAAGATATAAGGGTCAGATTCAACTAATCCGTTACCTAAAGAATATACTTGGAAAATCTTTTCATTCCTATATGTGAGTGATAGTTCGACATATTCATTAGGTAAAACTCCATGAGGAGCAATACATCTAAAACTTATTATGTTGTCACCATTTTGTTGTGAGTTAAATATTTCAAATGGAATTCCGTCTCCTGCAACCCAATTGATTGGTGTGTTATTAGAATAATATGTTAATTGTTTATTATATTGGTTTTCGTAAGGATATGTTAGATAATATGTCCAATTGTAGGTATAAGCACTTTTAGATTTATATGGAAAATGTTGGTCTTTAACATCGGGTCTGTAGAAATCAAACTCATAAAACTGAGGGAATCCTTTCCAAATTGTGCTGACCGTTGAAACCTCAGGGTTTACATAAAACAGATTATTTCTAAATGGAATGTATTCAGTTGTTCCTGTATAAGTGTTGGAATACAAATAACTAAGTTTGAATGTCGGTCTGAAGACTGTAGATTCCTGTCTCTCATCGTCATAAACCTGAGCTAAACTTATTGTTTGACTTCTATCATATTCAGTAATTTCTTGTTGTTTTTCTTGTAAGGTCAAGGTGATTTCCTGGTCAACAAAAGGAGCACTTTGGAAAGTCAGACTACTCGGTATAATTTTATAGTTATTCATCTGCACTATATTTTGTCTTAAATTTATCCAAAGCAGACGCACCTGCAACTAATCCAAAGTAAAACTGGTTTGGAGCACCAATCATAAAATTGTTTGTCCAAGTTCCAGCCGTTGCAGAATATTGTTGGTTTTGGTTAACAGCAAAAATATAACCTCTTTGATATATGTCACTTACGTTGTTGTATGAACCACTGAAATAAGATGGTGCATTCGTAAATCTTCTACTCAAAGATTGATATTCGTAAGAGATAATACCATCTGATATGTTCGTTTTCCAATTATTTTTTTCAGTTCCAAAAATTGAATTACCGCCTTCTAAACCCCACTGATAAAAAGGAACTCTTTGTGATTTAATACCGAAAGGATATGTCAGTGCATTTGCGTTAGATGCTGGTCTGAAGTTAATAACCCCTGGTGAAATATAGTCTTTTATCTGTAAATCTGCAGTTGAGGATGAGAAGAATATTCCCATAACATTATTACCTGCGGTTTGTAAAACTACAACAGCATTGTTCGGGTCATTTGCATCAAAAGGATAAAATTCTGTGCTGAAAGGAACTATTCCAATTTCACTATTAATTGACATCATTTGAACCAAGTCGGCATCCACCCTATTCTTAGGTTGAATAATTCCAACTGTCGATGACCTCGTGAATAAACTATTGATTGAGTTATCTCTCAATCCCAACATTTGTTGTAAGAAAGTCGCACTCGTGATTCTAGAAAGAACAAATAGGTTTACAATATCTGATGTGTCGGAGTAACTTGTAGGATTCAGATTTGACATCACATAAGCCTTTGCGGATGCCTCCATTATAATTTCTTGGTAAAACGAATCCTTCATACCCAAATTTATGATTGTTGTTGGAAATAAAAGATTTCTCGAATTAATTGAATATTGTGGCCCTAATGTATTTGCGGGGGAACCTATAAATCTCGAAGATGTTGAACCACTTAAAAATGGACTACTTCTAAAATAAAAATTGTTTGTATCACTATCAAAATAAGTTAACCTTGAAGGATACTTTGGTGCCAAAGGTTTATTGTTCAAATCAAAAAATACATCTATTTGGATTGGGAACATAAATAAAGAACCGTTTATCCAATTATTCGTAAATGATTGAGACAAAACCCCTCTACACAAACCATAGTTAAATCGGAATCTATATGCCCACTCATTAAAATTTCTAATATCTTTTCCAATATCCAAAAGTGGTCTTCGTAAGAACTGGTAACATCCGCTTACTACTGCATCAGTTTCAGTGCATCCTGTATTCACTTTAAATGTCGTTCCATTTCCCTCGTAACATTTGAGTGAAACTATTTGTGAACAAAGATTTAATGTATCTATAACGTTGGTGTAACTGTATTGTCCTACAATATCTGCGGTTGTTATGTCCGCACCTGTGCTGTAAGCATCCACTGAAATTGCACCTTCACCATACGCAGAGATTTGATAAATTGCAAAACCAATGTTTTGTTGTAACAAAGCGGGATTCAATGTCCAAGTTCCACCATCCAAGTTATCTGAAGAGGGTAATCTGTCGGTTCTCATCACATTTAGAGTGTTAGTGGAAATATTCATTGGATTACCTGTAAATGATGGTAAGAACACATTTGTGTAATAGGTTATTTCTACATCTTTGGGTCTCCTTCCAGATTCTTGAACATAAAAGAAAGCTGCACCAGAAATATCTTCAGCTGTATTATATTTTCCAACACGTTGTGAAGGTGTTGTTACAATAGATGAGTATGCACCATTATATGGGCTAGAAACGACTCCGTTTGAAAAATCTAATGAACCAGATGGATTAGTTGTTCTATCCAAACTACTATAATATCCCACGTTGAAAGTTGTGAATGCTGACCACTGTTTTCCTATTTCAGTCGTGTTATTTATACCACCCCTGAAGAAATGAGATGGGTAAAATATTTCAGATTGACCATTTTGTGTGAATGGTTGAACGCTCATTATATTGGAATTAAGTTTCTGGATTGGAATATTAAGTCTTGTTTCTGCGGTCAAGGTTAATGCATCAGGGTCATTGAAACCAAAAAGAACTCCTAAACCGTATTTGTTCACGTAGGTTGGTGAATACGGGTCAACACCTCTTTGTAAGATTGTGATATACTGATTTCCATAATCTTGGAAAATTTGTGAATAAGGAATTTCGTTGGTGTAATATCCGTTGAGCCAACCAGTGTTGATACAAATACCAAGAATTTTAATGTGTTTCTGATTATTTCCAATAATAACCGTCCCTGAATTTACAATTTGCGGTAAAGATTCATCTGGAGCTCCACCAAATAAGTTTATCGCTTGATTTATTGTTAGTGCAGTAATTACTTGATAATATTCGATATCCGCCGGATATGTATACCCCGTTATCTCGGAACCTCTATTTAATTGGTAGGTTGTTGTGAGGTTACTATAAGGGTTGTTAGGGTCACAATATCCCACATTATATGTTGATGGACCAGGATTAAGAGCCTGTCCATAAATACCACTTGTTTGTGGTGTATTTCCTGTGAAATTAAAGTTAACGTCGGTTGTATCTAAGGGGTTAACAAAACTTAACAATGTGCCAGTTTCAAGTTTGTCTGACAAAAAGATTGTAAGTGTATTATCCAAGTGATTAACCAAATTATTTGGTGAATTAAATGTAACTTTGATACGATTAACACCATCAAAATATTTTTTTCTCGTGTTAAAAATATTAACTCTTTCACCTAAGGGGAGATAATTTGAGTAAGCGAAAAAATCAACAGGACAACCATCTATAAAAATACTACCATCATCCCCTGAATCCATAACCTTGTATGAGTTTCTACTGAATGGGTCACCGTCATTTCCACCCGCAGCACTTGCGAATGCAAGTGCCACCGCATCTCTACTATCCTCATCGAACGACTGAACATAAGGGCTTGCTAATAATTTTTCATAATATTGAATTGAATCTGAGAATCTTGAGAGTAATCCACTTTGACTTGATGTTAATGATTGGTCTTGAGATATATCTTTTGGTTTACACTCGCAACCTTGGCAGTCTGGATATGTTAATACCGGTAGGGATATAACTTTTATTTTCTGACCTCGGAAAATTTGGTATATTTTATTTATAGCAAAAATAGATAATCCATATTTTATTGAAATTGCTAAGTTTTTCCCTGCAATTGCTAAAGTATCTTTTGCTTCTGTAGTTTTTTGACCTGCCAAAAATTTTAAAGCAGCACCAGCAATAGATGCAACTCCAGTTCCAACCAAGTTTGCACCAGCCGCAGTTAACTTACCAGCTTCAATATAAAGTTTAATACCTTTAATAACACCTTTTCCGAAAAGGTATAAATGATATCCAACTAAAGCCGCAAATAAACCAATAAGGATATTTTTCAAACCCAACAAAAGATTTAAAAAGAAGACTATAAAATGGAGTGCAATTAAAAGTGGGATTGAAACAATCTGAAGGAGTTGAAGTAAAAGTGAGACAATAAAAAATAAAAAGTCAAAGTTTTTGAACCCTTCGTTTACCGGAAATTTATTCACTGTGTCAGAACATGAATCATCATCAATTTCTTTGATTCCTATAAACCTTCCTCTACCCCCATCTTTATATTGGTCTATCAAACCTGAAACTGTATAAACTCTATTATATTCGAATTGATAAAATGTGTCTTCACAGTTTATCATCTCATTAAGTTTTGTTGTTGCGTCCTGAACAGAAAACCCGTTAGTATAACCTGACCAATCTAGCCCAAAATAATAAGAACTTTTTAGTTGATTTCTTTGTTGTAAAGGAGGGTTAACATTAGGATTGTTTGGGTCAACCGCAGTGCTACTCCAACCATACTCTCTAACGTTTGGAACTAAAAAATACGGTCTTTTGACAGATTCACTTAGACTATTTGATTGTTGCCATTTAATTTTAAATCTATATTTTCCCTTAGTGGGAATTCCAATCGTTGGGTCGTTTGATAGAATTTTTTCACCAAACTCGTTTGTGACTAAATAATCCAAATTCATTGGGAGTTCTACCAACCATACCCCATTTTCGTCTATTAAATTTCCACTTTGTTCCAATCTGTATTCTTCAAGAATTGGATTGCCGCTCAAGTCAGTATTAATTGTTTGTCTTACTGCAAGTATTTGACCAGGTCCTGCAACAAGTGAACATAGGTTACCGAAATTATCTCTCGGTTTACCACCCCTTATTGTTATAGAACCTAATTTCAAATCGGGTCTTAACCTAAACTTGTCAGGTGTGGAATAAACCGAACCCATGAAAACAGAAGTAGGCTGTATGTCAATGTTTGCATCATCCCTCAAATCAAAATCAAGTCGGTTGATTGCTATTTGACAAACATCAGGGTCACCCCATAAAGGACTAACTTCAATTGTTCTATTCAAATTTACAATTTGAGGAAGAGAATTCAAATCAGTTGAGCTTCTAAATCTATTTCCCGCCACTTGTGATTCCGTTGCCCTTCCAATTCTAATTAAATCTTGTGGTGTCAATGAGAATTCACCCATGTCCGACAAATCAACGTCCATCACAAATTGTTGATTACCAACCGGAACTCCCATTATCATGTAGTCCCCACTTTCGTTTGTTTTTGCGGTAAATTTGTAATACCTATCGTATAACTCAACAACCGTAGACGCGGTCAATGCATCAAGCCTACTTGGTAAAGTTCCTGTAGGATTGTGTCCGCTATGTGACCTTTCGTAAGGTAGGAGATTGTATCGATATCCATCTTCATTTTTGTCTTCAGGAGACTTATAAGGATATATACTTGAAATGATAGGGTTCGATTGGTCTACCTCAGTGATAGGAACAAAAACCGAGACCCTTGCGTTGGGTAATCCAAATCCGTTATTAGCAGTAACTCTTCCTACAACCACACCGTAATCAGCACAAGCTCTTATATAAACATCCGTTTGTTGTATTGTCAAAGACAGAATTTCTAAAAATTCAAAGTCTTGGTCGAGTTGAACATTAATTGTTTTGTTTACACCTAATTCGGTTCTTATTCTATAGGATTGACCCATCAACTAGTTTTTCAATAAATAGTTTAACTGTAATTTTCAAAGACGAAATCACACACCACTTAAAAATAAGTGAATTGATTACGAAATAAACTAATTAAGAAAAGGTTACAGATTGGAAATTCTTAACTAAGATTTTGATATCTTTTGTTGGGTATCTAACTTGGTAAACCTGTGAGGGTTGTGCAAAGATTGTATTGTCTACAGGTTGTATCTGTTTTGTTTCTGGGTCTGAATATTCCATTGACGTTTCGGCTGAAGAATATTGACCACCTACTTTATTAAAAACTTTTACGTCAGCAACTGTCAGAACTCCGTTTTGGTTTTGAACAATACTTTCGAGTTCAGATAAATTTACATTCTGACCCATTTCTCTTCCGAGTGGGTCCATGTATGCAGAGATTCTATCCACTACAGCGGTAATAACTTGTCCTGAATTTTGTGCGGAGTCGAGAACAATTGAAATTTCAAAAGAAAGGTCAATTACTTCTGCAGTCAAAATCGAAATATAGTCGTTCATCATTCTGTAATTAGAAAGATAAGTTGCAACATTTTGTCTCAACGTGTTTGAGACAATACTTGTTAGTTTTCCTGAGGTGTCATATGATAATAATTGGATGAGAATCTTATTATCATTTTCGGTAATTGAAACTTTGGCAGGTGCACCATATTGTGATGGCATTGTTCTTATCAATGATTCATAATCTTGAACCGTAACAGCTCTTTTTTGTGCCGAAAAGTTGAATGAAACATAGTTTCTAACCTCTTCTACTGTTGGAACTCCAGCACCTCCAACAGCTGCTGTTACGTTATTACATCTCAATGAGTTAACCACTGACGAATTAGTCGATTCTGATGGTCCGTTAACATAAAACGAAACCGTTCCGATTTGATTGATTACATTTGTTCCCAAGTTTGTTGCCAATCCACCACCGATTCTATATTGAATAAACAGTGTCGAATTAGGGACTAAAGCCGCACCCAAAGACATATTATTAGAGTATCTTTGTATTTCAGCAGTCAAACCTAAAGTTGTAAATTCATCTAATGCATCTTGTGCGGTATTTGTTCCGCCTCCGAAAGTTAATTTTTTGAATCCTTCGGCTGTGTATTCTGAAATAAACCTATTCTGAGTTTGAATATATCTTCCTACTTTTATACCAGGCTGGTCTGAAACTTTGGTCGGGTCTTCAACAAAGATTCTGTCTTCGGCCAATGAGTCAACTTCATACCACCTATTCTGTGCCCCCAAGAATTCAGCAACTGAAGGGATGTTAGTATATTCAGTTCCATTTTTCAACAATACACTTGTGATACCTAGAACATTTTTTTCAGGTAGGAATAACTCTAAGAATGGTCTTACATCATTCGGGGTAATAACCCTTTTGAAAACCTTTGTAATACCATTTACGACAAGTTCTCTCTTGGTAATTGTATAATTTATCAAGACATTGTTTGCGTTGAAATTTGGTATCTTCAATCTGTTTGGAAAACCTTGAGAGTTGTATGGTGATGCAAAATCAATATCATTAATATTTTCAAAAACAATCCCACCACCGGTAAACTGTGAACCTCTCGTTAAAACTCCGAGGTATCTTTCATCTTCTTTGTCTCCAAAGGCTGGAACGGTAATTGAAAAGTCAACAAGTGCAACTGAAGGTCTTTGACCAGGAACCTTTAATCCATAAGTTCTTGCTATGTTATAAACAGATGACCTTTGTTGTGCGTATTGTAATACTGTTTCTTGAATACTTCTATCGATATTGTAATGTAAATTGTCGGCAATCGCGGCATTCATGTCTAAGAACACTGAAAAAACAGATGCATCATTAAAGTCCTGAATTAATTCAGGGTAGAATGTTCTGACGTAATTAAGAAGCTCGGTTCTTATTGCTTGATAATCTCTTGTAGTATATGATATTTTTCTGTTCGCCATCTATTTTAAATATTGACAATTATAAAATCACTTTGACCAAACGCATTCCTTTCGGTTGAATAGTCAATTCTTAATTTTGCGGTATATTCAGAAGTCCCTTTACCCGGGAAACGATATATTGATATATCACCAGGACCTGCGATGTTTGGAGTATTGGCTGAATCGATTTCCTCTTGGATATCAGCAGGTTCTATTGTTATATTATTCAAAAGTAACTCTGGCATAAATTGGGAAACCGCATCTCTGATATCTGATTCGATTGCTGCAAATGTCAACCCATCGAAAGGTTCAAATATAAATTCATAAAGTCTCGTTCCGAATTCTGGTAGAAAATATCTCGAACCCTTTCTTGTAAGAATTAAATGTAGAAGGTCAGCTTTGATTTCCTGAGCCTCAAATTCAGTAAGTGCTAAGTAGTCTCCTTTCCTCGAATCCCTAAAGGGGAAATTTATACCATATGTAATTCCATCTGCCATATTGTATAAATATAGTTGGATTATTTTTTTAATATAGTATTTCCTCTTTCAGCTCTCGGTTCGAATGGACAATGTCTACAATTATTTCCACAACAATATCCTCTGTTAGTGTGATAATTCTCTGTGAACACTATTCTACCGTTCTCTTCGTAGAAATAAGAAGGGTCAAGTTTTTTAGGCTCGACCCTTTTATCTTCATTATTTTTCATAGGTTATACCAATGTAATCTCACAAGCTCCTCCAGCACATGCTAGTTCTCCACTTAAATCAGTATCATCATCATTTTCAACAATTTTTGACAAATCAACATCTTTTAGCGTTTGTAATAGCTCTTCGTATTTTTCTTTTGTGCAATCTTCAAAAGGTGCTTGAATATATGTTCCACCATTGTAAGGTAAAACTGAAAGTCCATTATAATGTTCCTTATTTTCCCACATCCATTCACCAACTGCCGGCCATTCATGTTCACGAATAGAAACTGTTGCAGATACGTTATGTGCATTTGAACCATTTCTATGACCTGGTTTAATCCATTCTTGTTGAACCTTTTTAACTCTTTCTAAGAGTTGAATGGGTGATTCATTTCTTAAGATAGACCCTTCAGGTGCCTTTTGTGGTATACTAATAACTGCAGTGTCATGTGGTCTGAAATATTCATCTTCAACAAGTTCAGGATGATTATTCTTTAGGTGTGTGTATATTGCTTCGTTTTTACCAACTCTAACTCTTCTGATATAGTAATCGTTATGCCATGCGTGAATACCTGATGAAGTTCCAAGTGTTAGTGAGGTAGTTCCTGCCGGTTTTACTGTTGTGGTTCTAGCCGACTTATTAATACCAATTAGGGATGTTACTCTTTCATTTTCTTCTTTTACCACTTTAGCCGCTGATTTCATGTTGAGACCCATAACCGCTCCTGAGCCAATTCCTGTCATTGAGATACCAATAAGGGCATCTTTTTCTGTAGTTCTTTGCCAAATTGGTCTTAGATAATGGAAATCAGTATATCCTGCCTGAAGAGTGCCAATGAAAGAAGCAGCCTTAACTCTATCTTCGTAATCTTCTTGAGATACGACATTTGAAACGTTCACTTCAGTCAAGTTACAGAATTGGAAAGGACGAAGTGCAATTTCACAACATGGGTTAGTTCCCCAATCTTTGTCATTACTTAAGTAGATACCAGGTTCGCCAGCACCACTTGCTTCGATTCTTTTCCAAAGGTCCATAAAATAGTCCTTTGTAATTTTGTGTCTCATCAATACTGCTGAGTTATTAGCTCTTCCTCTTTGTGGATTTTGTTCCCACCAAGCACCACTTTTACAACCAATCATATCTTCATCAGTTGCTGAGAATAAACAAATCAAAGCCGCTCTTCTGATACCACCAGCTAACACTGCGTCCGCAATGTGACATACCATGTCATGAACTTCGATTGGAGTTAATTTTTCTCCATCTTCTTTCGCTTCTAAAATACCTTCTAATTTGATTAGACATTCTTTCAGTGGTTGAGGACCAGGAGCCTTACCACCCGATGTTACAAGTCTAGCACCTTTTGGTCTGATATCACTATAATCAAACTCGATATGAGAACCACCAAAGAAGTATGACTTGACTAATACTTTAACAGCATCAGCCCATCCCTCGATAGAGTCTGCAACTAACCATCTTCTACCTCTCTCTTTATTTGGTTTTCTAACCTCAGGTAACAACTCAACATGGTGTTTTTGAACTGAGTATCCAACACCTGTTCCACCTAAGAGTAAGAACATGATTTCAGAAAATACTCTCCAATCATCAATCGGTGCAAATGCACAGTTGTAAATTCTGTTTGGAGAAATTTCAATGGGTTTACCTGCAAATTGCATTGACCTCATTGAAGGAAGAACTTGTTTTCTATAAACGTATTTATAGTTCTCTCTGATTTCTTCTTCTAGTTTGGGATACTTTTTGATATGCATCTCCATGTTTCTTGTGACTAATTCTTGCCACGTTTCTCTTCTCTTAAGTTCGGGAATATACTTAGCATACTTCATGTATACTGTAATCTCCGATAAAATCCTGTTCGAAATGTCCATTTTTTGTAGTTTTTGTTGTGTAAGTTTTTATCAAAAAATCGTCGATTTTTATGATAAATATGCGGTCGAACACTTTCCGACCACAAAATTAATTAAAAAAAAATAAGTTTTTTTGTTATAAAGTAGATATTTAATTATGGATTTTTTTGTTGCTCTCTTTCTTTTCTTTTCTCGAGAAGCTCCTTAACTCTATCTCTTTTTCTTTCTTCTTGTTGTTCTTCAAAACCTAAGAAGGTTACAGATGATTCCGTATCTATTTCAAGTAATTCGTTGTTGAATTTACAGTTTTCGAATACAACACCATCTTTACCTAAACGAGACTTAGTAATTGCAATAGTTGCTAAGTTCATTTCTTTTTGTTGTAGTGTTTTTGCCACGGTTATGATGACGTGACCGACTTGGGCTTTCTTAATTGAACCTCCCATTTGGTCAGTAGTAACAACCTCAGATGAGATTGAACTTCTATTACCTTGGGTTGCTGTCCAACCAGCTATGTCAAGTTCATGACACATGGCTTCGAATGCTCTCATAATTGAACCTTCGGCTTTCCATTCGTCTTTAGCACTTGATTCTGGTAGAACACAATCAATATAGTCCATTACTATCATATCAATCCTTGTTCCATCCGCTATCATTTTTCTGACCTGATTCTTTATTTGATTCATGGTCATTGTATCTGAAGCTAATTTCTTAAGAACTAATTTGTTTTGCATCGTTTCCTTAATCTCAGTAATTTTTTCCATAACTTTTTCTTTATGGAAAACCAAGTTATCGGGTTCTATGCCAGTCCAAATGGTAAAATGTTTTCTTTGGATAATTTTTGGGTTGTCCTCAAAAAATATTTGAAGAACGTTATATCCCATATTGAAAGCTGTATTAGAAATTTTTGTGAGGACGGTTGTCTTACCAACACCTGTTGGTGCCAAGATAACACCAATCTCACCTTTCGCTAAACCACCTTTGAGTAGTTTGTCAATTCCTGCAATACCCATTGGAATTGGGTGTCTATAATCTTCAACAAGAACATTTTCCAAATCGTTGAATACGTCTGATTGTCCTTTCTCGATTTCACCAACTTGAAGAGCCTCTCTAACAAGACCTTCGACTTTATCGTAGGATTCGAAATCACCCTCAGTGATTATCTTTTGTGCCTTGTCCATTGCTTTCTGTAACTCTTGTTGTTTACAGAATTTCAATGCCTTCTCTTGAACGAACTGAGTTCCTTCTAATGGTGCATCTTTTACTTGATTGAGAGTATCTAAAACAATTTTAGCTACAAGTTCTTGACTAACCTCGGACTTTATAATTTGTTCTAAAGTTTCGAAGTTTGGTGTTGATTCATATTTTACATAATACTCTTTAATCATTTGAATAATGATTTTAAAGTATTTGTTATCGAAATATGAACTCTCAATAACATCCAAGATTGAACTTGAAAAGTCCTTATCAAGGATTATTTGATTTATTAATTGTATCTGAAATGTATTACCTAAGTAGTCAAAATTCTTATTCATAAACTCTCTGTGATTCCCCCCTTATAATTTAAATAGTCCTTAGATAAGGTCAAATTCCAAATACTCGTGAGTTAATTTTTTTGCTGAAAAAATGTCAGTTAATTCTCTAAGTAATTCTTTCAAGAATGGTCTTACGTCAACTGTATAACGAACTTTTGGTGGATAAAGTTTTCCATCAATTCTTCTATGACAAATTGTCGTGTCGCCCAACTTGACATAAAGGTTGAAAAATTCAGGACCTTCTGTGAACGATGTTTCCATAATTGCTGGATTATCATTGATGGCGTCCTTGTTATCCATCATGTAAATCACAGTCTTCATTTTTAGATAATAATGGAGTTCCTCACTGAATGCCTTCATGAATCCATAAAGTTCCATAGAGTTCTTAGCTTTCGGGTTGTAACCACGAACATTAAAAAACCTCTGAACAACAATGTTTTCATTGAGGGTCAATAGAAATTCCATTTTTGTGCTGTCTTGCTCTTTCATGTTTGTTTAATTTTTGTTTGTATTTGCTTAAAATTTAAATAAGTTATCTGTTTCATTTATACCCAATTCTTCTTCTTTGTAGAAGATAACTGTGTGTTTGTTTTTTACTTCTTCATCGGTGAAGTAATAAAGTGCTAATGAATATCTTGACACATCATCAGGTGTTTTTAATGGTAGTGGATGCCCATGAGGTGCATCTTCAATAGAAAAAATAACCGCTCTATTGAATATTGGTTCTATCTCTATTTCTTTTTTCCAAGGGTCTCCACCCCATAACTCTAAATTACCTCCCCATTCTTTCAACCAAGTTTCATTTAAATAAAGTAATAGATTTAAGTTACGTTTCCATTTTTTACCAGGGTGTTGGTTATAATCAATGTGAATAGATAACTTACCCCCTTTATTTATTTTATGTATTCCCCCTCCCAACATTATAGGGTCTCTATATAATTTCTCAAACCCTGTTAAATTTTCTAAAAATTTAATAAATGGTTCTGAATTCATATACTCTGTAATCATATTGGTAATAGGAAGGTAGTTTTTAAACTCTTCCATATCGGTAGAATGTGTTGGGTAATATAATTTGTTTTTCTCAAACTCTTCAACCCATTCTTCTTCATTAGAAAACCATTTCTTGTGTTTTTTAATTTCTTCTAAACAACTTTTTAGTAAGAAGTCTGGTAAAAAATTATCAATCACAATGTATGGAAAAGGTTTCGCAGTTTGATACTGAATTTTCAGTTTATCTGATAAAGTGTAGTCTATCATTTCTTTCGTTTTTCTTTTCTTATTAATTTTAAAAAAGGTTTGAGGAAATTAACCCATGCCTCATCATTTGTGGGGAGATATTTGAAGAGTCCGTCCTCCATCATCAATCTCATTAAGTTTTTATATCCCCTATCTGTTGGGTCTATGGTGTCTGTGTAGATTTGTTCTACTAAGGTTTTACCTTCGTCGGTTATTAGGGGTGTATTCAAATCAACAATTTGTTTATTTATTCTGTAGAACTGTTCTCCAAGTATACCGCTTTTTGTCTTTCCTGTCAAAATATTAGATAAACTTTTAATAGGTTTTTTTTGCGGGATATTTCGTGCATAATCCAATATTTCTTCGATAGTGCATTGTTTTTCAAGCATAATCGGAAAAAGTTTTACTAAAGTTTTTTCACCCAGGCCTTCGATACCATCTATATTATCTGACTTATCACCTGTCATGATTTTTGTCAAAGTAACGTTGTAATGTGGAATATCCACTTTATTGATTGTTACCTTATCCCCGTTCTTTAGATAACCTTTACCTACGGGTGAATAGATGGTCACCCTTGGGTTAATTAACTGTGTTAAGTCTTTGTCTGCCGAGAATATGATAATCTCTTCATCGGTCGCTATTTGAGTATAATAGGATATTAGGTCGTCAGCTTCATTGTTAATCATTTCGACTTGTCGCACATAGACCTCCTCCAAATACATCTTTACTCTTGCCTTTTGTTGCAAGTAAGATTCGTATTTGTATTCATTCATGTCTTGACGACGATTACCCTTGTATTGTGGGTATAAAGATTTTCTGATTGATGAGTTAGAATCACCGTCCCAAAATACAATCACTTTATCGTGATTATGCATCTCTAAAAATCTCCTGATTGTGTTGATGAAGTGATATACTCCACCTATATGAGAACCGTCACTATAAAGGTCTCTGACCCCGTGAAATCCAATTTTGAATAGGTTGTCCCCATCCACCAACAATGTCTTCGTCACATATTCAATTTAATGGTGAACAATCAATCTTCTTTTTCTTCTGTGAGTGTAAAATCCCCTTCAGCACCGATAATATCTTTCCAATAGTCGGCGTATTCTTTTTTGTAGGCCTCGATAGACGCTTTTTCTTCGGTTGAATCTTTACCAGCCAAGAACCCGTGAGGAGTAACAATAATCTTTCCGTCATCAAAACCCAATCCGTTGATGTGATTTTTCATAACTGAGATTTTACTTCTTACTGCAAATTTCACTGAGCGTTTGTCTTTGGTAGCAGTAATCTTGGTAGTTCCAGCACCTTTTTGATTTCCGAAAAGGAAAACTAATGATGAGTTTAACCAAACTGATTCTCCACCTTTAGCCTTAATCTTTGGTTGACCAAAAGGATTGTCGGGTAGTTCTACCCATGGTTGGTTGATAATAATAAGTGTATTTTCGTATTCGGTGTCTGCCTTTCTAGAGCCTGAGATTCTTTGGTTGATACCCATACCAATTTTATCTGATAACACAGATGCGTTGTGTTGTTTACCACCTTTACCTTCGTATGTCATTTTACAAGGAACAGAACCAACTGAATCCCATATAAAACATAAACTGTAATTCAATTCCCCTTTTTCTTGTGCATCAAGGAGTTGATTGATGTAGTCTGTGATTTGTTCAATGTAACTGAAATTGTTATTGAATAAGAAAAATCCATCCCAATCAAGTTCGCCTGTTTCTTTATCAACAACTTCTTCGCATTGGAAACCCATAAGTTTGGCGTGGTCAAAACTCCATTTCTGTTCTGTGATTATGAATACAGGAAGTATTTCTTTCTTCTGAGCATCTACCGCAGCTTTGATGGCTGCAGTTGTTTTACCTGTATCTGAGTGCCCGAGGAACATGTTGATATGTCCAACTGCGGGACCTGGAAGTCCAACTGCATCCAAAAAGTCAGAACCTAAGTCCAAAAATCTTTGTGGTTTATATCTTGCTGAAGTTGAGAACTTCTTTTTTAAATTACCGAAATCGTTTTTCTTAATAGCCATATTGTGTTACATAAAAATAAGGGCGGCTCAACACCGCCCTTGTTATAAAATTAGAATGGTAAATCTTCGTCTACTTCAGAATCTGCTTGTGGGTCTTGAACCTTTTTGGTAGTTGGTTTTGATGAACCACCGAGTGTTTCCTCAGAAACTGTGCTGTCACCATAAACATATCCACCTTTTTCAGTATCCCACTTTGGAGTTTCACCTCTTGCGATTGCCTCAAGGTACTCAACAGGTTTCTTACTGTATACATCAGTCCAACTTAACTCATCGTTAATCCACTCTTTAGCTTGGTCCTTGTCTGTATGAACAGGAGCCGGGTCATCATACATAATCGCAGATACGGTTGTGTATTCTTTACCCTTAGGTGTTTTGGATTTAGCAAGTTCGATGATAAGGTCACGACCATTCTCAGGGTCAGTAACATCACCTTTGTTTCTCCAAATTGGAATGATTTTATCTAAGATACCTTCGTTCTTGTAGTTGTGTTTGAATCTCCAAAACTTTGGTCCATCAGCTTCGTTATCTCTGTCGATAACTTTTACGATGTAAAACTTACGAGATTTGTATTGCTTAGCAAGTTCCTTGTCAGATTCCTTACCTGTGCTCATCAATTCTTCATAAACTTCGTTAAGTGGAGAACGCTCATTGTCGTTTTTTCCTGGGTCATAGAACTTTTGCCATTGACCTCCTACTTGGATTTCGTGATACCAAGCCTCTTTGAATGGTGAGGAACCATCTTGTGTAGGGAGAATTCTAATTCTTCTCTGACCTGATTTCTCTTTATCACCAAGGATTAAAGCGAAATACTTTTTCATTCTTTCGTCTTGCGACATTTTGGATTGGGCCCCGCCCCCGATTTGATTTTTTTCATACTGCGCCAATACGGCATCTAATACATTTGTCATTTTGAATTGTTTTTATTGTTTATTAATTATAATTGGGAAATCCCTATATGTCAAATTAAAAAGGGACCTTTCAGTCCCTTTATTTTATCTGTTAAATTCGTTTTCGTAACTATCTACATCACCAGGTTGGAATGAGTTTTTGATATCATTCACGTTGATGTTTTTAACATCATCCGTTGTTAACACATAATCATGTTTACCTGTTTTTTCCATCTCTTCTTTTTTATCCTCAAAAAAGTCTGTAAGTTTTTGATTGAATGGATATGAATCATATGTTCTTAGTTCTAACTTTTCTTGTGGAGTTTTCTCTCTATACTTTTCAATCTTCATCTCCAAAGAGTTAAGTTTAGACATAAGTCCATCCATTTCCTTGAGCTTGGATTCGAGGTTATTTAATTGACCAAATAAATTATTAAAATACTCATCTTGTTTCTTTTCGATGTTTTTTTGACTATCCACTAAATCAGTAACTTCTACCTCTTCAGTTCCATCACCTTCACCCTCTTCTGATTTTCCCTCATCGTCAATTTTCTCTACGTCAGGGTCATTCTCTACATCAATAGGTTGAGGTGCTGTGTCTGTAGCTGGTTCCTCACCAGCTGGTGGTGGGGGAACCGCTCCGGCTTCGGGTGCTGCTGGCGGAGGAGGAATTGCACCTGGGTCTTCAGGTAATGGTAGTTCTGCTTGTTCTACAATGTATTTGTTAATTTGTCTGTAGCGTTCAATCTCGCTAATAATTTTTCTATCTAAACTCATAGTTTTAACCATTTAGTAATTGCTTTATACCTCTTGAAGTTTCAACCCTTACTTTTCTGTTTGCAGTTTGCATGTGTCCGGCTCTTTCGATTAGACCATCTCTTTCTCTAACTACGTAACAGTCTCCTGTTTCTAAGTCGCAAACTTGTTTAGTTCCATCACCCAAATCTTCTTCAGAAAATTTAACCGATTTTCCTAAATAATTGTCCAATGTTGATTTTAAACTCATAAAATTCTTTATTATAAATATATTGTTATGTTATAAAGTGAAAGGAGGACTTGTTGCTCCGGCATTTATAGGAACAGGGTCTGATGTGTTCGGGAAGATGTGTGTATAACTGCTCGATTTATATCTTACGGAAGCTTGGAATCTACCTTTTGCACTTGTCTCAACCAAATTAGTATATTTTGTGCCAGGATTATTTGTTATTACAATGGACTGAATTTCTATCTCAGGTATTAAAACTAACTCAAATTCACCTTTCTGAATCAAGTTCGGACAACTGAATTGTAAAGTAACATAACCTCCCGTAGGTTTTTTAATATTGTAGATGTCGGGTCCCGAAAAATTAGGTAGTTCACCACTGTTAGTATTACTCACTATAACTAATGAGCCTGGCGGTGTTTGGGTCGATGGGGTTGCAGGTGGAACATAAATTAAAAAATTGTAATTTTGTCGGACTGTTTCCTGTGTTGACGTATTATTAGCTAATATCTTAATTTGTGTTGTTATTTCTATTTCGTCGCCCTCATAGTCCTCAAGTTCACCCTGAAACTCAGCACTTATTAATGCCGCTCTCGAACAGGTGAATGTTTGTTTATCTTGAGAAACGAAACCAACAAGTCTAGTGTTTTGTCTACTTTCAACAGTTCTTGTGATTGAATTATTTGGACCCTTCTTTATTGTATATAATGTGTAGGACATTACGGGTTGGTCATCCATCTCCCACGTTCCACTATTAGGAGATATTTTAACAACTAACAACTCATCACCACCAATTGTGTTTTTGGTTTGAGTTATAATCTCAAGAGGATTTGGTCCAGTCTGTTGTGGATTAGTAATAACACCTGATGCAGCCGCAGTAACATTACTTGCGTTGTTTACATATGAACCTGGAGATGAAGCCGCTGATGGTGAAATTGATGGGTCAAAATTGAAAGTAGAAACTGTTGTAAATGTTCCATAGAAAGTATCGACTTTAATGTTTCCTGTTGATACTGTAGTTCCCACTTCGGGGACAACTACTCTAATAGTTTGAGGATTGACTATGGTTATATTTCTCGGTTCAACTTGAACACCGTTTATGAATACGGCTATTGTTGAATCCAAGCAGTTACCTTTGATTTGAACTATTGTTCCTGAGTTACCAATCGTTGGCGCAAATGTTGTTATGATTGGAGGTGGGCATGTTTGTCCAGGATTAGGTGGTGGAGGTGTAGGGACTGTTGTATCTTTTTGAATCTCTTTTGCTTCCTTATCATTCTTTTCTGCTAATTCTTTTGGTATTATTCCAAGTTGAACCGCAGAAACATAGGCTTCTTGCATTGTTCCAATCACCGTTGAAAATTCTGACTCGGCATTCAACTCGTAGTAGTTCTCAGCAACACTCTCTTTCGGCCAATAACACACGTAATATTTTGTTAATTTCAATTGTCTAATTCTTTCCAAATTGTTTTCCAATCTAGACCTCATAAAACCAATATATTCCTTGAGACTATTGAATGCAGCAATTGGTAATGAATTTGACGAACCTGAGGATGTCACGTTAACACAACAATATTTTTTATTGAAATATAAATTTGTTGTTTGAATTGGTTGGAAATTTTTATCGAGTGATAATAATGAAAAGTTGTGATTATATCCAACAAACTTTCCCGCATCTGTGTTCGAGCTTTTGACAAAACTATTCACATATGAAATCGCATATATGTAGAATCTCAATAATGTGTTGTCTGAACCAGGAATTTCTCTTTCCAATGCCTCCTTGAACTTCTGAGGTGTGAGTTCTGTTACGGTTCCAGATTGAACCTCATATCCTTGATATGTTATCACGTCAACTTTTGATGTGCAACTATTTTGAGCATCCAATGTATTATTTGAAACCTGAACTACTTCGTCTGTTTTCTGTTGTTGTGTATTAGCAATAGGTTTAGGAACGTCTTTCTTAATTTTCAAAATTGCCTCCAATCTTGTTAATAAGTTTTGATTAATACTTTGTAGGAAAGAATCAATTGCAGGTAAATCATAAATTCCTTGTCTGATACCAGTAAAGGTTGTTTGGAAATTTCCAGGCTGTATAGAGTGGTTGATACTATCAATCAGATAAGGTCCGTTAAACATTGGGACATGTCTCAAATTGAAATACATTGTTGGTTGAATAATAGCATTTCCTAAACAAACCACAGAACATTTATAACTTCTTTGTTTATAAAGATTATAGAGTGACACGTTTTGTGTTGCGACATTTCTACCTGTGGATTGGTTTACAATATTCAATTGAGTGTTAATTGATTCCGAGGTTGCCACTCCTGACGCTTGCTCGACTTGGAATGAATAGAATATGTTTTGATTTCTATTTCCGATATCGACATTAAAACCAACGCACTTATTTGATGTCGCCCAGTCTTTTTTTCCCTCCTGATTCTCAATCAAAGGATTTTCAGACGCCCTTCTCATTTCAAATCCATCATCACGAAATCTGAAATTTCCTTTTGGTAAATCCAAATATTGTGATGGTTTTCCAACATATGTGCAAACCATTTTAGGTGATGAATTTCTATAATCAACATTCAAGAAAGTTCCCCACATGTTATTTGCAAATTCCAAAGAACCCTCAGGTTGAGGTATTGTTGTTCCGTCCACATCTTGAATATTATAGAAGTTTACATAAGCCGGAAGGTTCATTACTGTAAAGTTATTCTTAATTAGAATACCACTTATCAAAGTGAAGATACTCATGGCATTATTCAGAGAGTTTCTTCCAATCATATTTTTCAACTCGAAGATATCTAAGAGAACGGTCTGTCCAATGTTTCTTGAAGCCCTATCCAAGAATAAAATGTCTTCGAATAGAGTTTTTGTTTTGTAATCACCACCAGCAATCCATTTATCATTTAAGGCTTTGAACACTTCCCAGTTCTCGACTTTACTTTGTTGTCCCGTAAAAACACTATTTATCGTTCCTTGAGGTATTTGACTTTGATTTGGTAATGCCTTGTTAAGCTTAGCCAATAGGTCATTCAAGAAATTACTTTGTAATAATTCCTCAGAATTTAGTAAATCCTGTAGAGCGTTCTTGAACTGAGCGACGGTAGAATTTGGATTACTCAACTTATAAGTTGCATACATCTTTATTATAGGACTCAGTATTGTAACGTTGGGTAAGGTAAATTCGATGTTGTTATCTATGAAGAAATCAGTTATGTAAGAACCATTCGAAGAATACTCAACACTCGGTATGGATGAGAATCCAACTTCAAGTTCCAAAGCTAACCAAGCATCAACATTTTGTGTCTTTGAAAGAGTCAATGTTGTTGACCCGCCTATACTCGGTAAAGAACCTTGAACATATGGTTGAAATTGTATAGGGTCAGTAACCTCAGGTTGTCCACCATGTGAAAGGTAGGAATCCAAAGTTCTTCTCTTGTAATTTGAAGGATTTCCATATTTAAAAAGAACATCATATTCCATGAAGGCTCTGAGTGTGTTCTGAGAATTTGAATATTGTAAATTTATAACTTCGTTGAAATACTCTGTTTCATTTGTTGCCGGAAGTTGTGGAATCACGGTAATCAAACTTTTGAATAAGGATTGGAAGTTTCTAAAATTAATATCACCTGATACTGAGGTTTCACCAATACCAAGATTTGTTGGTGCTGTATCTGCATCAGTAATTGGCTTACAGAAGTTTAAAAACTCTTGTTCAAAACTATCTAATATTTTTTTATCGAAAACCGAAAAAATCTCTTCAATGTTCGAATACTCATTAGAATCTAATAATATGAATGGTGATTGTTCGTCAGTGTTAGGTAAAATTCTATTAACGTATTGTTCTGGAGTTGGTTTGACAACCGCTGAACCGTCAAAATACCCATAGTTAGGAGCCGACCACATTGTTCTTACAGAACCGTTGTAAACCGCACTATTATTATTTAAATTAACAACTGTACTTGATTGATTATTTGTATTTACAATACACTCGTCTGATGTTTGGTTAACGGAAGAACCGAAGGATGGAACAACAAAATAAATTGTTTGTTTCGTCACACTATCAGTTCCACAATTTTCCTCAGTAGATGAAATCCCACCAGGGATTAGAACGGACCAAGTTGTAAGTCTCAGAACTTTATCTTCCTGTTGGGTTTGTATATTCGATTGAACGTAGTTGTAGACTTTCATACCACCTTTAATGGTGTTCTGAATTTCGGCATTTGTATAGTCTTTATATACATCATAACCTATACAAAACTTATAAAAATCATTTATCACTTTAGGGTAAAATCCAACCTGTAGATTCACATTAGTTGTATCTGTTTTTTCCAAAGCAATTTCTCTATCAGCAGTTCCATATTTGAATGAATAAGTTTGACTTGGAGAGTTCTGTATTGGCGAAAAGTTTTGAACTTGATTAAAATTTGTCCACGCTGTTTGTAATATATCTGTATTCGATTGCTTGTAGACTTTGTATCTATGCCATATCGAACCAAATTTCAAAATCCAAGCATAGGGTAGTTTGTGAATTGCACCAAATTTTTTGAAACATGATGCAATATAATCTAAATCAGTTTGGGCACCATTGGCTTGTGTTTTATATTTTTCTCTCAAGGAAGCTAAAGGTAAAGAATTTATAAAAAGATAACCTGCTTGAACGTATGGATACGCTAAGCTCGCTCTTTGGTTCTGAACCCCATTCTGTATTGCATTAACAAAATATGGTGTGTTCAACATTGACGTAGTTGTCAATCTCGGAAACTCGTTTTCTAACGGGACATCTTCAGAAAAAGTTGGTGGGGTGTGAATATAGTAACCCTCGGTCGCCATGAAGTCAATCGGGGTTCTCGTTTGATAAAAAGAACTCAAACTAACATCATTGTCAGCCAAATCAGTAACTGTTGAATTAGGGTTGTCATTTTTTAGATATGAAAAATTTGTAACTGGTCTTTTTTCATTGACGTTATAAATGTTGTTGAAATTTGATATTATTTTTCTAGCGTCAAAAATTGTAAGAACTCGGTTGGTGTTATATACTTCATCCAAAGTTGACCCATCTCCGTTCGATAAATTTTTTATATTCCACTGAGGGTCCGTGAAAGGGATAGTATCTGTCACATTTGGTATGTTCGTTGAATTTGTTACCAAACTTTCCAATGCTAAAGACTGTGCTGTGGATTGAGGTAGCTTACCCTGTTCATCTAAATTCAGAATTGCAAATGAATTTTCAGTCAAATTTCTCAAGTATGGTGTTACATAAAAATCCCTAATAAAATCTTGCCATGCTCTTCCAGTCCCTTGGTTTGATATGTTCTCCAAAAATGACAAATAATTACTTGAGTTAATTGCGTAATTCTTCAACTTCATTGTTATGTATGGAGAATTTAATCCTAAACTTTTAACAATATTGTTAACTTCTGTTTCTGTATTTAACTTAATTAACTCATCTATTTGATTTTGATTAGCCCTAATGTAATTAGAGTATCTCGATGTTACCAATTGTCTTTCATAGATTTCATAGAAGAACTTAATCTCTTCTTTATTAGTGTATGCAACCCCAACTGTTGGAAATTCAATTGCGTTAATGTTAATAAGATTTGTTTCTATTTGGTTGTCTAAAGGTGGCGGCGCTAATGGGGGATTAAATTTCATGGTGAGACCTCTCATATATTCTTCCACAAATTGCACCTCTGGCCATTTAGAATAGTCCCAACCTCCCGTTAACTCAACAACAGTCGGGTCTGCAATATATTTGAGTTGGAATCTACCTTTTTTATCCTCCGGTGTTTCAACAAAAAACTGTGGCCATGGGTAAACAGGTATTTCAGCGTATTTTAAACCTGTTGAACTTTCAATCGCTTGTCTTGTTATTTTAATTTCATCAACGGTATCTGAACCAGGTGCTGACGATGGATTTTCTAGAATCGCCTTTTTTCTGACATCATCATATTTTAAAGCCCAAGCCGAAGTGTGAACATCGTCTAAAAGTCTTATGAATGCCTCTGCTGATGCCATAAGAACTGCGATAATATTTCTAACTGTTGGTTTGAAGCCAATACCGTTTGTTCCACTCTCAATTTTTTCTAAGAGTTTCTTCGTAATTGAGTCTTCAAACTCTGAAAGTTTTTTATTTGCTTGGGTTTCAAGAAGTGCAATTATTTTGTCAAATCTGTTTTTACCCTCAAAAACAAAAAAAGGAGGTCTTACATCTTCTAATGTTGTTTGACCGTTTACATTTTTTGTTTCATATATTGGTGTTGTTAAGTTTTTTAGCTGGTCTTTCAATTGATTAATCTGCGTAGGATTCGGTTTCAAAATACCCGTTTGGATTTTTGTTGTTTCCTCCCAATTAATCTGACTTTCTGTAGGTGCTGGTTTGATACTAATTGTAGAATATACAATCGGGTTAGTAATTTTAGATGGTCCGTCATCCCCTAAAGTTGGATTTTTTGAAAGTTGTAAATTATATTCTGTAATAATTTTCTGTAACTGTGATTCGGCCTCTAACTTAGCTTTCAAATCAATTTCTTTGAAGAAATACGCTCTCTCACCTGTTTTTAGAATAACTGGGTTAGGGTTCAAGTATCTATTGAACCATGACGTTTGACCTCCCCTTACACCTTCAAAATAGTTTCTGAGTGAAGTTTTATAGTTTCGAATGTTAGTCAAAGGCGCAACTTCAACAGGGTTAAACTGACTAGCAACGTTTTGTTCAAATAACTCAAGAGCGTTTACAAATTGTGGGAATGAATACTCAGGGAAGTCAGGAGGTATCAAACCCTTGGATTTATATTCACTATAAACTTCTCGTATTTTTTGATACCCTCTCTCTGCAGTTATTTGGACAGTATTCTCATTTTGTCTTCCGTCTGTGGCGGTAAGAAGTTTAGTTTGGGTTGCAGCATTTGTTTCCTGTGATTTCAGATTAGATTGTGGACCAACAGGGTTTGTTGTTACATTGAATTGTTGAGAATACATGTGCGGTGTCGCAATAAGATGTCCTACCGCAATCTCATTTAATATATTAAACTTATATCCTTTGAAATCTAAATCAATTTGATAATTCCCACTAAACGTGTTGAACCTGGCATTAAAGGTTTCCAAATTCAATTGATATCTTATTGCTTGACCATAAAAACCTTTGAGTGTTAGATAAAATGGTGGATATGGTAAGTTAAAGAAAGCCGCATAGGGTGAGTTATTACCCAACTGAAATAAGGCTCTTCCTTGAATATCCTCCAAAGAAATTCTCACACTTGGTATGAAGGACATGTTTGTGTCGATAGTGATTTGTGTAATCCCCAACAAACCGTTATCCAACACATCAGATAAATCATTTGGTCTATCGACTATATAAGCCTTAGTCCCATCTTTAGGAACAACAGTTCCCGTATACATTTGATTGACCCCTTTAAACTTTGTTGTGTTGTCTCCAGTAATCTCATCATAATAACCTGTTCCTAAGAATGAATCTTTTGTCGGTTTTAAAAAATTCATTTTCGCTATTGAAACAATTCTTACTCTATCTTCGGGTGATGCCCCCACAGCAAGTTTTGTTCTTGGTAACACTTCGGCTTCCAAGTTAGCATACATAACTAAATTTTCGTGGTCGACTAATCTTTCTCTTATCTTTCCGAAAGCATCAATTGTTTTGTTTGGGTCGACTACGATAATGTTGTTATAATCAAACTCGACAAGGATATTCCCACTGTTGTCCGCTTGTACATTACCTGCCATAATAAAAGAATTGGTTGTCTATTGCCGCTTTATAATCTTGTAATGATGGTATCAATGGAAATGGAATACTCAAAATTGCACCATCGAAAATATTATTTTCTAAACCCCCAAACTGAGGGTTGGCTTGTAATATCAACCAACCAAAAAATGGTGAGTTGTAATATTCTTGTGAGACTCTATCTAACCTACTTCTACCAACTTTATAAATGTAAGCCTTATCGGTTGGTTTTGAAGGCAATTGAACATAAGGGACAACTGTTTGTTCTCCATTAATGATAAATTGACTATATCTATTCCAATATGGATACGCCATTAGTTAAGTTTTGCTTTAGATATTAATGCCCCTGAAATGTCATCATTCCAAGTGGCTTGGTCGTTCGAGCTGTTTGTTTGTGCAGCCAAACTTTTAATCCAAGATTTTTCAAGGTCGAACAAACTTGGGTCAGGAAACACGTTTTCCGTTGAAAATCCAAGGATTCTATTCTTTTTGGGGAATGGTGTATAGATTAAGAAATCTTTCAACTCATTCTTAGCCACACTATCCAAGAATCCTTTAGTTATGTTATTTTCCTCAATATATAAAGGTTTGGATTTTACAATCCAAAAGTCGTCAAAAATCTTACTAACGTCGGCTGTTGAATCTCCTATGAGTGCAGTGTTATTAATAACGTCTCCGATAATTGATTGTTTGAATGTTTGATATTTCTTGTCATCCAAAATGTCATCAGAGAATATCATATATTGTCTTTTGAAATTACCGTTTGTGAACTCATCCTTTTTTGAAAAAGGTTCAAACACTACGTCGGTTGAAGGTGCTCCGTCTGCAATTCCATTCTCAGTTTTATAAACCATAACACCATCATAAGTTAAATTGTCTTGAGAATAAACAAAAGAATTTGTCGCCCAAATAATATCATTAAATTCTGAAATATTATCTCTCACTTTTTGTAAATCAATCACCAACTCATCCAAGGTATCAGTTGCAGAAGTGGATGAAACATCTACTTCAGATAATCCTGATATTTCATAAACCGTCACATCACCTTTCGCTGATTGGAATCCATCGAAAGCAAAACCAGTCGTATAATCATAAGTAATTATGTTGGCTCTTGACCAACTTTGAATATATTGTGTCTCCAGTGTAACCAACTCTTGTGTTATTTGGGTTACGGCATTTTGGAAAACACCCCTCTTGTTTTTAATAACATTTGAATAGTTTGTCTTAATTGCATTTATTACTCTTGGAGTCAGATTTTTTGTGGTATCTGAAATGAAGTTGATAAATTGGTCATCATCATTTGTAATGTCTTCCTCCAAATTAGCAAATATCTGATTGAATCTGTTCTCAACATTATTTGGTTTTCCAAAAATGTATATTGATACTGGTGCGGTATCCACAGATGTTCCTCCGTATGTATAATTTCTCTCAGCCATCCATTGTTGCCTTACCGCGTTATTATACTGAGATGTGATTGTAATTTGTTTGTTAACAACATTTTGAAAATAAGTTTGAGTTTGATTGACAAAATTTACCATGAAATCAGAATATGAAATAGTTCCGTTTTCACCAAAAGGTTGATTCGTTCTGTTTAGAATACTACCGATTGTTTGGTTATTATTTTGTCCATTATTTGGTGCCGCTTGATTAGCTGCAGGTGGTTTTGGTGGAACCGCCATTGCCAGAAACTCGTCATCTAAGACTTTCAAGAAATCCTCTTGTGCTGTAACATCGGCTCTGTCATCATATATCTCAGTATTCGCATAATAATTGAATGTCAAAGCGTTTTGTAATCTATCAACAGATTCTTTTAGACCGCTACCCCCAACGAACTTGAAATTCAAACTAACATTTGCAATCATTGGTTGAACCCCTATACCCTCAGGATTTATGTCCAACTCCTCATATTGTAATGATAAACTCTCAGGTATGATTTTGGTATTATAAAAATCACCAATTCTCAAAACTAAAACTGGAGGTGCTCCAAATGTTGTGTTTACAGCATTGTTGTATTGTAACACAGGTGAACCATTGACTTCTTTGATTGTAGGAATTGTGTCACCAGGTCTCATACACTGTTGTAAGAATGTTAACCTCGAGTTTAATCCCTCTGGTGTCATTGAGTGGAATGCCGGTGTGAAGAACTTTAGTTTGTCTTTTAGGTTGTCAAAAACCATAGGTGTTTCTGCCTTTATTGTCTCAAAGTAATCACACTCAGATAGAAGGGACCTAATAACCCTTTTAGTAATGTTATCTCTTCTTCTCCATTCTCTTGAAATCTCCTCTGTCTCAGTTGTTGTTACAACTGTATTAGACACTAATACATCGGTATATTGAGGTGTGGGAACTGGTTCAGGGGTGTTGTCGGTGGTATTATCTATGATATTATAGATATAAGCCCTCCTACAGGCCATTGCTCCTGGTGTGAAAACATCTTTAGCTTGAACTTGTATATCTCCACCCACAACGCTACTATCGGTGTCAGTGCAATTATATGAGTTTCCCAAATTTTTAACAGATAAATCATATGGTTCAGGTCCTTCAAACTTTCTTGGTTGAGAAATGAAAGATTCTCCAAACCCTTTACCAGCTTGAACTAATAATCTCCCTTCACTAACGTATTGGGACAATTTAGGGTTTTTATTGAAAAATAATTGAGCAGACTCAATTCTTCTTTTTGATAACTCTACGTTATAACTTTGTGTTTGTGGTGCGGAACAACTTGAGTCAATTACGATTGTAATAGACCCTTTAGTTTGTTTTAATTTTGCAACTAAATCATCAATTAGTTTTTGAGCAACTTTAAAGTTAGTATCTACAACAACATCGAAAAAACTTTTTGTATCTGCACTTGTGTCATACTTTGCACGTTGACCATCATATATCAGTTTCTGCTGGTCATATCCTGTAACGTCCCCTTTTTTTGGATAATCATTTGCGAAATACAAACCAACATCTTTATATTTTAATAGTTCACTTTCAGTGGGTCCAGGTTGACTGATGTCTTGACCTTGTCCACCATCAACCCCTGTTTGAATCTCAAGTTTAGACCATTCAATTTGTTCTCTTGTCAACTTCTTTGAGGTAATAGCTTCTTGTAATTGATACAAGTCATTCGGATTGATTGTGTAATACTTCTTAGCTAATTCATATAAATCGTATTTCCTACATCCCGCAAAGAATGAATCTATAATACTATTAACTCTTGTTCTATTGGTTTCATTTGCAAGAACCTTGTTGACTATAACATTCAAAACTGAAGGATGGTCAACAACTATCTTCCAAGCCAAAGTCCCACCTCTACTTGTTGACTTATATGTATATATTGGCTCTGGTCTACCAAGGAACTCACTAGTGTTCCATGACGCAGATACGTTTTCATTAAAGGTAAGTCCATAAGGTGGGAACCACATAACCCTTCCTCCATTAGGTCCTCTCTCACAAACAGGTAAATCAGAGACTGATGCTCCTGGTGTAGAAGAGGTTCTCCAAGCAAGATTTTCCAATGAGAACATGTATTTTTTTGCAAATGCGGTATTTGTAGTTCCTATTAAATTTGTAGAACTTTGACCACCTTCTTGTTTGTTTGGAGCAATGTTCAAATTATATGTGTTATCTAAAACTGAATCTACAAATCTTCTTCCATTAATTGTTATACCATCTACCTTTTGTAAATCATTATATTGAAGATATGGAGTATCCTTAGCAAAAACTCTACAATATTCTGTTCCAACTTCCTGTCCTACAGCCCCTTCGTATCTATAAACTCTAGAACCCTTTGTCATTTCTTTATATCCGTCGTTGAAAACTTTGGATACTTGGTCTATGGCATTACCTACGTGTTGTAATCTTTTTCCTCCTTGTGGTTGACTGTCTATTAATCTTTGAGTGTCATCAAGAATTGAACCCTCTCTAAATCTTCTTTCAGTTGATTCTGTTGAGTTATAGGATGATGGTCTGAAATCTTCATCTTCTCTTGTCACCTCCCCACCAAGACCCACTCTCTTACCAGCATTTCCCTTGTATTTCGGTGAAACCCAAGTAAACCCACCTTCGATACCACCACCGTCACTATACGTTGGTCCATTAGCACCTAATTTTACATCTTGACTAGGTCCTTCATAAAGTTGAGCTAACTCAGTTGGTCCAAAAACAGGAGATTGTTGGACTACCCCAAACTCATTTACGGGTAATGCACCCGCAGGAGAAAAGACTTGTGATGGTTCTGATGTTCTTGAACCAACATAATAGTTACTATTGTCTGATAAACCACCAACAATTGCACCAGCGGCTCTGTCCAAGAAAGTTCTTTCGTAGTTCGGTTTGAATTTGTTAAAATCGATGTTGGCGAAAAGTCTAGACTTTTGTCCTCCACCTGTGTTATTAAGGAAGAGTTGAGAACCTGATTGAGGGGCACCTAAAAGTCTATTGAAAAAGTTTCCAACAGCACTTCTTCTAAATGCATTCTGTAGTTGTTGTATTGTTGTTGGCTGTCCTGAATTTATTGATGGGTCCCAATAAGAACCTGGGATTGGGGATACAGGTAATATACTTCCAGCAAGTCTGAGCGCAAAATCTGTTGCGGCTAATATTGGGTTACTTGGGGTTGTAATAGTCCAGTTTGGTTCCAACAATGGAACTCTTCCTGTTATTAAATTCAAAACATCGTTCCCGCTGTCAACATTGAATAGATTTACTCTACCTAATGTATTTTGTCTTATTTGTGCAGCAATTCTTTCCTCAAAAGATTTCCTCAAGGTTTGAGCTCCCAACTTGGCAATGAAGGAATCTTGACTCAATAACCCATTACTACCCAGTGGGTCTTTGGTTAATAGAATAGTAACAGGTCCATATAATGAAGGGACGAATGTTGTCGGGTAGGGTTGATTATTATATAATCTTGTTCCACCTATAACAAAATTAGGTTCAGTAATATATTCCCCACTGTCTAACAGAGCTTCAGAACCATTTGAATATGCGTTAACCGTTTTCCATCTCAACGATTCAGGTTCGGCCTGACCAAGTAATCTTGCATCTTGTTGACCTGGTCCATATTCTCCTTGATTTGACTTCGTATTAAGTAATCCTGTCGGGTCTGGTGCTTGTTTATATCCACCGTCTGACCCCCATTGGTTGAGAGGGTAGAGTCTGTTAGCAAAACTAGGTTCATCAATAAGTTGGTCTGGACTGTCTTGAACAGAAGAATCGCTTTGGATATATTCCGTGTCTATCGGTTGTGACGGTCTATTAGGAGCCTTAGCATATGGTGTAAGGTTCCTTGTGAGTAACTTTTTTCTGAATCCTGAGGAAGATGAAAATTCTAATAAACTCGCCATCAATTATTTTTCTATAAATAGGTTATATAGTATTTTTTATTTGGCTTTGGCTATACCAGATGCTGTTGAAGGATTCTTTTGGCTAACCTGAACCATATAATTTTGGACCCCAATTTCTCTAAATTTATCACTTAAAATTTTAACTATCTCTTGTTTTTGCGTTTCGTTTAAGGTTTGGTTTCCTTGGATGTTCAAATCAACTTTCAATACACCAAACTCCACTTTTGAATTTACCTGTGTCCCATAAGGAATCTTACCTTCTTTGGCTAAAGATTCTGCTTTTTTCGAAGCGTCATTCAAAATTTCAGCTTGTTTACTTGCCTTTGTGTTAGTTGTTTCTTGACCAAGAACTTTACCGAGCACCCACGAACCAGCAGCTTCAACTTTATTATCTGTATTGAGTTTGTTTTTTGATTTTTCTAAAGCACTTTTTATTGCTTTATTCAAATCATTTTTTATATCATCAAGTTCAGTTCCAAAACTTGCCATGTATTTTTGGATAACCGACAACTTATTTGTGTTTGGGTCTGCTAATTCATCAACAATACTTCCCATACCCGACATGAATTTTTGAACCTTTTCTCTAACTTCTTTTGTTCCACCTATATCCGAAAGTTCACCACCAATTGTAGAGATAACATTTCTTGCACCCTCAAATCCTCTTAAGACAGGAGAAGCAGAGGCAAGTCCACCAACCAACTTATTTCTTATTGCAGATACGTCAGCCTCAATTGACTCCGTATAATTCATTTGACTTCTAACCAAATCCTCTAAAGTTTTTGGTCCTTTTTTTTGTTCCTGTATCAATTTGTCAAATTCTGTTTGAGTAACTTGTGAAAGTTCTTTTGTAATATACTCACCAGACTTTTCATCTTTGATTTTTACTTCATAGGTCCCCTCACTCGTCATTGTGGCTATGTTAGCTAAGTATTGTTTGTCCTCTTCACTTGCAATAGAAAGACCTGCAGCACTTACCGCAGATAATCTCCTGTCCAATTCTAAAGCAGCTAAAGACATTTCTCTAAGTTCTTTAGCACTCATTTGAGTTTGATTTGCAATCTCATTAATTGTCAGAACTCCCTGTGGATTGATTTTGAATGTTTTAGTTTCCTCATCGAAATAAGAAAACTGTTTTGTCATTTGGGCTAAACTATCTTGTAAACCTGATGGGTCGTTGATGGATTGATTCATCAGTTGAAAAGGGTCAACTAAGTTTCCTACGGAAACACCTAATCTTTGGAATGCTGATGCTACTTGAATTGCACCCTCAGGGCTCAGAACCTTTTCCGCCAATTGAAAAGTTTGGTTCATGTCAAACCTTAACATTGAGGCTTGTGCTGCCATTTTTGTTAAACCTTTCACACCACCCTCAAACTGATAACGGTTGAGTTGGTCCATGTTTGCAGTCATGTCTTTGACAACCTCAGCAGCGTTTCCTCCTATACTTTGAACATACTGTATTGATGACTCTAAATTCTTTCCAATGTCTTTCACAGACATACCAACATTCATGAAACTGTTGGTAAGACTCTCTGCACTCAGGTCTAGAATTTTATTTGCAGCATATAACTTTTCGATTTGTTCTTGTGTTGCCAACACATTCCTGTTTGCCGCTTTGGCAACTCCTTCGATTGCACTACTAACATCTTGAACTGAACCTCCAAGTCTAAGAACGTCAGGAACTGAATCCGCAACTGCCTGCTGAAGTTCAACTACTCTTTGTCTTCCTTGGGTGAATACCTTATTGATATCGGTTGAGGCCTGACTCAATCTTGTGACCGCTGAAGCAAAGTCTTCTACACCAATATCTAAAAGCGATTTTATCCTTGCGGCAAATCCTTCTGGTGTTGTTTCCCCGCCTATTTGTCCTCCGTAATCTGCTTGCATAATTTAGTAATATTATATAAATACAAAAGGACTGATTTTTCAGTCCTTTTGATTTTCTTCAACCCATTTATCCAAAATATATCTTCTCACAAAAAGAGGCATTTTTTCAAAATCGGTCCAACTTATATTCAACAATCTATTCAAATAATAGAATTCATCAATTTGACCTTTCCTATAATCCGAAGAAAGGGCGAAAAAATTCAACCCCAAAACCAACGTTGACTGTTAGTCTTTCTCCTGATGGGGCTATTACTTCTCTTCTCAAATCCAATTTAGGTTCATTTTCATCCATGAACTTACGAATATACTTGGAGTCCATAATTGGCATTTGTTCTACAAACTTGGCAATTTCCGCTCTGTCACTAGTTCCATTTACCTCAACAATTTCTTTATTAAGCCTGAGAGTAACTTTTGGTGCAACTCTCCCTTGGGGATATGTATCTATGATTTTTTGTATTTCGTTTATCTCACCATATGTAATAGGTTTGAGTTTGACTGTTGAATTTGATTTTGGTAAAGTAGTGATAAAAGTTCCGTCTTCATTTGGTTTTTGTCCTTTATTTACATTCAATTCGTCCAATACAATTGTCGCAGGAAAAGTCTTTTTGGTTTGTGGGTCGGTAAGGTTTAAGTTCATCTCTGGTCCAAAACCTGTGTTTCTTAAAAATACTAAAATAGCTTCCACATCTCCTTCCAATAAATCATCAATCCTCATGTCAGGTTCGTATAATTTATTTCTCAAAAGATTAGTGGTAATATCCAATCCACCAGCCATAAGAATGTTTTCATCAGCTGCGGTCAGATAACCAACCTTCACAGATTTCTTTTTATTCTTGTAAAATACCCCTTCAGATGGTAAGGGCACGATATCGTGAGGTAATGTTAAATTACTCTGTGCATAATTTCTTGTTTGTTCATCCATAAAAAAAAAATAACCGTAGAGTTTATGTCTACGGTTAAATATAATTAGAAACGATTTTTTATAAAGAGTATTAGTAAACTAACACACATCTATCCATTCTCAATCCACAAGTAATATCTGCAAGAGCGTCCTGACTGTAAGACAGACTTCCGAAGTTTGCACTTGTTAGGAAGGTTCCATAGAGAATCCATTTTTCTACCACCACCCCTGTTGGGTCCAACATCTCAAGGTCAATATCTTTTTTATAACCCGCTGCGTAACCCATACGACCTGTTACCGACTCAGCGTGTAGACGAACCCATTCCATAAGTGCTTGTGCAGCTGAAGGACCAATTGGGTCTCTAAATTTTACCTGAATTTCATCCCAGTTAAATCTACCTGCAACAAATGTTGAAGTGTTTAAGAATTGAATTTCAGTTGAGTTTATCTTGATAGATGGTCTTGAAGCAGACTCCACGAACCACTCATTAATACCTAAACTTGACGGAAACCTTAGAATGAATCGATTCTGACGTTTCGGTTCGTAAGGTATGGGCATTTTCATCAGTAAATCAGCCATATAATTAATTTTTTGTTTTCAGTGTTTATATGTTATAAATATAGTCTGTTAGAAAATATTTCTCTTTACTTTAATTTTTAAAAAAAGTATTCTTATTGCACTTCCTTCTTAGTTCCTCCAGCAGTAGAATATGTTTTAACTAAATTATCTGGTTTATCTTTAAAGGCTTTTCTCATTACTTCTACATTTCTTGGGTCATCGTCTGAAAAACCAATTGATGGTTTAGATGGTGTAAATTTGTTTCCTATGTCGTTTTTTAACCATGCTCTTTTATTAAGTAATGCTGCCATATTCTTAATGTAGTCCACAAAATCATTCATCGCTCTAACCTTCGCCTCCTCGGGATTTGTGGCACCCGACTCATCTCCAAAAGAAACGGGATGGTATTTGTTTAAATCCAAATAAAGGTCGATAAGTTCTTTATCAGATAAATCTTCTTCACCTGTAAAGTTCCTATATTTTTTTAAATTTTTGATTAGTTCATCTTTGGATATCCCGCCGAAATCATTTACAATATAATTGTAGACGGATTGTTTCAGGGTTTCGGGATTATGACCCCTTGCAGTGATTATTGCAAATATTGAACCATTATTTATTGCTTCTCTAAAGTCATCAAAAGCTGGTCCCTTCTTTGCTTGCATAGAATCAATCAAAAAGTCTTTGTCTCCTTCAGTTCGAAAGTTTCTAAACGGATTGTCACCGAACCCAACAATCTTATGTCCGTTATATTCAAAATCTTCTTTTCCTACAATGTGTCGGTATTCTGCAAAATCTTCGGTTGACATACCTACCTCTTCTCCGTCTGAATCTTTCAGAATTATCTTTGTCGGCATGTGCACAATATTGTCATCCCAGTCGAAAGCGTAATATTTTAAATCCGGGGTTTTCTCGTCTTTGAAACCTTCTGTAATCTCTTTTCTCATTTAGTATGGCTAAAAAATGGGGGGATTTTGTCCCCCCGTTTTTATTAGATATTTTCGAACGAAGCTCCTGTTGGTGTAATAAAGAATTCAATATCTATGAATTCGAGAGCCTTCGTTGGTTTTAAGTAAATCTTTCCTGTTAATGTGTTTCTGTCTAAATCTTCAGGTGAAGAAGATACTGTCACACGGAAATCATATAGACCTCTATCTCTTCTAATTGAATCAAGGATTGGGTTCACACTATCCAAGAATTGTTGTCTTACTACTTGGTCGTTCTGTTCGAACAGTAATCTTACAGCCACCGCTGAAATTAACTTACGAGCCTGAAGTAACAATCTTCTTACGTTAAGTCTGTTTAGAGCGGTATCCGCAACCTGTAGGGTTTTGTTACCCCAAATTACAGTTCCAACGTCCGCAAAAGTTGCAATAGGGTTGATTCTTCCTTGATAAAGAGTATCTCTATCCTCTTGAGTCAACTTCAATCTTGCCTTTATTGAATTTACAAGACCTCTTGTGTAACCCGCTGACGCGAACCATGGGAAGGATATGTTATCTGTAAGAGCTAAATTTCTACAAACTTCACCTGTTGGTGGTAAGTAAATCTGTGTATTGTTTACTGTATCTCTCACCAAAATCCAAGGATAGTAAGTAGATGTATAGTTAGAATCAATTCCTGTGTTATCTAAGTTATCAACCGCTTCCTGAGGATAAATAATATCCAAAGAGTTTGTTCCATCAGGAGTATACATGTTATAATCTGGTGTCGTTGCTATATAAACAGAATCAGCCCTTTGGAACTGAATCATGTCGATAGCTTCTTCAACAAGGTTTGAGTTATTGTAATAATCGATACTTGAAGTTGCAAATACATTGATATTAGTAGCTTCAGGATTTCTGAACGTAAGAATACCTAATAGATAAGCATAATAGTCAGTGTTAGCAAAATCTTGTGTATTGTTTTCAACCACAATTCTCTTAAATAAACCTTGACCAGTTGCTGAAGGATATCTTGATGATGCAGATGCACCCGCCAAGTAACCTGATGCTCCCAATTGGAATCTATCTTGGTTTGTTCTATATTCTCTATAAATGTCCCAACCATCAAACCCACCAGCGAAACATACTGTGTATTTTCTTGAGTAGATAAAGTAGTAAGGATTTTCTTGTGTTTCTGGGTCAAATCTGAAATCAGCAACCCCACACTCAAATGCCGGTGTTCCACTTGTTTGATAAACATTACCAATAGTAACTACAGTTGCACCTGAGTCCATATGGAAACCTTTACTTAAGTAGTTCCAAGTAGCACCCTCGACAGGGATTGGAGCAATGACCCAAGAAGGTGGATTTTGTTTACCTTTATAAGAAAGGAATGATTCGTCAATTCCGAACTGAGTTGAAAAACCTAAGTAACTTCTTCTCACTATATCACCAGGTGACTCGACTAAATTATCACCTCCAGTTGCTGCACCGAAAGGTGGGTTATAGATAACTTCACCAGGGAAGTAGTATTTTGTTTTGAACTTTGGAACAGGAGATGGATTACTAACAGATGCATATTCTCTTTGAGTGTATCCGTAGAATCCACAAGGAAGTGCATCTATTGGTGCCTCTTCAGACATTTCAACCATCACATATTTTGATATTAAAGCAAACTCACCATTAGAAGAACCAATCTTTTTAGCCACAAAGTTATTTGAAGCTGGGTCCATAGTGCAATTTGTGAATTTCTCAATCACAACAGGGTTCGCATCGGTGTCAAAGAAATTTCTAACTAAAACATCAAATGTCATGTTGTTAAAAGACAAGTTCGCGATTGAAACTTTTACTTCAACGTTAGCTGCATCTCCATCAGAGATTGATATGAATCTGAATAATTTATAAACTTTATTACCTCTCAACTCTGAAACCAAGAATGGTGTCATAGGTGATTGATATTTTTCTACGTTATAAGCAATTGAACTTGGGTCTTCTGTTCTTGCTCCAGGTAAACCAATCAACTGACAATCTAATCCACGGATATAACTTTGATTATAAGCATAAGCCAAAGAAGCTGGATAAACTTCCTCAACGAATACAGGAACCTCCTGTCTAGATTTTCCGAAATTGTCCGTCCCTAATACTTTAGTTATAAACTTAGAAGAAAGTGCCGACAATGAAACTTCAAAACTGAAATTATCATTATCTTTCGTTATACCTGATAACAAGAAGGTTTCGTAAGGATTAATTGTAACCCCTGAGTATTGTCCCGAACAAACCATAGTTAATGCACTCAATCCTGAAACAGTTCCACCCGAGTTTACCTCGTAAATTGGACCGTGAGCATTACTTGCTGCACTATTTTCAAAAAGTGATATACCTCTTGAACGGATTGTCGCTACAACCATGTTATTATATTCACTGAAAGCAGTTCCTGACCATGTATATACATTACCAGAAATACTACCCGAGAAACTATTAGAAGCTCCTGTTGCTATTGATGAAACAATATAGTCCATAGAATAACCTGAATAGTTATCATTGGAATAGTTGTTAAAGTTTGCATAGAACCAAGAATCATTCAAACCACTTGTTAAATCATTAAGAGGATAATTTATATTATCACAATTATATACGTTGACTAAGTTACGTCCTGTAGACAAACTATAATAGTCACTTTCTGGAATTGCACCATATACATTTGCAGTTGTTGAAGACAATGAATTTGTTGTTAGAACATCTTTCACAAACCCTAAAATATCGGATTGGATATTAGATGTGCTTCCGTCACTCATTCTATAAAGTGAAGTCAACGAATTGTTAATTTGTGAAGGGAATGAATTAAGAAAAGAAATTGTATTCCCTGTCGAACTTCCTGTAAAGTTTACCACCCAAGGGGTAGCTGTTGCAGGATTGAAACCAACCGTAGTTGGGTCAACATTAGCAACAACTTTGATACTCCAAGACGGACCTGCGTCGTATCCTGAAAGACCAAGGATTCTTGTTACGAACAATTGATTAGATTGTTGTAAGTAAGATTTGGCAATGTAAGCCGCTTCATATTTAGGGATTTGTGTATTAACAAATTTTACAGGCTCGGACCCCCCGAAATATGCCTGAAATTCATCGTAGTTCGTTATAAAAATCGGTTCAAATGCGGGACCCTTAATTGTTTCCCCAACTAAACCTAACGTAGTAACACCCACACTCTGAGCCACGAATGATAAATCCGTTTCAGAGGTATAAACACCAGGTGAAACATAAACTTTTTGATTTGCTTGTGCTGTTGCCATTATTAAATTATTCTATGCAGATTTATTTTAATGATAAATATTCTAATCTGAATGAAAAAACTTGACTTTTGAATATCTATTTGTAAATGGTGAGAATAAATTCTACCTTTTTTCTACCTATGAATAAAAAGAAAGAAATAAAGAATATAAAGATAGCACCTGAGGTTCACGAGGTATTGAAAAAATACTGTGATAAAAGGGGGATAAAGATTTATAAATTCTTAGAAAATTTAATATTAGAGAAGTGTAAAGAAAAGAAAGATTTGTATGGGGAGGACTAAACCAACTTACTATCAAACTTTATAGAACCTTCTTTCAGGTTGTCTTGTTTCATTACGGATATTGTAAGAATGTCGTTGGTTGTTATTTGTATTTTATTAACATTCGAACCGAAATAATCTCCATTAATAAAGACATCAAAATTAGAGATGTTCTCAGAACCAACCCAAGTCATATCTGCAGTGAAATCAATGAACTCAGACAAAGAGTCATTACCAACCACGTATTGAAAATTTGACAAAAACTCGTCAGGATTTTCAGGAAACTTCCTTCTTCTTTTACTAATCGTAGATGTGTCAAGTTCCACAACTTGAGCGACGCGAGCAATGGCTGGTTTCACCTGAAACTCCTCCTCATCAATCAAGTAACCCAACATTGTAAAATCATATGATTGAACATAATACTTCCTTGACTCCAATGTCATTTGTGATTCATCTGAAATATTGTTCATAATTATCGGAACATACTGCCCTTTTATGAAGGTATAGGCTTGACGCGAAGAAAACTTCTGAAGTGTAATTTTATTTAACTGATTCAATTCTCTCATTCTGTTACACACAATCTTCACACTATAATTAATATCAACAGGAACTGGTTGTGGAATTGTATATATGTCCATACCTTGTTCGTTACCATTCCAAGTCGGAACAGATGCATAATAAAATTGTTTTCTGTTTGGTATTGTGTATTGTAAAGATGGATTGGTTCCGTATTTCACCTCAGGATTTCTCACAACAGTAACGAATGGAGGTTCGACATTATAATCTAAGTTAACAAATGTTGCAGTTTCAACATACTGACTCCAATTTTGTGTTGTCAATAGTATGTCAATCATCGGAACAGTTTTACCTCCAGTAACAACCTTCAAATCGTTTTTTACAAAGTCCAACATACCTCTGTCCAAATCCGCATGTAATACTGATTTAGGAAGATAAGTCCCATCCTTATTAATATATTCTAAGAGTTGCTCCCTCCTTGCAGAAAGAGTCTTCTTGGGAACTAATGGTAAAGTTGGTATGACTTGTTTTGGTAATGGCATATTAATTATTTTTAGTCATTGAACCCACAGTTTTAAGTGCATTCCAATGAGAGTCTGACTTGGATGAACTCGCCCCAATCACAATCCCTTGTCCTCTCCCGACTGAGTTTCCAACAAAAACATTTGAAGCAGGAACTCCGTTGTTCACAGCATTTCTTACATTATTTTTCGTTTCACTTCCAGCAGCATATGGCTCAATGATGAACAAGTTATTTTTATTTTGACCCAAGACATTTGAAATCTCATTAGATTTCCTGCATCCCGCACTGAAAAGATAAATCGGGATTCCTGGGTTTTTATTGATAAAATCTATAATTGTAGAGGATGGTGTGTTAAACCTAAAACCTTTAACATTCTTTTCAGTTCCAATCCCCTGTTTCAATAAACTTACTTGTGAATCTATATTTAAGTCACCAGACCTATTATCTAACCCCCCAACTAAAATTGCATCATACTCACCAGATGTTTTTTGTGATGAGGAACCTTTTCTCACAATTTTCAAACCAAACTCTTGTTCCATCGCACCTCTTGTCAAAGGTCCTAACTTACCATCCACTCCATCTTTGTTTGGACCATACTTACCCAAATCATACCCCTTTTTTATCAGATACTTTTGTATGATTTCAACATTTGGGTCATAGGATATTTGTTCTAATAAAAAACCCAATTGTGATTCTTTTAAAATAAATCTCATAATTAGATTCCGTTAAATTCGTTTTCACTAACCCATGTGGCAACAACAGTTCTATAGAAAGGTTTGTAACCACCATAGGTGTGTTTATTGTCTGACTTTACATATCCATCATCACTAACAACATAATATCTTACTCTATCTTCACTTTCATAATATCCAAAATAATCACCCATGAATATATCAACACCCATGTCATCCAAAGTTTTTTGGTAAATACTAAATCTCATATTACCTGGTTCTTGTAACTCAACTCTAGAGTTACCAACAGTTTTATTTGTAGGAGCCATAACCTGAACGTAACCCTTCAATTCAACGGGAGCTAAGAACTGAATACCATCTTCCAAAACTTCACCATATACATCATCAGTTTTGGTTTTGTATCTATCTATTCTATATAAAATTACGGTGAAATTCATATCACCAATTAACCACTCCTCACCCATACCAATGTCGAGAGCGTAATCCTCACCGCCAAAAAATTTACCGAGTCTTGTAATTGGAACTAATTTCTCTGCCATAGTCAGCTGAACTTGTTTATATTGATAAATACTTTTAAGTTTATTATATTTAATCCAAATGGAAATTCAAAGAAATACAAAACTACAAGTAAGAAAAAGTTCAATTCACGGTTGGGGGGTTTTCGCATGTGAAGACATAAACGAGGGTGAGGTTATTGAAGAGTGTCCGATTCTTAGATTACCTGTTCAAAGAGGAGAAACAAACTACACCTTAATTGACTATACATTTGTATTTCCAAAAGGAGAGAATTGGCAAAACCACGTTATTGCTCTTGGATATGGTTCACTATATAACCATTCCGAAAACTATAACGCAACATGGGAAGACGATTTGGACAAAGACATTTTAAGATTTAAAGCAACAAAACCAATTTCGAAAGATGAGGAAGTCACAACTTATTATGGTGATGAAAGTTATTGGTCTGACGGTAGAAGTCACATTGAAGTAAAATGAGCTTATCAGAAATATCACTCGAGTCAAAAGCACTAACACTTCTTGAACAATATGAGGGGTATAACAATTATATCTTGGAACTACAAAGGAAATCCCAAGTAAATAAAAAATTCTACCCAACAAGAAGTCAATCAGAATACATAATCAATAACCACGACAAACAACCCAAAGTTGCCAAAAAGTGGGTAATTTTAGACGCATATTTTGCACAGAAATTAGCTGACGACAAGATGTATACTGAAATCCCACAAAAAGTCTGGGTTGAAAAACTTCTAGCGGAGAAGGACAAAGCTTATCATATTTGGGGAAAGATTTGGGACTCTGAACAACTACATGATTTTTGGTTACCCAAGGCTTCTATAATAAAAGACAACACCGTTAAAGACGTTGTCATCGATTTTGAAAAATATTCAAACAGACCCCCGTTAAACCATCAAAAAGAATCCATTCAGAAACTGGTTGAAAATAAAAAATATATTTTGGCCGATGATATGGGTTTGGGTAAAACAACCTCAACTATAATTGCAGCCTTAGAAACAGGGGCTAAAAAGGTTTTAATCATATGTCCCGCAACTTTGAAGATAAACTGGAAGCGTGAAATTGAAAATTACTCTGACAGGACAATATACATAGCGGAGGGTAAAAACTTTAGCACAGAACACGACTTTGTAATCATAAACTACGACATTCTAAAAAACTTCCATGACCCTAAAAAGAAAGATGATTCGCAAATTCTTAGAGCCAATTTTGATTTGGTTGTTATTGATGAAGCACACTATATCAAAAATGCTCAAGCACAAAGAACCAAACTTATAAACGACTTCATAAAAAAAATTGACAGACTTTGGTTATTAACAGGAACACCGATGACATCAAGACCAATTGATTATTATAATTTATTGAGTCTCGTAGATTCCCCTGTTGCCAAGAACTGGATGGCCTACGTCATAAGATATTGCAGTGGATATCAATTCAAGGTCGGAGCAAGGAAAGTATGGAACGTAATGGGTGCGTCTAATTTAGATGAACTAAGGGATAGAACCTCGAATACAATCCTAAGGAGATTGAAAGAAGACGTTTTGGATTTACCTGAAAAAATTATCACACCTGTTTATCTCAGACTCAAATCAAAGGACTATGAAGAACTCATGGGGGAATATTATAATTGGTATGATAAAAACCCCGACGAGTCAAAATCGTTAACAGTTCAATTTTCAAAACTTACAAAAGTTAGACAAGTTATTGCCAACGAGAAAATATCTCAAACAATAGAACTTGCCGAAAACATATTAGAGCAGGACAAAAAAGTTATCATATTTTGTAACTTCACAGATTCACTAAATCAAATTGTTCAACATTTTGGAAAAACTGCCGTCAAAGTTGATGGGTCAATGACAAAACAAGATAGACAATTTAGTGTTGACCAATTTCAAGAAAATGATAAAATAAAAGTTTTTGTCGGTAACATAAAGGCTGCGGGTGTTGGACTTACTTTGACTTCCGCAGAAGCGGTTATTATGAACGACTTATCATTCCTACCATCGGACCACTCTCAGGCTGAAGATAGGGCATACAGATTTGGACAAAAAAATAATGTGTTAGTCTATTATCCAATATTTGAAAACACAATCGAAGGCGCGATATATGACATACTTAATAATAAGAAGCAAGTCATCGCGACCGTTATGGGTGACAATCAAAACATCGGTGACACTGCCGAAGAAATTCTGAAAAGAATAAACGAATTACGCCCTTAACATAGATGGAGAAAGTAACTAATCACCAAGGAGTTGAATTGAGAGTTGGTGATAGAATTAAAATTATATCAGACAAATTACATTCAAAATTACTAGCTAACGTTGACCTAAATGAAGAGGTTGTCATAACAAGTTTTTCAGAAAACGGAAAAATTATATATCATCATAATACATTAGCCCTACCAACCAACAGTGACATTTATGTTAAAATAAATTAAAGTCAATCAAACCTTAAAACAATTCTGAGTTATTTATATAAAACGAATAACTCGCCAATATGAAAAAAATAGAAGAAAGAATTCAACAAATTGAAAAACAAATTACCGAAAACCATATCGAAACAGAAAAACAATTGTTGATTACAGAAATGAAAAAAATTGGAATAGAAAAACTACCCTATTCTTATTCAGCCCTCAAAGGATTCATCGACGCAGAAACGATGAATTTCCACTACAACAAACACTATAAGGGATATGTAGATAAATTAAATGCCGCCCTGTCAAAGAAAAAACATGGAGATTTAGACTTAGAAAAAATTGTCAAAAACATTAGTCGATACGACCAAGTAGTAAGGAACAACGCTGGAGGAGCATTCAATCACGCACTTTTTTGGAATATGTTGTCTCCAACACCAAAAAAATTAACAGGGGAATTGTATAAAAAAATTACCAAAGAATACGGTAGTTTCAATCTATTCAAAAAGAAATTTGAAACTGTTGCAAAGGATAGATTTGGCTCAGGTTGGGTATGGTTAATTTTAACCTCAAAAAATACTTTGAAAATAATGTCGACACCAAATCAAGACAATCCACTTATGAATGTTATCGAAGGTGGAGGTTTCCCTCTATTAGGTTTGGACCTTTGGGAACACGCCTACTATTTGAAATACAGAAATAAGAGAGACGAATACATTTCAAATTTTTGGAAGGTGGTCAATTGGGATTTTGTTCAGAAACTTTATGAAATGAAAGTTGAAACAAAACTACTAGAGTCGAACAAATTTCAAGGAATAATTACTGAATCAAAAGAACCACAATTCTGTAATCCAAAAGAAGTATTGTTCTATAGAGACTTGATTAATAATTACGCAATCAAAAAAAGATATCAGGAGGGAGTATCCTACGTTCTAAAAAAAGTATTTTCACATTTTTGGGTTGAGGGTAATACTGAAGAGATGTCAGGATTTTATGGTGTAGAATCACCCGAGGGTAGGTCTATACTCAATAACCTTAATACAAATTTCAATACATTTTGTTTATTGGTAAAAGCAGTAAACAAACAGATTGAATTAATTGGAAGGTCAGAAAAGAAGTTTGATTTTTCAAAAAAAGAAAAAAGAACTCTAAAGGAAACAACTAGATTTATTTCAGCATTGGACCACTTCAGAAACGAAATCTTTACAGAGAATAACGAAGACTTTATCAATATAATCAAAGTCCTTAAAAAACTTTGGGATAGGGGTCAAAAGTCTGAAGACAACGCAATTAAAAAAATAGAAGACTATTTTGATGGTAATGCTAAAATTGAAAAGATTGGTTCACATGGTGGAAAACAAGACGCCTTCAAAGGTATTGATGTAAATGTGATTTTAGATGGAAAAAAGTTTTCTGCACAGGTTAAACCATTCTCTAATGTTTCAATAATCGAGGACAGAGTTAAACTTTTGGATACAGGAAATGTTAAGCATTACGAAGTCGATTGGTATATTTTTATTAATCCTAAAACAAATAAGATACTTATATTCAAAAACGACCCTATAAGTGATAAAAACCAATATGTCTTCAACGTTAGTTCACTACTACACGAAATAGAATAATAAAGATATTTATTTGATATGGCAGCACTACCAGAACCAGAAAGAAGTAAAATTTATACAAGAGTCAAACACTTGTTGGGAGCACCCTTAAGAAGTGTAGAATTAGAAGACGAAATGATGGACTCGCTAATGGAATTATCTATTGGTGATTATGAAGAATATATTCTACAATGGCTAATCGATTCACAATGGGTTAACTTAGTAAACCTCAATATGAATGAAAAGTCTGTTGCCAGAGCTTTGGTTACAAGGACAATGGACTTCGAACAACAATTTGCATATTCGTATTCTAAGATTGTTGGACTTCAGACCGTAGGACCATGGGTCTTGAAGAAAGATTATTTCATAATTGAAAAGAATGTTCAGACATACGAAATACCAGCCAACAGAGAAGTCAATGAACTTCTTTGGTTTAGTAATCAGGCTTGGACAGCATTCGGACTTGGAGGTCTTGGTGGATTTGGATTCGGTGGTATAGGTTTGGGTGCCAATGAAGCAGGATACGCTCAGATGGGATACCAAGGTTCTTATTTTATGATGTCTGGTTTTGATTACCTCATCAGAATGCAAGAAGCAAATATCTTGAATAGAATTCTCGGTGGTTCTATGACATATAGGATTACCGCATTACCTGATGGTAAAAAGTTGATACACTTGATGAATACCCCTGGTGGTAAATTTAACTGGGCTAATTTCAACATGTATGCTGGTAAAGCGGTTTGGTATTGGTATTATGATGTAACACCAGACAGTAGAGCTGATTGTCTTAAAAACAATCCTGACATTATCAAACTACCGACTGACGTTCCTCTTGAATCCTTGAGTTGGGAAGATATCAATGTTCCTGGACAACAATGGATAAGAAGATGGTTTACAGCATATTGTAAAGAAACCTTAGCAAGAGTGAGAGGTAAATACAGTGGGAATCTTAAGACACCTGATTCTGAAATTACAATGGATTACACCAGTCTTTTAACTGAAGCCAAGGATGAAAAATCTAAACTGATGGAAGAATTGACGGGCGCTGAAGGATGGCTTACAAGACTAAGACCTGAAAAGGTTATGGAAAGAGAAGCACAAATTGCTGAAAATTTAAATAAACAAATGAAATTCAGAGCAATGCCTCGTCAAATCTACGTAATCTAATATGGCAATAGTAAAATCAATCCCATCCAAAAGAATTATTAATGGTCATGCAATCAATACATCTGAACTTTCAGTTGTATCCGAATTGGATTATAGAACCAACGGTGAATTTTGTATAATTGTTAGAGGAATCCCACAATCATTTTTAGTCTTAGATTCAAAAACAACAGACCATGTTGTAGTCAAAGCTATGACTATGGTAACAGTAAGACCCGATGTCGGAAAAATTGACGAGGAATGGGACGAAATTGTATTAGATAAGTTTGCCTGTGTAGAATTCCAATACGTTGGAGGTAATTGGTATATTCTTTCTTCAGACGGTCTTAAGCAATCCTAATTTAGTTTCCCAATTTTCTTCGGCTAATTCATACATGTAATTAGGGTCAAGTCCACGTTTTTCCCAATAAGATAGTTCATCCGATGTTATATCTAAAACATCTTCTTGAAGTTTATCTTGGTCTCCATCTTCGAATGGCATACCGTTGATTAGTTCACATTGTTCTCCCGTAAAAATTCCCCTTTCTTCAGGATTCGTAACAAGTAGTTGGTCACGAACGTCTTGTTTATAAACAACAAGTAAAGGTTCAATTCTTTTGTTGAAAGTTACAATTGCTCTTGGAACATTATATTCACCTGTCAGATTGGGGTTATTTTCTAATATGTTTGCATCCAACATGTAACAATTAATCTGAACACTGTCTCCCTTTTTTTGGACATCACCATGAGAGGCTTTGACACCATTATTAACATACATAATAACATCTCCCAAGTTTACACCTATCCCCGTTTGAAGTGCAAGTTCCATGTGTGCCATACGGGACATTGTATTCCCTGCTTTAGTCTTTTGGGTTAATCTTTTTTTATAATCCTCGAGTGTTAACTTAACTTTCGCTCTTTGTGCAATCTTTGAAAGGGGAATTTGTTGGTTGAATATTTTTTGAAGATACTCATAATAATATTCCACGAAGTCTTTACCCTTACCCTCCAAAAGTAATTTGATACCTTTATCCAAAAACTCCTCGATATACAATGGAAGTTTTTTTGATTTGATGGAATTGCCAGTCAATTTAATCTTTCCTTTGGCGTCCATGACCGCATAATTTTTTCTGGCAAGATTAATACATGAAGGCCACACACCATCAGTATCGAGAGCCATCTCACCCCTCATGAATATGTCATTGTATTCTGCAACGTCCGCTTCAGGACCTTTATAAACTTTTCCCGCCTTTACCTTCCAATTCAACCCACGACCAACATAGTGATGACTTTCCACATCATCGGGACTGGAGAAGTTTACACCGTCTGTATCCATTACAAGTGGGACATAACCCTTAGACATAAAAAATTTAATCATTTGTCTCAGATATTGTCTACCTGTGCAAGTAATCTGTTCCCCCATATACATGTCACCCCAAGCAAAAACTTGTGGAGCAGACAAAGCACCAAACATGGAGTTGATGAATATTTTGATGGGCAATTGTTTGTTTGAATATGATGCGGACTTTTGTGGGTCAGACTTTTCAAACTCTTCCGCAAGTTGTTTGTAACGAATACGTGTGTCACGGAAATACTTCAACATTCCTTTCATCGCACCTGTCACATCACAATCAGGAAATACATCATGCACAAGCTGAATAGAGGGGTATAGAGAGGAGAAGTCGAGCTTTAATACATTCTTACTATAACCAACCTTAAGTAGTCGAGAAAGACCTCCTACGAAGTCTGTCTTCGATTGTTTGGCAGGGATTGCCAGTCCGTGTTTGTATGACCAAGCAAGCATCAGCATTTTCCAAAGAGTCGCAGTTCCCATGGTTGATACTCTTTCGTAAGTCGTAGGAATCATAGATGCAAGTAGAAATGACGCTTGGTTAAATTCTTTATCCACAGCCAAGGTTTCTTCCAAGTCATCATCAAGATATCTCTCAACAAGATTGTCACCAGTAGTTTTGATATAAATGTCATTTCTTTTTTCACATACCTCATCAATCTTTGGGTCCAAACCAACCTTCTTGTAATTACCGTTTTTAATATTTAACCAATATTCTTCCTTAGCGGCATAAAATTTTCCAATGTCCGTGTGTTCGATATAAACACGGTCAGGAGCCTCTTTATTAATAAACTTTGTGATATACTTCAAACCAGCCGCCTTGATATTTGAATTGATGGCTTGAGCTCTTCGAACAGCATGAATTATATCGATTACATTATATCCCCAAATTGATGTTTGAAGAAAATCTTCGACTTCATTTGCTAATTTGAGAATCGTATCTTTTCTTGTGTATGAGTGTTGGGGATGTAAGGATTTAATCGCCTTCCTCATATCTAAACCAAGTCTTTGACCTCTTTCGAATATCCAGTGCCAGTCGAAGTTTGCCGAATTATATCCACCTATGATTGATGGTTTGAGTTGGTCAATCACATTGAAGAACTCCTGTATAGCACCCTTCTCTTGTGATTCATCCAAACATTCAATTACTCTATGATATCCTTTATTGGTCTTAATTCCTATCATGAATATTCTACCATCTTTGGGGTCTAACGCATTTGTTTCCAAGTCAAATACAAGACGTGTCACATCATCATAATCAGTAAACCCCTTGAATAATCTTTTTTCTTTAGAGACCAAATATTGTTCTACAGGTGGAAGGATTAATATTTTATCTTTCGTTTTTTCTCCCCATGGGTCGCATCCACCATCTCTAAAAAACTGAATCAGTTCTCTGTATCCCTTGAGCGATTTTACCATATAGGTCAAACCGTTTTCTAATCTTTCATTATCCTTTGTATCTAATTTTTGTATTACAATTCCATATTTTGTCATGGCTTCTTTTTGAGCCATTTTGGAATCGTTGTAGAAATTTACACCACGTAAATCACCGACCCATGCGAATGGGATAAAAGTGTCTTTACGTATTTCCTTACCTTTACCAGGTATTTCTTTTACCTTGAAAATTGAATTGGAGACGTAGTCAAATTCTATTGCTACAATAAATTCTTCGGGGTCGTTTCCTAATAGGAAAGACTCAATTGCTTCGTGACTGAACATATGATTAAGACGAGTGGTTTATTGGCTTTCACACTATCGTGAAATTCACCTTACTCATTCAATAATAAATATAAAAAAAATTAAGTCTTAATCAAATCAACAACACGCAGTTTCGGAAATGAAACTTGGTTGAATATTAATATAAAGTTGTTCTCTGATTGGAAGAATTAAATTTCCTTCATCATTTTTGATTAAGAATTGTCCTTCGTATCTTCCTGGCGTATCAGTATCTCTCGAAGTAAATTTGAAATAAATGTAGTATTCTGCAGGAGCACCAGGGTCCAAAATGAGATTAACTATTTCACATGGGGCTGAAACTATTTTTGGAATCCCAGTCTCATAATCTATCATAGTGAAATATATTGTGGAAACCTCCAACGCTTCCATAAACTGAATATACCCCGCTCTACCGTCTTTTACGACTTGCATTTTCAAAACTGGTAACGTAGCATTTTGTTTGATATAAAATTCCATAACAATAAATATATTGTTAGGACTCTTTACGTAACTCTCTGTTGTAATGTTCGAAACGGTCGTGTTCAGTTGGTGTCATTAGAAGTAAACCAGGATTTAATTTTTCTTCTTTTGTCAGTTGATACATATGACTCATCCACGTTTGTTCAAATGGATGTGCCCAAGTAACATCCAAAAACATTTTTTTGTTACCTGGTCTTGAAATAATTTGAGGCCAGTTACAATAATATATGTCGCCTGTCGCATATGGAACTTTTCTGTGTGAAAGAACTTTTTTGAACTCTGTCTTTGGCGCATTCGGGTCCAATCCTATTTGTGGTAATCTTGGATTTAAGGGCCAATACTTTGACCTAACATCTTGAGGAACATTATACCAAGACCATTGAGTCCCGTTATCTCCGTAGAATTCAGAATAATTCAATTTTAAGAAATCAAAGTTTTCCTTTTGCATTATTTGCATCGAGATTGAAAATAGATTTGGTTCGTATCTTGAAAAACCGTTTTTACATTTCGAACCTTCATTCGGATAAAAAAACATGTCATCTTCAAAAAACAAATAATAATCCAAATCTGTTTCTTCAAAATGTTCTGCAATCCACTGCCTTCCTCCACAAATACCCAAGTTATCTTTTTTGATATGTTCAAAATTATATTCATCACAAAGTTGTTTATACTCTTCTGTTGTTGACAAATCACTTGAGTTATCAAGTAAGAATTTTTTTGTTTTAAGTATGAATTCTTTATCATACATTAACATTGAATTAATCAACGTTTTGAATTGGTTTGGACTATTGAAAGTTATAACATATAGACCAACTTTGTTAATATCCAAATTTGAAACTTGTCTATGAACTGATTCTGTTTTTACTTTCAAATCATCGTTCTTCAAATCCTCAAAAAATTTACCTAACAAACCATTTGATTCTATTTCAAAATAATTTATTAACTCGGAGTGTCTATAACACATTATGCTGAATAAAGATTCTTCAGTTCCCATATATCCCGAATCCAAGGTTTCTTTCATCAGAGAATAATATATTGAATTGATTTCTGATATTGAGTGTTTTGGTCCACCGAAGAACCCACCTCTAGCAACCCTCTCAACTTTAGCACCTGCCATAGAGTTCATCTTATCGAAATTGAACCCGTGGACTTCTGTATTAGCTTCATAAGGAAAACAAACGAAACTGAATTTGGAGATATATTTTACTAATTTATCCAAAACCTTGTCGTGTGTAAAGTAACCAGGATGCACAGTATTTGTCAACCCACCGTCAATCCAAAACAGATATTCTGAATCAAACCTATCCATTATTTTTGCATCATTCAAAAGATAAACTTTTGACATAACCAACGGGTTATAGTTTTCCAATCTCGATTGAGTTGAATCTTTTAACCAACCAACTTGATTATACCACTCAGGGTTATTTCTTATGTTTTGGATTTTATCAAAAAATTCATTATTCCTGAACCAAGACATGTCTCTTACAATAAATTGTGTATTTGACTTATCCCTTTTTGAAAAAACAAATTCCTCTAAACTTTTATCACCATAGATAATCATATTGGTATTGACATCCAATAGTTTTTCAAATTTATCCAAATAATGTTGAAAAGGTCTTGACCAACCTTCACTTAAATCACCTCTTCCGATGTCCCAAATTCCTGTTACAAGTGTTATATTACTCATAAATTCTTTTAAATTCTTCTAATATTTTATAGAAACTTTTATTTTTCTGAAATAACTCATCTGTTACACCTTGAGGTGCATTATCCCTGCACCACCAAATATCAAAATGTTTTCTCTCAAATAACTCAATATGATTGAAATACATAAGAGTCATTATTTGTTCTTCATGAGGTAAACCCTCATCGTTAGATAAAACTTCTTGGACATAGTTTTCGAATATATTGACTATATTATCCCACTTGTCCCTGTGACCACCAAACAATCCTCCTATGATATGAATACTTCTATCATAATTTTTATACCATCTTGGACTTACAGTTCCTGACCAATAGTTTCTTTCATTTTCTTTTCCTAAAATTAAAAATTTGTCTTTAGTGTCTTCTATCAAATTTTTCAAAAAATCATTATCAAACAAATTGCTTTCATAAAATCTTCTTAAGGCATGTTTTGTTTCAGTCAAATACTTGAGAGGTATTAAACCACAATGGGATAATCCCGCGTCTATCCAATAATAGTTATCGTAGGATTTATCCTCATTCCACCACCATGAAAATTTAGAATATTGTATTTCGATACATCTATCCCCTCTTTTAATCTCATCGACATTTTTTCTCGAATCAATTAAATGTTTAAACTTGGAATTTGAAATATCGTATGTTGTAAATTTCAACTTGGATTCTGGTATATTGTTTTCTTCATAGAAAAATTTCTTTAGGGAATCTATTTCTCTATCCGAGGTATAACATAAAAAATCCGCATCGGTCATCTTCAATAATGACAATAAACTATATCTATAGTGGGCACCTCTGTTAGGTCTACCACCAAATTCAGTTCCATAAAGGTCACTATAAATTGCGGTTATAAACTTAGTTGACATTATAAGGTAAATATTTTTTTTCTGTTTTCATTTTTTTATTTTCTGATTCATTCAAAAATCTGTGATTAATCTTGATTGGTGAATAGACATTCCAATTGTATGTTTGGGCGTAGAAATTGTTATACATTCCCTGCGACACATCAGAATAAGAATTTTTCTGAGGGGCAATTGGTAAGATTGGTGCATATGATTGAATTGAAGGATACACATGTTTTACCAATTGTTCATCAATAGGAATGATAAAATCACCACTATAAAAACACTTATCTTTAATTTTTTCTATTTTTTCGAAAGATGATTCATCGTATATCAGAATATTTGTTGCGAAAGTTTCGGTCAATCTTTCATGTGGTTTTGGAGGTAAGTTTGTCAAATCCAAAAGCATACTGTATTTTTCACTGACGTTCATTGGACGATTGAGTGTTGGAGAAAGATTCAATACACCAAAATCAATTCCATTTATATTTCTCTCCAAATCCTCAATGAAATTTTTTGCATAAGGCATAAATACACAATCATCTTCTATCACCATTACTCTCTTGTAACCTCTTTCTTTAGCCATTTCAATTATTGACAAATGAGAAAGAGCACAACCCATATAATCGTTACGTGGAACAGCCTTAAACAAATCGTAATCCCAACCGATGTAATTCATCTCGAACTTTATATCTTCAAGTCTGTCAGGTCTACTTTCCAAATTTATAACAAATTTTGGTATGTCTTTGAAAATCATTAGCTTACAACATTATGATTTAATTGTCCAGTGATTCTATCACACCATCCTTTTGATACCGAGTGAGGCCAAACAACCCAATATGTGGGAGTAACGTCCGTTTGAAATTCTCTCCAAATCTTACAATATTTGTCAGGGTCTCTCATATAACCAGCAATTTCATTTTTGTCGGAGTCCTTTCTGAATAAAGTTTCGTCGTTAGGTCCGTGGAAAGCCACAACCCAAAAATCATAATCCGTTTCAGGAACCTGTGAGTATCCAATATCTATACAATGTTTGAATACCTTAGCAAAATCATTTTTCCAATCTTCCTCTGATGAATAGTTATATGGGTTTGGAGGATAATTCTTATCGAGTGTATATTTTTGAACAGCTCTCTTTTCAAATAAAATACCAGCATACTTCTCATATTCTCTTAAAGTTCTCACAGGACCAAAACCATAAGGTCCATCATGACCCTCTTGGGTTTCACCATCCATACCAAAAAGTTTTCTGTTGGTCAAATGGGATACTTTGTTTTTCTCACCCCAAGTTTTGTCATCATCCCATTGTTTTGTCCTACCCTTACGTGTGTATTCATGATAGACAACAGGAATGTGAGGGTGAAATAAATCATAACCCCATGTGTAAGCTCTAGCTGCAATTGAGATTTCTTCTCCGTGGAAGTAATATTCAGGATTGTGTTGGACTTCTAGAGAAAACTGACCCAAAGTAAAACAAAAATGTGCAGAATAAAATCTCGCTGTTACGGGTTTTGTCATCTCTCTCCAACCAGGAATTGTTTCAGGGAGAAAAAACACAGCACCCTCAGGAATGAATCTATCAAATGCCATTCTCCAAGCATCTTGTGCCCTTCCCGCTGGGTCATTTTCAGGGTCAAAGGAGGGCACATAACCCGTAAGTAGAGGTTTTTCATACCCATCCTTTTGTAGACCCTTAATCATTTTTATTAATATTTCATCCCAATCCTTTACAAATCTCATGTGGGAATCAATTTGCATTGTGTATCCTTCACCATCGTAAAGTTGTTGGGTTAAGTTTCTTGCCCAACAAACGCCTCTAGATTCTTGATAAGGTATATCTAAAATCTTGAATCTTTTATCTTCTCTAAACTCATCTAAGTTGTCAAATCCATCTGTTTCACTAAATTGTCTTGCGATTGAGAAAACCAAGTTCTTTGGTTTTTTAGCGTTTGCAATCATATCTTTGAGTGTTGGAACTAACTGTGGGTCCCTGTATGATGCGATTTGAATAAAAATTTTACTGTTAGACATATTATCTTTTTGTCTAAAAATAAAAAACCCTCCACGAAAGTAGAGGGTTTTATCTTTATTATTTTTAAATTTAATCTGTAAGTGTGATTTTTGCTACATCTGTATCTTGTAAAGGAACTCCACCACTAGTTAATCCAATCATTGATGGTGGGATTGTTGACCCTGAATATAAGAACGACCCATTAAGTTCAACTATAAAATTAACAGGAGTTCCTGTTATAGAAGCTCTTGGATTACCGAATGTTAGACCGTGTAGTGCTGTAAAAGTTTGACCTGATGTTACAGGTAAAGCTCCTGATAGATTGGTAAGTGTTATACTTCCACCATCATCAACAAAATCTATAATTTCCGCTCCACCTGTTGATTCGTTAACCGCTATGATTTCGGGACAAATAAGAGTTCCTGTTATTTCACCGTTAGTTAATTCCCATCCGCCACCGCCAAGTAAGTTAAGCCATCCTGATGGATAAATATCTGAGAAAGATGCCCCACTAAATATGATATCATTCGGATATGACGGTTGATTATAGTAATAAGAAGTTGTCGAAGTTCCTCCTGAACAAGCGTCCAATCCAGACACTGTTGAAAATTTAGTTGCACCAATTAATGCGAAAGTTCCTGGTGTTTCAGTAGGTGTTGGTGTGTATGTTGCAGTTTGAGATGGTGTTTGAGTTGGAGTTTCTGTGTTGGTTGGTGTTTGAGTTGGAGTTTCTGTGTTGGTTGGTGTTTGAGTTGTTGTTGGTGTTGGTGATGATATTGGTGTAGATGTTGAAGTCACTGTAGGTGTCGGTGTCGGTAAGTTCGAACATCCGTTAGGGTCGGAACTTGTAATCAATCCTGCTCCACCGCTAACAATAAACCAAGCAATCCCATTAGAATAATAACCATCAATAACAGGAACTGTCAGAGCTGTATTTTGATAAAGTGACTCACCAACGTTTGGACCTACTCCACCCGCTACAGTTCCGTAGACAGGATTAGTTGAACCCAAACAAGCTTCATTCGGAGTTGAACCTGAACCTAAATTATATGTATAGTATCCAAATGTTGCTGTTGGTGTTGTAGTTGGAGTCGGTGTTGGTGTTTCAGTTGGAGATGCGGTTACAGTTGCTGTTGGTGTTGGAACAACCAAACAAGAACTGAATGCACCCACTTGAGCACCATTCGAATCTATTTCTGTTACAATATTTGAACTGTTATAAAAACCTGCCAACATTGTTGACGGACCAAAACTTTCAGGATAGAATTGTGTGCAGTTATCGAAAAGAACCGCATTACCCCAAATATTTCCAACTATTCCTGAAGAACATGCTTCATTCTCAGTTGAACCTGAACCTACTGAAAACTCAAATCTTACTGGTGTCGGTGTAGGTGTTGGAGTTTGAGTTGGTGTTTCTGTGTTAGTTGGAGTTGGTGTAGGTGTTTGACTTGAAGTAGGAGTTGGTGTTGGACCACAATTTCCATCAACTGTAATTGTAGCTCCCGTAATACAACCTGGTCCACAACCAGAAGCAACTATGTAAATAATACCATCTTCAGTATAATAACCTTCCGGATTACCTGTATTTGGACCTGTAGCATCTGACCAAACTAATGTTGAATCCGCCAAACTTGTTCCATTTACAAATATGTTTGCTGTTTGAACACAATCACAAGTTAGTAATATATCCGTCTCATCGTGACATCTCACAATAGCAGTTCTCTCAACGTTTGTAGGTGTTGGAGTTTGCGTTGGAGTTTCCGTGTTAGTCGGAGTCTGTGTGAACGTTGGAGTATTTGTCGGTGTTTCTGACGCAGTTGGTGTCTGAGTATTGGTTGGTGTTGTTGTAGGCGTTGCAGTGTTCGAAGGTGTTTGAGTCGGACTAGATGTCGGAGTAGGTGTGGGTCCAGTTGGTGGGAACGCACCCATATTTTGGAGAACGATTGTTGTATTCGCCGTGGAATATGTTCCATCTATCAACCAAATGTTTTTTACCTGATTTGGTTCTAATTCTACTTGGTAATCCCACATTGAATCTTCGCATCTTCTATAGTTGAAAGTTGCTATTGTGGAACCTGTGTTTGTTAAAATATATTTACTACAAGCCATTTTACTTTTTTTATATAAATACTGAGAACTCGCTCAATTTTATTTTCTTTTTTAATAAATCTTATTCAGAACAAAAATATCACTGAAAATTGAGTTCAAAGGACTATTAGAACTAAACTGAGCAGTCACATTCAGAGTATTCGGAATAGTTGTATCAAAGGTTGTATCGTTTACAGTATTGAACGCAAAACCTGCAGGAACACCACTTGATTGTTTTGTTGTATGAAATACTCCAAGAGATACAATATCGGCAACTCCAGCAACACCAAGAGTTCTAATTGTAAAATTTATTGAGAACTGCCAAACATCGTCTGTCGCTGAACTCATAGTTTGTACACCACTGTCCGCCAACACAACTGAACCCGCCTTCACACGGATTTGAATTGTGTCTCCATTTTTTGAAGACAATAACCCACCAAAATCCGCTCTAAAAGAATCCCCAATTTGAAATTGATTCGCACCAACGGTAAGAGTTCCAACACCCCCATTGATTAAAGTCCCTTCAACAGTTGTTGCACTAATTGATACGCTATTTGCCGTTTGGGAAAATAATCCATAAACAGTTGGAAATGGTGCTAATGTGCTATTTTTAACACGATAAGTTACTCCTCCTTGAGCAACTGCGAATTCAGCGTTGGCAGTCATCGCGGTTAATTCTGGTAATGCAGATATTGGTAAATTAGGCATATTATGTAATTAAAATTTTGTAATTATCCTCTTGGTCAAGGGTTGAATAATCTTCTTGTAATAAATAGTTTGTATCGGGGTTAGAAATATAGGTATAACATGTTTGGTCAAAAGCCCCAAAATAAAGTTCATAACTTCCATTAAAATATTCCAACTCAACCGTATATGGTAACACATTTGCACCCAAGCTCACAGTTCCTCCCGTATCAGGATAAAAGGTAATATTGGCTATCTGACCATTAAAATTCGTGCTTGATATTTGTACTCCTGTAGTCATTTTATAATAGTGGTATATTCCATTTATTTGATAGATATTGTTGGACAGATTGTAACTCCGATGGAGATAAAGCTCTACTGTAAGCTAACACATCAAACAAAAATCCATTATAGAAGAACTGTGTGGTTCCCGCGGGTGCTCCCGTATAGGATACTCCCAAGAACACATAATCAAGAAGTGCATTTGTTGTTGTTCCAACATTAGTTATATAGGTCAAGGTTTGTCCTGAACCATCAATATAAAACTTTAATTTATCTTGATTGGTCACACCTGTTCCACTAAACACATAAGATATAATGTGTGGATTTGTATTAACAACACCACCCGTAGCAAAACCACCACCAGCCGCAATGTTGTATGTTGAACCACTTTGTCTTATGTATGTTGCATCCAACCCTGTATTTCCATCAGAACCTCCCTGAATATATTGAGCCGTATTAGTTGAATTGAGTGTCTTAACAACCATAATGATTGTTTGTCCTGATTTTGATGATAAGTCAACAAGAGGGTTTACACTTAAACCATCTGAGGTTCCATTGAACCAAACTCCTCCTAAACCATTTTGAACACCGCTCCACCATTCAGGAGAAGGACCAGCTCCACCACCAATTGGGTTGGCATTGTGCGCACTTGCAGATGAATCTTCCCATTGTGTAAATGTCGAACCACTTGTTGCATTAGGGTTAAATTGGTCACCAGTCTGACCTTGATAATAAATTTCAAGGGTTGGGTCACTTGGTACAATCGCTTGAGTTGGTGTAGGTGTTACATCTGGTGTGTTGGTTTGTGTTGGAGTACTTGTTACCTCAGGTGTTGGTGTTTGAGTTGGAGTTTCAGTAGGTGTTGGACTTGGTTCATTTGTTGGTGTTGGTGTCTGAGTTGACGAAGGAGTAGGTGTTGGTAGTAAGGTTATTTGAATATCACAAACAGGATTAGGTGTTACATCAGGTGTTGGTGTTTGAGTTGGAGTTTCAGTATTAGTAGGAGTATTAGTAGGTGTATCTGTGATTGTTGGAGTTGTAGTATTAGTAGGAGTATTAGTAGGTGTATCTGTAATTGTTGGAGTTGTAGTATTAGTAGGAGTATTAGTAGGTGTATCTGTAATTGTTGGAGTAGGCGTAGATGTAGAAGTATCGGTTATGGTTGGTGTTACAGTATTAGTAGGTGTTTGAGTTGGAGACTCAGTTGGCGTATTTGTAGGAGTTTCAGTTGGAGTGTTAGTAGGAGTTTCTGTTGGTGTTTGGGTTACGGTTTCTATCGGGGTTCCTGTTGGAGTGTTAGTAGGAGTTTCTGTTGGAGTCTCAGTTTGAGTTGGTGTCTCAGTCGGAGTGTTAGTAGGAGTCTCTGTAGGAGTTCCGGTGTTAGTTGGAGTTTGTGTTATGGTTTCTGTTGGAGTCTCAGTAGGAGTTTGTGTTGGTGTCTCAGTTTGAGTTGGGGTATTTGTTGGGGTTTCACTCGGAGTTTGTGTTGGCGTCTCACTCGGAGTCTGTGTAACCGTTGATGTTGGTGTTGTTGTAGGACATATTGAGAAACTACCAATTGTGAACCCCTCTGAATCAAGTTCAACCACAATGTTATTATATGAATAATATCCAGAAAGATTAACCGTGTTTGAACCCGTAGGAGAATCAAAGAATTGATTATTCTCATCGAAGTTCTCAAACTCACCATATATAATTCCATTATCAACACATTGACATGCATCAATCAAAGTAGTTCCCGAACAAACATTAAACGCGAATCTCAATTTCGTCGGTGTTGGAGTGTTGGTAGGTGTTTCGGTTGGAGTTTCAGTTGGTGTCTCCGAAGGTGTGGATGTAGGAGTTGATGTTTCTGTAGGAGTATTTGTTGGTGTCTCGGTAGGTGTAGGTGTTTGAGTTTCAGTTGCAGTTGGAGTTTGACCAGGACTTGCAGTAATTGAAGGTGTAGGAGTATTTGTTGGGGTTTCTGATGGCGTAACGGTTGGTGTTTCCGTACTTGTTGGTGTCAAGGTTGGTGTTTCCGAAGCGGTAATCGAAGGTGTTGGTGTTACAGTAGGAGTTACTGTAGGTGAAGGTGTTGGTAAAATTAAAACTCTACAGTCAGGACACTTAGGGTCTAACAAATCATATTTGTCTTTTTGAATTTTGAAATTGTGCCAAATCTGTGAAGCATTTAAAGGCTCTGTATACATTCTAAATGCACTAATGTCCCCAATTAAACTGCCACCAAAATATTCTTCAAGTTTGATGTGTGTTGTTAAACCTGAATAGATTGTGTTGTCCAAATCATGTGTTGTTAAACACTCTGGGTCTTGTTGATAAACTATTTCGTCAACAGTTTCAGGACATCCTCCTGAGAATGTAAGGTTGTCGTGTAATCCCTGTGTTCCACCACCAACAGAAATGTTATAAGAAACGCCTATTTGTTTTTCTCTTGGTGTGTCTAAAAGTCTCGGAATAATCTCTTCAAAGTTTTCAACAACCATGAAAAGTCTACCATTTACGTATAACTTGAATTTACCCAAACGGTATATTTGTTCAAGTGTCCAATTGTCATTAAAAGTTACAATTTCAGTTGTTGCCGGGTCATAATCTTTCTCATGGGTTAGAGGAGGTTCAATAAGACTAACACTATTGTGAGCAGGAGTAGCGGTATAGATTGTTTCTGTTATCAAACCTAATCCCCCTTTTTCATATAAATCACAAGTATCAAACCATTCATTTCTTTCAAAAACAGCATCTATTTGTACCCAATGCTCAAGCTTTGAATAATCAGTTTGTTCACAATCATGGAAGATACCCCTTGTTGAACACCATTCATTTACTGTAACACCAGTAACATAAGTTAAACCCGACAGGCATGCACCTGTAAATTCACAATCCCCTGTAATTCTATATGTTTTAACACACAGTCTTGGATTACCAGTGTCCCCACTCAATCTCAAAGAAAGTGCATTTGACACTCCGTCATATAGTGGGTCTAGCTCAGGATACTTGACAGTTGTTTCACAATTACACGGACAACCACAGGAGCAATTTGTTGATGTTCCTCCCGATTGTTGATAAACTTTCATACAAGAATGTTCAGCGGTAATTCCCGTCAGTAGACATTCGCAGGTATGCATACAAGTCAACCCAGATGTAACTCTTGTGTAACCTGTATCTTGTTTTGGGTGTCCGTCCGCATAATGATAAAATTTGTTTTCGGCTCTCGCACCCATGTAGAAGAATGCCCCTTTATTTTCAGGGTATCTTTTATTCAAACCTACATTTGTATCACCAGTCCATCTATAACGTAACATAACCTCAGTTGTCCAACCCCAATGAGGTCTTTGAGGGAATACTTGATAGGTATAACCTGGTAACTTATAGAATCCTTGGTAAAATCCTCCATTCAATCTGGCAAAATTTCCTACTAAATCACCATAACTGTCATACGATAAATCGTAGGTATATGAATCATCATTCCAAAGACGGTTACTTGTTGTTGTAAAACCTGTGATAGGATGAAGTTTCATTCTCCTATCATATTTGTATCTTGAAAACTTGTCGGATATGTTTGTATATAGACCAGTCGTTATCTCAATTGTTTCACCCGACATTCTTTTTACTAAACCATTATCAATACCCGTAAGACCAACATCACAAAGAGTTTGTGCTGATGGACAAAAATTTGGGTCGAGGTTGTCTGGGTTCCAGTAGTTTTCGGATACTATGGTATCAAAATCAAATGTTACCGCAGAGACTGTCGCAACAGTTGTCCCTGTCGAATTAAATTCAAATTTAAAAGGCATTCTATTACCGTCATCATCACCAATTAATAATGGTGAAAAAATTACCTCTTGGTCAAAGGTTTTTTCGTCTGACGCAAGACAAATATCCGTTATTTCATTAACAGGTAATAGGCCTAACCTTCTAAAATTGTATTGATTAATATTCTGATACGACATAAACTAATGATAAATACCTTGTGTCATAGTATTTATAGTTTAAAAAGAAGCGATGATTACAACAGATAAAGAATTTTATTCTTCACCATATTATTTCTTTTTAAGAGATAAAGGAAAAGACTATTCATTATATTTCTCTGTAGAGCCAACTCTTGTGGAAGCAAGAAAAAAAGATGAAATGATTAAGGTCCCTAAATCTAAGGTTAAACACGTCTTAAATTATTTGGAAAAATTATTGAAAAATAAATCAAATAAAAACACAAAAGACATGAAAGGGGAAATTGAGGAGCTAGTTGCAACCGATGGTTCAATGACAAACTCTAAAATCCCAATCTTAGACCCGAAACTTCACCCTAGAAAAACTATGGACCAAACTGTTGCAGCTTCCCGTATAACAAACGACCCAATTTCACGTGGTTACAGAACTTACTATGGCGAGTCAATCGAAGAAATGAGCGAAGAGGATATGTCTGCAGCTTTCGGATATGAAGAAACAAAAGACCTCGACGGAAAAGAAACTTTCAAGTATTTCAAAGATGAATTAGAAATGGGTTCCGAAGAGGCCAAGGACCGAACAGAACAACAAGGCAAAGACCCTTCAGGTAAAAGAGACAAAAAGTCAAAATACAGAAAAGACCCTAATTTTATTTCAAGACAAATTTTACCTGAAATCCAAAAACAAAAAGCAATAAAAATGTTAGAGGATATGTTGGCCAAGAAAAAGGATTCGTCGAACGCAGACATTTCAGAAAAAGAAAAAAATATAGAAGTTTCAAGTCTGCTTAAGAAAAATGCGAAATCTTTGTTGAAACAAATGGAAAAAGAAGGATTATCTAAAAAAGACTTTTTGAAATTACTAGACGGTGAATAAAGATTTATACGATAAGGAAATTGAATTACCCGCACACATAAGAAAGCATCTAAAAAAATCTTTCAAATATGTGGGAGAAGTTGATGAAAACACTGAAGGACTTAAAAGAAATAAAGAACTTCAAGACAAAAGATTTATTGGGTATAAACAATTGAAAAGAATAAAAAACTTTTTCGATAGTTTTAAGGGAAATCAAAACGAAAAGGAATTCATTCTAAACGGTGGTCATCTGATGAAAAATTTTGTGAATGATGAGTTAAGAAAAATGAGGGAATTTGGTCACCTTACTAAAAGAAATAAGATGGATGCAGGAATGCAGAATCAATTTATAAAACCTCACGAAAAAAAGGATTTTACAAATGTGAGACCTTCAAAAGAACATTCGAAAACCGTGGACAAATATACTGCCGCGGTAACTGAAAGTCTGAAAAGGATAAACGAAATAATTTCAAAATTGTAATTTATGTCAGAACAAATCAATGTTGATTTATCACAGAACATACCTAATACCCTTACCGCTATCGCAGACGCTGAGAGAGCAAAGTTAATTCCAAAAAACGATTTTAATGCGGTTGGGAATGAATACTCATCAGTTAATAGAGACGCTGTTGCCGACGGTGATTCAATGGGTAGAGGAACGGGAACATTTTTAGATGTTTACAATGTTAATGCAGGAACAATCACAGACATTGTTGAAAGAAAAAATGAAATAAAAATCAACAAATTCAATTCAAGTAAAACTTACCCTGATTTCTAATGAATCTAACGAACACACTAAAAGGTTTACTCACGGAGATTGCTTCCATACAAACAGTTCAAGATGCTGTCAATGGGAGAAAAGTTTGTGTGATATACTACGATGGTGACGAGCCAGGTGGTAGAGGACTTCGTGAAATAGAGCCCGTGGCTTTAGGTAAAAGTAAGGCAGGTAATTTAGTCATGAGAGGTTGGGATAGAGAAGGAGCATCTCACACAGGATATAAGGGTGAACAACCTTTACCTGGATGGAGATTATTTAGACTTGATAAAATCCTATCTATGAAACCAACAGGTGAAGTTTACAATACTCCGAAACCAAATTATAATTTTAACGGAGATAAGAGTATGGTATCAGTAATTACGATTGCTAAGTTTGATAATACTCAACCTCAAACAACATAATTTTATGAACGAGAACGATTTAATGAGTAGATTAGTGGCTTCAAAAGCCATAATGGACAGTCCAAAATTCAACCAATCTAGAAATAGTATTAGTGGTGGATTGCCACCAACATCTTTACAAGACTTCGATGTCCCACAAGCAAAATACAATATTCCACAGGAGTATTTACAAGAACAACAATCTGCACCTCTTCTGAGTCAAATCCCAAGAGAAAATACTAAACCTGTTGGAGTTCCTAGTGTCGATGCAATCAAGAACTCAAAATTACCTGACGAAATCAAAAGATTAATGATTGAACATCCGATTGCGCAAGCACAACAACAACAAGCAACTCTATCAAATGACTTAGTAGAAAAAGCTTCAAGATTAATGAAGAGAGAAGATAGTAACTACATTCCTGAATCTGCTAAGAACAAACAAACAACAAAAGTATCCTCAGGTATTGACTACAACATGATTCAAAAAATGATTGAAGAGGCCGTAGAGAAAGCATTAGAAAAAAATGGACTTTTGGTTGAAAGTGCAGAAAAAACTAATGAGATTTTCTCTTTCAAGGTTGGTAAACATATTTTCGAAGGAAAGGTTACAAAGATTAAAAAGTTATCCTAACATATTTCTTTATTCAACATAGATTGTTATATTTCTCCAATATAACAATTTTTTTATGCCCAAAATTAACGTATTAGTTGTCCCATCAGATAGAACAGGTGTTGGCAAATTTAGGTCTGTAGACCCTCACATTTTTCTACAAAATTTATATCCTGAAGAGTTTCATGTCGATATTATATATGAAGTTCCGTATAACGATGATTCTTTTTGGAAGAAATACCAAATAGTTGCGTTCCATAGAAGTTTAGGTGCTGATTTCGAAAAAGCCTATGAATTGATTCCGAGATTGAAATCAATGGGAATTAAAACAATATGTGACATCGATGACTATTGGATGCCAGGTAAGGAACACCCAATCCACGATGTAATAAGATTCAACAAAATAAATGAGAAAATTACAAACAATCTCAAAGTCGCCGAATTTGTTACAACAACTACCTCAATATTTGCAGACGAAATAAAAAAATTGAACAAAAACGTTTTCGTTTTTCCAAACGCAATTAACCCAACAGAATCACAATTTAAGGAACCAACACCTGAATCAGACAGATTACGAGTAGGTTGGCTTGGAGGTTCTTCTCATCTACACGACCTACAGTTGTTAGACCAATCATTCAGTAAGTTATCTAAACTTTCAGACAAACTACAGTTTGTAATTTGTGGATTTGACACAAGAGGAACAATAACTGAAATCAACCAACAAACAGGAGAACATAAAAAAAGAAACATATTACCACACGAAACTGTTTGGGCTAATTACGAAAAAATATTCACACAAGATTTCTCTATTGTATCCGAAGAATATAAAAATTATCTTTTGAAATACTCTCAAGAATCTTACCCTGAAGAAAACAAAGAATCATATATCAGAGTCTGGACCAAACCAGTTCAGTCATATGCAAAAAACTATTCAAAGTTCGACATATCTTTAGCACCAATTAAAAATCATATGTTCAACAGAATGAAATCTCAACTTAAAGTAATTGAGGCTGGTTTTTACAAAAAAGCAATAATTGCTTCTAACTTAGGTCCTTATACAATAGATTTAAAACACGCTTTAAAAAATGGAGAATTTACAGACGGTAATGCTCTTTTAGTTGAAGAAAATAGAAATCATTCAGATTGGGCTAAGTTTATAGAAAAATTAGAAAAAAATAGAAATTGGGTTACCGATTTAGGTGAAAGGTTGTATGAAACCGTGAAGGACAAATATGATTTGAACATAGTCACCAAACATAGAGCAGAGTTTTATAAATCTATATTATGATAAACATTCCACTTAGTAAGATTCTTTTTTTAGATATCGAAACCGTTGGAGTCCAACCCAATTGGGATTCCTTGGTAAAAAACCAACCAGCGTTGTCTTTCCAATTTGAAAACTATTTTGATTGGTTTCAAAAAAGATTCCCAGAAGATGCGGACAAACCAATCGGTGATATGTTCGTCAATAGAGCGGCACTTGTCCCTGAGTTTGCAAGAATTGCATGTATAAGTGTTGCATTTGTGACCGAACAAGGTAACACACGAATGCAATCTTTCAGTGACCCTGATGAGAAAAAGATATTATTTGAAGTTCAGAAACTTTTACAAAAAGTTGGGGAGTTAGGTTTTTTTCTTTGTGGACATAATGTAAAAGGTTTTGACATTCCAATGTTGGCTAAAAGAATGATTATAAACGGTTTTCAACCACCAAAGATATTACCAGGACACGATACGAAACCTTGGGAAATAAAGGCTTTTGACACTAAGGAATTTTGGCAATACGGTGGCTATGGCTCAATTGCATCCTTGGAACTTATGTGTGTATGTTTGGGTGTAGAATCTTCGAAGACCATGGAAATTACAGGTAATAAGGTTCATGACGCTTTTTGGGTAAAAAAAGATATTGAAGGTATTGTAAAATATTGTGAGAAAGATGTGTCTGTATTAATTGATGTAATTAAAAAAATTCAAAAACTTAAATAACATGCAAAAAAAAGATGAAGAACTTCTGAAAGAAATCATGGAACAATTCCAAAGGATAAAGGATGAGGTAGGTATGGAACCTGATGAGAATTACCAACGTGAGTTGGAAGATTTATTTGGGATGTCCATGGAACAAATGAATGCCGACGCAACAATTGCATTACAGACACAAACGGTTGAGATTGAACTAATTCATGAGGACGCAATCTTTCCATCATATAACTACCCAACTGATTCAGGATTTGATTTATATTCTGTTGATGAAATGACCTTAGAACCATTTGGAAGAGGTTTGGTTTCTACTGGTCTAAAGTTCAATTTCGAAGAGGGATATGAAATACAAATAAGAACCAAAAGTGGATTAGCAGTTAATCAAGGTTTAATGGTCTTAAACTCGCCAGGCACCGTAGACCAAGGATACACAGGGGAAATAAAAGTGCCTGTTTTTAATGCAAACCCAACCAAATTTACAATCTCAAAAAACATGAAAGTTGCTCAAGCAGTTCTTTGTCCTGTGAAAAACGGAAGATTTGTCAATTTAGTTCCTGTTGATGAGATTGGTCAAAAAGACAGGGGAGACAATGGTTTTGGAAGCACAGGAATTTAAATTTTTGATAATGGGAAAATACTACGAAAATCTGGACACTTTGATTGAATTAATCAAAAAACTAGAGAGGAAACATTTGCTCGCTGAGTTTATTTTGGATTGCATCCAAATATCCAAAATTGACCCCAACAAAACACCACACGAAATTATAAAAGAAGCAAAGAAAAAAAGATTAGGATAATGATAACAGTTGGTTATTCAAGCAGAGAACACAAGCCTGAATTTATAGAATATTTAAAAAAGTCATCAGGATACAAAAAAATTAACGTTATTGAAAAAATAAATAACGGAGAAAAATCATTGGCTCAAGTTTATAACGAAATTCTGAAAGAATCAGAAACTGATATTATCGTATTTTGTCATGATGACATTTATTTCGATACAAACTCCTGGTATTCCAAAATCACTAAACATTTCGAAAAAACCGACTATGGTATTATCGGTATGGCAGGAACAACATCTATGCCCGCGAGTGGAAAATGGTGGGAGGATAGAAGAAAAATGATAGGAATTGTTAATCACGAAAGTGGAGGAAAAAAATGGGAATCAAAATACTCGGAATCAATTGGTAGTTCGGTGACTCCTGTGATTGTCTTGGACGGTGTTTTCATTGCTGTCAGTAAAAGTCGAATTAAGAAAAACTTCAATGAAGAATTCGAAGGATTTCATTTCTATGATATCCCATTTTGTTTTGAAAACTTTATGGAAGGTGTTAAGATTGGAGTAATCACAAATATAAGAATAACTCACAAATCAATCGGTGCCACCAATGACCAATGGGAAAAAAATAGACAGTTATTCGAAACCAAATACAGCCAAAACCTACCTGTCAAAATACCATATGATACTCAAAGAAAAATTAGAGTTTTATTGAGTTGTTTATTTTTTAAAACTTTTACCGGTTCTGAATTATACGTTTATGAATTAGCACAAAAATTACAAAAATTGGGTTGTGATGTTACAATCATGTCTCAAATAGGTGGAGTGTTAACCGATATGGCAAAAAGACAAGGTATCAAGGTTATAAGTTTCGAACAAGCGCCTGGTTTTAAATTGGGTGACGGGAAATGGGGATTTACAACGGAAAAAGGATTTCAACCTTCTACACCAAATATGATGTATAGAGTTACAGAGGCGCCATTCGATATTATTCATATGCAACACAAACCTGTTGCGGAAAGGATGATTCAATTCTATCCTGAGGTTGAAAAAGTTTATTCGATACATTCTGAAGTCATTGAATTAGAAAATCCAATCAAACATGAATCTATAAAAAAATACATTGCAATCAGACCTGAAATAAAAAATTATATGATTGAAAATTTTCAGATTTCTGAAAATGAGATTGAAGTGATTTATAACCCTATAGATGAAAACAAATTTGTTACTAAGAATGTAAAAAAAGAAAACGCGATATTGTTTGTTGGGACTATAGATTATCTTAGAAGAGAAACAATAATGGATTTGATTGACTACACAAAAGAAAATGAAAAGGAACTTTGGATTGTTGGAGAGGATAAATCGAATTATCTTCCACAAATTCTTTTGAATTCACACGTCAAGCATTTCCCACCAACTTGGAATGTTGAAAGTTTTATAAATAGATGTTCAGAGACAGCCGGAATACAATTGGGTAGAACAACAATAGAGGGTTGGTTATGCCAGAAACCAGGTTGGATATATAAGGTAGATTCGAATGGATTTATTATTTCTAAAGAACTTTATCAAGTTCCCGATGACGTTGAGAAATACCACAGTAGTAAAGTAAGTGAAAAAATAAAAAATATATACAGAGAAGTTTTATCATGATTATTCTAACCACCACTTTTAACTGCGAACAATTCATTGAAAGGTGTTTGTTGAGTATAATGGGTCAAAAATTCAAAGATTTTATATGTTACATAACTGATGATTTATCTACGGATAAAACTAGAGAAATCATCAAAAGGACTATATCTGACGACCCAAGGTTTATTCTTATTGAAAATCATATCAAGTTTTATCAACCAGGCAACTACGACCAAATAATAAGATGGAGAGGTATTGAAGGGGAAGAAATCTGTGTTGAGATTGATGGAGACGATTGGTTACCAAACTCACAAGTTCTGTCCAATATTGCAAAAGTCTATGAAGATAAAAATGTTTGGATGACAAGTGGTTCGTTCAAGTATCATGACGGAAGACCAGGTTTTGCAAATCCACCTACGACAAATGTAGATGTAAGAAAACAAGTTTTCACCCTTTCTCACATGAGAACATGGAAATCTTGGCTTTGGAAAAAAATTGACGAAAAAGACTTGAGAGACGACAAAGGTAACTATTGGGATGTTGCTGGTGACCTATCTTTTATGTTTCCGATGTTTGAAATGTCAGGTATGGAACATTATAGATTTTTGACCGACATAAATTATATTTACAATGAATCTAACCCACTCAATGACCATAAAGTCAATATGAACAAGGTTATTGAAACGGTCAATAAAATCAGAAACAAAACCCCCTACACAAAACTATGAGTTTTGATTCAAGTATAGAAAACATTATTTTGGAAATTAACCAAACAAAAAAAATAGACAACATCCTCCACATCGGAGCGTGTTTAGGTGAAGAAGTAACTTTTTACAACAGACTCAATCCAAAAAAAGTTTACTGGTTCGAACCAAACCCAAAACTATTGAGCCAATTAGAAAAAAACCTTGCAGGATATAATTTTGAAAACTCATTATTTCCCTATGCGGTAAGCAATAAGAAAGGAGTTGCTAGTTTCAACATAATTGAAAACACATCGAAAACAAACCCAGGATGTTCATCCCTTCAGGATTTGAAAATCCACTTGGAACTTTATCAAGATATACAGAAAGTTGATACTTGCCAAGTTAATACAATCAACATAGATGAATTCATTTCTGAAAATAATTTAGAGTCTAATTTCGATTTAGTCAGTCTTGATACACAAGGACATGATTTTGAAATACTTAATTCGAGTGAATTAATTTTTAATGCGAATATAATAGTAATTGAGACGGCTAAAGTAGAATTATACGAAGGTCAGAAAATTGACACAGAAATAGATTCATTAATGGAGTCCAAGGGATTTCATAAAAAATACTATCACCAATTTCATAGTGTTTGGGGTGATACTCTATATGTAAAAAATTAAAGTGATGTCGAATTTAATATCAGCACACCTTATGGGTGGATTAGGAAATCAATTGTTTGAGGCTGCACACGCTTTAGCTCAAGGCTGGAAACACAACAGAGAGGTAAAATTCTTTCCTGATTCTTGGACACCAGGTCAAGGGAGAAATGCTAAAAATTACATCGATAACGTATTCAGAAACTTGGAATTTTCAGATAAGATTGAAGGTTTTACACACGTATATGAAGGACCTTTCGAGTATTCTGAAGTGAATCCACTGGAAACCAATACCTCATTCTATGGATACTATCAAAGTTCCAAAAATTGGTTTGGATACGATGAAAAAATAAGAGATATTTTTCAACCTAACCCTGAATTGGTCGAAGAAATGAAATTAAAATATCCTCAATTATCCCAACCAAATACTTTATCTCTCCACGTCAGAAGAAGTGAATATCTTCAATTCCCTGAGATTCACCCAACAATTAGTTTAGAGTATATTCAAGAAGCTCTAAAAGTAATTGGGGAATACTCAACAGTATTTGTTTTCAGTGATGACCACGATTTTGTTAAACAAAATTTAAATTTTCCAAGTGTAGTTTATGTAAATGAGTCTGAGGATTGGAGAGAATTATACTTAATGGGACTCTGTCAAAATCACATAATATCAAACTCCACTTTTTCATGGTGGGGTGTATTTTTGAACAAAAACTTAAATAAAAAAATTGTCGCCCCATCTCGTTGGTTCGGTCCTAAAGGTCCTAATGCAAAGGATATCTACGAATCTTACTGGCACACTATAAATTGTGATTGGGTTGAGGGTGGAAGATTAATTCCTCTAAAAAATGATTAATACAAGTCCAAACAGCGAATCTTGTCAAATATCTGACGTAAAAAAAATTGTTACATCTCGAAACTTCAAATTGGATGGTGATGTAATTGAATTTGGAACTTTCACAGGTGGGAGCACCAAAGTCCTTTCAGGTCTTTTCCCCGATAAAACCATCTTCACAATAGACCATTTTCAAGGGTTAGAAAAAACAAACAAAAACGTTCCTAAAGATAGTGATTGGATTGAGAGAGCATTTGCTTTGGACAATCCTTTGTATAAACATATTTCTAGTGTTCCAAAATCTATAGAAGAACTTAAAAATAGATTCAAAGGTCATAATAATATCGAAATGATTATATCGGATATCCATGACTTAACTGAACCTTCGGATTATAATATCTCAAAAATTTCCATATGTAACCTTGATGTTGACATTTATGAACCAGCAGTTTCTTCATTAGAGTTTTTAACAAAATGCGAATGGTCCGAGATATTCATCAGGTTTGACGATTGGCACGGAGGTGAATCCGAATACGACCAACATGAACGTTTAGCATTCGTAGAGTGGATTGAAAAATATAAATATGATTTCCAAATAACTCACGGTGGTTATATAGGTGGGGTCCACGTAAAAAGAGCAAGATGAACAACTCAAACCTTTCATGTAAATTAGAAATTTTAAAAGAGATATCGAAAAAATATTCTCTAATTGGTGATGTTTTGGAGTTTGGAACTTGCACTTGTCAAAGTGCAATCCAACTTGCCACAATGTTTCCTGACAAAACAGTATTCACAATTGACCATTTTCAAGGACTTGGAAAAAGTTCCAAACCATTACCATCCTCAAGTGATTGGAGGGAAGGTTCTTTTGCGTTGGGTGCATGGAACGCAAAAGGTTGCGAGTTTCCAAAAACAATAGATGAGGCCCTGCAAAAACTATCAAGTAAGCCAAATATAAAACCAATTATCTCAGATATTCACAAATTAACACATCCATCAGATTACGGAATCGGAAAAATTTCTATATGTAATGTTGATGTAGACATATATGAACCAACGGTATCATCACTCGAATTTTTGTTAAAATGTGAATGGTCAGAGGTTTTCATAAGATTTGATGATTGGCATGGTGGGAATTCTGAATATGACCATCACGAAAGGCAGGCCTTCAACGAATGGATAAATAAACATAATCTCCAATTTGAATTAACCCATAATGGGACTTATGGTGGAGCATATATTAAAAGATAAAAAATGGAAAAAAAATTAATCAGGAAAGTATCAGATTGGTGGGGTGAATATGATTGTTCATCAAACCGCAACATGCCAAAGTATATACAATGGCTATCTAGAGAAACTGAAACACCACACGAAGTTAGTGTATATGTTGATAACTACATTAAAGATTGGGGATTCAATGACCCATCAAGAGAAAAAATTGGATGGTTACTCGAATCACCACAGATGAATGAGCACACAATCAAATATCTCTTAGATAATATTGACAAAACAAGGGAACATTATAAGTGGATATTCACTTGTATGGATAGTCTTGTCGAAATGGGTGCACCATTTGTTTACAATATATCAAATGCGGTTCCTTGGATTTGGGAAAGAAATAGAATGATACACCCAAAAACTAAACTTGTATCCATGATTGCATCCAATAAAGGATGGTTGAGGGGTCACCAAAACAGACTACAATGGGTTGAGAGATTGAAAGATAAAGTGGACCTATTCGGTTCAGGCAGACCCCACCAAATAAACGATAAAGAGGATGGATTGAGAGATTATATGTTTTCAGTCTCAATTGAAAATGATAATTCTGACACATACTTCACAGAGAAACTTACAGATAATTTTGTTATGGGAACTGTCCCTGTATATTATGGTTCGAGGAAGGTCGTTGAGAAATACTTCGACCCAACAGGAGTAATATTCTTGGAGGATGACCCCGACTTGTCAAGTTTAACTGTAGAAAAATATCAGTCCATGATGCCCGCAATTGAAAGAAATTTCAAGAAAGCGTTGGAATTACCACTAGCAGAAGATTACATGTGGGAAAACTATCTTAAAAATTTATTCTAATGAAATATCTTGTTTTAGGCTCCGAAGGACAAATCGGAATGGAATTATGTAAATTCCTCAGAAACAAAGGGGAAACAGTAATAGAATTTGATAACGCTAAAATACCCAGTCAAGATTTAAGAATACCAAATATCATTGATGATTTGGTGATGGAATCTGATTTTGTGATGTTCTTGGCTTTTGATGTTGGTGGTTCAAGATATTTGAAAAAATATCAACACACATATGAATTTATTGAAAATAATACAAAGCTAACACTATACACTTTTGAAAGTTTGAAAAAACATAACAAACCTTTTATATTTGCATCATCACAAATGGCAAATATGTCATATTCACCATATGGAGTTTGTAAAAGTTTAGGTGAGATTTTCTCAACTGCACTGAATGGAGTCACAGTCAAGTTTTGGAACGTGTATGGACCTGAACATGATTTGGAAAAATCACACGTTGTGACTGATTTCATATTAAAGGCTAAAAAAGGTCAAATTACAATGATGACCGATGGAACAGAAGAAAGACAGTTTTTACATGCTGAGGATTGTTCAAATTGTTTGTATATTCTTTCACAAAAATATAATGAGATTGATAGGTCAAAAAACCTACACATAACAAATTTTGAATGGAATACAATTTTAGAAGTTGCAAATATTATTCGTGAGACAATTCCTTGTGAAGTCATTCCTTCAACCGAAAAAGATTCTGTTCAACTTAATAAAAAGAACGAACCCGACCCTTACATATTGAATTTTTGGAAACCTGAGATATCCTTGAAAGAGGGTATCAATAAAATTATAAATGAAATGACAAATTAGTATGAAACAAAAAAAAGTAGTTGTTTTAGGTGGTGGAGGATTCATAGGGGGGCATTTGGCTAAAAGATTAAAAGAAGAAGGATGTCACGTTAGAATATGTGATATAAAAAAACATGAATACTTTTTCCAAGATGAAATATGTGATGAATTTATTTTGGGTGATTTGACTGACCCAAAGGTTGTGGAATTGGTAATCGAAGAAGGTGTTGACGAAATTTATCAGTTAGCTGCAGATATGGGGGGTGCTTTGTATATTTTCACAGGAGAACACGATGCAGATGTAATGTATAACTCAGCAATGATTAATCTCAATGTTGCAAGAGAATGTGTTAAGAAAAAAGTAGGAAAGGTTTTTTACTCTTCTTCTGCTTGTATGTATCCCGAGCACAATCAATTAGACCCCAACAATCCAAATTGTGAAGAATCTTCAGCATATCCTGCAAATCCAGATTCGGAATACGGATGGGAAAAGTTATTCTCAGAGAGAGTATTCCTTTCATTTCATAGAAACTATGGACTCAATGTTAGAATAGCAAGATTTCATAATATTTTTGGACCTCAAGGAACTTGGAAAGGGGGTAGAGAAAAATCACCCGCAGCGATGTGTAGAAAAGCTGCAGAATCAAAAGACGGTGATGAGATAGAGGTTTGGGGAGAGGGTAATCAAACCCGTTCATTTCTTTATGTAGACGAATGTGTAGAAGCTGTGTTAAGATTAATGAAGTCTGACTTTACCGGACCTGTCAACATAGGAAGTGAAGAAATGGTTTCAATCAACGAATTAGCAATTCTAGCAATCAATATTTCAGGTAAGAAATTAAAAGTCAAAAATATTGCAGGTCGAGAGTTTGAAAAAAAATACGGTTTCAAGTGTCCGTTGGGTGTTAAGGGAAGAAACTCAGACAACAAGTTATATAGAGAAAAAATTGGATGGGAAGTTAGTCAACCTTTAGAAGTTGGTATAAGAAAAACATATCAATGGATTAAATCTCAGGTTGATGACTATGAGACACAAACCCCTTGGATATATGAAACACCTGACAATGGTAAAACAGTTTATAGAAGAGAAATAAACAATCCAATTAGAAAAAAAATTAAATAAAATGATAAATGTCCCTGTTAGTGTCGGAGAGTTAATTGATAAACTTTCCATCCTTCAAGTAAAAAAGACAAAAGTAAAAAATACAGAAAAACTTGAATACATCAAAAAGGAATTCGAGTTACTTTACAACTTGTCTTCAGAATATTTGAACGATATGACAATTGAAAATTTATACCACGATTTGGTAAACACAAACTCAAATCTGTGGGAAATTGAGGATAGACTCAGAGTTTTGGAACTTGAAAGTAAATTCGAGGGTGAGTTTATAGATTTGGCTAGAAAAGTGTATATCACAAACGACAGAAGATTCGAATTGAAAAACGAAATCAATTCAATCACTTCATCTGAAATAAGAGAAGTAAAAGAATATGTGAACTACAAAAGATAAAAATTAAATTTATACAATGGCAAAAACGACGAGAAAGTTGAGTGGAACGACCGCTCAGAGAGATGAGGCACAAATAAAAACAAAGAAAGACTTAATTTGTTCGATAGTAAAAAAGAAAACCAAACAAAAATTTTTATCTGAAAATCAAAAAATATATTACGACACACTTTTAAATAATCAAATTACAATCTGTTCAGGACCAGCAGGTGTTGGTAAAAGTTATGTTGCAATGAAATGTGCAATAGACTTACTTTCTGACCCTCTAACTCCTTTCGAAAAGATTATCATCGTCAGACCGGCGGTGGAGGCAGAAGAAAAATTAGGTAGTTTACCTGGTGGCGTTGAAGAAAAGTTAGACCCATACATTTTTCCATCATACTATCTTTTGAATAAAATAATAGGTAAAGAGACGAGAGAAAAACTTAAGGAAGCTGAAGCTATTGAGGTCTTTGCATTAGCTTATATGAGAGGTATGAATATTGATAATTCAATACTCATTTTCGAAGAAGCTCAAAACTCAACTCCGAGTCAAATGAAATTATTATTGACAAGAATAGGATTCAATTCGAAATTTTTCATATCAGGGGATTTGGAACAATTTGACAGACATAAAGATAAAACACAAACAGGTTTATGGGACGTGATTAGAAGATTCGATGACATTGAAGATGTTGGCATTTTCGAATTCAAACCTTATGATGTAGTTAGAAATCCATTGATTTCGAAAATATTAAAAAAATACGAACAATGAGAATTGGAATCGAAATAAATGGAGTTTTAAGAGACACCTTAAAAAAGATTCAAGAAGTTTATGAGAAGTGGTTTATAGAAAATCGTTTCGATGATGACGAAGAACCTAAAGGTGAAGTTTTTTCAGAATTGAATTCCTTAGAAATTATGAAACATCTTAAATTTAAAGATGAAGATGAATTATATAATTTCTTATACAAAGAGTATACTATGGAAATATTCGGTCATGCCGGTTCTAAGGAATATAACGGTATGAATGATTTTAATGATTTTTATTTGGACATGAGAGAAGAACATGATATTATTGTTGTTTCTGACGAAATAGGAAAATCGAAACCAGCTTCTTTATTTTTTCTATCCAAGTTCGGATGTCTTACAGAAAACGTCAAATTTTATAGTGAATCTACAATAAATTATCTTTGGGACAGCGTAGACGTTTTACTTACTGCAAATCCAAACCTATTATTAAATCATCCTTCTAATGTGGAAGTCATTAAATATGAAACGTCATACAATAAGGATATAAATACAAACCATTCAATTCAGTCGATAGGAGAATTGAAATCAAAATTGAACAAACTTTATGATTAGTGTTTTAGGTGAAACTTATTATATCGATTTGGATAAAGTCGAAAATTATTTAGACATGTCCAATGATGAAAACTACGAGCCACTTTCAGGAACATCTGAAATGAGAATAAATGTTATTAAATTTGAACTCATAAAATTATTATTAGAAACTGTTCTATCAGAACAGGAACCTCTCGAAGATAAGTTAGGTTTAAACAATCCGAAGAACGTTAGTATACCGTTCAAATTGGCATTTAATACCTTACTAAACAAAAAATTAATAAATCATTATTGATATGCAGGCACCAGTAAAAGAAAAATTAGAAATTTCAATCAAAAATTTGGAAGACAAAAAAGCCAGAATTTATTTTTTGGTTCAAGATACCAAAAACAACGCTAAAGCTTCTGTTAGATTTATCTATCAAGTTGCAAAAACCCTTTTGGATAATGGATTCAATCCAATCATTTTACATGAAAAGAAAGATTACTTAGGTGTAAATTGGATGGGTGAGGAATACATGAAGATTCCTCATAAAACAATTGAAGGTGAGAATTTAGAAATTTCTCCCGAAGACTTTTTGGTAATCCCCGAGATATTTGGATACGTTATGGAGCAAGTTAAACAATTGCCATGTGCTAAAATTGTTATAACTCAACAATATGCTCACATGTTAGAAACTCTCAATCCAGGTCAATCGTGGTCACAGTTTGGATTTTACAAATGTATAACTACCAATTTCAAACAAAAAGAATATATCGAGAAGGTAATGAGACAATCCTCAATTGATGTTTTGAAACCTTATATAAATGATAAGTTCCAACCAAAAAATTTACCACCAATGCCGATTATTGGTATTCACACCAAAGAACAATCTGATGCGGTGAACATAATCAAAACTTTTTATCTCAGGTTTCCACAATATAGATGGTTTACCTTCCGAGACTTAAGAGGGTTGTCGGAAACAGAATTTGCAAACTCTTTGAAAGAATGTTTTGTCAGCGTTTGGATTGACGATAAGAGTGGATTTGGAACATTTCCTTTAGAATCCATGAAATGTGGTGTTCCTTGTATTGGCAAAATTCCAGATTTGATGCCCGATTGGATGAACGAAGACAATGGGATATGGATTACAGACCAAACATTATTCCCTGATGTATTAGCAGATTTTGTTCAAAATTGGTTGGAGGATAACATCAAACCTGAACTTTACGAACAATTTCAAAAAACAGCAGAAACTTTCTCAAATAAACAAGAGTTTGAAGAGAACGCAGTTGAACTATTTCAATCGTATCTAACCACAAGAGCAAACTCATTTAAAGAACAAATGTCAAAAACAGAAAACTAATATGGAAAACAAATTTTCAGTATCTGTAATATTACCTATCAAATCTTCTAAAGCAAAAGACTTTGAAGAGTATTTTAATAAAGCAATCAATTCAATCAAAAATCAGTCTGTAGAGCTAGAGGAAATTCTAATCGTTCATTCAATTGAAGAATCACTTCAAGAATTTTTGAAAAGTTATAATTTCGAAAATCTGAATGTAAAATTATTAGAGTGGAGTCAAAAACCTAATTACTGTTCTCAAGTCAACTTCGGAATTAAAAATGCGAAAGCAACTTGGATTTCTCTTTTTGAATTTGATGATGAATACTCAAATATTTGGTTCAAAAATGTAAAGAAATACGCTGAATCATATCCTGATGTTCAGATGTTCTTACCAGTAGTTGTCGAAGTGGACGAAAAAGGGACCTTCGCTGGTTTCACAAATGAAGCAACGTTTGCGGCAAACTTTACACAAGAAATGGGATTCTTGACAAATGACACACTTCAAGATTATCAGAACTTCCAAACCGCAGGGTCAGTATTCAAAAAATCTTTGATTGATGATTTTGGTGGTTTCAAACCCTCAATCAAACTCACTTTTATTTATGAGTTCCTTTTGAGACTTACGTATAATTCAGTTTCTATTATGACTATACCCAAACTTGGTTACAAACACGTTAACCTTAGAGAGGGTTCAATATTTTGGAATTACAAAAATGGTGATTCGAAAATGTTAGAAGATGAAGTTAAGTTTTGGCTACAGACAGCCAAGAAAGAATATTTCTTTACTGACGACAGAGTCATAAAATATGAATCACCAAATGCGTAATGCAAGAAACCCTCTCCGCTTTAACAGAAGATATATCATCGAAAAAAAGGGGTAGGAAAGCAGTTAAAGAAAATTATTTTGACGTAAGGGAAGAGACTGCGGTAAGAAACTTTTTGTTAGCCGAATCTTCAGAAGAAAAAAATAAAATCTATAACGAATTCCTAAGAGCTCCTTTGGATAAGATGATATCATCTATTATCCGAAGATACAAATTGTATCGTAAAGATATGGATTTCATTGAAATACACACTGACACTCATTCTTTCCTGATGACAAAGGTGGATAAATTCAAACCCTCTAAAAACAAAAAAGCTTATTCTTATTTCGGCACTATTTGTAAGAATTATTTGATGGGTCAAATAATTAAAGACCAAAAAGAGACGAACAGAAAAATATCTTATGAGGATATATCCTCAATGATTGAAGAGCGTCCAGATATGATTTACACAATTGATGATGACGTTTTGGAAACAGATGTATTGATTGTAGAATATCTCAAAGAATTGAAGGATTTTATTGAGGTAGAAAACTTGAATGAAAATGAAAAAAAGTTGGGTTATGCACTCATAGACTTGTTTGACAACTACGAAAGTATTTTCTCCGGCGCAGATAACAATAAATTCAATAAAAATGTAATCTTATTGTCATTGAGAGAGATGACAAATCTAAGCACCAAAGAAATCAGAAGTTCAATCAAAAGATTCAAAAAGTTATACTTGGTTATTCAACATAAATTAAAAAATTAATGAAAAAGTATTTATTGATATGCCAAGACCACAAAGAAAAGAAATTAATTTCACTAAGGACTCCATCCTTGCCTTGATGCAAGAGATATACAACGAACTTGTAGAACAAAGACAAACCGCTATTCGTATCCAAAATAAAATGTTGTCAATGTTAAAGGACCCTGAAGACATGACAACCATAGGTCCCGTTATAGAGAAACAACAAAAAATTGTAAACGATTGTGTTGAGAAAAAAATAAGTCTTTCGAAACTACAGTCTAGTATTTGGGAAAAATCCAATAATTCACAGGAAAGCTTCTCAATGGCTGATTTGGATGACGACCTACTTCAAAATCTCATTGAAAAGGATGTTTCTAATGACGAGGGAACATACAAAATGAGATAAGATGCAAGCTAACAATGTCATAGATTTAACAAGTGGGGAACAAAGAGTAAACTCAAGAATAAGCGCTCTCAAGGCCGCGGTGGAAACTCTTAAAGCTGAAAAAGATTTATCAAAGTCAGTTGCGAACTCATTTGCCGAATCAAAAAATTTTACAACAAGTCAACTCGATAAAGTAAAAGATTTACAAAAAAGGTATCAAAGAAATCCCCCTAATTCGTTAGACCAATTAATAGGATACATCTTTCAAACTAAAGGACAAGGTTCTGAAACATTAAAATATCTAAGAAAAAAACTTTTAGAGGTAGCTACTACCTTAGAGCCAAAAGCCGCCGCAATTCTCAAAGAAGAATCTATAAAAGCTTTAGGTTGTTCACAAGAACAAACCTATAAAGGTGTATCACCTTCTTTACTTCAACTTCAACCACTCTCAACAATTCCTCAGGGACCTAATGATGGATTCCTTTACATACCCGTGCAATCAATCGATTTTTTAGAAAATTTAAAAAATGCACCCGATACTAAGATAGGAAAAGTTTATTACGAAAAACCAGAGCCATCCGCTGACCCAAAATTTAAACCATTTGGTGGGATTGATTATTATCCAATGAATAAACAACTCTATCAACTCATGGAACCTTCAAATAGTGGTAGAAGTTTATCTCAAATCTTGGGAAAAAATTACCAAGGAAAATCAGGACAGAATTTATTTGATGTTCAATATACCACAACAAATGGATTGGGTATTACTGGTAACTTTTATCGTGTTGCGTTAATTGATAGGGAAAATAATGCTGGGTTAACCTCTAACAAGGTTGGTGAATTTATCTCGGACTACTATAGCACAATAACCATAAATGACCCAGTGGATATTGGTGCACAGCTTGTTAACATAATTTCAGGTGCAATTGATATTGAAGCCAAAACAGGGTCAGGGCAAATCGATAATCAATCAAGATATGGAATCATATTACAGAGGATTTTGGGATTATGTTTTGATAACAGAAGGGAGATTGATGTCAGTGGAATTGCAAAGATAGCCGAATTAGATGGGGTTGATGAAAGCTTTTTTGAATTCAATGAGATTGATTTAAGAAATATTGATATACAAATTTCAAACATCAAAAATGGTGTGATGGAATTTGAAGACTGTGATAATATCAAACTCCCAGTAGACGCTACAAATTTAGTTGACCAATTAATTGCTTTTAGGGATTTAACTGGTGCCACAGTAGAAGAAAAAGTTGGTGTTTTGGAACAAATTCTAGATTCAATAGTAGAAAATCCTGAATGGAAAGTTTATGGAATCAATAATTTGAATTTGGATGTTTCTGTGAACAACAAAATTCTGAAAACTTTGCCATTAGCGGTTGTGGCAAATATTCTATCGCCAAAGGTTCTTTTACCAATATTCTCTGTGATGGCCATAACACAATCGGCTGCAACATTTACCTATAACCAAGCAGTTACAAGTGCCAACACTTACATAAATTCCGCGAATACAATAATCAATTCAGGAAACACCATGGCTACTGAAATTGGTCGAGAGGGTAGTAACATCATCACAAGTGGAACTGATTTTACAAAAAAATGGAAACAATTTATGATTTCCATGGTCACCAAAATCAATGCTGAATTTCTGAAAACACTTTATGATATTTTGAAAAGGGACATATTGAATTTAATTAGTATCATAATAAAAGATGTCGAAAATTCCAAAAGATTAAAAAACTATGCAATCATACTTAGATTAATTGAACTTGTATTAATAGTATCTCAATTAGTAAATGATTTTGCAAGGTGTAAAGATTTGACAAAAAATATTTTATTACTATTGAACTCAATCAATGGAATTTCTAATAATGCAATCCCTTTGGCATTGTTACCCGCAGCAGCAATATTACCAGGTTTTTCACCTCAAAGAGCAAACATTAACTTTTTGGAAAAATTACAGGCCTTGGGAATACCCACAGGTGTATTACCCGATGGCTCCCCCAATTTAATGAATTTGTATAATTTACTAACCAATAGAGCAATTGACGAGGAAAGAGCAGCAAACGAAAAAGTGGAAATCGTATTAACAAGCCCAATTAGTGGAGTCGGAAAAGCAATATAATTTATGACAAAAGAACAACTTGACGAAATTGTAAAAGAACAACCAAATCTGAATAATTTACCAAACAACTTATTGGTCAAATACATGGATTTATTGACAGATGATTTCGAATCAACAAAGAAAAATATTATCGCAGGGACGATTTATTTAGATAAAGTTGAAATGTTATATAATAATATTTTGAAAATTTACAACGATAGAGGAAATGGATAACAATTCAATTTTTTTTCAGGTAAGAGTTATCGATAACAATGACCCAATGATGCTCGGTAGAATTAGAGGGTGTCTCGAAATTGATAACGTTGAGGACATTTTAAGAGCAGTGTCGGACCCACCGTGGAATCCAGAGAAAGACCCTTGGACATCCCGTGACCCATTGGTATTTAATCCGCTCCTACCATACTTCTTATACCAAGTCCCCAAAAACGAGGAAATGGTTCAGGTTATATATTTGAACAAAGATTTCAAATATCAGAACCAATATTATGTTCAAAACACATATTTTAGCCCAACTTCAACATTCAATCAATTCCAATTTGGCGCAAATAAATTTACAGGAACGGGTATGCAAATCAAAAGCCCAAAACCTTTAAAAAACCAAGATGGAACTTATTCTGATAAGGCAATACATAAAGGTGTTTTTCCTGAACCTGGTGATAATGCTTTATTGGGTAGGGGTAGTGCTGACGTAGTCATCAAACAGGACGACGTTTTATTAAGAGCGGGTAAATTCAAAGGGGAAACTTTACAACCTAATGTTGTCCCCGTCAATAATCCCCAAAGGAGTTTTCTTCAACTTTCAAGATTTCAATACATTAAAAGAAATCAGCCAGATAGAACGTTTTATCAGTTACAAGAAAATGTAGTTTTGGTAAAATATCTTATAGAATGGGTTCTCAACAATCCCGAAAATTCCCAAGACAAATTCAATGGTTCGGTTTTTCTTTATCAGTTGAAACCTGACGCAACCGTAAACTCTAAAAACTTAAAAGTTGATAGTGTAGTTAAGGAAAATCTTAAATTCTTGGTGACGAAACAAAGTTTCACAATGTTGTCAAAAGAGGATGCCATCAAATATATAAATAATTTTATCAGGGACTGTAACAGTTCAGATAGAACCGTAGGTGGTAGAGTTGTTTTTCCGAATAACAACGCTGCCGAAAAGTTCCCAATATTTTATAGACCAAGTCGATTGATGAGTGAAAAACTAAATCTTACGACCCCGTCAGGTGTTAATGCAACATCAATTGAGGTCAAGAACATTTCGGATGTTTATAATAACATAAAATTATTATCAGGAATAAAAGGTGGTTATGGTCTCATATATGCAAAAAATAAAGTTGGTGAACCTCAAACAATTAAAAAACTTAAAGTTCCTGACGTAAAATATATAAACCAACAAAATACAGTTGGGGCTCTAGGTGGTGACAAATTATTCTTACTATCACATAATTCTCAAATTCCAGGTAAAGGAAAAATAAATTTTGACAATACCTTGTATGGTATCGGTCCTGAAGAATTTGCAAACATAGAATCTAAAACATCTAGCACCGTTAGAGGTGAAGAGTTATTGGAACTTATAAATTTGATTGTAAGATATCTTATTACACACACTCACGCTTATCCTGGATTACCACCAATACCTGTGACAGAAGACGGTTCTACGTCTCAAGAAATACTTACTGAACTACAAAATGCGGTAAACAAAATTCTGAACTCCAATATCCGAATTAATTGATATTTATAAAAAAAAGTGAATGTCAATTTTAAGGTCATATTTCAGTAAAAATAACACAATTATTTCCAATTCATACGTGAACACAGGACGTAACCCTGTTGTTCAATTGAATTTTGGTGCGTCGGATTACATAGTTCCAAACTATGGATATACACGTTTCATTTTTGATTTAGACCTACAACAACTAAGAGATTCGATTGCAAACGGAACAATTTCGACAGGATGCACATCGGCGATGACACATACACTTAAGATGACAAACACGTCTTCTTTTGACAACGAGTTACTCAACACCTTTATGTCCGACTCAAGGAGAAGGGCGACCTCATTCGATTTAATATTATTCAGAATCCCCAAAACCTCAGGCTCAACAGGTAACCCTCAAGAATGGGATGAAGGGGTTGGATACGATTATAACAATTTTAATTTAGCACAGAACAGTGCACAAGGTGGTCAATCCCCTTTGACATACGTTGACCCAAGAGCCTTTTCTACAAGACCATCCAATTGGTATCAGACTACCACAATTGATGATTGGTCACAAGCAGGAATTTACAATAACAAGAATGAGGGCAGTGTTAATTATACGGGTCTTACAGTCGTTTCTAGACAACATTTCGAGTTGGGTAATGAAGACCTCAACATGGACATGACAAACGAAATTAACGGTGTTTTAAACGGTTCTATAACGGGTGTAACAGGTTGGGGTTTAGCATATCTTCCTCAGATTGAAAATATAACAGGTTTGACCGATAGTTACAGTGTTGCATTCTTCTCGAGACATACCCAAACTTTCTACCAACCATACCTTTTGACCAATTACGACGATTTGATTCAGGATGATAGAAACCAATTTCTGAAGAACCAAGAGAATAGATTATATCTCTACATTTATCAGAATGGTGATTTGGTTAATCTTGATAGTGACCCGTTTGTGAGAATAGAAGATAGAGTTGGTGTTGCTGTAACTGGTATGGAGGCATTGACAACTTGTTTAAGAACTAAAGGGGTTTATGAAGTAATTGTTCCGAATGGTTTTACAGGTGCTACCCCATGTCAATACTACGATGTTTGGTCAGGATTAACAATTAATGGTCAATCACTTCCAAACGTATCGAATACCTTCACTCTTCAACAATATTCTGCAGGAATACAAATCGGAACTCTATCCAAAGAACCTCAAAAGTTTGGTTTCAATTTTTACGGGATTCTACAGAACGAACAAATTTTGAATACAGACATTAGAAAGGTTGGTGTCACAATTAAAAAAGCATACACCGGTCAACAAATGTTATTAGATGTATCAGCATTTTACAGGGTTTATGTCAAAGAAGGAACAACAGAAGTATTAGTTCAAGATTGGACACCAATAAACAGAACGCCAAATGAGTATTATTTCATTTTCGATATGAGAGATAAAATTCCTAATCAATATTATGTTGACATTCAAGTTAACACTTCAGGTGAGAAAGATACTTATAAAAGACAATTAACGTTTAACATAGTAAATCAGAAACAAAATGGCTAAAGTTGTAAAATTAACCGAATCAGATATAACCAAGTTGGTTAACAAAGTTCTCAATGAATCATACCAAGAGCATGAAAATTACATGTTTTTTTCTAACCTCAAACAGATTATGAGACAATGTAAAATGTTGTTGGAGTTTGACCCACAGATGATAGATGAAATTTTACAAAACGGTCACGACTGGGCCGATGACCACGTTACTGAGGCTAAAACCAACATGGACCAAGTTTTTGATTTTTTCATGAATGAAAAATCTAAAATGGGAGATTATTTAGATTTCGAAGATTTGAGTGAAGGTAGAAAAAAAACAGGAACTAAACTTTGTGCAAGAGGTAAGGCAGCGGCTAAGAGTAAATTCAAAGTTTACCCATCAGCTTATGCAAATGGATATGCCGTTCAGGTTTGTAAAGGAAAAATGCCAGGTTTAGATGGAAAAAAACAATGTTCAGGTGCATATTGTTAATTTGATTATTATTTTTATCTTTGATTAATGGATAACAAAGTTGTTGGTTTCATCCCGAATATATTATATAAGGTTTTTTTAGCACTCAAGGAAAAGTTCGACCCCAAAAAACCGTTGCCGGCTGACGAAAGAATCACCTACGAAATATGTAGAAAGGTCCTTGACGACTCAGATTCAAAATTAACTTTAGCCCCATTATCTAATAAAAGATTTATAAAAAACGAGTCCAAGGATATGTTTATTGTTTTACATGACCATAGTGTAAAACTAATAAATCATATATACAGTTATTCCGTGTATATCTCAGACACAAGTCTTTACGTAGAGTTAGTCGAAAAATTTGACAAGAAATTGGATGATGAAAGAATGAAACTTGAGATTGAAATCAATAATAATATCAATCATTCTTTAGAGGAAATTTTAAAAAAACTTGATTAGTATCTCCCACTAAAATATACGTATAATACCTCAGGTATTCTGAAACAACTTTTCTTTTCACCTTTATTGTTTACACAATCTATTGGTTTTAGATTTTTTACAAGTTTTCTCAGTTCATATGGGGCTTTACTTGTCATTAGGTAAACCTGTTCAACAGGATATAACAAATTGGGACTATATTCTTCTTTTAAAACCCTCTTAATTAATCCCCTCAAAGATTCATTTTTTGGTTTATATGAAGTCATTGTTGGTTTGTTACCTGTTCCCATTTTAGGGTCTTTTTTCTCAGCTTTCCTTTTTTGAGCACATGCATTCTTTTTTTGAGAGTCACTCATTTTTGAAGCAACACCTGCCGCTCTACATTTTGGATATCCCTTACTATCTGCCTCGGGTCTTCCACACGGAGGATGTCCCCCACCTTCTTTTTTTCTACATATATTTACCCAAGGTCCTTTGGGTTGTTTACTACCTTTTGGTTTCTTTTTTGTCCCAAACCATACCGCTAAATCCTCTTTTAAAACTGGTTCATATTCAGTTTTTGGTATATGTGCAATTCTTTTTACTTCTTTGGGTGTTCCAAGGGCATCACTTCCCATGGGTGAATACCCATTTATTGGATTTCCGTCATCATCGCTTTGTGAAAACATTTCTTTTGCTTTTTTAGCTCTTTTTATTGCCTTCGTTTCGTTTTTTCTTATTAACGTTTGGTCCCTTTCCATTTCACCATCATAACTATCGTAAGCATTCACCGCACTAACAAAGTTCGATACTGGTTTCGTGAAAGGTTCCAAGGGCTCTTTTTCCCATATTTGGGGTGCAAGAACTAATGGTATTTTCATTCTACCTGAACTACCTGAACCAGTGGCTTCATTAATGAATCTTTTTTTCATATATTTCTTAATATAAATATCCTGTAAAATGTTTGATAACAAGAATCAATTAATTTCTCGAATTATAGAAATTGAATATCACATTACCTCAGAAATCTCTAAAGGACATAAACCTTTTTTTGGTGACTATTTAGAACCTCTCAGACAAGAAGTTGACACATTGAGATGTATTGTATTCGGTTACAATAGTCCATATTGTAAAAAAAAATTGGTGGATAAAAAATAATCGATTAATTTTGTGTGATATGAAAAAATATTATTTATTTATCTTGTTTGTTATATCTGTTTTTTCCACTTTCGGACAAAACCTCGGATTTAAAAATCCGAAAGATTGTTATCAATTTTTATCACAATCAGAAAAAATCTTACTAAATGAATGTTTGGATTCTCTAAATGTTAAACTTGATTCAATCAAAGGAGTTGATGAAATTTATGATTCACCAATTTTATTGAACTGTAATATAAAAGCTGTAGTTAAAAGTGATTACCTTTTCAAGGATTCTAGAACACAAACTTATACAAACTATTTAATTGAAACACTATTTCGTAATGCAACACTGATGGAACCAAAATACATGGTTTTTGTTAATAGGGATACTAATGGTTCAAAAATAACGGTGCAACAATATTATTAAACTTCGTAGGGTTTTGCTTCTTCCACGTCTTTAACTTCTAAAGAACGACCCTTGTTTTGTTTTACAATGAAATAATCATTTGGGGTGTAGGATTCTCCAGTCTTAAGTTTCTTTCTATTTTTTTTGTATTTGTCTAAAATATCAAAATCATACACAGGACCCAAAGATAATTTTCCGATAGCAGGTAAACCATTTTCTTTTGTATAGACAACCCAATTACCCTGACTCCTTTCGAAGTTAGTTTTAATCAAAGAGGCAATCATATTCGCGGTTTCGGTTGTCTCATTATTTTCGAATGTGGAACCATTCCACCTTAGCGATAACTCAGAAAGTTTCGGTAAACTAAATTCAGTTTTCTCAATGATGTTACTTTTAGGTCTTTTCGCAAAAACATCATAGGTATCTCCATTTTTAACCAAATATATTTCCTCCGCCTTGGTAGGTTCCGTTAAGGATGTGTTTCTTGAAAAAATAAAATCATAGTTTTGCTGTTGTTCATTAATTACTCTATTAACAATTTCCACAAATTCCGATTCCGTTAATCTTATTATTTTCTTGGTCATATAAATAAATATCATAATAAAAAAAAAGGGTCCCGAAGGACCCTTTTATATTTTGGTTAGACCATATTATCTCAACTCTTTCAAATCGAATGTTCTAACACCATCAACTGTGATTCTACCGTAGAATCTGTTGTTCACCATTTTCTTAGCGTATCTAGTCATGATACCTTTGATTGGTGTGAAGTTGAATGGGTTATACATTGTTGGAGTAAGTTGTAAAGGTACATATGGTGCGTAAATGTAACCTGTATCAAGAAGCGAAGTTCCTTTGTGACCGATTAACACTTGGTTTGGTGGGAAGTAAGGGTCTCTATAAACTTGGTATCTACCAGCTAGAGTTCCTACTCTTTCAATACCCATGTTGTATTGGTCTTGCTCAGGAGCTGCGTTTGAAACGTGGAAATATTCTAAATCATCAAAAATCGCAGAGATTTCAGAAGATACAACAATCCAGTTAGCACCGCCTCTTAAAGTTGATTTGTGAATTTGAGCTGACAATTGATTGATTGCAGTAATCAACGTTTGGTTCCAGTCTTTCTGAGTGTAAGAAACTGCGCCAGTTCCACCACCGAGTCTCTTCCAACCGTTGTAATCCCATCTCAAGTTCCATGCTGCACCTTTTCTAAGGTCTCTCAAGATTTCTCTATCGATTTCAGCCGCAACCTGCTCAGACAATAAAGCTGTCAATTCAGCTTCAGCGTCAATGTTGTGGAATGCTGCAACGTCTTGTGCCATTTCAGGTGACCATTGTGCTCTTAACTTTCTTTCTGTAACAGAAACAGTTACTGACATAAGGTCAAATGAAACCTCACCAATTTTATCTTCAAATTCTAAGTTCTTATACAATCTGTAAGTAGCTGAGAACGCTGAGTTTGCAGCTGTTGTTGAAGAGAATGTAGAACCTGTGTAACCGTCCATAGAACCTGTACATGTAATACATACTGGAACTTGAAGGTCGATTTCAAGATAGATATCACCATTTACATCACAGATGTTGTCATACTGACCACCATCAGTTAATGAACCTGGGAAATCTAAAGTAGCGTTGTTGTTACCGTATTGAACGATACCTTTACCATATCTTTGAGTTACTACTCTGAAAAGGTAAGGACCACCACCCGCTGTTGTTGGGTTAGCAGATACACCGTAGATAGTCAAATCAGACAAGAATGATTCTGTGTCGATTGGGTTACCATCAGGACCGATTAATTTACCTGCTCCGTCAGATGCAAAACCTGACATGATAACTAATACTTTTCTATAGTTATCTGTTGCGTATGCCGCTGGTTCAAGATTCAAAGTTGTGTTGTTCCACTGAGCTGTTACAACTGAAGTTATTGCAGATGTTACAGAAGTGAAAGAACCCTTAGAATAATCGAATAAACCTGGTGGGTCTAACGCTGGTTCATTACCCTCATAAAATCTATCATAAAGGTCTCTACCATTGTTATAGTTGTATCCTGCATTTGGAGATGTTGGACCATCTGGTGCACCGTATGGTGAATAGTGTTGATTAAGACCTGCAGGTGCTGCTGGGTCATAGCTCTGAATGTTTGGTACAAAGTAGAACAATTTACCGATTGGTAAGTTCATTGCTTGTACTGAAACGATATCGTTAGCCAACAACTTAGAGAACACTCTTCTCACGATTGGAAATACAACAGTTTCAAATGCACCTGTATCAGATGTAGATGAAGCTTCGTTGATTAAGTGAGAAGCTTGGTTTTCATAAAGTTGAGCTACGTTTTCTCTCATGTGACCTTTAAGACCCTCTAAGAATCCTAATTTGTCCCATTTGTTGATTGTGTCTTCTTTGATAACTTTAAGGTGCTTAAGACCGATGTTACCAACAAGACCTGATTCTAATAATGCTCCCATTTTGAGTATTTTTTAGTTTTTATTTATTTTATTTTTTACCCCAACTTAGACATTAAGTCTTTCATTCTTAAGAATTGAGGATTTTCGTATGTTTTAGATTCAATCAAATTTGTCGCTGAACCTGATGAAACAGTATTGTTAATTTTCTTTTCAACTGATTCGTTGATAGACTTTGATTCAGTCTTACCCAACTCATCTTTGATTGACTTATAAAGAGATTTCGATTCTTTCAATGATTCAACGTCGTCAAATCTTCTTAGAATATTAATTTTCTCTTTTTTAGTTGTTGAATGTTCTGTAAACAATCTTGTAGCATATGCTAAGTTTGAATTGAAGATTGCAACTTCGTTCAGTTTTTCTCTGAATACATTAAGCGCTTTTCTATACTCTTCATTTTTCTCTCTCAACATTGTTACTTCAGCTTCTGTAGATTCTACTTTCACACCATTTTTACCATAAACAAAGTTTCTGTTTGGTGTAATTTTTCTTAGACCTCTACCTTCTTTTGAACCCATTCCGTAAGTTCTTGCAGCTTCTTTAGTTTCTGCCTTTTTAATAACTTTGGATTTTCCTTCCATATTTTCGCCTTTCTTGTAGTCGAATTTAGCTTTACCAGTGCCCATTGTTTTAGGACCTTCTTTTTTGTCCTCTTTGAATCCACCAGCTGCTTTGTCCTTGTATTTGAATTTAGGACCGCTACCAATTCCAACCCCTTTAGGTTTTACTGACATTTTTTTACCCTCTTTAGTCTCAGACTTTTTCAAGCCCTTATGAGCTTTTTTGTGGTTGTATGCTTCGTCCAACATATCATCATCTTCTTCGATTTCTTCAGAATCATCCATGTCATCAGATTCGTCCATCATGTCTTCATCTTCTTCGTCCATTTCTTCAGATTCGTCCATCATGTCTTCATCCTCATCCATTTCTTCAGATTCGTCCATCATGTCTTCATCTTCTTCTAAAGATGACTCGATGTCAAGTTCAGTGTCCATGGGTTGTTCGTCCATTTCTTCCTCTTCTTCATCGAATTCGATTTCATACATAACTTCTTCTTCATCTTGGTCAACTTCAAAGTCGTTGCCGTCATTTGAGAAGATTGCGTCAATAACTTTTTGAGTATCAACGTCTTCCATTTCGTCCATTTCCATTTCTTCTAAGTTTTGGTCTTCTTCAGACTCACCAAGCTTTACAAGATATTCTGTGTCAGCATCGTTATCTTTAAGGTGAATGTCTTCACCATCTTTTTTAACAATAATTCCGTCTTCTTCGCCCATAGCTTTGAAGACTCTTAGAATTTCCTCGTCAGAAGCGTCAGTTAAATCTATTGGAGTTTCATCAGAATCCATGTCCATGTCTAATTCTACATCCATGTCCATTTCATCATCATTATCAGTATCCATCTCGTCGTCTGACTCAACGTCTCCGACTTCCATGTCTACCTCTGCATCAACCTCTTCTTCATCGTCTTGCTCTGAAAGAGATTCTTTTACTAATTGATTGATTTCTTCCTTCATAGTAGAAGCAAGTATTCCTTTTGCATTTTGGGCAATAGCTTCTTCAACATTCTTCATTTGAAGAAGAGCCTCTTGTACTAAATTTTTATTTTCTTGCATGAAAAAATATATTTATTTTACCTTATAAATAGTGTCAAAAGATAAAAAGTTTATTTAGGCTTGTATAAAAGCCCTATTTTGTTTTGATAAAGAATTCAATGTTTTGTCAGTCTGATTAGCAATCCAACTATTCACATTAGATAATGTGTCATAAATCAAATATGATTGTTGTAGATTACTTTGGTTCAATAAAATCACACTGTAACAAACCTGTGACGATGGTTCATTGAGAATAACCTCCGTATCGAAATTTGAAATTGCCTGAGGTATAAAATTGTTTGAGTCACAATACAAAATTGCTGCGGACATACTACTACCACTTAAATTCACGAGGTGTAGAGTATTCTGAGAGTCTTTATAGGATAAATTGAATAGCATACTTATTTTCTTTATAAATATGTTATTACAAAAAAAAAGTGGTCAAATTTGACCACTTTGAATTATTTTTCGATTACTTCATCGATTTTACTTTCGGAAACTGAGGTTATCCTCCAATCATATGAAAATGATTCATATCTTTTGGTAACTTTAGCTTCCACATCGGTTACAGAAAAACCTTTTACTAATTTTTCCTCTCTAATTTTTTTGATTTTTCCTGTGCTATCGTCAGGTAATTCATATTGAATTTTTGCTACAAAATACTTTTCGTCCATAAATTTATTTTCCTAAATAATGAGTAAGTTTTTTCATTAAGTCAATAGACTTGTCCTTGGTATCAGTAACTTCTCTTGACTTTTTTTCCTCCTCCAAATTTTCTTCATATTTAATTCTGTCCTCAGGATTCGTGAACAAGTAAGCACCTGGTGTCGATGGTGATGAAACTAAATCAAAACAAATTAATTCAAAATCGTCTTGAACTTCATTTCTTTCCCCTACTTTTTTTAATGAACCAACTCCACGAGATGATATACCCAAAGTAACTCCTTGTCTCATGAGATTTGCAGCTACGTCACCTTTGGATGATACTATACCTCTCTCATGAAAACCTGGTGTGGTAAGTAATTTTAACTTACCCATCAAAATATTTTTATCCCACCAAATGTCTGTAATTAAATGTGATACTCTATCCAAATCAATTAGAGAGGATTCGGGATGGTTCAACTCAGAAGTAGACAAACCCTTAGAAATTATTTTTTTATAATTGTCAGCTTCTCTTTTCAGAATTCTTTCAGGATAAAATCTACCGTTCCTATTTGGTGTGTCATACTTTTGTAAAACAGCATAAAACTCAAATGGGTTCTTATAATCTAATTTTGCAGATTCTTGTAGTATCTTAAAATTATTTTCATCTTTTGGTGAAACATATCCCGCATCCATTTCGATGAGAATACCATGACCGAGTTCACTTGCTTCTAATATACGTAAATTTTTCATTAAGTCTTTTAGGATAAATATATTGTTAATCCAAGTTTGTTTGTTCAGCCTTCTTAGTAATCATAAAAATGAAATGATTATTATTTGAAATGTTATTTTTATAAATTGATTTTACAATTGATTTGATAGAATCTTTTAATTCTTTAGACTTAAAATCTAATGTGTTCTTTGTGAAAAGATTTACTTCTAAATTGAAGAATGATTTTTTTCCTGATGATATTCCACTTGTTCTTAAGTCTAAATCAACAATACTTTGTTCTCTGAATATTTCAGTATCTATTGAATTAAATACTGAGTGTTTTATCTCTCGACTGAGGTTACATACAACTCTATTCCAATTATCATTTTCATTTTTTGGAGTTACCCAAGACTGTATGTTTATGTATAAAGATTTTAAGTTTTTAGAGTCTACTGTTCCATACATTGTTTTGATGGGTTGAAATAGCTTCAACTTGACACTTTTTCCTTTCTTCATTAAGTTTCATATTATATTAGTTTATTTTGTAAAAAAATACTATATATAATCAGTAATGTCAAAAAAATGAATTTTTGGAATAATTCCAAATATATGTAATATATGTTGATTATTAATATAAAAGAAAACGAGAATATCGAAAAGGCACTCAAAACCCTTAAATCAAAAGTAATTAAAACCAAACAGAATCAAATTTTGTTTGAAAGAAAAGAATATACCAAACCCTCAATTAAAAAAAGGTCAGAAATACTTAAAGCAATCTACATAGAAAAAAAGAGAAAATCTTAAATAGAATTCTCTAAGTCTTTCAATTTCATAAAGTTAATTTGGTCAAATTTTTCATCTTTCAATTTAACAATTGTTTCATTGATTTTTTCTTTGACTTCATTTTCTTTTTCTTGTTCTAAAATGCTTTCTAATTTTACTATAGTTTTTGTCTTAAGTTCTTCAAACTTATTCTCCAAAGTTTTGTTGTCTTCAGAAATTATTTGAAAAAATTCCTTTTTGGAATTTTCGTCCATAGTTTCAATAAAATTCATTAAAGTTTGATTCGCAATTTTGACCATGGAACTTACAGGAATATTGATAGATTCTTTTATTGTATTCATCTCCTCTTTTAGAACTGAAACAATATTTTCTTTAGCCGTAATTCTTTCTTTCAAACTTATGTTTTTAGTATAAACCAAGGTATCAATATCTTTGTATTTGTTTTCAATACTTTCTTGTAATGACTTAGGCATTTTGATATTCGGTAATATTCTCTGTAGTAGAGAAACTCCTTCTTCCAAAAATTCTTTAGCTTGAGATTCTGACAACCCTTGAGGTGAACTCAATTGGTCATAAATTGAGTAGGCTTTTGACAATGATTTATTATTCAAAACATTGTGTTTGAATTCTCTAATGTTTTTCTTAAATTGTGCTTCATCTCTGTAAGATTCAAGCAAGTTTTTTTCAATGATTGATTTTACTTTACCGAAAGTCATCTTGGTGTATTTTCAAATAAATATTATGAGTTCAACAACTTATCCAATTCTTTTTCAATTTCACCCAAAGATTGTTGTGCAATACCAAGATTGAGGGAACTCTTCCCTTTAATCATGTCATTTTCCAATAAAATATTAAGTTCTTTCTCTTTCGATTCAGGAGTAATCTCACCCCCCTCAGTAGGTGGTGGTGGAGGAGGAGCAGCCCCTAACTCTTCACCTCCCCCTGGAGGAAGTGGTGGTGGAGGTGCAAGTTCTTCTTCTCCGCCTGGTGTTGTTGAAGCACCTGCGGAAGGTGTGCTACCTGAAGAGCTACCATATAATTTGTCAATATTATCAAATAACCCTGTTTTACTTATAACAGTAGGTGTTGCTTTCAATTCTTCACCAACTGCTCTTTCGATTCTTTGTTGTTGTAAATCGAGTCTGATTTCTTCATCAGACCAATTAAATATGTGTTTCTTAGCCCATGTTGCAGAAGTTGCCGCAATACCAAATCCAGTATCTGCAACCAAATCTTTATATAGAAGAACTTTTTCTTTCCAAACATCAACTTTCAATAAGTCAGCTTGAGTTGATGGGTTAGTTAGTCCTAAAGTAAAATTATTCAATTCATCTTCGAATCCTAATAAGAACAGATGAACAATTGCAATCTTATTAAGTTCCGCCAACATACTCTTCTGAATTCTGTTGATAGTTCTAGCAAATCTAATATCTTGTAAGGCTAAGTTTTTACCATCTCCAACTACTTCCTCGAAACCTAAAAACGCCTTTGGAACACGGAGTGCAGTGAGTAACTTTTTCTGAATATACTCTATATCGGCAATCTCTGATAGGTTCGTTGCACCTGGTAATGTATCGATTGGACTAGGTGCCGCAGGGTCACGAACAGGAACAAAGTAGTCTTGGTCAACCGCCATTTGATTGAATCTCATGTCTACATTACCTGTCTTACTATCAACAATTTGTTCTCTTTTGAATTTGTTGGCCACACGTTGAACATATGCTTCAACATCGTCATCGTTCATATTCCCTACGAACACCTTGAAAATTCTTCTTTCAGGTGCTCTTGAGGTTCTATAAATCAACATCGCATCTTCACAAAGAAGAAGTTGTTTCCAAGTTCTTCTCGCTTTCTCCAACATAGATGTTCCATAAGGAAGTTTTCTGTCATCACCTAATAATCTAAAGTGAGCCATTTCCCAAGATTGGAATTCCATATTCTTGTTCTTCCATGTAAAATGAAGGGCTTTTTTGTCTTTATCTAATTCTTGTGTAATATCAACTGAGATTTTTGCACTAACTCCAACCTCATGTCTTTCTATTTCAATTGTTGGTAGTTGTTGACAACCTACAACACCCTTTTCAGGGTCCAGTTTCAAATAAACAAAGTTATCACCATACTTACAAGTGTTTCTTGTCCACATTGGCAAGTTGGTGTTGATGTCTAAATTACTATTGAATAAATCCGCCAAAACTCCTTTGATTCTTTTTGACTCAGAATATATCTGAAGAATAAAACCATCCTCATTTGTAGTTGTCGACTCCTCTGCGTATATATCCAAAGCGGCTGAAATTTCGGGTGTATACTCCATTGACTCATAGTCATACTGAGCAGACAATCTTGTTGGTTCGTAGTAGATTGCTTGAGAATATAAATTATTCTCTACCTTAGCCCACTGATTAGCCAAGTAGTAAGTCTGTTGTGCTTGAAGTTTTTCAACCTCGTATTCCTCTCTACTTTTGGTGCGTAGTAATTCTTTTTTATCAAACTTGAATGTAGGATAATCTTGATTCAGTAAAGAATTAGGTCCAAAAGTTTTCGACAGTCGTTGCCAAACTGTCATTTTTTGTTCAGCCATATTACAATTTAACTTATTACGTCAATAATATAAATAGTTATTTGGCACCAAATAACCACCCATATTTTTGATAATCCTGTTTAGAAGGACCCTGATTATTTGGGTGTTGCCTTCCCATTTGTGGCACGAAAGGATTGAAAAATTCTGAAGTATTTTTGTTTTCATTTACAACTGATGTCCATGAATTCAACATTGCCTTAGTATGATTTACGACTTTCTGTAATGATTGAAATGATTTTTCCGCAACATAAATTGCCATTGACATCCCCATAATACAGTCGTCGTGATGTCCCTTTTGATGGTCGGGTCTACCATTTACATAAATGAACGTATTCATTTCGTTGTATAATCTATGTGAATATATTTTGAATTTGTGTCTAACCGCTTCCTCAAATGATGAAATAATTTGAACTCTCTTGGAATTGAAATTTATTCCTGGAATTTTTTCATTCAGTTTGGGGTCCCATTTCCATTTGTTGGTTGTATCTACATTATCAACATATAGTCCTGCAGGATAAGACATCTCTTGCATTTTTCTTGCAGTTGAAACCCCCATCCCTCCTGTTATATCTATAACACAATATGCATTATACATTGAACCCCATTTGAATGCTATTTCTGCAATTACATCAGGTGGGACTTTACCAACATATTCTAATACCTGTTCTCTTTCATCAAAATCGATTATTTGTATACACGAAAAATCCTCAGAATCTCCACGTGATACGTCAACACCCATAACATATTTGTGATTATTTTCGGGTTCCTTGAATATCCATAACGCACCCCCCATTAGTTTTGCTGATGGTTCCCTTAGAGTGTTATGTGAGATTTCTTGCATCAAATCAGATTCGAAAACGTTATCACCTGAACCCAAGAAGTTACATTCCAATTCCTGAGCAACTTTTCTTCTATCGAATTTGAGTTTCTTTACCATACCCTCAAACCAAGCAGAACAAGGTTTGTATCCTTTAGCAATATAATCTGTTGTTGTTGTATGGTCCCTTTCATAAGGGTTTTCTACAGATAAATCTAAAACTGTATCGGCAGGATAATCCTCCCTATTCAACAGAAAATGAACTAAGTCATTCGTTTTCACCATATACAGGTCTTTAGTATATCTTGGGTCTCTATACCAAAACATCTCAGAGATTTTGAATTCATTCATTCCTCTCAAGGCTTGGTCATAGATATCATAATAAATTGGGTCATAACCGTTTGGAGTTGATATTACAATCACCTTACCACCCGTGGAGAGTGATGCCATACAAGCGGACCAAAAGTCGTTGTCGGCTTCAATGAACGCCGCTTCATCAAATACAAGTATAGTAGGGGTATAACCTCTCAGGGCATCTCTTGATGTTGCAACCGCTTTTACTTCACAATCATTTGTGAGTTTGAAATGTCGTTGAGAATTTTTTTCAGCGGAAAATCCAACACCAACCCATGATGGCCATTGTTCAGTGAATCCCCTGATTTTGTTTGCCATCTCGACAGATGTATCGAGTTTGTTAGCGATAATGAGAATTTTTTCTGGCTTATTCTTTTTTGCAAATACTAATTTTTTTGATGCCCAAGCAGCAGTCACTGTTGATACTCCAGCCTGACGATACTTTAAGGCAATATTTTCATTATACTTATCGTAATCTTCTATCAGTGAGACTTGGTCAGGGAATAAATCTAATGGAACATACTTCTGAACAGTGTTGTCGTATGTTTGTAAATAAGTTCGAAGTGCATAAGGAGTGCTCCTAACACACTTCGTAACCTCTATAATTAATTGTTCTTTAGTCACAGGTAAGGTTATTTAGGTCTTGATATACCTAAACTACCTAAGAAATCATCTAAGTCATCTTCGTCATCCTCATCTTCAGAGTCTGACCCAGTTTCTTCCTTGTAGTCATCAAACTCTCTTTTGAGTTCTTTAGCTTCTTTCATGATTTCATCGAATCTTTGAGTTGCTTTTTTCACTTTTGATTGGTCTTCGGAAATAGCGTTTCCGATAATCTCCAAAAATTCTTCGGCAGGTATTTGGTATAACTGAATGTGGAACCAGTTTATTAGACCCTTGTTTTCCTCTTCAAACATTTCATCGGGTAATGCGAATCTGATTTTTTCTACGATTTCAGGACCTATTCTTAATTGCATAGGTTCGTTAGATAAAATATCAACTTGACCTTGAACCTTTTGTCTCATGTCCGGGTCTTCAGGTAGACCATATCTACCTTTAGCTTCTTCTATACCTTTTATAATTTCATGACACAAGATTGGGAAAATCATACCAAAGGCGTTTATTACAGTATCTGGTTTTTCTTCAGATTCTCCTTCTTCATCTCCTTCTTCATCATCATTGTCAGAGTTTCCTAATTCGACCTTTCCAGCTACGCCTTGACCTGTTTGGCTCATCATCTCAATCATTTGTTCCATAGTGAAATACATGAAATCATTGATTGCCATTATACCCAAGTAATCCCTATATAGAGATGGGTCAATTGCATCCAACCTTTCTTTAATTTCAGGTTTTTGAAAAACGTAGTGTCCTTTTTTTGCCGCCCCTTGAATTATAGCATTAATGATGTTTCTTTTGTGTTTTTCAAGTTCTAATTGTTCTTCATCTGTCAAATCTTCAACATCAAAAGAAATTTGTGGCATTTGAGGTTTTTTTTCCTTTTCTTCTTCTTCGTCTTCTTCAGGTTCATATCTGAAGTTAGAAACATCGATTGGTTCCCTATTAAGATATGGCTTTATAGTAAACCAACCAGCAGGAATTTCGGTCTCATCTAAAGACGCCTCAACAGCTAACTGCTCTAACTCATCCCTGTGTTGAGATTCGATTCTCATTATGTTAGGTAAACGACTCATCATTTCCTGATAAATCATGCCTTGAACCTGTTTTGAACTTATATTTCTATTTCCAGTAACTTCTCTCAACTTATCGGCTACTTTTCCGAAACGGGAACTCACTAACCTTTGAACATCTTCAGTCCCCTTTTTCAGTGCAGGATTTTTTGCATAAAGACCTTCAGGGTCTTTCAATTTTCTTTCAAGACTAGGGTCCATTCTTTCGCTTCTCCCACCGTAATTGATTTGTTCTTTAATTCTCTTTGCCATGTTATTTTTCTAATAGATTCATAATTAAGTCAATCACCTCATCTTTAGCAGACTTAGCGGAAACCTTTTTAGCTTTAGGTGCTGGATTTTCACCAGGGTTAGGATTTTGTCCAGGGTGTTTTGGTCTTGGTCTCGGGGCAGGTTTTCCAGGTTTCGTGCCAGGTTGTGTTTTTGGTTTGGTAGGAGCTGTTGAAGGTCCTTGTTCCGAGATATATTTAACTAAATCACCTTTAGTTATTCTTGGAGGCAAGTTTTTTTCTACTATCTTCATAATTTCGTTTTCTAAGAATAAAGATACAGGATTTTTTCCTTCCTTCAAAGACTTTTTTACATCCTTTACACATCTTTCGTATTTGTTTTTTTCTTTAGCACTCCAAAGATGTCTTTCCTTTGTTCCAAATTCTTTTCCTAATTGTGCAGTGCAGATAGCCCATGGATTTTTCTTTGTCTTCTCTTCCGACATCCCCATCATTTTTCTATTATTATCAGAATCATTATCCATTCCGTCAGGAGCCATATCATTTGCATCATGAGGTGCCTCTTGACCTGTAAGTGATTGTAACGCATCCGCACCCAAGGCGTTTTGGTCAGTTACATCATCTGTTTCAGTCTCATCTAATTCTCCTTCGGTTGTTTGAGATGCAACCACATTACCCGCAGCATCCATCTTTATAGATACTCCATCAACATTAGCACCCGTAGTCCTTGCAGTTGCCGCAGGTATAGTTGTCTTTGTGATTTGTTTTTTTTCTTGTTTAACTTGTTCACTAATTACAAATCTATCAACAAGAATATCAATTTGGCTTTCGCTCAATTTAGAAAGTGTCTTTTCAGTAAGACCCTTCTCTATCAGTTTTTTAATCTTTATTTCAGTTTTCATAAACTACTTTCTTTTCAAATTCTAAAATCAAATCTCTTTCGTAGAGTTTGTCTTTTATTTGTTGTTCTGTTTCACCAAATCTGAAGACTAATCTTTTTTTATTTTCATCATCAGACTCCCAAGCTAACGAGACTACGTCATCAATTGCATCTACCATAGAAAAAAAATCGGAGTTCTGAATCAAATCCAATTTTATCTCGGTATTTCTCAGAACTCCTACTTTCTTTATATATTTTAACTCAGGTGGTGTCGGGTATCCATTAGATGGTTTACTCTCCCAATATTCTCCCCACACATCCAAAGTATCTGAGAAAATGAATTCGTAAAGGTTGTCTCCTTTATAGTTGGGACCTAATCCGTTTACAAATATCAATTGACTCATACTAATAATCCTTCAGGTGAAATTTTAACTTGTTTTCCTTTATTTTCAAAAACTAAGTTTTTTTTGTTACTTTTACCTATGATGGTTGCGTTAATGTTTTCTTCTAAAAACTTTTTTGCTGCCATTTTTTGTTCGATAGATTCACCAAGTCTTTTGACTTCGGTCATCTGTCTTTTCAAAGAAATCATAGATTGTTTTTTTCTCTCACCAAATTTTTCTCTATTCTCCAATATTTCTTTTTTACTAATCTCGAAATATTTCGAAATAACTTTGTCGATTTTGGATTCACCAAAAATACTGTCAAAAATTGCTCCATTAGTAGATTTCTTTTCTTGCTCGTCTGATTGTGTTAGTTTCGAAGTTACATAAGATGCTACTACAGGTGCCGCTGCTCTTGCAATTGTATCCCATTGTTCACCTACCTCACCTTCAACTGGAATGTCCATATCTGTTTGGATATCTTCTACTTCAGTATCATAAGTAATATCTTCCTCTGCTGATGGTTCTTCCATACCCATTTCTTCATCTTCACCTTCAACCTCTTCAAATTTAGATAAAATATCTTCTTTATCTTCTTCACTTAAAACACCTAAATCCAATGAAGATAAAACCATGTTGATAACGTATTTCACGTTTTCAGATGTCATACCTTCTTCACTATCAAGAGTTCTTATTTTTTGTGTGAGTTTACCAGTAAGTTTTTGTATTGTTTTGAATGTAACTTTCTCTTCTCCACCAATTTCTACTTCAGCATCCATTTCAACTTCACCTTCAGGTGCACCCATTTCATCAGCCCCCATGTCTTCCATTCCCATTTCTTCACCGCCAATTGCATCTGGTGCATCTGCGGCAGAAACTTCAGCATCAGGTGATGGTGGTAATTCAGGAGATGGAACTGCAGGTGGTTCAGCTGGTGGAACATCCTGTGGTTCAGCAACGGGTTTTGGAGTCTTTAAAACGATTTTTTTTTGCTCACCATAAAGTGAGACACCTTCTTCGTTTTCGTTAATTCTATTCAACTCTCCCGCCAATAAATTCAATCTTTTGAATGCTTGAGAATATGATGAATAATATTTTCTATTCTTCATCGGCTCGATGTAATCTGTCTGACCTTCAGATACCATTTTCTTAATGATGTAACCTTGTCTTTCTTTTACAATCTCATAAGAATTACCGTCAGCTAGACCGATAGAATATTCGCTTCTACTTGTCTCATTAATTTGATTAGGAATAGACTCATTGAAACGAGCTATTTCCATAATTCTTTTAATTTTTTCTTGGCCTGTGAGCTTTTCACTTCCAATTGGTTTTAAGTCTGCCATATCTTAAATTATAATTTTTTTAGTTGTTTAATCCGTTAAACCCTCCTAAGGTTATTGCGTTTAGTTGTATCGCAATGCCATTCTCGGTTGCGTATGCTGGATGAGGTACTTGTGTTCCTGCAGGTAATGTCCCGCCACTGAACGAACCTAACATTTCAGCAGTATATTCATAATTTTGGTTTACAGAAGTTCCAGTATAAACCACACCACAATCTGCACAATCAACAAATGGACCGTCTACAAATGTTGCAGTTGCAACGATTGGACCATAACTTGTATCAGTTATGAAATAACAGTTATAATCTAAATTGTTGTTATCAAACGTGAATAAATACATTTCACCAATAGTTGGTGAAACTCCTGAAATCTCTACACTCCATGTTGTTCCAATACAATCCGTAATTAACCAGAATCCTGGAGGTGTTGGAGTTGGAGTTCTTGTTGGCGTAGGTGTTGTTGTGTTTGTTGGTGTCACAGGTGGTGTTCCTGTTGGCGTTGATGTTACAGTCGGAGACACAGTAGGTGTAGTTGTTGTTGTCGGTGTAACCGCTGGAGTTCCTGTGTTTGTTGGTGTTTGAGTTAATGTTGCCGATACTGATGGTGTAGGTGTTGATGTTTGAGCAGGTGTTCCTGTATTGGTATTCGTTGGTGTGTTTGTTGCCGTTACCGACGGAGTTGGTGTTGACGTAACTGAAGGAGTTCTTGTTGGAGTAGGTGTTTGAGTTCCTGTTACAGGAGGTGTTGATGTTACCGTAGGAGTTTGAGTTGTGGTAACTGATGGTGTAGGCGTTGGGGTGACAACCGCTTGACATGTTGCACAATCACCATAATCAGATGACATGAAACTAACCACATCCAAACCTGTTGTAGGCTCAGCATTATCGATAATGTCATAACAACCCTCAGCTGTAGCTCCTGTGAATCTTAAAAAGTAATTCCCGTTTACCGCAGGGAGATTTGAACTATCAAAATCGACTAGTATCGCTGGACCGCCACTACAAGCACCAATAAGATATGTAACTAAAGCCATCTAATTTTTCTTTATAAATATACGATTTATATAAAATAACTAATTATTATCAATCAAGAGACTTAATTTCAATTGAAAGTTCTTTGTCTTTGATTTTCGTTTTTTCATCGAATAATTTTCCAATGTGTCCTGACCTTCTCAAAAATTTGAAAACTAAATTTTCATATGAGAATTCACCGTCTTTATTTAAACCTGATTGTCTGTAGTCTTTGAGTTTTTCTTTCAATTTTTTCAACTCTTCAGTTTTACCTGTTGATTTAGCGTCTTCAACAGCATCGTCAATTTTTTCAGTCCAACATTTGATTTTATTTTTCAAAACTGACATATTAAGCTTCAATTCCTTTTTTTCAGGTTTATGAATCCATTCGTCATTCATTATTGAAAATACACCATCACTGTGGTGTTCGTCAGATTCACCCTGCGCATAGACTTCCACATCATATCCATAAATTTTGATATTGTGTTTGGAATTGAATATTTTCTTTTTTAAGTCAAATAGTTCTACGTAAAGTTCTTTTTCTTTTCCGTATCTCTCAAAATCTATAATAACGTGTAAATCAAAGTCTGAAAACTCAGACCAATTGTAGTTTGCCAAAGAACCCATTAGAAACACGTCTTCAACAAAAACATCATCACCTAAATCATCCACAAATTCTTCAGCAATCTTCATTAACCCTTTTCTGATTTTAGGTTTCAAAGTTGCCTCCTTTGGGTCATTTGGATTTTCCCAAATTTTTGGATTCAAAGTATCACGAACCGAAAAACTACTTATAATTTTTTGAAAATTACTCATCCTAAATAAATAGTCAGAGTGTTATAGTTTTTTATATTTGAATTTTTTTGAAATATCAGTTGTGAAAAACTTTCCTTGTGATTCTGATTTTCTGAACTTTGTGTAAATCTGATGTGGAACTTCATCGTATTCATATCGAAACCCGTTGTTAAATTCAACAATCATTTTTTTAGTTTCAGTATCATATTCGCTTTTTTTGATATTTGAAGATTTTATTTCATTCAAAATCTTTGTTCCTTTAATTTCTTCTTTAATTATTGCCATTTTCGAGTGGGGTTAATGAATCAATTTTAGATAATTTAGGTTTTAAATAAAGTATGAAATCATCATGAGAAACATCAAACCCATAATTTTTTAATTGTTTTTGAAGATTGTCTGCAAGCATGGATATTTCTGCTCTGATTTCAAAAATTCGGATTGGACCAGACGATACACTTTCAAGAGACTTATCAGAATAACCTTGTTCTTGAAATATAATTCTAAGTTCCAAGTATTTTTCTAAGATTTCTTGGAAGGAGGAATTATCCTCAACAAATTTTTTCCATAGTTCCATATTGTTAAATAGTTCTGATGATTATTACTATTTACTAATATCGTGTCATCTTTAGAAAAAATAATAAAAAAAGTTTTAATTGAGGTAAGAACCCAAAAAAAAGACGAATTCAATCGTGGTATGGAACATAGAATATATGCATCCAAATCTAACCCCGATAGACTATTCAAAGTGGGAGATGAGGGTGTAGGATATTGGGTCGAAGTATTCCGTTCAAATCCTGATATTTTTGCACAAGTTTACAGAACAGGAAAATTGGATAAATGGAATTATTACGCCGAGATAGAAAAATTGGAAACAAATAGGGTTTTAAACGAATGGCAACAAATTGAAGAAAAATTAGAAGAAATTGGAATTATCGATTCTGAAGATGGTTCATACGGAAGAGATATTACCGACATATACACCAATCATGGGCATGACCAAAAAACAATAACAGAAATTTCAGAGAAACTGAGAGATTACGACAAACAAACCTATAGTCTTTTTATCAAATATTTTAAACTTTTCAAAGATTGTGAAAGAGCTATTGAAAAAATTGTTGGTCATGAGACACTTGTTGATGCACATCGTTACAATTTTGGTTATAGTAAGGATGGTAAATTGAAATGTTTGGACATATAAAAAACCCCCGCCATTGATAACGAGGGTTATGGATGTTCCTTTTCAGAGCCTATAGAATACTAATTCTTTTCTTTTCTTGTTTTATATAATTGGGAACAAAAACTGTTAACATGCCGTCTTCAATTGTTGCTTCGATTGATGAAGGATTGTAACCTTCACCAATTTTAAATTCCTTAGAAATTTTCTTGGTTTTTTCTTCACCATTCAGTTTATAGTTTCTCATTCCGTCAATATGTAAAACACCATCTTCCATTTCTACTTTCAAATTTGTTTTGTTGAATCCTGGTGCTTCGAAAAAAAGATAAGCACCGTCTTTGGTGTGGTTTATTTCATAATTTTCTTCAGAATTATTTTTTAACACTGAGGTGGTGAAATTGTAATTTCCCCTTTTGTTGTTAAAGAATGAATCCATAAGGTCTTCAAAATTTGAGAAATTTGAGTAATACATAATTTTTAATTTTTGTTTTATAAATTTATTATTTATTTTTGAGTAGTCAACTTTGATACCAAACCACCACAAATGACAATTTGTAAGTGGAATTATAGATAATATGACAAAGTGTCAATAAAAAAAATAAATCCTGTCAATTTGTCAAAACATTTGTTTGTGTCTCAAATTTGATGTTAATTTGTAAAAATATCTACTATGAATGATTTAATGGATGACGACGAAAAAATGATGAGCAAGAAACAAAAACAATCATCAGACAGTCCAACCCCTGTGTTGGATAATTTTAGTCGAGACTTAAATAAGCTCGCAGAACAAGGTAAGTTGGACCCAGTTATAGGTCGCGACAGAGAAATCTTGAGAATTGCACAAATTCTTTCAAGAAGAAAAAAGAACAATCCAATTATTATCGGAGAACCAGGTTGTGGTAAAACCGCAATTGTTGAGGGACTGGCAATGAAAATTGTAAGTGGTGATTGTCCCCGTAACTTAGTTGACAAACGTATCGTAAACTTAGACCTTACCTCTGTTGTCGCAGGAACAAAATATCGCGGCCAATTTGAGGAAAGAATGAAAGTTATCATCGAAGAACTACAATCCAATCCGAACGTTGTTGTATTCATTGATGAAGTACACACATTGGTTGGTTCTGGTAACTCGGCGGGGTCTATGGATGGTTCCAATATTTTCAAACCCGCTCTTTCACGCGGTGAGATTCAAATTATCGGTGCTACAACCCTCGATGAATTCCGAAAGAATATAGAAAAAGACGGGGCACTAGAGCGTAGATTCCAAAAAGTTGTTGTTGACCCATCAACAGTTGTTGAAACAATCCAAATTCTCAAAAACATCCGTGAGAAATATGAAAGTTATCACAAGGTTTCATATTCGGATGAGGTCATCGAATCATGTGTTAAACTTGCAGACCGATACATCACCGACCGTGAATTCCCTGATAAAGCATTCGACATCTTGGATGAAGTAGGTGCAAGAATGCAGACAGAACTCAAGGTCCCTGAATCAATCGAAGAATTGAAAAAGAAGGCGGCTGAAATACGTCAGTTAAAAGTTGATGTAGTAAAAAAACAGAACTACGAACAAGCGGCACAGTTACGCGATAAGGAAAAGAAATTGTTGGACAAATTGGATACTGAGAAGAAGAAATTCGAAGAAGAAATGATTAACAACAAACAACAAATTTCCGTTGAGGATGTGTATGATGTGGTTTCTTCTATGACCAAAATCCCTGTGAATAAAATGAGTGTTGATGACACTAAAGCTCTTGTCAATTTGGATAAGGAATTAATAGGTAAAGTCATTGGACAAGACGATGCTGTTAGGAAAATTGCTAAGGCAATCAAAAGAAACAGACTTGGTATCAAAGACCCAAATCGTCCCATCGGTTCATTTGTTTTCTTGGGTTCGACAGGTGTGGGTAAAACTCACTTAGCTAAACAATTGGCAAAAGAAATGTTTGGAAGTGAAGACTCCCTAATCAGAGTTGATATGAGTGAATATCAAGAAAAACATACCGTATCTAAATTAGTAGGTGCTCCTCCAGGTTACGTAGGTTACGAAGAAGGTGGACAGTTGACTGAAAAGGTAAAAAATAAACCATACTCAGTTATTCTTTTCGACGAAGTTGAAAAGGCGCACAAAGATGTGTTCACAATTCTTCTTCAAATTTTAGATGATGGACATGTAACTGACAGCTTAGGTCGTAAAATCAATTTCAAAAATACCTTGATTATTTTGACATCAAACCTCGGTGTAAAGAAATTACAAGATTTTGGAACAGGTATTGGGTTTGGTTCTAGCACTTATAGTAATGAAGAGGCCAAGAAACAAGTATTGATGAAGGAAATGAAAAATTTCTTCTCTCCTGAGTTTTTGAATCGTATTGACGATACAATTGTATTCAACTCTCTTAGTCAAGATGATATTAAAAAAATCACTAAGATTGAACTTGATAAGTTAATCTCACGTCTCAACGAAATGAATTATAAAATCACATACGATGAGACCTTGACTGAACATCTCGCAAAAGTTGGATTCGATGAACTATATGGTGCAAGACCTCTCAAACGAGCAATCCAAGATAAAGTCGAGGATTTGATTTCAGAAGAAGTTTTGACCGACAAATTAGTAGAAGGAAAAAACTATATTGTCAAAGTAGAAGAAGATACTGTTAAGGTTGTTAAGAAAGGAAGATAATAGAAAAGGGGGATATTCCCCCTTTTTTTGTATTTATAAGTATGAGTAATTTTTCAAGATTATTAGGTCAGTTCAAAGAACAGTTTCCTGATGAATTTAAATCAAAAGTTGACATTATCGAAAAATTTGTTGTTGATTATATTAATAAAAACAAAATCACAATCAAGTTTTTGAATTCATGTGGAACCGGTTTCAGTGGGGTAAGAACCAAAGAACAAGTAATCATTTGTTCGCCAATGAACATGAGAACAATTGGTGATTTTCTTTATACCATATTTCACGAAATACGTCACGAAAAACAAATCCGAGATATTAAGATGGATAATCCCTTAACCGATTATGATTTGGAGGATTTTGAAAAACTATATAATCAATACTGGGAAATGGAACTGGATGCAGACCAGTTTGCAAAAAATATGATTGCCAAATTAGTTATTAAATTAGAAATACCCATTTGGTTTGCCAAAGGGCAGTTCAATTTATCACACTATATCGAACAATATCCATCGATGTCAAAAAGTGTTCAGATGTCCCTCAGGTCAATTGTAGACACAATTCGACATATAAAAAAATCGGGTGGTGAATTTAATGATATTCAAGACCACCCGATGGTTAAAACACATATTGAAAGATTAGAAAACTTTATCTAAACCTTATAAGGGTTTTGGTTGTAACTATATTCCTTAGCCTTTTTAAAATGTAGTTTGTACCCAAGTTCTTCAATCATTTTTCTTCCCATATCGATTCCATTGTAAACATCTTCCACAACAACGTATTCATTTTTTGTGTGGTAATCATAGTACCCTATTGAGAAATTAATACAAGAAAAATCAAACTTTCCTCTCAAGGCATAAACATCTGTATATGGATGGACCATATATTCCATATCCGTTGGGACCATACCTTCAGTTAGTACTTTGTCACACGCCTTAAAAAAGTCCGTATCTCTATCGAATAGAATTTGACCGAAACATTTTTCAGTAATCATCCAGTTTTCAGGTGCGTCAAACTGAATTCCATATCCAACATTTTCGAAAAATTCAGGGTCTGCGTTTCTTGAACCGTGACAACCTGTTTCTTCAGAAACGAAAAACGCTGCTTTCAAATATGGAAGTTCTTTGAGTAATGTAAGACATGCAAACACTCCGCATTTATCATCTCCACCTATACCAGTGGGATTACCTTGGTCGTTATATGCCTTTAAAGATAATTTGAGTGCTCCTTGAGCATTTGGAAGATTTTCTTCAACAACGTTAATCGTGTCAAGTTTGTGTACAGTGTCTGTGTGAGATATTACACAAGGGAAATAAAAACCTTCAGGTAAATCCCCAACCGGTTTCTTTGTTGCATACACATTATTTTTTTCATCGAGATAATATTCGATTTGATTTTCTTCCAACCATTTGGTTAGATAAAGAACCATTAAATCTTCTTTGTATGTGTGTGTTGGAACACTTAAAACTTCTTTGAGTAACTCTAAACTTTTTGTCATACTGCAAATATATGACAAAATTACAATTCAACCAAATTAAATAATTCTGGTTGATAAAGTAATTTGTTGAAACCGTCTTCAGAAATTTTGAATTTATTTATACCCGACATCCCTTTCTTCTTTTTCAAAGATATGTCAATTTTTTTTGTTTCCCTATCAAAACCATCGATTCTAAAAATTAAATCCGACCCTTTTGGTATTTCATACCATATACCGATTTTATGTTTTTTTGTAACCCTATCAATCATATCCATAAAGGTGTTAGAATCACCTGATTCATAATCTTCTTCAATTCTCTCCAAAATTTTTTCCAACGACCTATTTGCTTCTTTATTAAAACTTTCATTGTCGAATACATCATCATCTTGATATTCAAACCTATCTTCATCCCATCCACCAATTGTTCTATTGGAATCTTGGAATATAGTTTTCAGTAATTTTTTGATTGACACGTGTGGAACATTATATTGAATGAAATTTGATATTAAATCACCCACAGTTGTTTTGATTCCATCTCCATGTCTCTGAAAACCAAAATCCCCTAAAAAATTATTCAATTCCGAATTTACATGTTCAGATGCAACGTGTCTTATTTCAATATTTTTTTCGTGGGTCCAATCAATCACTATTGAGCCAATCTCTCGGGGATAATACTTTTCTAAAAACACTGCAAAACCAGCTCTGTCTTCTTCATCCTCGTAGTCAAATTTTTTACTATATATAAGTTTGGATATTCTTTGTAAAAGTTCTTTATTATCTGAATCGAAATTGTACCAAGGACCATACCCGTCTAAAAAATCTTGTTCGGATGCACTTGAATCTTGAATATCGTAAGTATTGTACGGATTGTTAATTGCCTGTTCGAACCAAATATCATCATCATCCAAACCAATAATTTTTCCAAACTCATTCATGTCTGTGAATTCTATAATAACTTTTGACAAAGCAGGATTTTCCCTACTCGCAATAACTCTTCCAATGGACTTATCCGCCCCTTCCAATTCATACTGATTAATTTTTCCTTTTACAAATTTTCTTAAAGCAAAAAAACTATCTCCTGGTTCCATATCGTATAAATAGACTTTTAATTTGGAAATTTAATATTTATGTATATCTTTGTTGTGTTCTTTGAAAATATTGGGGAAGTCATGGCAATTGATTGGCGTGTGTAGTTATAGGTGGCACGTAGGAGCTGAGTTAACTCCTTTATCAACTGATTTGAAAAAACAAATGGCAATACTTTTGCTAAGATGGCTGCTATCGGTTTAATCGCTGAAGAAGCTACTGTTGTTGCTTAATTTAAGTCACGACACTCGGGTCGGTTAGGACATTAACCTAGGAACAGAAGTCCAATATACGGGTCACAGGTCAGAGCTCGTTTAAAATAATTCTGAGACCAAGTTGTTTGTAGGTGGGTTTCTCACATATATCAAACCTAATATTTCGGAACATTGAGAAACAATGTTGTAATAAACGTGTAGTCACTTATAGTTGTCGCGAACAAGACACGGGTTCGACTCCCGTCTTCTCCACAGCAGATTAACCCCGAGAAACTCTCGGGGTTTTTTATTTGACTTGTTAAAGATTTATTAATATTATTTAGACGACTTTGGAAATTAAGACCATACTTATTTTAGTCGGAGAGCAATTTTATGAAATATTATTTACTGACGAACTTCAAAACTTGTAATATCGGAATCCCGTTGGCTTAGCGTCCTCGGGATTTTTTTATTTATAAACCAATAAACAAAAAAGCAATGAAAAAAGCAATCTTGATGTCACTTTTAACCTTATTCGTGACAATCACATCTTTCGGGCAGATTACAACTTCTTCCCTGTCAGGTGTAGTTAAAAATGAAAAAGGTGAGACTTTGGTAGGTGCTACAGTTCATGCGGTACACCAACCAACAGGTTCAGAATACCGTGCAACCACAAACAAAACGGGTGTCTACTCAATTCCGGCTGTACGTGTAGGAGGACCTTATCTTATTCACGTTAGTTACGTAGGCTACAGAAAAGCTGAACTAACTGACATCAACACTCTTCTTGGGGTTACAAGTAATGTTGACGTAACTCTTATTTCTGAATCAAAAGAGTTGAAAGAAGTTACTATTGTTGGAACGAGAAACAATTTATTCTCAAAAGACAAAACAGGGGCAGCTCAACAATTCGGACGTAGAGAACTAACTACAATTCCAATTACGGGTGCAAGAACAATTGACGGAATTACCAAATACAATCCTTTTGGTGATGGTCGTTCTTTTGGAGCACAGGATTCTCGATTGAATAATTTTACAATCGACGGTTCTCAGTTCAACAACAACTTCGGTTTGGGTTCATCAGCGGCTGCTGGTGGTAGAACAGGTGCTTCAGCAATTTCTTTGGATGCGATTGACCAATTACAGGTGAACGTCGCTCCTTTTGACATTCGTCAAAGTGGTTTCGTGGGTGCAGGTATTAACGCTGTTACTCGTTCTGGAACTAACGAAATTGAAGGAAGTGTTTATCAAACACAAAGAAACAATTCAAAAACTTATGTGGGAGACAACGCTAGAGGAACTACAGTAACTGCTCAGAAATTTGATGAAAAAGTTTTCGGTTTTAGATTGGGTGCACCAATCATCAAAAATAAATTATTCATTTTTGGAAACTATGAAAGCATCGTTAGAACTGAACCAGGCACAACTTGGATTTCTACCGGTTCTCCTTTGACAGGTTCACAAGTAAGTCGTGTTAAATACGATGACATGGTGAGACTTTCGAAGTTCATGAGAGATACTTTAGGTTATGAAACAGGTCCTTTTGAAGGTTATTCTAACACAAACGATTCAAGAAAATTCATGACTCGTTTGGATTGGAACATTAGTCCAAAACACAAGTTAATGGCACGTTTTGTTAATCACAACTCATCCGCTGAGATTAACATTTCTAACTCTCAGTCAGCGGGTGCTGGAAACAGAACTACTCAATTCAACGCAATGAGTTTCCAAAACAGTGGATACATTATTATGGATAATACTCGTTCAGGTGTATTAGAATTGAATTCTAAGTTTTCAAACACACTCCACAACAATTTGATTATCTCTTATGACAAACAAATTGAAGACAGAGCTTACATGAGTCAAATGTTCCCAACAATTGACATCAGAGAAGGTTCAGCAACTTACACTTCTGTAGGTTTTGACCCATTCACACCAGGAAATAAATTGAACTATTGGACATTCAACGTTACTAACAACGTTACAAAATATTTGGAAAAACACACTTTGGTGGGTGGTTTCAACTATCAAATGTACCAATCAAACAATTTATTCTTCCCAGCTTCGAACGGTGTATATATTTTCAACAGTTTGAATGACTTCTACACTGCAGCTAAACAATCAGTTGCTAATAATGGAGGACCTTCAGCTTTCGCACCAGCGAGATTTCAGTTTCGTTATTCTGCTTTACCTGGAGCGGTTGAACCAATGCAGGTATTGGAAGCTAATCGTTTAGACCTTTATGTTCAAGACGAGTATAACCTTACTAAGAATTTAAAATTAACAACGGGATTGAGAGCGAACGTAATTTCACTTGGAAATACAGCTCTTGAAAATCCTGCAATCACATCAATGACATTTGGTGGTGGTGAAAAATTAAACACGAGCGTGATGCCGAAAACACAATTGTTATTCGAACCACGTTTCGGTTTCAACTATGATTTAAAAGGTGAAAAGAAAACTCAAATTAGAGGTGGTACAGGTATTTTCACAGGTAGACCTCCATTTGTTTTCTTATCAAACCAAATCGGAAATAACGGTGTATTAACAGGATTTATCGATGTATCAGGTGCTCAAGCATCACAATACGGATTTACTACAAATCCTAATCAATATTTTATTCCTCAAACACCAACATTACCTTCAACTTTTGATTTAGCTTTCACTGACGCAAATTACAAGTTCCCTCAAGTATGGAGAAGTAATTTAGCAATCGACCAAAAACTACCTTGGTTGGGTTTAGTGGCAAGTGCTGAAGTTCTTTACAATAAGACAATAAACGCAGTTCATTACTACAACGCAAACCAAGATGTTCCTGTAGGAACTTTAGGTGGTCCTGACAAAAGAGCATTGTTTGCAAATACTGACCCTGGTGTTAGAGTAAATGATAATGTTTCTATGGCAGCAGTTTTAACAAACAAACAAGGTGCTTACAACAAGTCTCTTACATTGAAATTAGAAAAACCAATTTCGAAAGGAGTTTGGGGTTATGCAGCTTGGACTACATCAAGAGCTGAAGATTACATGAGTGCTGGTTCAATCGCGAGTGGTTCATGGCAATCAGCTCGTTCTATCAACGGAAACAACGATTTACAACTTTCTACTTCAGACTTTGTTGTTAGGAATAGAATCGTAGGTTTATTAGGTTATAGATTTGATTATGGTAAGAAATACGGTGGAGCAACTACAATCACTATTGGTTACGTAGGTGCTCAAAATAACCCATTCTCTTACACTGTAGCGGGTGACCTTAACGGTGATAGAGTTAGAGACAACGAACTTATGTTTGTACCTGTAAATGGTTCTGACATTCGTTTCTCAACTTTAACAGTAGGTACAAGAACTTATACAGAAGCTGAACAACAAGCGGCTTTCGAATCATTTATTTCTCAAGATGACTACCTTTCTACAAGAAGAGGTCAGTACGCTGAAAGAAACGCTTCTTTCCTTCCTTGGTTACACAGATTTGACCTTTCAGTGGCTCAAGATGTGTTCATAAAAATCAAAGGAAAAAGAAACACTTTCCAAATCAGAGCTGACATCCTTAACTTCGGAAACATGGTTAATAACAAGTGGGGTGTTTCTCAAAGAGCGGCAGTTCCTCAGTTGTTAAACTTTGTAAGTAGAGACGCGAACAATGTTCCTTCTTACAGACTTTCAACTCAAATTCTTGATGGACAAACAGTATTGGCAAAACAAACTTACCAATTCAACTCATCAGTATTTGACGTATGGAGTGCACAGTTAGGTATTAGATATACTTTCGGTAAGTAATATCGAATATTAAAATTTTAAACCCTCATCTTCGGATGGGGGTTTTTTTTATAACAAAAATTTCTTATCATTCTTTCAATGAATAAGTTAGTTACAATTTTTTTTATTTTATCGGTTTACACCTTTTCACAAATTTTCACATTTTATCAACTACAAGGTCATCTTTGGAATAAATGGATTAAAGACCACCCTTTCCTGATGAGTTTAATGGGTGTCCCTGTTGGTTATTTTGTAATTCTTGCAAGTAGAGAAATGGTAAGTCTATATGGAGGACAAACTTGGCCAAACAGAATCATAGGATTTGTTTTCGGTGTGTTTGTCTTTAGTTTCATGGCATGGATAATGTTGAAAGAACCAATAACAACCAAAACTATAGTTTGTCTCATTCTAAGTTTTGCAGTTCTTTGTATTCAATTGTTTTGGAAATAATTGGTATTTATACCATATGAAGTTTATTTCCATTTTACTTAAGGAAGGTCGTAAAGAAGATTTAAAGAAAAAATATGCCGAGAAGTTTGACGAAGAGACTTTGGATTGGATATTGAACATTGCAGATTTAAAAGATTTCAATCACAAATACACGGACTTTGTTTTAAAACATGTACATCCTGATTATGTTGACGGAGATGTTGAAATTGGTATTGATTTAATCAAAAGTTTTGACAAATATCAATCCCAACTCGAAAAAAAAGATATTAATCAATACAGTGGTTTTGAGGAATTAGACAATGTTTTAGTCCCTATCCACCAAAAACAGAAAGACAGAGAATTAGAAAAACAGGTAGATAAGATTTACGAAGATGATAAATTTCTTGTAATCAAACCTAAAACACACCAAGCTTCGTGTAAATACGGTTCGAATACTAAGTGGTGTACAACCGCACAATCCCCTGACCATTTCGAAAGATATACCTCAGGTAGGCAAGGACTATATTACATAATTAACAAAGCCAATTCCACAAACAAAGATTACTCAAAAATTGCAATACATTTTGACAACTTAGGAACTGAGAGATATTGGGATTCGAAAGATTCTCCAATGAGTGAACGAGAAATTGCAATTTTTAACTACGCGTTTCCCGAAATAGTTGATGTAATAAAAGCCGATTATAACATGAATGTGGGGTCAATGACCGACAAGTTTTTAGCAGAATCATTCGATAAAGTTGGTGAGTCATCAGCAGATAAAAGAAACTACTTGAACTCAACTTATACTTTATCAACACTTGTTAGAGGATTTCAAAACATACCTGATTTAGGTTTTGGTCATACAGAAGGTGTTTTAACAATATCTTTAAGTTCAGATGAAGACAACAAATTAATTGATGAATATAATATTTTTATCACATACAAATCTAAAGATGAAAAAACCTTTACAGCTAGTATAGGTTTTGGGAGTACTGATGAAGTTTCAAGTGACGATTTTGTAGACCTTGGGCTTGAAGGGTGGGGAATTGATGCGACATACTATCTTGGTAAAACCCCCGCAGAAACCGCTGAAGGTGTTAGAAGACACATTGCACATAGAGTTTTAGACCATATTGTAAACAATCAAAAACTTATACAAATGGTTGCTGGAACAACAAAAGTATTCAGACCCACGTATGGATATAAATTTGGTAAAAATAAAGGTTGGGTTAAAAAACTTGTTGATTATTTGGACAAAGGAAAGATAGGAACAAAATTAGATTTTCTTATGGATATTGGATATATTGAACCTGTAATTAAAGATGGTCAAAAAGGTTATAAAAAATCTAAAGGGAATCATTTTTACAAGCCACGTGATTTAAGAGGTCAACACTCGTCATTTTTTGCTGCGGCTAAAAATGCCGGTATTTTGGGATACAGAAAAGTTGGAAAGGATTTTTTCTTGATTAAAGGTCCTAATTTTGATGCATTCAAAAAAGGGGAACTCAAGGCACTTTAGACAATCTTCGAAAATAGATATATAACCCAAAAAATAATCCCGCAATACAATACAAAACGAAGTTCGCTTTCCATAAATCTCCTGTCAGTAATATTAGGGAATACTGAACGGCATCGAATCCAAAAGGATTGAAGAACAGAGCCAACATCAAAAAGATTTGTGATAGATTGTCTTGAAAAGTTTTTTTCCAAGTCTTTATTCTGTTTACCATCGTCCATATTATAGTATTACAAATTTATTTCTAAGTCAGAATTTTTATAATAAATAGTAATGTTCAAAAAAACTAAAAACTGGATGTATTCTAATACACACAATACGTGTGTGTTAATGCCAATGAAAACAGCTTCGACTCACGTATCTTGGGTTTTGAAATACTTTGACTTTGAATCTCATGTAAGAATTTTTTATGATGACGGAACACACAAAGATTTTACAAACTCTCACGTTCAACCCCATGATTGTTTCATACCAGAAGAATTAGTAAACCCGAAAACAATTCTGACCGTAAGAAACCCTTACGAAAGAATTTTATCTTTTTTTTTATTCACGAGGAATTACTTACTAAACAAAAATGTTTCACCAAGTGATTTCAGTTATTTTCTCAATGGTTTGAATGATGAAAGTAATGATTTCAAACAACTCAATTTTGTAATTGAAGTCCCCCCAACTTATATTATCAGAAAAGAGAATTTATATGAAGACTATTGTAAAATTAATTTCATCAATGAATCCGATTTGAATCATCTCGGTATTTTACAAAAAATGTGTGTTAAGAAAATTAACAAAACAAATTTGGAAATAGAAAAAGAAGATTTTTTGACTTCAGAAAACAAATCAATAATTTACAAATTATTCAAACCACATTTCCATTTATTTGGATATGAAAAATAATTGAAATATAATTGCAATAGAGAAAATGATTGATATAAAAAAACTAATTGATGAAGAGGGTCCTATCAGAAAATTTGATGGGATTGCACCTGAGGGATTTGTATTAGTTCATGAAAATACTCTGAGAGATTTAAAGAATTGGAAAATTTGGGAAGATTGGAAAAATGATGAAATAACTATACATGATTTGAATAAAAAAAATTTTGACAATACTTAATAATAAATTATATTTCTATCACAATAAATTATAACGTTGTGGAAAGTCATCAGTTCGGAATATTGGTAGAACTTTATTTGATTGGTGATGATGACAAAATCTATCCGTAACGTGTGGTGGTCATACTGATGAAACTATCTGCAGTAGTTTAAGGAAGTCGACTCCGAGGTATAACATCCCATCAGTCCCTGACCACTTTTTTTTTACTTTATGACAACAAAAAATCCAACATTCTTCGTAGACATTGACGGCACAATTGTCAAATACAGAAAGTTTAACGAATTATCCACAGCCGTATTAGAGCCAATTCAAGACGTAATTGACTATCTAAATCTTCAGTTTGATAAAGGTGCGGTTATAATTGTCACAACAGCTAGACCGAGTTCTTATGAATCTTATACGATAGGTGAGTTAAATAAAATAGGGTTGAAATACCACAAATTGGTTATGGACTGTGGAAGAGGAACTCGTGTGATATTTAACGATAAAGACCCCGAAAACCCAAATTTAGATAGGGCAGTAGGAATAAACTTTACAAGAAATGGTGGATTTGATTCGGTTGGTGGGCCACCAAACATAGAAAATTATGAGTCAAATTAAAGTTTCATATAAAAGACACTTAGCTAAAACAATTAGTTATAGATTTCTAAGTACATCAATTGGTTTTTTAGCCATGTGGTGGGCATCAGGTAGTATCAAAGTCGGAGCTGCTTTTGGAATTGTTGAACTTATCTACAAACCTCTACAATATTATATACATGAAAGAATTTGGTATAAATACATTAAATTCGGTCTTGTGGGTGATAAAAAAAGAAAGCAAAATTCAATTACAGAAGGTAAAATAAAATCACAACCAAAAGTATACGAGTATGATTTACCTATCACTGAACCACCTCCTCCACCGAAACCATCATCAGGAAAAAAAGTTTTAAATTATTCTTCAAATAGATAAACCGAGATATCTCGGTTTTTTTTATTTTAAATGTATTTATAGTATCTATGTCGAACATACTAACTAACATACAAAAACTTTATAATCAATTTGATAAGAATAAGGATATGGTCTCTGAGGTCTATATAAAACCTGATGAGTCTTTATATCCAAATTTGAAATTTGCTAAAAGAACTAGACAAGATGAGATAAATAAAGCTTTATTGGACGACTTACAAAAAGCATCTCAAATGACAGGTTTGGACATCACGATTGATTTCGCAAAGACTGACCACGGCAAATATGCAAAAAGTGGTAATGTAAGTAGACACTGGTCTCAAAATGCCGTAGACATTGACTATATAGGAGGAAAAGTTGTAAGTCCAAAAAATAGAGACGTTGTTGACAAGTTTGTAAATGCTCTTCTAAGTATGGGTTACAATAAGAATGCTGAGGGTTCATCACATCCTAAAGCTGTTTTGACCTTCGGTTTTGCAGGCCACGATAATCACGTTCACGTTTCAAATACAACTGGTTCACCGTCTTCTGTAGACCCCAACTACCAACCAAGTTCAGACGATTCAACTGAAGATGGAACTTCAGACACAACCAAGGCAGGTGCCTATGGTGAAAAAATCAATATAGGTGGAACAAAATCAAAATCCAAAAGTGCGGAAGAACAAAACCCATTACTTTACTTAGTCGCTAAAGACATTGGTAGTAAGGTTTTTAATCTTAAAGAAGGTTTCGGAAAAAACATCCAAAGTAATATGGGAACTATTGTAATTCCTGGTTCGAGTAATCCAAGAGTGAAAAGTCCGATAGATGGTGTAGTAAACAACAAAAGATTTGTTCAAGGATGTAAAAATGAGGTGACAATTGAGTCATCAACACAACCTCAGTTTTTTTTACAGTATTGTGGAATGACAACCAAGAAAGTAAATAATGGTGACCCTGTTTCTCAAGGTCAAGATATTGGAACTATGGATAGTAAGGACAATGCTGAGGTGTTGTTTCTCGACAAATCATATAATAGAAAAAATATAGACCCGCAAAAATTTGATTCTTTTGTTGATAAACAAAAAGAGAAAGAGCCTAATAAGAAAGTATATATAAAAGGTAGTAATAGACAATATTCGGACCCTGCACTTGCTGGTTTGATTTTATTACCAAAAAAGATTTTTGGAAATGTATACGACAAGGACACAGGTGAACTCAAAACAAAAAAGTGGAAAGATTGGGACTCAAAAAGAGATGTCGACCCATGGATTGCAAACGCCTTCAAAAAAGTTTTCAATAAGAAAAAACAACAAAACGAAGGTAAATTACAAGAAAATATAAAAAGAATAAAAGGACTATTATAAAAAAACCCCCTCAAATGAGGGGTTTTTTATTAGTTCGTTGTAGAAGAATATATTATTTTACTTCTTCTGCTCTAACAGAATCTACAACTGGAGCTACTGTAGAGTCTACCAATGTTGAGTCTGCTACTACAGCAGTTGAATCGGTTTTTACTTCGTTTGATGTTGCTCCGTTTCCACATGATGCCAATGCTACGATTGACAAGATTGCAAGGATTTTTTTCATTTTCTTTTTGTTTTTTTTGTTAATGTTTTAATAACGTCTTGAGTTTATAAATATAGAAAAGTTTTTCAGAATCGTCAATTAGCAGTGTAAACTTTTTTTTGCGGAGAGTATTGGATTCGAACCAATAGGCCAATTGCTCGACCACAGTTTAGCAAACTGCTCCTTTAACCACTCAGGCAACTCTCCTTTGTGTGAACGATGGGGTTCGAACCCACGACAACTAGCGCCACAAGCTAGTGCTCTTCCAACTGAGCTACGTTCACCATATTACTTACGAGGTCTTACTAGGATTCGAACCCAAATTTCTTCGTCCGTAGCGAAGTGTATTCATCCATTATACGATAAGACCTATCTGTTATTTTCTTCTAAACATTTCGGACAAAGTCCGTCTTTGTCTAAAAGTGTTCCGTGAATTCCACAAATATTATTCATAATAAAAATTTGTTATCCCCCAAGGATTCGAACCTTGAATAATTGGACCAAAACCAATTGTGTTACCGTTACACCAGAGGATATAATGTGGACCCTCACGGACTTGAACCGTGGACCTACTGATTATGAGTCAGCCGCTCTAACCAACTGAGCTAAGGGTCCTTAAATGATTGTTACACTTGGTTGTGTTACTTCCTCCTGACACCACTCAGGACTTCAATCATTTTTGTGGGAGTAGCTGGACTCGAACCAACGAACTCGAAAGAGGGAAGATTTACAGTCTTCTGCCATTGCCACTAGGCGATACTCCCATTAAGGAAAGGAGAAGATGGTTGCGTGGACATCTCCTTTTACGATTGGCATTACTCAGGTGTATTTCTCCCAACTCCGATGATACAGACCGAAATACACTCTCGAGTCATTAGTATCACCATTCCCCAATCAACCTATTTGCACGCACGGTAGGACTCGAACCTACAACACCTAGTTTTGGAGACTAGTACTCTACCAATTGAGCTACGCACGCGTGACTTATTTTTTCGTCCATTTACTTTTAGAGAGTAAGTCATCCCAATCTTCATATCCTTGTTCACGAGCATACTCATCGTTTTTTTTCCGAGTATATTCTTTCACTTTATCGGGGTCTCTCATTTCATCGGAATCTTTGAAACCTAATGATTTCGCACATTCCTCTTCACACCAGTTGTGAGAACCTATCTCTATGTTTATTGGTAAGTCAGTTTCCAAGGATTCGATAAAATCTTCGAATTGACTTGCCGATTCATAAGGCATTGTGTAGATTCCTTCATGAACCTGATATCCACTTTCATTTTTACTGTCGAAAACCTCGATTCTACCCATTCTGTATTTTTCACCCATGAGTGAAAATACACCATATCCCACAGTTGAATAACTGAATCTACCACGAGTGCTTACACCTAACATATCAACACATCTTGGATTTGCCTCCATGTAATGCGCTAAGTGGTCAACAAGCATCTCATCACTTAGTTCTTTTCCTTCTTGTTTTCTTCGGATGTTATTCAGGAACCATAACAAATCCGCTCTATTGATTTTCATAATTTTTTATTTATACAAAGATAACGAATTATCTCTCAAGTTTTTTTATACATTCATCTATTTTATCTCTTAATCTACCACCATACCCGAAGTCACCATCTACCTGAACGTGTCTCCACATCGGAACTCTTGGTTTCATCCATTTATATTGACCATCAAGTTTCATGTCGTCGATTGAAATCCAATTTGAGATTTTATTATCTTTTACCCACTTTGTGATTTCTGCTGCTCTTTCCCACTCAATTGAAGGTCTACTAAGTTTATTCCAAAGGTCCTGATGGGTTGTGATATCTACAATCGGAGCTGTTACACCATAGTATTGGAAAATACGTTTTAATTGTATAAAACTGAAATGTTTTCTCCAATCCGAACTCACAACTAAACTTGCGTTTGTTTCATCACAAATTTTTTGAAGTGCTTGACAATCATCTTCAACCCATGGGTAAGGGATTGTAAAAGTTTTACTGTGTTCGTTCAGCGTAACTCTCCCATCACCCCAAGTTCCCCATGCCAGTGGTCCATCTACATCAATAAAAATAATTTTACGTCTCATAACAATTTTATTTGTTGGAATGGGCGGATTCGAACCGCCGACATCTAACGTATCAGATTAGCACTCTAACCAACTGAGTTACATTCCATTATTGAGGTCAGGATAGGAATCGAACCTACGTAGAAAGTTTTGCAGACTTCCGCCTAAGCCACTCGGCCACCCGACCTTAATTGTGACCCCTGATGGATTCGAACCATCGACTTCTTCATTAAAAGTGAAGAGCTCTTCCACTGAGCTAAGAGGTCTTTGTGGTAACGGTCAGAATCGAACTGACCACACCTTGGTCTTCAGCCAAGTGCTCTACCAACTGAGCTACGTCACCATTTGTAGTCCCTGTAGGAATCGAACCTACGACACCTTGCATGTAAGGCAAGTGCTCTTCCAACTGAGCTAAGAGACTGAATTTGTAGCCCCGCACGGACTCGAACCGAAATCTCCACCGTGAAAGGGTGGCGTCCTAACCTTTAGACGACGGGGCCAAGAATTACAAACTTACAACCATTATTTCAAAGAACCAAAAACTCCTTAAATAAAAAAACCCCGAACTTCATTTCTGTAGTCCGAGGTTTGTATATATAACTCTTCAGGAATTATAGGCTATCTCATGAGACTACAGCGCGTGTCTTAAACCAACAAATCTCTTGTTGTTTACTATAGACTTTATTACGCACTATTGTTCTCATTATTATTATAATTACTACAAATATAGTAAATCTCTTTTAAAAATCAAATTATTTTTCTGTACCCCAAGAGAGACTCGAACTCTCACGACCGAAGTCATTGGTTCCTAAGACCAACGCGGCTACCATTACGCCATCGGGGTATTTTAGTGAGTTCCGTTTGTTAGAGAAACTCCGTGTTCAAACCCTTTTATGAAATCATTTATTTCTTCTTGGGTCATACTATTATAAACTCTCCCAACAACAAATCCAATTTCATTACCTAAATCAGAAATATCGCCGATATAATTAATTTCTTTTTTGTGGTTATCAAATTCATTTAGAATTTTTTCCAAGATTGTATATGTAAACGCTCTAGTCATTTTTTTAAGTTGTAGTCCCGCCAAGAATCGAACTTGGAATTACTGCTTAGAAGGCAGTAGTTATATCCATTTAACTACAGGACCAAAGTACCTCAGGTGGGACTTGAACCCACACGGACATTTTCTGTCCACAAGATTTTAAGTCTTGCGCGTATACCGATTTCGCCACCAAGGTATAAAACAAAAGTAAGGAATCAGTATTGAAAAAACAAATGAATTAGAACTTTTCTTCCCAAACAGTATCTCTTTCTGTTTCTTCAATATTCATTGTGTGATTTAAGGTTATCTCTTTACGGTCCAAATCAATTTCGAAATTACCTTGAGAACCTTCGTTGATTTCCCATCCACCAAAATTATTTTCAAGCATTCTGTATGCGTAGTCTGAAACCACCGCAGGAACAGAATCACCATTTGTAAAATCGTCTTCCAAGTAACCAGAGTCACCACTTCCATTGTAGTCAAGTTGAAGGACTCTATCACTAATTTCCTCGTCGTTTTCTAACGTATCAAAAAGCTCCATTAAATCCTCATTGTCGTCTTCTTCCAAAGAATGAGTAATAGATTCGGTATTCCCAACATCATAGTAGCTATAGTCATAGGAGATTGAAATTTCTCTAGTTTTACAATCAATCTCAATCATAACTCTTCCCCAATTGATATCGTCATATTCGGGTTGTTTAATTAGTTCATTTTCACAAACATAATAAATGCTTTTCTGAAAAATTGGAATTAATCCTTCAGGAATTTCCGCAACGTAATTATTTGAAAAATGTGTTACATTTTTCCAATCGATATCGTCACAATCAAAATAAGAGGTATTCATTTCGAATTCGACAAATGCATCTTCCATTCCGATGGAACCTAAATAACGACAGATACGATTTAAATACTTTTTTTCGTCTTTAGTTAATAAATCTTTCATGATAATATAAATATCAATCTTCGAACTCTAATTTTATTGTTTTCAACATCCAAGATGGCCTTGTGTTCGATACCATGTTGTTTATCCATTCTTTTGCGGAAGGGATATAATTATTACAATCTTCCTTTACGTGTTGTTCACCAACATATCGGGTGTAGACTGTCTTACCATCACTGTTTTTGAATTCAGGACCAAACCTCTTTTCCATTTCGAAAATCCCTTCCGAATGATGTCTAAACATTCTGTGTAAAGAATCCCCGAACCAACCTTTGGTCTCATCCATCCACTCATGTAAATGAATATAATCCTCAGGTTTTCCACCAAACTTTTTAGCGGAACTTTTTGCATGTAAATTAGGGTGTGACATTTCTCCAAGATTCTTTTCGATAACCAAATAAATGAAATTGCTCCTCAAAAATTTTATAAACGTAGTTGGATACTTCTTCATCATAAAATTCCTTCCATGGTTTCCTTTTTTCATTCATTTGTCCTTCAAATTCTGTTTTGAATTTGTTATTACTTATGAACTCATCAAAGGTTTTCTTGATATCGGAATTCTCCAAATCCAAAAATTTCAAAGACTTGAGGTCATTCTCCAAATTTTCCTGTTTTATGAATTTATCAAATGGTCTACCCAAAATTTCATAATTTTTATGATATTGTAATTGATAATCATTAATTATTTTCGGGTTTTCGAGGGATTCGAAAACCCAAGTTTTGAAATGTTTTTGAAAATCATTCAAATGATGTGAATACAAATAAAACAGGGATACTAGTCTAGAGTAAGGGTTTCTAACGTTTGATACGAAGAAATAGTCTTTTTTGTTGGAATCAAATGTAAAATGATGGTCAAAAGTTTGAAAACCCATAACACGAAGAAGTTCTTTAGTTGAACGTGTTCCTGTTCTTTGTGGGGTAAACCAATAAACTTTGTGTTTCTCTGAGATATGCATTAGTAAATTTTTGTGTTGTTTCTTCTTGCCTCTTCCGCTTCCTTATAGATACGTATCCAAGTTAGAGTAATATCAACAGGTGCTAACACCCAACACATGATAATCAAACCTAAAGTATCTAATCCAGGTGAGATACCAAGACCACCTGCCATAACATCTCTGTTCCATTTTCTTACTGACATGACAAGACAATAAGCCAAACAGATTAAATAATAAGACCAAAAAATTTCCATAACTTTCAAATTTTAGTGGAGAATGAGGGAGTCGAACCCACGACAACTTGAATGCAAATCAAGTGCTCTACCAACTGAGCTAATTCCCCTATTTGAGCCTCCTGTCGGAATCGAACCAACGACCTACTGATTACAAATCAGTTGCTCTACCTGCTGAGCTAAGGAGGCGATGTGAGCGGAAGACCAGGCTCGAACTGGCCACCCCGACCTTGGCAAGGTCGTGCTCTACCGAATGAGCTACTTCCGCAATTTTCTGAGCGGGAGACCAGGCTCGAACTGGCCACCTATAGCTTGGAAGGCTATCGCTCTACCAAATGAGCTACTCCCGCATATTCCGTTTTTCCTTCACATTTAGCCCAATCACCAGTGAAACAATGATTGGATTTTGGATGGAGAAGTCTGCAAGGATTTCTCCCATTAGACCGTTACCACGGACAAACTCTACCAGCGGAACGGACGGGGCTCGAACCCGCGACCTCTTGCGTGACAGGCAAGCATTCTAGCCAACTGAACTACCGCTCCATTTGAACAGGTTTTTTGTGTCCTTTTACACATCATGACCAACATATTACTACATTGGTGGTTACATTTTCGTCTTTGGTTAATTACTCCTGACTTATAGTAAACACTACCCTCACCGCTCTGATACCGCGAATCAAGACGGCGTCTTTGGGATTCATATACCGTGGGGTTCCACCACAGTCTTCACCTGTTTTGCGTCCTCTCATGGGCTCGAACCATGGACCCTCTCGTTAACAGCGAGATGCTCTACCGCTGAGCTAAGAAGACGTTTTGTTGGGAAGACAGGATTCGAACCTGCGGCCCCCTGGTCCCAAACCAGGTGCTCTACCGGGCTGAGCCACTTCCCATTATTAAACAAAGGTAATAAAAAAACCCCGAACTTTCAAGATTCAGGGTTTTAATGTTTGGCTTTGTTTTTTATTATCCTACATCTGTATCTGAATCTAAGCATAGATTACCCCCATCACCATTAGGTGTTGTAGGTCTGAACACTAAATTCGTATTAACAAAAAGTTGTTTCATATTCTAATAAATACAAAGGATTTTATAAAAGTCTACTGAAGACTTTTTCAAAATATTCTTCCTCTTCGTTGGTTAACGAATAATATTTTGATTTTAACTTATCGAGTTTTTCCTCAAATTCCCTTTCACCATACCCTGTAGGTTTGATGGACTTTTTAACATCACCTTTTTCATTATAGAGAGCCTGAGGTAGATGACCATCATCTACAAGTTCTTTAATCAATTCTTTGATGTCACTTTTGTTACAAGCTCGAACGAATTCGTATGGTTCGATATCAATATCTATGTATGGCATTTTTAATAATTTTCACAAAGTTATGAAAAATTATTGAATACCAAAAAAGTTTTTTCTTTTTTCTATGTCTTGCATTATTTTCTTGATTCTCTGAACAGTTTGGTCAATCTCTGAATCAAGTTCTTTAACTTTCATTTCGAGGCTTTGGATTTTTTCAGGTCCCTCTTTTTTATATAGGTATCTTTCCATAGATGTTAAAGGACTTTCGAGAGGTTTTCGCCCTCTTTTCTTTGGTTCTGAAGGTTGAGGTATTTCCTGTTTTTTCGGAATAAAAGCAATGTCAGTTTTTATTTCGGGTTCAAATTGTTTTTCTTTATTTTTTGAACCTGCGGGTCTTCCTCTTTTTCCTGTTGGTTCAGGTTTTCCATATCTTAATATCTTGGATGCAATTTTGGGAAACGTTGAGCTTACTGATTTGATGAAAGTTTGTGATTCTTTGGGACTCAACATATTCAAGAAATCGCCAAGTCTATACAATGCACCGACCAACTCTGAATCTGTATTTGCCTTTTCAGTCGTTTTAAATTTTACGAATGTTCTGAATTGCTCCATATTTGGTAAGGAATTAATCAACTGGGGTTTCGAATATAATTCCTCGAATAACCATTCTCCGAGGTTCTTAACAATCCAATCGAATTTTTCATCCGACATCAATCTTGCTTCGGATAATAAGTCTTCGTAAAAAAGAAAAAATTTCATATTGATAAATACACCGTTTTTTTAATATTTATGTAAATGATGGATTTAGACAATAACATTTCGTGTCTTTTGGGAACTACAAGTTCATATGAGAACCCTTGGGTGATGGAACGCAGGATACCCCGAACCATAAACTATTGCTAAAAACGTTACATATCTAAGGGGTTCATTTTTTGGACCCCTTTTGTTTTTTATTAGAAAATAAACTATTATTGCAAAAAATTACAAAATGGGAAGTGTATTGGTTTTAAATTATGATTACACCCCGTTGAATGTAACTACTATTCGACGAGGATTTGTTTTAGTGGATAAGGGTAAGGCAGAAATTGTCAAGTCTGATGAATCCCCTATTACTGCTGGATTCAAAACATATGTCCGACCTGTGATTATTAGATTACTGAAATACATCAAACATTTCACAAGGAATCTTCGCGCAAATAGGAATAGAATCTATAAGAGAGACAACTATCAATGTGTTTATTGTGGGTCAAGTAAGCACTTAACTTTGGACCACGTAATTCCAAAATCTAGGGGAGGTAAAAATGATTGGATGAATCTTGTAACATCTTGTTTCAAATGTAACTTGAAGAAATCTAATAAAACACCAGAAGAGGCTAAAATGCCAATGAGACATAAACCTTTTGCCCCAACATTAGTGGGGGAGAATGTAACCGTGAGCAAAGTTTGGGAGGATTTCCAAAAATCATTCATTTATTAAAATAAAAAACTATAATTATGGATACTATGTCAAACAAATCACTCAAGATTGTAATCGTTTTTTTAAGTATTTGTCTCATTTGGACTAGCATTAGATTGTCTAACGAAAAACAAAATATTGAGCCGACGAAAATGGAACTAGTTCAAACAAAAAAAAGTTTGGATAGTTTAAAGATTGTTAGTGATTCACTTTATTATGAATTATTTCCTATACAAGTTGAACTTGGTAGATTCCAAGTGGCTTATGAAATATTCATGGAAAGGAATCCAAAAGCCGCGTCACAGTATGGTGACATAATCTCACAAGAAACCGAATAATATGGAAAATAATAATGAACTAAACGAATTACAAGATTCGAAAAACCCCCAAGACACACTAACATCATCCCTCATACTTGCTAGAGCACTTAGTCTCATACTTCAAGAAAACCAAGGGATTGTTGTTGACCTTTTAAATAATTTGGATTTAGGTGATGACACATCCAAAGTAATTGTTTTTAAATTTCAAGAACAAATTCACATCTATAAATGCGAAGAGGATTTGGCTGAGGGAACCGCTGTTATGATGGGTGAACCACCGATGGACTCTGAATAAAATTTAAATACATGAGGGTATTAGGATTTTCTGTCGGACACGACAAAGGTGCTGTTATTGTTGAAAATGGAAAAGTCTTGATTGGAATTACTCAAGAAAGAATTTCAAGAATCAAACATGATGGAGCACATCAAGGTGGATTAATTCCTGCCGAATCTATAAGATATTGTCTTGAAAATTCAGGATATACTTTTAGAGATATCGATTTATTTGTCTACAGCACAACTGAAATTGTTGATGACGTTCAAAAAAAGTTTATCGAAGAATTTCAGTTTGACCCTACGGGTAAATTCGAGTTTTTACCTCATCATTTGGCCCACGCATATTCTTCTTTTTTTAGTTCAGGATTCGATGATGCCGTTGTGGTTGTTGCAGACGCATCGGGTAGTATTTTGAATGAAAAAAATAAATTACCTGAGTGGTATCCGAAAGTTAGTAGGAAAGGTCTCAATCACGAAGAAGATTGGACAGAAGCAATTTCAATTTATCATTTTAATAAAAATGATTACAAAGAGGTTTATAAGAAATGGATAAAATATCCTGTTCCGATTGATACTAACGAAGATGTTTCTGTCGGAACCGTTTACTCTGAAGGTTCACTTCAATTAATTTATGAACCCAATACCAATTCTTGGCCTGCAGGTAAACTGATGGGACTTGCGTCATATGCTGACAAGGACATAGTCGAGGAAGCTCCACATTATATTGTTGAAACAGAAGATGGAGATATTTTCATTCCAAATAATAGAATATATCCCAAAGTGACATATGATTCAGATTTTTTCTCAAGAGCTTGTGTTGCTGGAATATATCAAAGGGAACAAGAAAGGGTATCTCTAATGTTAGCGAAGAAAGCAAAGGAATTGACCGATTCTGAAAATATTTGCGTGGCAGGTGGGTCTTTCCTTAATTGTAATTCTAACGAAAAAATCCTCAACTCAGGATTGTTTGAGGGTTGTTACTTCATACCTCCCTCTGACGATAGTGGAATCCCTTTAGGGTGCGCCTGGTATGGTTATCAACTTATGAGTCCGATTGAAAAAAATAATTTTCTTTCTCCTTACATAGGTAAAAATTATTCTAACAATGATATTGTTTCAGCAATAAACCAATACCCAAATTTATATCATGAAAGATTTGATGATTTTGACGAACTTGTTGATAAAGTCTCACATTGGTTAACTCAAAATAGGGTCATAGGCTGGTTTCAAGACCAATCTGAAATTGGACCTAGAGCTCTTGGTAATCGTTCAATCTTAGCATCACCTATCAACAAATGGATGACAGGTCACATTAATTCAGACATCAAAAAAAGAGAATGGTATAGACCGTTTGCACCCGCCGTGTTATTTGAACACCAAAGTGAAATTTTTGATTCTAATGTTTTTTCTCCATATATGTTGGTTACGACTAACGTAAAAGAATCTTGGAGAGATAAAATACCTGCAGTAACTCACATTGACGGTTCCGCTAGACATCAATCGGTTTCAGAAAAATCTAATTATAAATTTTATAAATTAATCGAGAGTTTTTATAACAAAACAGGAGTTCCAGTTTTACTCAACACGAGTTTCAATGGCCCTCATGAACCAATTGTTGAAACTCCAAAGAATGCAATTGACACCATGTTAAGTTGTAAACTCGATTACTTAGTAATAGGAAATTATTTAATCAAAAGATAGTATGAGCACGATTTATGGTTTTTTTGGTGGTTCTCATAGTCCATCCGCGTGTTTAATTAGAAATGGAAAGATTGTATCATGTATAGAAGAAGAAAGATTAACCAGAATTAAGGCTGGTGACAACTTCGACAGTTTTCCAGAATTATCCTCAGAAGAAATTCAAAAATACACAGGTCTTAATGTTCACGATGCTGATTATAGGGTTTTTGTTGAGCCGGTAATCGATGCGTTCGCAAAAAAATTGACCAAGGATAATTTTGAGAGAGTTGGTCATCACGATGCTCATTGCTATGGTTCTTATTTTACAAGTGGTATGGATGGAAAAGTTTTAAGTATTTCATACGACGGTGGAGGAGACAAAACCGTAATGAAAGTCTACCTTTGTGAAGATGGTAAAATGAATTTGGCATATTCTTATGATTTTGCAACAACGGGAAGTATACCTCATCTTTGGGCATTCAGTGTGACCTCAATTAGAGGATATAACGAGAATGGAGAGAGCATTTGGAAAATGTGTAAAGACGAAGGGAAACTTATGGGAATGGCACCTGATGGGTTTTACGATGAGAGGATATATAAAATTCTGAATTCAATAATCGATTACAAAGACTTCAAATTTTTCCCATCGAATACGGGTGCGAAAGCTAGATTTGTTGTAGACACAATGTTCAGGAAAGGTTATTTCGACTCACAAGAGAAACTTCAGGTTTTTTCGTTTAACTTACAAAAATTAACTGAAGACCTTTTCCTTAATTTTTTAGACGACCTTCACACTAGATTTCCCGATTATAAAAAATTATGTTTTTCTGGTGGTTTGTTTGCCAACGTAAAATTAAATCAAAAAATTAATCAACTACCTTGGGTTGAGGAAATATATATTGTTCCACCTATGGGAGACGAAGGGTTAAGCTTAGGTGCATGTATAAAGAAAGCAGTAGACTTGGGTGAAATCACAAAACCATTCAAATTGGATAATGTTTTTTTTGGTAAAGAGTATGATGATGACCAAATTTCATTGATTAGTCAAAAATATAATTTTGAGAAAAAGATATATAACCCTTCTGAAATCGCTAAGAATATTGATGAGGGTGAAATTATCGGTTGGTTTCAACACGGATTTGAATTTGGTCCACGAGCCTTGGGTGGTAGAAGTATTCTTATGAGACCAACAAGCTCAGACACTCATAGTAAATTAAACAAAAGGTTGAAAAGACATGATTCGATGCCATTTGCACCTATTGTAATGTCAGAATATTTTGATGAAATTTTCTTTGAAACAAAGTCAAAATACTCCGCAGAATTTATGACTATTTGTTATCAAACTAAAGAGAATTGGATTGAAAAAATACCTGCGGTAATCCAAAAATCAGATAAGACTGCGAGACCTCAGATTGTAAAAAGAGAGAAGAACTACAAATTTTGGGAAATACTTGATGAATACTATAAAATTTCAAATATACCTGTTTTGTTAAATACTTCTTTCAACACTCACAATGAACCAATTGTAGATAACCCCGAACAAGCCTTTTCTAAATTACAAGATAAAACTTTAGATAAATTAGTTATTGGAAATTATGTTTACACAAATAGGTGATGAAAAAATTGTGATTGACTTTAACAAAGGAATTACAGTCAGAGTTGGTGGACCCGAACAATTATATTATGTTGAATTACATGAATTTAAAAAAGGGGACCAACAACCTTATATCGTTGAGGGAATTCATTTCACAACTATGAATGACTGGTATATGAAAGAGTTTCATCTACCTATAGAGTTTTACATGGACTTCGAAATCATAATTTATAAGTTTGATGATACTTTTGGATTGAAAAGAATTTACTCTCACAGATATAATGACCGAGACCAACTTGTTAGATTTATTTTGGATACGGATAATTTAGACGAAGCTTCAGTGTGGTTGAAAAGATGTATGACATACAAAAAAAGAAATGAATGTCACGTAGAAATTATTTCAAATTTTGATGAAATTAACTCATACTCAGAAACAAGATTCAAAGATAGAAATCTGACACCTTATAAGACATACAGGATAGGTAAATTTCCAAAGAACAGTAATGATTGGAAAACAGTAGACCCGAGAAAAGAGGGTGTCATTTGGTTCGGTAATTGGAAAACTTTTTGGTCTTACCAACATCCAAGATTATGGAAATCTTTATCAAGCCAAGAAATTGTAGACGATATTTTGGGTTTGTAACTTTTTTTATCTAATTTTGTTACAAATAATAAATTATGAATATCGGTAACGAATTTACATCCTATTACACAAAACATTTAGGGAAAGGTTCACTTGACCTACACTACTTCAATCAACAAATTGAATCTTCAATGACTCCATATATTTTGGAAGAAAGGGAGATGAGAGCAACTCAGATTGACATATTCTCACGTTTGATGAGAGACAGAATAATTTGGGTGGCTGGTGGTGTTGATGATAGAATGTCGACCGTAGTTCAAGCACAATTAATGTTCTTAGATAATAGTGATAAAACTGACATAACGATGCACATTGACTCACCAGGTGGCAGCGTGAAATCAGGACTCTCAATGGTTGATGTCATGCAATATGTCACTTGTGATATCCGAACTGTTAACACAGGTATGGCGGCTTCTATGGGTTCAGTTTTACTTGGTGCAGGAACCAAAGGCAAACGCTCCTCCCTCAAGTTCTCTAAAACGATGCTTCACCAGACATCAGGTGGTGCGGGCGGAAATATTCAAGATGCGAGAATCAATTTCATTGAGTGGGAAAAAACCAACAAAATATTGTTTGAATTATTAGGTGAGTTTTGTGGTAAAACTCCCGAACAAGTTATGGAAGACTCCTCTCGAGATTTTTGGTTATCTGCTGAAGAGTCCGTTGAATATGGTATTATTGACGAGATTGTTAAAACAAAAAAGAAGGGTTAACCCCTTCTTTTCGTTTTTTTGAACACCCCCCTTTTTGTTTTTTACCACTTTATGGTGGTTTCATTATTAAGCCACCGCAGGTTTTGCCTGAACTTTATTTAAAACATTTTCAGCTTTGTCCGTGAAACTTCCAAAGAGCTTGCATACACCATCTGACATTTGTTTTTCGAGGCCCTTGATGAATTCAGTATCTTTGATTGCTCCACCCAATAAGTTTCTTATTATACCGTAACCTGTCCCGTCCATACCTTTCGATTGCATCATAGTTCTGACCAAAGCCTCTGCTAAACTCTCAGCAACCAATTTTGTTAATTCTCTACAGTCGGATAATGCATTTGCTAATCTTCTTGGGTCTGATGCAATGAATGATGATACAAATTTTGCGAAAGGACCTTTCATATTGAACCAACCAAAAATAGAATCAATCATAGGTTCTACAATTGCCTGTCCTAATACGCTCCATCCTTGTCCAAATAGTTTATCTAATATATCTGTGAATTTGAATTCCTCATTAATTAGACCTTGTGATTCAAGAACATTAATCTCTTTCAATACTTGAATGAAAACCTTTTTTTGTTTTTCCTCAGATAAAGACCTGAATTTTGATTTAGATTCAACAATAACTTTCAATCTACTTTCAACTAATGTTGTTTCAACAAGTCTATTATCTCTTTTCTTTTTTTCCTCGAGTAATTTTTTTCTTACAATTTTATTTACCATAAAAATTTTTTAAACTTTTAAATCTTTTAATTTTTTCTTCAATTCGAATCTGAAGTTGAACATTCCTTTGTTTGCCCTTTCTTTACAAATTCTAACAACACTTTTCAGATTAGCTCTTTCTGCATCACCCAAAGGATATGTTCTAGAACCTAACTCTTGATTATTCCAAAGTGTTTCGATAGCCGTCTTACAATTTTGTGAATTTACCTCAAGTTTTGTTCCTTGTTTAGCATCTGCAACTTTTTGTATCTTTCTGTATACGTAGAATTTGTCTTTCAATTTTTCGAAATAAGGATAATACTGACTATAGTCTCCGCTTATCTTACCATTATTTTCAGCATCTTTACCTGTTAAATCTAATTTCTCATACTCACCGCCGTCCCTTAATTGATATTCTGATGGGGGTTGTGCCATTTCGAACCAATTTTCCGTTCTGAGTTGTTTAATTATATCTTTTTGACTATTATCTAAACTTGGTTTTCCTGCGGTCTGTCCTGCCTGATTAGTTTGACCAGTGTTTTGAGAAGATACGGTAGAAACATTTGCTTCAGGACAGTAAAATTTATCGTAAACTTTACCTTGTTGATTCAGAATGTTCATATCACTTGTAAAATAATATGTTAGTCCCTGTCTTGATTTTCTTGACACAAAATATATCCCATCTTTTAATTTCCTTATCTCACTCCTTTTACCACCGAGACATTTTGACTCAACCACTTTTATGAAGTTGTTTAGAACATCCGCATCAGTTTTGGTTAATGTATTAGTTTCTACTTTCGAGTCTGTTTTTGTTGTCTCAACAGTTGAAATAGTGGGCGTTGTTGTTTTAGTCGTTCCGTCAGCGTTGTATGGTGATGCAGGGTCTCCTGGTGCAACATCATCAGGTCCTAAACCACTTGCCTGTTCTTTAATGAAACCATGCATTTTCAAGATTTCAATTTTGTAACTTTCGTCTATTCTTAAACTTTTCATATTAATTATTTTGTAGAAATTCGTCAGGAGTTAAGCCGAAGACTGATTCGGATTCTTTAGCAAAATCATTTGTTGTTTTAGTAGTTGTTCCACCTTTCAAATAATTTTCATATTCTTTTCTGACATCTTGATTATTCCATTGTTTTTGTGTTCTCGGTCCAAACCTTCCATATCCACCTCCGTTCTGACCTTGGTTTAAAATTCCATCTTTATAACCTGTTGCCCATCCTGCCTTATTTTTATCGAGCCAATCTTGAAACTTTTTCACGTCAAGTCCAGCTGGGGCTGAAGGATTTGTAACAGTAGTTTGTTTCTTTTTTGCTACACCAGTTTCTATTGCTTTTTTAGTAGCATCTAGTCCCGCAGTAATCCCTTTGGCCACGTCACCAACAGCAGTGTTGGCTGTAGATGTTGTTGTTGGGATATTTGTAATTTTAAAAGTATTTTCTTTAAACTTACCGAGGCTGTTGAACTCCGCAGTTGCGTCAACACCTATAGATTTTAGATGATTGATTATTTGATTCACTGAATCAGTATTGTCACTTCCGAAGTCATTATTGACCCATTCATCAATAGCCAAATTACTATTAAAATAAGCAACTTGAGAATTTACTCTCTGAAATTGGGCCGGCGTTTTAATTTTTTTTAGACCTGACAAAAACATATTTTCATTAGTTCCAGCACCACCAACTCCATTCCAAATTTCACTCGCAATTTTGTAATCTGGGTCTGTCCTTGGTAATGACGCTTCGGTCATTTCAAGGTTTTCATTGAGAGTTTTTTTGGAATCGTATTTCATCCTCAATAAAATTGCATCTAGTGATTCTTGTGGATTTAGTTTTTTCCTATACATAAGATTTTTCTTTATAAATATTACGATATTCCCTATTTTTATACAAAATCAGTTCCGCCAGTTTTTCCCATAACTCTATCCGACTTCCAAACGTATTTTGGGTCATTCATGTAAGTTTTTCCAAACTTTCTCCCTGATTCCCATTTGGTAATTGCAGTTTGATTTGACTTTCCACGAGCGAGACCAGTTTCCCATTTTTTTATCGCCTTACCTGTTGATGCACCTCCGGCTGAACCAGACTCACCTGAAGGTGGAGGAGTATCCTGTTCATCAAGTTCCTTTCCTTTTCCTTTAGAGGAATGTTTCTCAAAAAAATTAATTAAAAAATCTACGTCTAATATCATTCAAATAAATATTTTTGTATTCGATAAAAAAACTCTACTTTTGCAAACATGAAAAAATATATTCTGATTCTCTCGCTTTTCTTAATTTCTTGTGAAAGATATGTGACTGAGGTCTCTGACCTTACAATGAGTGGAAAGTATGTTGTCTCTAAATTACAGGTTATTCAAATAGTTAATCCTGTTAGTAAAGATTCTACATACCTATCAAATCAAATTTTTATCGAAAAAAGTCTCCCCGACCCATTTGACACAATCAAAATAAACGATTTTTATATCCATTTTACTTATTCAAATGTTATGATTGGGTGGGAACGATATTATGAACGTTGGGAATACGGAAATCCTCAGACTGAGCCAATTTTTTATAATAGAATACCTTGGACATTCGATGCTTATGCTCTCGGCAAGATACAATTCAATTATATTCCTAAAAATAAAGGGGTAGTCTTTCCAGTAATATTACAGGTTGATAGTGATAGATTCGAAACACTTCAACTTTCAGGTTTGGAATACACTCCCCTTGGAGCTAATGGTCCAAGATATCGATTAATATTTTCTCTCACAAGAGTTGGACCCTAATACGATTGTGATTTCGGAAGAAATTTAGGGTTAATTGTGTAATATTCATTCAAAAATATTATTAACTCTTCTTCGTCCAACTCAATTTTTTCTTCACCTGCCACAACGTCATCTTCGAATTCATCTTCAAAAAAATTAAATGATTCTGTAATCAAATCAAATCCATATTCTTCTATAATTCTATAGTCAATATTATCCGTTCTTATTTCCTCATCACTGTCACTTATTGTTCTAAATACAACTTCTACGATGTTACTCTCGTTGTTAAAGAAATAAGAAATAATTTCTTTTACTTCCATAATTTGTTTTTATAAGAAATATTATAAAATCACATAAAAGTCATTCCTTGAAATTTTATTTTACCATTTTTTTTAACTGTATTTATTGTTATAATTTATTATAAAAACTTTAAGATGAGATTTAATTCACTTACAATAGATGATTTTTACGCTAACCCAATGGATGTAAGAAATTTTGCTTTGAGTCAAGAATTCAAAGTGAGAGGAAATTATCCAGGACAAAGAACAAGGTCCTTTCTGAATGAACCGTTAAAAAAGAAACTCAGGGACATTTTATACCCATTCGCGGGTGAAATTACTTATTGGGGAAGTGATGACCCTGAAAATAACTACACGGGTTCTTTTCAATACACATTAGCATCCGATAGGTCTTGGATTCATGCAGACTCTACAACCGATTGGGCGGCAGTTTGTTATTTAACTCCTAATGCACCATTGAGTTCTGGAACAGGCATTTTCAGACACAAATCGACAGGGTGGATGCGTTATGATTACAAAAGAGAAAATGAGGTAGGATATAAAGAATCTGCTCCTCCCGGTTACGACATGCAAGATTACACTAAATGGGAAATTGTTGATAGAATTGGAAATGTTTTCAACAGATTAATAATGTATCGTGCCGACAACTATCATGTTTCTTTAGATTATTTTGGTAAAGACATGAATGATGGAAGATTGTTTCAAGTTTTTTTCTTCAATACTGAACGTTAATCTAACTCAAATTTTAACAATAACTCGGGATTTAGTTTTGCTATAACCTCCATTATCCCCTCAGAACAATAACATAAATGTGAGGTGCTCCAAACGAACCTTCCATAATTAAATCCTAAAACAGATGCACCAATATCCTTTCCCTCCGATATTGGTTTCAAGAAAAAATCATCCAAATTTACTAAAAAATCTAATGCATCACTGATTCTTGTTTCGTAAACGGGAATTTGGACTTGCTGAATTATTTCTTTGAAAGTGTGATAATCAGTTTTTTCACATGGCGGTTCCGAAATTGGTTGAATGTCTAAAAGTTCATTCCTTGTATTAGGGGTAAGATGCCATAACCAATATTGGTTAGATACACTTATTTTCCTGAAGTCTTTAACTTCAATTTTATTATTAATCATTATCTCAAATTAGCTCCACACAGCCAAGTTACAAGTGACCTTCTCAAACCAGAAGAAAGAGGTGTTACTCTGTGTAAAACAAATGAAGGGAAAAAACATATTAACCCCTTTTCTCTTGGAACTGAAAGAATGCTACCACCCAAATTCATTTGTAAATCGCCTCCTTCATACTCAGTGGGTTCTGATAGTTGTAAAACAACAGACAACTTTCTGTTGGAGATGCCAACACCCAAATCAGCATGCCAATCATAATGACCACCATTACCATAATATGTTGTATATTGTAAATCATCCTGAAAATCCCAAATGTCAAAATTCCACATTTCAGCATTTGCCTTAATTGCTAAATCTGAAATTCTATCAAATATCCATTGAGATTCTGTGTTTTTTCCCATCCAAGAAATATCACTTACTCTATAGTCAGATGTGCTTTCAGAGTTTCCGTCATCACCAACGACAGTCCCCTTGATTTTGTTAAGAGAGTCACCGTATTTGATTATAGAATCAAGTTCCTCAGAACTGAAAGCGTTTGTGAAATAATAATAATTGAAGTGATTTACATTGTTTCTTTGGTTAGACACAAATTTATTTTCGTTGGCCATGTTTTTTTCTTTAATTTTAGGTTTAATCCGATACTATTTCAATAGTATGTTTCAAAAAAAAATAATTTTTGATGTAGTAATCCTGAAAGAAAATTCGAGCCTAATAGATATACGGATACAAGAAAATAAAGATTACATCGACCATTTTATTATCATCGGTAAAGAAAATTTAATTGATGAAATACAAGATTTGATTAAGACGTATCCCAATATAATTTTTAAAACTACAAATGAGTTTGATAATTTAAAATTATCTAAATTAATAAAAGAAACTATAAAACCGTTGTTCAAAAATTTTGAGGATTTGATACTAATTTCCGATGAATTTTCAATCCCCTATATCAAAAATTTTAAAGACGAAGACCTTGATTTTTATGCATATAAATTCAATTCTCATAAAGTAATCGATTCGACTTTTGAAAAAAGACGTAAATTTTTGGAGTTGGGCACTGCAATTATGGATTACAGTTTCATAGTATACCAAAAAGATTTTCTCACAATTTTGGAAAAAAATAAAAACAAAGTTTTTGATTTTCTACAAACAGAACCGAAGGGAATAAAAATTGAAAAAACTTCCTCAACCTATCTTTGTCCGATTTCGAATATTGATGTCTTATGGATTCATGAAAAAAATAGTGAAACAGACTCAAAAAAAATTCTAATCAATTTTGATGATAATTTCGAATATGAATTTGATTCATACGATAAAATAATTGAAATAGAACCTGTCCATACGTTTCCTGAATCGACCTACTATGACCCACAACATAAAGTTAATCGTTTGAAGATATTTGTTCCAAATAACGAGATGTATGAATCACCAAATTTTTTGAAAAGTTATTTGAAAAATGAAATTTTGAGAATTTTAAATTTTCTACCAACACAGGATAATGATGAAATATTTTTAAAATATGAAGACGAAAAAATGACCATTCATATTTCAATGGAATTAAAAAACCCCTCATGAGAGGGGTTTTAAATTATTTGATAACTTTCATTCTTAACATCATTTCCATTATTCTATTTTTCTTATTGATGAAATTCTCTCTGAGGTCCTCATCAATTTCATCCCAATTTCCTGTATGAGCTTTGATTTCTTCCCATGATTTATCTTCAGGATTAAATTTTGTCAAATCTAAATCAAGTTCATCTTTAGCCAAATCTTTTTTCCAATATACATCATCTTCTGCAGTATCATCACTATTTGTTTCACCGTAACTTGACGTTTGGTATGGTCCTGCACTTCCTGGCCCTTCACTATCGAAATCATATGCTGGTTCCATATCACCATATATTCCTTGAACTCCTGAGATATCATTTGCTTCTTCGAGCTCATCGTCTTCAAAAGCAGATTCCATAAATTCAAAGTCATCTTCTTCATCCAATTCACTTTCAGTTGGATAAACTGAATCAGGTCCGTTGCTTTGGAATTCGTATGCCTTTCCTTCCTCACTTTTATCCAAATCCATATCATCCGCTTCTATATCGAATGGACCATCTCCAATTTTAGGTCCCTCTGATTCAAAATCATATGCTGGGTCAATATTACTTATATCCATGTCGGGTGCATTTCCACCACCTGTATATCCTTGTTCATACATCTCACCACCATCCGCTTGCAAATCTTCAAAACCATCATCTTCATTATCAGGGTCCTCGTAATCATCTTCTACTTGTTCATTTTTGATTCCCTTCATATGATGCATTTTTTCAAATGTTCCGTATTTGTTTCCACCACCTTCAACATAATCAAATTCATCATCACCCAAATCTTCTACGTTGTAGATATCATCTAAGTGTCCAACTTCTTCGATTTCTTCCATTTTGTATCCACACTCCATACATTCTCCTTCCGTCATGGCACCTCCACATTCTGAACACATTAATTCTTTAGACTCTTCCATTGCACCCACTTCACCTTTCCAACCACACTCCATACATTCTCCTTCCATCATCATTGAACCACATTTATCGCAAACTTCTTTTTGTTCCTTTTGTTCGTTGATTCCAACGTTTGTATATGGTTTTACGACTCCTTTGTTATTAAGAACCGCACCTTCTTTATCTTTAGCAAAATCCTGAACATAAAGTGGTTGTTCGTTATTAACATGTGGTTGCATAGTTCTATAACCATCATATAAAGTTCTGTGTTGTTTTAGAATGTCTTCTTTCTCGTTTGGAGACAATCTATTTGCGGCAAAAAATGCGTTCATAAAAAGATATTTTCAATAAATACCACAGAATTTTTAAATTTTAGATTTTACTTGATAAACTCCTTCTATTAATATTGTTTGACAGGTTGGTCTACAAAATGATAGTATCTTGGTAATTTACTTATCGCCCTTTAGATTGACCTGTTTTTTTTTTTGGAAAATACTTTCAATTTCTATATATTTGTATTCAGAATGAAAAATTGGTTCATTACACATAATAGGTTTATAAAAACAAAAAATAGCTTACATCTATTACCCGAACTATGTTTTTGGTATGATAGAAACTATTTTTTAGAAACCGGTGTTGGTTCTCCCGCTTTTGGGTTTCAAATTGGTTGGATAAAATGGAAATGGTATTTCGGATTACAAAAAGGTTATTAAAATGATAAATCCATTCTGTTTTATAGGTGCTCATAATTGGGAGTATAGAAAAGAAAAACATAAAGTTGAAGGTCATCCTCAAAATCGTGAATACATCCGCGTAGTTGTTAGAGAATGTGTTTGGTGTGGACACAGAGAACACCACCCTCTCCCAAGAGTTGAACGTAAATTCACTAACTGGAAACCCTTTGACGATATTCAGAAAGATGATACAATAAATTTTGAAAGATTATAAAAAACAAAAAAAAATGCAAACATTAGTTTTCAACACAACAACAAAAACTGTAAAATTACTCGATTCCAAAACAGCAACTGGTTCCCTCCTTTTAGAATATTCAAATATTCCAACAGTAAAAGTTTTGGAGGGTTATTATGAGGTTATCCAAAGTGACGAATTTGAAAAAAAATACCCCGTTCTCAGAGTTCCAATTGCGAATACTAATATGATTATAAGCAAATGATAAAAGACTCCCGATTTACAGAGATTTTTGAGAATACAATTCCTCATGGTTCCTTCTTAAGTGAAAGTGCGATAAAGAGCTGCATGTATCAATCATATAAATTGGGAAATGAAGATGTTATAAAATGGTTATTAGAAAATAAACACCTTTCTGACAACATTCAATATATTGTTGACGAATGGAATAATCAAAACCGATAGAAATGACTAGCGAAGACATTGTTCAAGAAATATTATTCGAAGCACACTCGTTCGGTCTTATGGATGAAGTTCGTGAGACCGCAAGACTAATCATATTGGAAGACCCCAAAATTGATAGGGTTGTCGCATATCAAATGGCATTTGAAGAATGGGTAAAATAAAAGAACTTGATTTACATGGTCTCACAAATCTTGAGGCTCGAGACAAAGTTGAAAATTTTGTTTTACTTTATTCTACTGAATTACCAATTAGAATTATTACAGGAGGTTCGGAAAGAATGAGAAACATGACCGTAAACATTCTCCAAAAACATAAATTTACTTATGACATACCCGCACATAACACAGGTGAAATAATCGTTTTATCATGAACAATTTGGACAAACAATATCAACAACTTTTACAAGACATAATTGATTATGGCGTAGAAAAAACTGATAGGACCGGCACAGGTACCAAATCAATCTTTGGTTATACCATTCGACATAACATGAAGGATGGTTTTCCACTCCTGACCACAAAAAAAATGGCTTGGAAAACAATGGTTACGGAGTTACTATGGTTTTTAAGGGGAGACACCAATATCAAATTTCTTGTAGATAACAATTGTCATATTTGGGATGGAGATGCATATAAAAACTATTTGAAGGTCACCAAACGTGAATTCGAATTGAATTCGTCGATGTCGAGTCATCCTCATTTCAATTTGAAAACCAAAGAGGATTTCATTGATAAAATTAAAACCGATAAGAAGTTTGCAAAAGAATATGGTGAACTAGGACCAATCTACGGTAAGCAATGGAGACAATGGCAAGGATGGATGACTTATGATGAGAATAAAAAGGGCTCGTTGTGGTTTGACCAAATTTCAAGAGCAATTCAACTTTTGAAAACCGACCCCGACAGTAGGAGAATAATGGTTTCTGCGTGGAACGTGGCAGAAATTGATGAAATGGTTCTACCCCCATGTCATTATGGATTTCAAGTTTATACGAGAGAGTTGAGTCATCAAGAAAGAAGTGATTTAAAAAATTCTCCACCTTTTAATTATGGCAAACCAGCAAATGGTAAATTAATTGATAAGAGATTATTAGATAGTTGTAATGTACCAACCCGAGCAATCTCTTTAATGTGGAATCAACGCTCAGTTGATACTTTCTTAGGCTTGCCCTTCAATATTGCATCTTACGGTTTACTACTGACTTTGTTCGGCAAACTTTTAAACATGGTCCCAGAACAGTTAATTGGAAATTTGGGTGATACACATCTTTATATGAATCATTTAGACCAAGCAATAGAGCAAAAGTCGAGACAATCCTACGAGCTTCCTTGGGTTAATTTAAATTTCGAGTTCCAATATAGAGATGGTTATTTAGTGGACTGGAACAAAATACGTGTAACTGATATCGAATTGATGAATTACCTTTCAGCTCCACCAATCAAAGCCCCTCTGAGTAATTAATTGTTTCTAAGACCCGATAATACAATGTAAAGTTCCAAAATATCTTTTGAGAATTTTCTTGCATAAAAATTTACTTGGTCCATGTTTTCCAAATCTTTGTTGTGCTTTACCATGTAATTTACAACTCCCTGAATAATCTTATCTTTCGCAATGTCGGCTTCTTTCAAAAATTCTTGAAAATCTTCGTCATCCTCTCTACCTTCACCATAGTATCTGTCGATATGTTCACTTCCCGAATATAACAATGGAAATGAGCCCATCATGTTTACAATTCCTGTATCTCTCAACTTATACAAAAATTTTTCTAACCATCTCCAATCGAAATTTTCAAAAATATCTTCTTTTTTTGTAATTGTGTTCCAAACTGTGTCACCCTTTTGCTCTTGAATATTTTTTGCTTCGACTATTCTCCAAGCATCGGAGGAAGTCACTAAAGATAATGAACTCCCGTTATCCCAATTAACTTCAATTAAAAAATCGTTTTCTTCAAACGGGTCTCTAACCACTTTTTTAACTATTCCGACGGTTCCAGGTGGAACTCCCGTTTCCCCTTCCATGTGAAGACACATAACCTTATCTCCTAAACCAGGAATGACGTTTATTTTTTTGTCCATAACAATAAATATAACACGAGTATTTATAATTGTATGGAGTTTATTTTAACAGAATCACAATTGTTGAGAATTATCAAAGAGAATAAATCCGAAGGTGATTTAACCAATTCACTTAAGAGGATGTCTTCCTTTATGAACAATTTCGTTAATAGAATTGGAAAAAGTTATGGTTTGAATTTGAGAATGTTCCTTACGTGGGGAACTTCAATTGCGGGTTTAGTTATGCCCTTGGATGAATTTTTGAAAACAGGTAACTTTGGATTGACAGAAAGTCAGAGATATTTGGTTTTAGCTGGTGTGGCATTTCTTATATTTTTTGAAGGAAAAAGAGGAATGATTAAACTTTTAAATAAAATCAAAGAGCAGGGGTTGGAGGAAGTTTTTGATACCACTCTAATGAAAGGTTATGAACTTAAAGATTCATTCGTTGGATTCCTACGTTCTTTTAGAATTATATCGAGTCAGGTATTAGAAATCATTTCATATGCCTTTCTTATTCCAATAATTGTGGATATTCAAAATTATTCTACTGACTCTGTAAATTTATCTGAAACAGCATTAATGATTGCTGAAAGACTTGTTGCCTCAGGTGCAATTCTACTTTCCAAAGAATTTTTATTCGAACTTATTCGAAAATTAATTAAGAAATTTCAATAAAAAAGTCGGGTTGTATTTTCCAATAACTCTCTTTTTGCTTTACAAGTTCACCATTTAATCTGTTTACACGAATCATCACCTGAGCATAAACATCATTTACTTTATCAATTTTTGTTTCAGGTATAATTTCAGTGTAAATGATATCTTCGATTACAGGAACAAACCAATCTCTGTCAGATAAAATTGTATATAAAGTTCCCGCAACATCCTCTTTGATTTCGGGATTGGGAACAACTTTCACACCATCCAATACAAAATCTGATAACTCCAATTTGATATGAAAATTAACGTTGTCATCATGAGAATTATAGGGAAATTTTTCCCAACTCATTCTACAATTCATATCGAGTGGTTTATCCCCTTCACCAAAGTCAACTGAAATACCAATTCTTGAAAACTTTTCATTACAAACTTGCATTATATTGATAAGGGAATCTTTTCTGATGTGTGTATAAGTTGATGGAAACAATTCCTGACCATTTATTGTAATTGTAATTGAGTAGGAATAAGTCTGCCCTAAAAATTTGAAAGATTCATATATTTGACTTTGGATTATATCATTCAGCACCGCAGCAATATAGGATTGTTTTGGTTCAGGAAGAAGAACATCAACCTTAAAGCTAAATGCGTTGGCAAAATCTTTTTCTATGTTGATATCAAAATATTGAAAAATTAAACCGTATTCTTTGATTGGTTCTTTGAAAAATTTTTTCAAAAAATTTAACACCTTATAATTTTCACTCATTTTTCACTAAGAATTTTTTGAATTACCTTTTCTGCCTCGTTTGGACTCAAGTTATGTTTATGTTTATTCTCTTCAAACCATCTCCTAACTAAACTTTCATAATCATTTTTGGCTATTTTTGACCTTCTTTTAAATCCTTTTCTTTGGGCATCTAACTCATGTTGTTGAGTATAGTATTTTAAAGGTTTTTTAGGTTCACGTTTTGGGAACTCATAACCACTTTCATGTTGTTTAACATGTTCTAACTCATGAGCAATCAATTCGTTTAACTCACCTATCAAATCATAAATTACACTTGTGTGGAATTTTGGATTGGAAACAATAGTAACGTGGATTAGGTCTTCATCTCTATAATAATCCGCATCCGCATCGAAACCCTCAACATTCTCATCGTCCTCTATTTCCAAAAAAACCTGGATTGGATTTTGTAATTGTTTGAATTCGTATGCATGAAGATTTGAATTTAAGTCTTCGGGTAAACCAAACTCCCCTGTTTTGTTTGTTCTATAAATTGTGATAATATCTCTTACAATCTGTCTTGTAACGCTATCCAATTTACCTTCATTAATATTATCTTTCATCATTAATAAATACCACGGAAAGGGATTGATAAACCAACACCATATCTCACACCTTTCATGTAATTAACACCCAAAGACAAGTCAATTCCTTTATTGGTCTTGGTAAGGATTCTTATGGGGTGAATTTTGAGCCAAATATCAGGTTTGATTGATACACTATCGTAATAAGATTCACCGAAAATACCACCCATAATTGATATCTGATGATTTGTTAAACTTAGACCCACACGATTAATTCGAGACATTGGGGTTGTATATATGTATGGTGCGGGGAAGGTCGCAACAAGATAACCACCAACATAGAATCCGACTCCGTTGAAATTATTGTGATAGGTCACAACCAATGTTTTTTGGTCGGGAACATACATAACATCACTCGTTTGTCCTTTACATAGAATCGTGATAAATAAAAATATAGAAGTAATTATTGTTTTCATACAACAAATATAATATCTTTGTAGAACATAACAAAATGTATTAGTTTTCCTAACTACTACATATAAAAATCGTAGGGGTAAAAAAAATTAAATGGAAAGATGGCAGAGCTGGTCGATTGCACCTGACTTGAAATCAGGAGAACGGGGAACTGTTCCGTGGGTTCGAATCCTACTCTTTCCGCACTTTGTAAGGTGGTGAAACGTCCCGCGGACTTGGCATACACACCCCCTCGTCTCGGGGGCGCTGAATTTGAGATAGGTGTTGGATATGGGTTGACCACAAAGCGCGCTAAATGTGTCCACCACCGAATCACAGCATGAAGGTTCGAATCCTTCCCTTACAGCAATGGTTCATATAAAAAATAATTTTATCGATGAAACAGAAAATAACTTCCTGTTTTCCTTTCTTAATGAAAAAACCAACAAATCTTTTTCCACTGAGGAAAATTTTTATGAATGGTATGAAATTTCTAAAGATGATGATATTTTCAACTCTCCACTTTTTTTGAGAATCTTCAACAGAAATCTTTTTTTTGTAAGAAATTCATATGGCACAAATTTAAAATTACATTACTGTGGATTTGCGAATCAAACAAGAGGTTTCGATTATCACGCAGATTCAGTTTGGCCAGAAATCCCTGAAAATAGAGTCATGGGTCTTCCATCCAAAGAAAATAACACATATTCAAACTATCAAGGAAATTGGATACCGAATTATGTTCCGAATAGAAAATACACTACTGTCTTATATCTGAACGAAGGTTTTGATGGTGGTGAAACTCATTTCCCTGTTTTAGACATTTTAGTTAAACCTGAAAAAAATAAAATTCTTGGATTTGGTTGCGATGAGAAATTTGTTCATGGTGTTATGCCAACCACAAATGGGGTGAGAAAAGCGTTTATCTGCTGGTTTGAATAATTCATTTGACATCAAGTTTTATTTTTCATAATTTTTACAAAAAAGAAGTCATGTCTCGATTAGATGAATTAAAAAAACAATACCCTGAACTCAACGTTAGTTTATTCGATGTCTTAATTAAATTGGACTCGTCAAAGTCATACAAATACCTACCCCTCCTTTGTAAAATTTTCGGGAAAAGGTTCAATATGAAAAAAGAATTTAGTGAAAATTTTTCAGAAATTAAACTTGAGGCTGAAATTTCTTTAATTAATAAAGGAATTTCGACCAACAATTTGTCGGACAATGAACTATACGTTTTTCATACTTTGAGTGAATTTTTTTCTCAAGATTATTTTTTCACCATGAAAGAATTCATTCATTACATGGATAAAAATCAGATTGAAAATAACGATGTAACATCTTATTCCACAATTGATGAATTGAGGGGTGCTATTACCTTGGCTTCTATTAAAGAATGGAATAAAGAACTCGAGGGTCAGGTCATATCCGAATATGAGGATAATATTTGGGTATGTGTGAGGCCATTAACATTCTCATCATCAACAAAATATGGTGCAGGGACAAGATGGTGCACAACTTATCAAAAAGAAAAAAATTATTTTGAAAAGTATTGGAGACAAGGTATTCTTGTTTATTTTATCAACAAAAAAACGGGATATAAGTTTGCAGGATATAGAGATTTACAAAATAAAGAAATGAGTTTTTGGAATGCCGCAGACAATCGTGTTGATTACTTAGATTTAGAAATCGATGATTATATGTTTTCTCATGTTAGGAAAATATTTTCATCCGATATGAGTAATAAGAATCTATCTTCAGATGAAATCCAAGAGCAAGTTCACAAAGAATGTATTGATGAATATGCCAAAGTAATGCCAATTTCAATTGAGGAACCTGAACCAGCTTACGTTGAAGATGTTCCAAGACTTGAAAGATTAATTTCACAGGAAACGGATGTAATGGTTATGGCAAGATTACGAGAAGCCGCTCGGGAATATGAACAAATGATAATCCCTAATGAAATTGGAATAGCTTAAAATTAAGACCCACATAACTGTGGGTTTTTTAATACTCCATTCATGGTATTTATAACATATGTCATTACTCAACGAAATATTGGACAAATACAACGTAAGTGAAAAAAATGGTTCGCTTGGTAATTTAAAAGCGTTGGAAAAAACAATCGATGAACTTTCAAAATTGGATAAAGTTCTACTATTACCTTGTTCGAATCGTTATAATTGGGATTTAAATAAAATGGATATACCCAAATCTACAATCTTAGCAATGGTGATTGATGAATACTTGGGTGAAAAGTCTGTTTTGATTGATGTTCCTGAATTGAAAATTTATCCCTGTGAAGGGAATGTTTCGAGAGCCGAGGGAAACTCATGTGGACTTAAGAAAGCCAAATTGAACGACAAAACAAAAAATCCTTCAGGAGAGCACAGATGTTGGGCTAGTTTGAATAACAAAGACGATGAACTTTGGAAAATATCTAAAGAACTCCTTGAATCTGATGCTGTAATATTTTTCTCATCTGTGAGGTGGGGTCAGGCAAATATGTTTTATCAAAAACTTATTGAGAGATTGACTTGGTTAGAAAATAGACATACAACATTAGGAGAATCAAATATAATAAAAGATATTCAGAGCGGTTTCATATGTGTTGGTCAAAACTGGAAAGGTATTGATGTTGTCGACACTCAAAAAAGAGTTCACTTCTATTACGGATTCAGACCGAACGACACTTTCTATTGGAATTGGCAATTTACGAACAAGATTTCGGATGAGACACAAACATCTTATAAGGAGGCTTTCCCTAAGTTTGTTGAAAAATTCGATATAAGAGATTTAATTTAGTCCCTTAATAATTTTTTCTATATTTTTCCAGTTTCTCGAGATTTGATTTTGGGTTTTACCTTCAGTCATTATCAGTGTGACATCATCATACCTGTCAACCGGTATTTCATGTTTTAACTTGTGATATAAATTTTGGTTATCAACAAAACCTAACACCCCTTTTCTTTGGTATTTTCTTAATTCTTCTAAAAAATCATTTTTCTTCAAAGGGAGTTTGTAAGTCGGGTTATGATAGAAGAATTTCTTATTTGTTTCAGGATTCATCAATTCTACACCACTTCCCCTGATTTCTTTAGAGGTTTTAGCTAATTTGTCGTAAACATCACTGTAGTGGTTGTCATCTTTGATGTGTCCTGAACACGATGGAGTTGTCGGAATATTTTTCGAATGTAGATGAATGACAAGATTTTTTAAATCATCGTCCAACGTGGAATAAAAGTTTTTGTTTTTCGGTATTTTGTATTCTCTTGGTGCCTCATAGAAAAAAAACCAAGGACATTGTTCTGTTTTTAACCAAAATCCTTTGTGAAACTTTTCATGGGGTATCAAATCGGATTGTAATTTCATGATTCAATTTCTTCTATTTCCACCACTAAAGGTCTGTTACCTTTTATAACTCTATGCCAAACTAATTTAGGGATGTAAAATTGTTTGGCATCCTCTAACTTAGTTGGCAAACAATCTTCAATTTGAAATTCCCATCCACCTCCTTCAACAACAGTAACTTTTCTATCCTTAAGGTCTTGATGCCATTTTAGTTCTTCTGAATCAACATCAATATTGAAAACCCTTCGAATTTTACCATCGATAAATTCTTGTTCAAATGGAAAATTTGTTATTTCCTCTGACTTAATTACCATGAGTTTGAAGATGAAAGTCCGAGTTGTTTAGCATATCTCCCCACATTACAGGACCAATATCCTGCTGTAGTTCTATCTTTCTTTTGGTCACATCTGTGTCTGGCTCTAAAAGATTTAGCCGCCCCTTTATTTCTATTTCTAACTTTCAAATTAGGGTCACCAAAAGTAACCTTTTTTACTCCACCACCTTTAGATTTTACATATACTGCAAACTTCTTTGGTCCACCTGGTGTTCGGAATGGTTTACCTAATTTAACGTTTTTTCCTCTATGTTTAGCCTCTCCCAAAACTTCCTCATCATCTAACTCAAATGGGGCATCTAAATAAACAATCTGTTCACCAATCTGAACTCTCTTACCCAAATCAGATTCAACCATCATAGTATCTTCTTCATTTAATCTAATCTTACCTTGTTTCCATAAATTTCTCACTTCATTTACCAAATCAAAATATCCCTCCGAATAAACTCTAAAAATATTGTTGGTAAGGGATAATTTATTTTCTATATGATATTTTAGTGCTTCTGAAATTTTAACTTCTTCCCTTAGGATTAGTGTTTTTTCTAATTCTGCATTCAATGTTTCAGAAATTATTTTTCTTAGGTTTTTCATAATTAAGAATTTGGTTTTAGAACTGCCAACACTTCAGGAAATTCTTTATCAAGAACTTTTTCATTTTTCCCTTCGTATGGTATGTTTTGTAGAACATATCTAATGGCATTTAATCCAGACACTCTTTTGTCTTCAGCATCAATTATAACCCAAGGGTGATTAAGTGTGGATGTTTTATCGAACAATTTTTCTTTGAACTCTGTGAATCTATCCCACAAGTCTTGCATTTTTGAGTCGTTAGGTGAGTATTTCCAATATTTGAGAGGAGATTGTTGTCTCATTTTGAATCTTCTTGCTTGAGTGTCTTTGTCGATTGAAAACCAAAGTTTGAATAAATAATCTCCGTCTTTTACCAAATCATTCTCAAAATCGGCTACATTCTCCATAAAATCTTCATACTCTTCAGGGTTTCCATATCCCATAACAGGTTCTATTAATCCTCTATTATACCAACTTCTGTCAAACAAGTTAATCATTCCTGGTCTGATTTGTTTTCTGTAACGATTCCACCAATCCTTTCTATCTTCAGGTGTCGGAACTCCTAAAGCAATTACATTATAGTATCTTGGATTTAAATTTTCGACAAATTTTTTGATTGTTGCACCTTTACCTGCGGAATCTCTACCTTCGAAAACTATAATCACTGTCTTTCCTGTGTGTTTCAACCATTCCTGTAGTTTCAATAATTCAACTTGTAATTCATAAAGCTCCTTCCTGAAAACCTTTTTTGGTATAATTGAAGGCTCTTCAATTTCGAACTCATAGTCTTCACTTTCAGGTTCTATGCCATATCCACTTCTATCTCTGTATCTGAGAGATGAGATTATTTTACCGAGGTAGTCCTCAACATTTTTTTTCTTGTCCCCTTTTTTCAACAAAACTTTTCTTAGTCCACGATTCATCATATCAAAATCAATAATTTGTTTGGTCGCAAATTTTGATATATCAATTAACATTCTTACAACTTTCGGGCTAAATAATTTCAAAAATTGGAGTGTCTCCACGAATGATTTCAGGTTCACATTCATCTTTGCTCCCTCCAATGAATTTTCTTCATTTACAACACCCATCAAAGATTTAAACCTATCTATTTCTGACAATAATTTCATGTAAAGTTTATTATAAATACTCCATAAGATGTAGTTTGAAAGTATTTATTGATACCAAGATACTATCGATATGAAATTATTATTCTCTTTCATATTAGCAACATTTTTGCTAATCCCTGGCCACCACAAAATTCAAGAACCTAAAAAGGTATTTTTATTACCAATCGAAAATAAAATTGTCATAGGTCCGATGGCAAAAAATCGTAACCTGACGTTTGGTGTTAAAAATATAGTCTTAGAAAATCTCCAAGAATTAAATTACACCCTCTCAGATTCATTACATAAATCAGACTTTTCTTTGAAGATAGAAATTGTTTATTTCGACATTATGCAAACAAATACGGGAATATCTGTGTTCCATAAAAACGATAATGAAACAATCCTTAGAATTAAAGGAACATTGTATAATCAATCAGGTAAAAAATTAAACGATTACCTATCTACAGGAAAATCCTCGGAAATCTCTATGTCTACACTGATAATTTCAGAAGGGGGTTCAATAAATCAGCAGTCCGTTTCGAATGTTATAAAAAAGTCCTCAGAGACATTAATTTTAAATCTTTTCAAGTAAAATGAAAAAAACCCTTTTGGGGTTGTTACTATTAATAAGTGGTATTAATGGTTACGCACAAACCCCAGAAATAGGGCATTTTCAACAACTCGCTACAGTGCGAAGAGGAGACACATTGGATGTTGCATGGTATTACAAACCAGCACAAGGTGTAGACATCCGTGGTTTCCAAGTCGATTGGCAGTTTAAGAAAACCCTATTTACCCACATTTCAACCACGGTGGATGCTTCAGTGAATAGCAATACACCTGTTGTTGATTATAAATCATGGGAAAGCTTCAAGTTCGATTCCTACTCCAATGGGAATTACAACTATACAGCTGACGCAGATTGGACCATCGGAAGAAACTATTTGATTTTATCAAATGGTAATTCCGTAAGTTCAAATGGTTATATAATTCACAACAAATACAAAATTAATAACGTAGGTCCGAACTACGTTTCAGATTCCATAACCTTAAATTGGGCTAGGATGATAAAATTAGATGGGACATCAATAGGTGATAACGTAGCAACACTATCATATAAAAAATTAGCAGTTAAACTTCTTGGTAACTTAACAATCTCTGGAAAAGTCTTTTTACCTAGCTCAGTGACTTCATCAGGTTTATTACCAACAATCAATTGTTATGATTTCAATACAAATCAACTAATTTCCTCTACAGTTCCTAATTCATCTACAGGTAATTACACTTTAACAAATATTGATGAAAATAAGAAATACAAGATTGAGTTGAAATTCCCACAAGATAGTTTGGCTTCTTTGAGAGATAGAGCTGTTACAATTTCAGATGCGGTAAAAACATATAATGAATTCACTTCAACAGATGTAAATCAAGTTTATGGTCGACAGTTTTTAAGACATCCTCTTTCATATTTGATAGCAGATTTGAATTTGACAGGAACTTTGGATGCTGGAGACCCATATGGAATTTACGCATCAGTATCAGGTCTTAGACCAATTGATTTAACAAAATTGATTAATGTTTTCAAAAAGAGTGAGTATGATAGTTTAGTTACAGTATCCTCTACATGGTCAACTTGGAGCTCATACTCTAATCGAGGTATAATAGTTACAGATTCTGTTGGACTGACAAATCTTACGTTAGATTTGAAATACTTCATACTAGGAGACGTTGATAGAACTCACTCTTCTCCAGTGTTTGATGCACAAGGTGGTGAAATTATGGCTGCAAATTTCTCAGGAAATTTCAATATTGATATACCAAATCAATATGTTGTTGGTCAACCAATGTATGTTCCATTCAATATTCAAACAAATGGATTACAAAACACAGGTCTACAGTTCGAAATGTCTTACGATATCAACAAGGTTAAATTTGAAGAAATACAATCCAATTTGGGTGGCCCGTGGTTACAATATGTGAATCACGACCCTCAAAAAGGAATAATCCGTTTCGGTGGAATGAATAATCAAAAAACGGGGGCACTGATTGGAGCGGTGACCCCGTTTAAATTAAAATTTACCGCTGTCAATCCAAGTGAGGATATCGCCACATCAGTTTATGTAAGAAAATTAATGGATGCGTCGCATTCGAATGGTGACCACTTCAACATAACACTAAATTCAAGTGTAACAGTCCTTACATATAGAGCCATGATGGTTGTAACACCGTCAGAAACAGACAAAATCACGTTTAGACTTTTTCCAAATCCAACAGAGAGTTCGATTAACTTAGAAATAAATTTACCAAAACAAACAGTGGTCAATGCATCTATTTATGATATAGGTGGTAAAGAAATACTTAATTTAGGTAAAATCCAATCTAATGATGTTGACGTGAAAATAATTAAAAGATTGAACGTTCAAGGTTTAGCCAATGGAGTTTATCAATTAGTAATTTTTGACTCCAAGAATAAAACAACTAAACAATTTATAAAAATTTAAAAAAATGTCAGAAGAACAAACACAAGAGCATAATGACGGAACATGGTCAGGTCTTAAAAAAACAATCGTAGGAACATTAGGAACAGTAGTTGCTGGGGGAGGTGTGTGGTTAAGCACATTATTATTTGGTGGAAATTCGGATGAGGGCTCTCAACAACCTCAACCTGCAACACCAAACATTATCATCAACAACACTCAACAACAGCAACAAGCACCAGCTGGTAAGACAGTAGTCATAAAAGAAGTAAGTCCTTCATCTTCACCTGCTCAACCAAAAAAGGAAGAGCCGAAACCAAAAAAAGATGACTGGACTAAAGAAGACCCAAAATGGTAATTTATGCAACCTAATAATGGATTTAGAGAACTCTTGAGTTCCATGATGAAAAGAAGATGGTGGATTACCGCATTAGTCCTTGGTGGATTTGTGGTGATAATCGGGGCCATTTTCATGGCAATTTTTGAACAAAGTGCAATTAGCGGCGAATGGAAAGAATTATTACTTTTATTACTCGGGGCATTTATCGGGTCATATGGTAAAATCATCGACTATTGGTTTAGTGATACGGATAAAGACAAAATGTTAGTTCAGAAAATGGATGAGGAAGATGGTATCTCATTTTCAAACACTCAAGACGGGACCGTAAAACCAAAAGAAGAATCAGTAGCAATACTACCAAAATCTGAGGAATACCAAACCACACCATCAAAAACGGGTGTAGAGATAGACGAGGATGGTGATGGTATAATGGATGGTATAGATGAAGATGGTGATGGTATAATCGACATGTATTTCGAACATCGTCAGTGTGAACACGTATGGGGAGACATGGACGGTGATGGGGATGAAGAATGTCTAAAATGTGGTCTAATTAAAAATATTTAAAATGAAAAACTTTTTCAAAAGAAATCAGTATGCAATCATTACAATAATCTGGTTTCTGTTAATGTTTTTGATTGCAATTAATTTACCTGCCCAGACTGTTGGAACAACAAAGACTGAACAATATAAAGCAAGTTTTGAAACAAAAATCAATATTGACTCATTGATAGACTATGATGGTCCTCAAGTTCCTATTCAAATATTAACAATTGGAATAAGTGATGAGGTATATGAACAATACCCTGAACTTAAAGAGAAGAAAGTTGGTTTGGGAGTTGCGAATATTGTTTTGGAATACTTGTCCGACTTGAATAGATTTACATTCACTGAAGATAAAACTGAAATTAAAAACAGAATGGTTAAACAATTTCAGGCTTCTCAGAGTGGAATTTCTCAAGACAAATTAGATGGCAGGGGAAAAATAAGATTAGCACATTATTTTGTCACTGTAGAGGTCTATGATTTTTCTGTGTCGGAAGATGAAACGGTAAATTTAAAGGATGGTGTCAAGAATACTGTCAATACGAGACTTGGTCTTCAAGTTAGATTTACAGATGCAGAAACAGGTGAAATAGTTGCTGCAAGTGGTCTTGGTGAAGCAAAAACAGTGAGAGAGCTAACATTACTTAACGATGACAATCTAAGTGATGTAAAGTTCAATCAATCAACTATAGGAATTACCACGAAAAAAGCATTAGATATTGCTTGTAGTAGAATTCTTGTGAGATTAATTAAAAAGGGTAAATTCCCAAGATAATGTGCAAAAGATTAAGAACTTTTTTAAGTATATTCTTTATCTTATTTCTCAGCTCGAAAGTTGAGGGTCAAGTTATGACCACATCATTTACTGACCCGTGTACCAAAGCTGTCACTAATTTTACAATACCTCTCCAAGGAGGGACTGTGATATATTTTTATGGTCAATCAAGAACATTCACCGCAGCAGATGTTGCCAGCGGTGAATTTACCAATTGGACCAACCAAGTTTATGGGGAATACAGAAAAGTTTCCCCATGTTCGGTTCAATCTACGAATGTAATAAGAAATCAAATAACTTCGCAAGTTATCGGGAACGTAATCTCAAGTGTTGTTGGGGCTTTGGCATCCGAAACATCAGGAAACTTAGTAACGGACAATTCAAAATCATCAGATAGTAAAAAAACAAAAAAGAACAATGAAAATAGTAATAATTCTAATATCTCTCCCTCTTCTAATAGTGGTAATTCTGGGAATGTTGGGTCTACTGGCGGACTTGGCGGTAGCAGTTCGAACAATAGTTCGGGGGATAAAAACAGCAATAGTTCTAATGGTGGCGGTGGGAATAGCACATCTTCAACTTCTCAAGGAGGGAATCAAAATAATCAAGGTGAAAATTCTTCAACTAATTCAAAAAATCAAAATGAAGAAGTAGCTGTTACTACTCAGATGAACGTTGACTCAAAGAACGAAAAGGGTGGTAGTAATGGGGGTTCGAAGGCAACAAGGAATAATCCTGTTGTAGTATCCTCCGATTTAACAAGTGCACAAAATTTAGATAAATCATTTACGGGTATCATTAATGTTGGAATGTCACAGTCCTCGATGACTGGAGCATCGAGTTGGGGGATAACTTCCATGGTTTGGTTTAATTTTAAACAATTCGCTTTGAATGGGAGATACACCAAAATTCATTTCAGTAATAATGGAAAACTGAAATGGATTCACAACATCAATCTGACTGGCTTGTATACCTATGGTAATTACATGGGATTTGTTGGTTATAGTGCAATTTTGAATGCTGGAAAATATGGAGTAACGGGTATGAACGTGAGTGGTATGATAACAAAAGTCACCGACGATAATAATCTTTTCATAAGTCCATCCATTACCGCCTTTTATACAAGACCTTTCAAATCGGGAAAAAGATTAATTATTTCACCCGAATTATACATAATATCAACACCCCTTGTTTATTCATCGGTCGATAAAGTCACTGTAAGTGATAGAACGTTTAGTGGATTTTTGGGTTCGGGTTTTGATTATCAACTTACAAGAAGATTTAAAATAAACGTTAATTATAAAGCAAACCTTAGCACAAACCCTGAATTTCCAATCTTGTCGTTCTTTTTAATCGGAAGTAAAATAAATCTATGAGAAAATTAATTCTATTATTTCTTCTACTATCATGTTTGGTTGGATTTTCTCAATCAATAACGGCCCCTGTATCGAGAACATATCAAGTTAATACTTCGAGTCAGGACGCTAGTGGATTTGTTATTAACGGATTTGGTTCTGAAACGCTTCTAACTTCTATCGGTTTGGTAAATCCACCTGCGGGGGTTACATTTTCAATAACCACAACATTAGGTCTCTCATTTACCACGGGATATAACTCATGGAATAATTTGACAAGGATAAGTTTCACGGGAACCATGACAAGTATCAATAATGCACTTGCATCACTTAAAATTAATACGGGTTCATCGACTGGTAATGTTCAAATATCGGTTTCAACAACAATAAATCCTGTAGGTTATTATTATAACCCAACCAACGGACACTTTTACAGACCAATTTCTTCACCCGCCACATATGACAATTCGAAGGTCTTATCAAATCAACAAACATTTAAAGGTCAAACAGGGTATCTCGTCACAATTACCTCTTCTACAGAGGAGAACTTCATTTTTGCTAACGTCCCTCAGAGTAACATTTGGTTTGCACTCAGCGATAGATTACAAGAGGGTTATTGGAGAGTAGATGCTGGTCCTGAGAATGGAACACTTATCAATATTGGAAATTACAACGGGAATCCACAATCAGGGACTTACCAAAATTGGTGTGGTGGTGAACCTAATGATGCGGGTGGGGAGGATTATGCGGTAACTAAATGGGGTAGTGGAGGTTGTTGGAACGACTTACCTGGAAGTTGGTCGAACCCCTATATCGTAGAATTTGGAACATGGTCCAATCCTCAAGATGCGACTTTCACCGATTTTTATGTTGCAAACACAACTAATAATGTCGCAATAACTAACACTCTTTCAGGAACTGTCTCAATTCCATCTTTATCCCCACTACCAACGTTATCACTATATAGGGTTGTGAGCAATTCTGACGTGTTTGTAGAGACGAAAACAGTTAATTCCAATGGAACATACTCATTTACTCTGCCGTCTCAAAATTCGACCTATAAATTAGTCCCTTCATTAACGACTCAAGGTATATCTAATGTAGATTTCAATTTAGTTTTTGATGAAATCAAAAATGTTAATACACCTCCAATCACACAGTCAGGTTTGATTATGACAGGGACTAAACAATGGAAAGCTGCAGATGTCAACGAAGATGGTTTAGTTAATTTAGCCGACGCTTATCTAGTTGCCGCACACATAACTAATTTTAGACCGATAACGAAGGTATTGTGGTTTCAACCTTCATCATATGACTCAATCACCAAGAACAATTTTGGTTCTGTGAGCCCCGTTACTTTTTTTTCAGTCACAGTTACAACTTCGAATGTAACTCAAAACATAAAATATTGTATTTTGGGTGATGTCAATCTTTCTCATTCTTCACAATAAAATAATATTTATTGTAAAGTAAATTACTATGATACTAAAAGTTGGGTCTAAAGGAGAGGACGTAAAACAACTCCAACAGAAATTAGGGTTGGGCGCCGATGGTATATTCGGAAGGGGAACCGAAGAAGCGGTTAAAGCTTTTCAATTAAAAAATGGTTTGAACCCTGATGGGATTGTTGGTCCGAATACTTGGCAAAAGATTATGGGACAAGGTATTACCACCCCTCAAGTTGCCCCTCAAGTTGCTTCTCAAGTTGCCCCTCAAGTCGGAGGATTAAAATTAGAAAAATTGAAAGGTCATATACCTGACAATGTAATTGCACAAATACCTGATACAGCATCTAAATTCGGAATCGACACTCCCTTGAAACTTGCTCACTTCTTGGCACAATGTGGTCATGAGAGTGCGGGTTTCAAAGTTGTAAACGAAAATTTGAACTATTCCGCGAGTGGTTTGAAAGGTATTTTCGGAAAATATTTTAAGGAATCAGGATTGGCTGAGTCATATCAAAGAAATCCTCAGAAGATTGCAAGTAGAGTTTATGGGGGAAGAATGGGAAATGGACCTGAGTCAACAGGAGAAGGTTTTAAATTTAGAGGTAGAGGATATATTCAGTTGACAGGTAAAGACAACTACACTGCTTTTGGAAAAGCAATAAATGAAGATGTTGTATCTAACCCTGATTTGGTATCGACGAAATATCCATTATTGTCTGCAGCTTGGTTCTTCAGTAAAAATTGCTTGAAAAAATGTGTTGACGCTTCTGATGCAACGGTAACCTCTGTCACAAAGTGTGTCAATGGAGGAACTATCGGACTACCCGATAGATTAAAACACTTCAAAGAATATTACAAACTTCTGTCTTAGTTTTTTTGTAAAGACAGTTTTTGTTTGTAATTTTGATGAAATCTAAAAAAAAAATGACACTCATCGTGGATATCAACAAAGCAAACAAAGAGATTTCTTGGGTTATCAAAATGATTGAGTCAGTTCAGACTAAACAACAATTAGAAGTTGTTCTCAAATGTTTTTTATTGTGGGATTTGAAACATGATGCTACTCACAATTACAACCCTCTGAAATCTACCTTGAAAAGTAAGTTTTGGGCTGTATATAAAACTAAAGAAACTCAGTTTTTGTCTTCACAGACTATGTAAAATTGATTTTTTTTCAATTCTTGGATATATTTATTCTTACATCACTCTTAAGGAGTGTTCTCATATATCCCTTTCTCAAAAGACCCGTCAAATTTATTTGTCGGGTCTTATTTTTTTATTACATTTGTAATCTATGAGTTATAATTGTCCAAATTGTGGAAACAAAGAAAATTTTCATTTCAACTACGATTGGTCCAAACAGAACAGACCGATAATTGACGTTATGTGTAATGAGTGTGGTGAAATTTTTGATGACCCAGAAGAAATTTATAGAAAGATAGAACAACTCATAATTTCTTGGTCAAACGATGGGACAAAAACTGCAGGAACATTGACTAGACAAATTATTGAAATTATAAAAAATTCAAAATGAAAATTACATTCTCAGATAGTTTTTGGAAATCCTTGAAAAGGCTTTCCATGCACCAAACTTGGTGGTATAAAACCTACGAAGTTTTTAGATATAAAATACCAATGTTTTTTGAAAATCTATGGTATTTTAGAAAAGAACTGTGGTATTTTAGGTCTTGGGATTACACATTCAATCTAAGCATCTTTGCTCGTTCTTTGGAAAAAAGTGCCCATACCCTTGAATTTCATGGAAACGAGGTAGAAATCACTAGAATGAAAAAGGTTTCCAAAATGAAAAGAGTAATAGAAATTATTAAAAATTTAGATGAGAGTAATTACATTACATTGGCTGAGAATGAATTGGGTGAACTTAAAAATGTTTGGGGATGGATTGATGACCGTGAAGATACACCTGAGGAAGAAGAACACAATCGACGAATATACGATAGGTCAACTGAACTCGAAAAACAGGAATTCGAAGAACTTTGGCAAATTCTTAAGGGACAAAATAAAGATGAATTTATTGAAATTTATAAAAATTTATCGGATGATGAAAAATCAAATCACTCTCATTGGGAAAAATGGTTTGATGGTTCAGGTATAAAAAATTGGTGGGATTAGAAAATTTATAAACAAATAGTTAAATAATATGGCAGCAATACTAATAACACTTATCTTCGTGGTTCCAATATCGGTTTATTGGGCTCATCTAATTCACAATATGAAAGAAAATTTTCCTGATTATAAAGGCGAAGATTTTCTAAATTGGGGTGAGAACGAAATGAAAAAAGAAACTGAAACTAACGAATGGGATGACAATCAAGTTCATACTGAAGGTGGGTTTCACTAAACATATTTTATGAAAATAACATTCATCAGCGACACACACAACAAACATAATCACTTGACAAGTAATGCCTACAATAACATTCTTGGTGGTGGAGACGTTCTTGTTCATGCTGGTGACTGCACTAGCATGGGAAAGAGTCATGAGATTACAAATTTCCTGAATTGGTTCAGTATGACTGATTTTAAACATAAAATCTTCATTGCTGGTAATCACGATTTCGGTTTTGAAACTCACACTGACATTGCTGAAGAATTCAAAGATAGAGGTGTCATATATCTTTTTGATAGTGAAGTTGTAATCGATGGTGTAAAATTCTATGGTAGCCCTTGGCAACCCGAGTTTTACGATTGGGCTTTCAATTTGCCTAGAGGGGAAAAACTTGCGGAAAAATGGGCTAAAATCCCTGGTAATACCGATATCTTAATCACTCACGGACCTGCTCATGGAATGCTCGATTGGACTCCATCAGGTCAAAGAGTTGGTTGTGAGGATTTATTCAAAAGGATTATGGAAGTTCAACCAAAAATTCATGTTTGTGGACACATCCACTGTGCATACGGACAAAAAAATTTCAATGGTGTTGAGTTCTTGAACGCATCTGTTCTCAATGAAAGATACGAATATGAAAACAAACCAATTGTTGTAGATTTTGATATTGAAACAAAACAAATAGATTATCCATGAAAAATCAAAATGCAATCGAGGAATTAAAAAAACTAAATTCCGATGATTACGTAAAAGTTACAATTGACCTTTATAGAAAGTCATTACTCGAAATTTGTTACCACACAGGTTCCAAATTTGATAAAACATTTACCTGTGATACTGAAACCACTTGGAGAGGTGCCAGCCTTGTTTGTGAACAATTTGTTGTTTCTGAACTTTTAGAACTTTTGGAATCAAAAGACCTAATCGAAATGCAAGATGTGGACTTTCCTGATTTGTCAATAGAGACATCTACGGACGGCGACGTTGACGTAACAAATATTGAGTGGGAAGAACCATTGACTGAAGAGGAAGAGTCAGAATTTAGTCCTATGGACTTATATTGGGATTCCGAAATTACAGACTCTGAACTAAACTTTGGAACCGGAAGTATTCACACAATGGTTATAGAAAACTCTGATTCAATAATTACTAAAATCACTGAAGATGAAAAATAAAATCAACAATGGTCATTATTTGGAATTGATGGATAGACTTCACGTTCAATCTTCGATGATTGAGGAGCATTTAGTAAATCATCCCTTAACAAAAAAAATAAAAAAAGTAAAAAAGTTGATTGACAATGCAAGTTGGACCTTGATTGAGGCATACCAAATTGTTGGTCAGAAATCATATGAAAAAGAAAATAACCCAATTGAAAAAGTTATACTTAGACGACGTAAGAAACCCAAAAACTGAAGGGTGGACAATTGTCAGAAATTATGATGAATTTGTCAAATATATTAATGAAAATGGATTACCTGATGAAATTTCATTTGACCACGATTTAGGGGAAAATACAAAAACAGGATACGATTGCGCTAAGTGGTTTTGTGAATATTGTTGGGGAAATGGATTACCAATCCCAAATTATAATGTCCACTCCGCAAATCCCGTGGGTCGAGATAATATAATTCAAATTCTCAAAAGTTTTGAACGTAAACTTAATGATTAAAGAGGTGAGATAATTCTCACCTTTTTTTGTATTTATATGTATGAGTTATTTTACCCTTCAACCATTAAAAATTCTTGTAACTATTGCGGAATCGCTTTACTCAACGGATTTTGACTTTTCAAGACCTTGGGATGATGCTGATGAAAATTACAAAATATTGAAAGAGAAATCTTCTTGGACGGGGGTAAATTCTGAGATTGAGGACATGGAATTTATGGCGGCATTAATCAATATAAATGAACCTATTTTTCAACAACTGAAAGAGGGTTCTATATCTATAAAAGAAGCAATCGCAAATTTAACTTTACCTGAACTTCAGAAATACAAAATTTACTATGAAATTTGGGGTCCAGCAACTTTGACTGAAAAATATTCTACAACTTGGCAAAGTTATGATAGAAAATGGGTAAGTGCAAATATCAGACACTCATATAATGAAGGGACATTCGATTATTATGATGGAAATTACGAAGAATACGAAACAGATAATTTCGAACCCGATAATTTTGATATAACGGATGTTAGAACACTTAGCGAATCCAAAAAACCAATTTTATCCAAATTGGTTGTCGAAAATACGAAAGAAATATTGAATAATTTGGATAAAGAGACTTTGATAGAATTAAGAAATCTAATTAATCAGAAACTTTCTTCTTCTTAGATTCTTTTGCCAATTCACCCAATGTTTTTTTCTTAGTTCCAGGGTGAACATAACCTCTTTTATATTTATACTCAACTTCTACAGGACCGTTAGTAGTAATTTTAGAATTATATCTCCAAATTGAAATGCAATCCTCATCTTCAAACACATATTCGTATTTCGTGGGTTTCGGTTCTGGTTTTTTTTCAAAAGGCATACACAAAAATAAAGATTATTTGTTCATAGCAAAATAATCGTCGGGTAAAGTTTTTCCTAAAACTTTTTCCAAAGCCCTTATTTCTTTTTCTGAATACTTAGCTTTTTTTTCTTCATCCGACAAAGGTAAATCAACTTCTTTGTCTGTTCTTAGATAATTCTGATTGAAACTTTTGGATTCTTTGTTATTTTGTTCGGAAAAATATAAAAATTCATAAGGGTTTTTTCTTCTTCTAACACCTGGCTCAGGAAGTCTTCCTGGAAATACAGAGAGATAAGGGATTTTCAGACTCTTAACAAAAGCACTTTTGGCTTTACCTTCTCCATTTTTAACTTGAACTAATCTGAATCCGTCAATAAATTTTGCTGTCATATCAACACCAAATACCATATCAATTACATTACCCCATGTAGAATATTTCTTTATTTCAGTAACTTTAGTTGGAGCATTTTGGATTAAATCAACAAAGTTTTTTTCAGCCGTCTCACCAAGTGTTGTAGTAAATTTCAGTTTTCTTTTCATATCCTGAAAATCTTTCTCTTTTTCTTCATGAAATTTTTCCAATAAATCCACATGAGCCATACTGATTGACTTTATGTCGACATTTTTTTCTTTCATCATTCTATCCAAAATAGGTTGCCATTTTTTAGGTAGAGCAGATTCGAGTCTTTTTGGGGTGAAATATAATTCGATAACTTTAATGTCCGAACCCATAGGTAAGTCTCCACCTTCTTGTCTTTTTGTTATTTCGTCCGCCCAAAATGTGTAGTTTGTATCTACATGGTTCAGAATACTCCAATCATCCTCTTCGATGAGTCCAAACCAATTTTCATTTTCCAACTTATTTTTTAGTTCGGTTATTTTCTCACCGATGGTCATAGCAGGGCCTTCTACCCATTTTACAAAATTATTTTTCCAAGGTTCAACATCTTTTTCGAAACGATTTAATAAAATTAGATTTTGTTTGAACCATCCTTTCCCTGGCTTTCCTATTCTCATATTAAATTTGGGATTAAAAGCTTGGTTAAAGAAAACTGAGAGATTTGTTTGTATTAAATCTAAATAAGCCTTTCTTCCTAATTCTGTAATTTTGTTTTGTTGGTCTTTTGGTGGATTGAAAAAATTCTGCTTTGTCCTCATCATTTTTCCAGACATTGTATTTGTAGAAGTTTTTCTCCTCTGTATTTCATTTTTCAAAAAATCTTCGAAAAAAACATACTCGTCATCTTCAATTGGTATTTTGAGTTGTAACTTTGCTTGAATATTCTTCAATCTATTACCTACCTCGGGGTCATCTGTATCACCAACCCATCTTCGGATTTTTGTTTCGAGTTCTTTCCTGTCAACTTCTTCCCTTAGTAATTTTTTAATCAAATCTCTCATATATGAATAAATAGTAAATAAAATTAGAAACCAAATCTTGTTTTGGTTGCGTCAAAATTTTGTACTACTTCTGAGGCTGTCAAAACATCGTAGTATATCATAACCTCAGACACATTACCTGTGAATTGATAACTTCCACCCAAATATGCAGATTTTCCAATCCAAGCAGTTTGGTTATTAGTAATTGAACCAACTAAAGTATTTGCAACACTACTGATTTCCACACCATTCACATACAATTTCATAGTTGAACTATTTCTAGTAAAAACTACATTATACCAATTACCATTGTTGTATGAAGAAAGTGGTGAGTTTATTGATTGACTTATTCCACTACTCTGCCTAATGTCCCCTATAATTTGACCACCATTTAGCCAAATTCTGTAATTCCATGGGTATCCACCATTAGTTTCTTTGGAAATAATCATTTGTATCCCACCTTGTGATGTTTTATACCAAACAGAAACGCTAAAAGTTTCAGCGTTGAGGAAGTTATTTGTATCAACATATTGAGTTCCCGCAAAAGTTAAAGTTCCTCCATTTATCGCAGAATATCCAACCCCATTTGTTAGTGTTGCGGTATAAGCGTTTGGAGATAAATCATACCAATTTATCCCTGAACCAGGATATGAGGCTACATTACCAGCAGTCAAATAAAGTTGTAAGTCAGATGTCACTATACCTGAACCTGTGAATGTTGTATAGTATCCGTTGGCACTAATCCAATTCAGAGCTTGGGTAGACCCTGTAAAGGTCTGACCAGCAACACTACTCGCCAATTCAATGAATTTATTTTCAGTTTTACCATCAGTTCTAAAAAACCCCAAATAGGCGGGTATACCAACTGGATTTGGTTGGTTACCTGCTGGTACTGGTTGAGCAATGATGTATCCCAAATCTTCATCAGGTCCATTCCAAAATTGTGGAGAGTTTGTATATCCTGATGTTGGAGTTCCGATAGCGAAATCTCCTGATTGAGTTGTTCCAGGGATTACTATTTGACTTGGATTGTATGCGTAGGGTGTTGCCATCCTTTATAAATATTCTATCAAACTAAAATTATTTTTAATAACATTGTCCCCAATTCACAATGTTCGTTCCTACCACTTGAATGAATGTGGCCCCATCTGTGATTGTAAATTCCGCACCTATCGGGGGGATTGTTAGTTCTTTATTTCCGAAAACTTGGTCTCCTTGTCTAAGTTCTGTAAATGGTTTGTATGAATAAATTGTAACATTACTTGGAGTTCCAAAATGAATAGAATTACAAACATCTTGATACCAACCACCCGTGATTAACCTTTCCATGAATATGGGTGTTGGGGTGAGTGTTGGTGTCGGGGTGTTTGTGGCTGTCGGGGTTGGGCTATGTTGTGTTGGTGTAACTGTCGGAGTAGGTGTCATTGATGATGTCATCGTGGGCGTAGGTGTTGATGAAGGACAAAGTCCTGTATTAATAATTGTGAGTGGTGCACCATAATCTTCCTGAATCAAATCTTCAGCACAAACTAAGACCCTATCTAACGGACTTAATGAATTGACACTGATGATTCCACCTGTACATCCTGTCCATCTGTAATACCCATCCTCAACACTGTTAAAATTGGTAATTTCGTAATAGTTACACGCCATGTAAATAAATAGAACAAGAGTATAAAAAAAGGGGACACCGTCGTGTCCCCTCGATTCTCCGTCGAGAAAATTTTGGTCGGATTTTTTTTGAACTGAGGGGCTAAAGACCAATAAACCCGTGGGAGTGGACAACTCCTGTTTTGGATACATGTCTCAAAACATTCAAAAAAAGACGTGGTTGTTAGTTTATTAAGGATGAAACTAGAATGACCTTTCTTCGTAAACCTCCCGTGTTTTGATAAACCTTTTTTTTCTAATTTATAGAGCGGAGAAGAAAATAGGTCGGGTGAGTATGGGGAACCACCACATGAAAAACCATTCCGCTGTCCATTTGTTTTACAAAGATAAGAAAGATAAAATTAAATTCCAAATCTTTTCAAAAGATTCAGATAAAATCTGAAAATTTCGTGGTTGGGAGTGGAGTCGAACCACTGGCACACGGCTTTCATACCGCTGCTCTACCTTAAACCCCGAAGAGTTACTGAGCTACCTCAACCAATTGTCTTACAAAAATAATAAATCTTTATTAGACCACCAACATTTGTAAGAACTTTTTTTTTGAATTTGAATACCGAGTGTCTTTCATCGCCTATAAGTTTCAAACTCATTACAAAATTAAAGAATCTTTTTCAATCGGTCAAATTTTTGATATTTATTTTTATGAAAAATTTGATATTATTTCCGATTCTTTGTTTGAGTTTTATTTTCTCAAACGCTCAAGACACTGTAAGAATAAAACACACAAACTATACTACAGTATTTTCTAAATCTAAAAAATATCCGGTTCTTGTTGAATGGTGGGTTACAAAAAAAATGGTTGATTGCCCGACACCACTCAAAAGGAAGGATAATTTCAAACCTGACCCAAAGTTAGTTGTTGATACTGACATTTCCAAAGATTATGTTGGTAGTGGTTTTGACAGGGGTCATATGATGCCAGCTGCGGACAATTTATGTCAAACTCAACAAGTCCAAGATGAATGTTTTTATTTTTCCAACATGTCCGCACAATATCACAGCCTTAATGCTGGAGATTGGAAATCTCTTGAAACCTTGGTTCGTGACGAGGCAAAAACTCAGGATTCAATAAAGGTGTGGTGTGGTAATATCGGTGAAATTCAAAAAATTGGAAAGGTTTCGGTTCCTAAACAATGCTGGAAGGTCATTTACATTAAAAAGCAGAACGTTTGGAAGTCTTACCTGTTCGAAAACGATAAGTCAAAACCTGATGGAATCAAAAATAATGAAGTAACTTTATCTGTGATAGAAAAATTAACAGGGCTCAAGTTCAAATTATAGATTCTGTAAATCTTGAACAGTACCTTTAAAATAATTCATATCAACGTTTCCATTAATTCCCTTAATCCTTCCTGTAGTTGAGTGTTGCCAAAATTGATTTTCTTGGTTTTGAAAAATGTATGGTTCAGAGTTTCCATGTTTTAATAACCAAAAAGTATTGTCGTTAAAATTATCTTTTATGAAATCATATTGTATTTTTCCATTCAAGTAGAATATAGGACTTTTACCATATCTCTTTTTTAACAAATCAGTGAAAACCTTCAATTCTCGAATAACATGAACTTTTCTTTCTTCAGGACACACACTGAGATTTAATAAATCAATAGAGGGAGGCAACATCCCTTTTAAAACTGGTACAATTTCACTGTAGTTTTTAAATTGTTGGGTGCCAGAGCTTGAAATAGAGAATCTGTGATATGCACTTGTCCTTATCTTTCTTGAAAGGGCTCCGTTCAGATTTTTTCTGAACATTCGGTCTTTATGACTACTACCTTCAGATGACTTTATGAAGACGAATTTTACTTTAGTTGTATCAATTGAACTCCAATCTATATTACCTTGATATTTGGAAATGTCGATGCCTGAGAGATAGGTTACATTGGTTTGTTTTTTGGTTTCACATACATTTTTACCGAAAAACATAGATAGTACCAAAACCGAAGAAAGAATTAAATATTTTATCATAAAAACAAAATTACGAATAAAAGTTGAACTACGAACATTTATGATATTTATTTTTTATGGGAAGAATTGTCAAATTGAAAGAATCAGACTTAGTTAATATCATTAATAAAATAATGAACGAACAAAAAGTCACTTCACAAATCATCAAACCGAGATATGGTGTTGACCCATCTACAGCACCCTCGGATTATTTAGGGAAAGGCAGACAATTTGAAAAAGAATCTAAGTTCAAAAAACTAACGGATTTTTCAAATTATGAAAATATGGTGAGTAAAATACCTAATATGGAATGCTTACCAAACAATCAAATGAGATATTTCGTTTTATTCGTTACAGCAAAGAAAAAAGACTTAATGAAAGATTTAGGAGTCGATGAAAAAACACTGAGTTATTTAACCAAAATTGCCATCGCAATTATGGGTTGGCAGTCTGATTTTGGTAAAACGGACAAACTCTATGATATTAAGCCTATTGCAAAATACATAAACCCTTGGGATGTTTATAACACAGTAGACGGAATTCTAAAAAATATTGTTGGTAGTGGGACAGCAGCAAAAGGGACTGAATGGCTTGCTAAAAAATTTGGTGTTGATGAGCCATCTTTTGGTCCTGCGGAATTCATGCCATCAACATTTGCCAAAACGGGTGTTGAAAAAAAATATGGTAAGGGTATGGAAACTGTTATTGGGTCAGGTCTTGCAGTGATATACAACATGTTGTCAAAATACAGACAAGCAGAAAAAAATGGGTTGAGTAGTCAACCCTCAGTAAATCAAATTGCAAAAACTAAGGGTATTTATGGGTGGGTAGGTAATATTGGGACAGGAAATCATTTATGGGATGTGGCAATAGCATCTCACACTTATCCAGATGAAAAAATTTTAGTAAAATATTGTGCAACTAACAGACCCGATTTCATGGCGCCTTGTTCAAATAGTACTTATGAACCATTCAGTTCTGATTCAGCTTGGCAATCTTTCAGAAAACATAAGTGGAACCAAATTTATTATGGTAAAAATAAAAATTTGGATGTTTTTCCAGGTAAATTGACTGTAAATCGCGGACAACAAATTCCCAACTATTTACCTTACCTAACAGGAACTCATGGAACAATATCGGGTCAAGAAGAAGGGATAATGGACAATTTGCGTTTAATTAGTAGAACTAACGACCGTATAAATCAATTCAAGTGTGTGGACGATGCAATTAGAACTAACGTTTCCTATCCTAAATTTTCTTAAGAATTCATTACTCCATCCAAATATTTCTTGATTGTTCTCCTAATTTTTTTCTCACCTAAAGCAACCCAATCGTTAACAATTGAATTATAAATTACTGACACCAAATATTTTTTATTGGACAAAAGTGGTTTTGATTTATCATCCACTTTGATAAATTTGAATTTCCCACCGAATGTAGTCTCAACTTCTGTGACAGGAAAATGTCTTTTCAAGTGAGTCAGTAACTCATCCGAGGTATCATCAATATATTTCGATAAAATTTGTTTTCTTTCTTCTTCTGAGATACGCATATTCATAAATATACGTCTATTTATTTGTAAAATCAAAGACATGGCAAAAGCAAAAGGTGGAGCGAGAGCTGAATCAAGAAAAGTAACTTTTGGTAAGAGAAAAACTGGAGCAGCAAAAAAATCTTACAACAAACACAATCCAAGACCAAAAGCATATAGAGGTCAAGGACGCTGACTTTAATTTCAATAATACGTTATTATATTTTTATCATGCCAGATAAAAAACAGAGACTCTTTCGCCTCATTGAATCTTATTTGAACGACTATCAGAAAGAATCTGTAGAACAAGTCTATGGTAAGGGAACAAAAATAAAGATTCACACAATATCTGAATCTGTCACACAGAATAGTCTTCTAATCGAAGCGGTAATTGTTTTAGGTGAAACAATATCCGAGGAAGTTATGGATAGAAAGTTAGCTGATGTATTGATACAAGACGCATTGGTCTATTTTTTTCCCGACCAACACATTAAAACATATGTTAGATGGGACGTTTAAATTCCCTTATTCAATCTTAGAATGAGTTCTGAATTTTCTTTCTGTAGATAATCAACTTTCACTGCAAGTGCTGAAACTTGTTCTGTCAATTTTAAGATTGTTGCTCTCATCTCATCTTTTTCCTTGGAGGAATTTTCCAACAAAACTTCTAACTTTGCAATTCTATCTTTACAATCATGACGAATAAATTCTTCATCTCTTTCTTTCCTCATGGCTCTTTTCTCATAGAATCTCCATGCACTTGCTGAACCTAATACGGTTACAACCGTAATTAATACTGTATATAATGATTGTGTTTCCATTTTACGCTTTTGCTGGTCTTGCCCAAACTATGTTAAATTCACCTCCCATTTGGGATAAAGGTGTTGCTTTTAATGTGTCGGTCACGTAGTGATAAATGATTGGTTCTCCTGATGGTGTTTTTCCCCCAACAAAACCTAAGTGAGTGTTGAAACCAAAACGTTCTCCCTTCTTTGTTAAAGTATCACCTGGAACAAATTTCAATTTTTTTCCCATATCACTTGGCTGCCAAGCTCTTATTTTTCCACCTTCCAAAACACCAAAGAAAGGACCATTGGTTGCTCTTTCTCCTTTTGATGTTAATCCCGTTGCCCCATAAAAGAAAGCTTCTCCTGTGTGTGATGAACCAGGATAATAAATTCCAACAACATCTCCCAAATCTAAGTCGCTAAAAGAAGACTGAGATGGAACAGCTTGTGAAATTAAGGACTTAATTCTACCGAATTGACCTGATGAATTAATTTGATTTTCACTTAAGCCTTTCGAATTTTGGTTGATTTGTGAAAAAATGTCAGCCATTTCATTGAGATTACCTCCTTTGAATATTTTACTAAACCCATCTCCTTTGTTTGGAAATGAATTAGACAATCTGTATGCATGCCACGCATTACCCTGTCTTACACCCGTCTGACTTGCAACATATTGAGAGCATCCTATTGGACCTTTTTTTGCAACATTTTCCTTTCCTTTACAAACATCGTTCAAAGTATCTTTAACGGTGGGGTATAATACATATCTACCACAACGTTTGGTCAACCCACTATCACTAGGAACAGTTCCTTCTTGATTTCCCTCAAAATATGGTATTCCTAATTTTTTTGACGTATAAGGACCTAATACCCCCTTACCGTTACCTCCATTTTTTAATTGGAAATCCTTTATTGCAATTTTTGTCAATTTTCCTATAATCCCATCAACTCCATCCCTATTTGGACCAGATTTCCCTAAGTTGTATCCTAATTCCTTAAGTTTTGTTTGAGCGGCTTTAACGAAATCAGTGTAAGATTCGTATTGTTCGAGAATGACTCTCATTTTATTTCTTAAATTTTTCATACTTTAATAAATATGTTTTTATTTCTATTCTACCATCAGTTTTATTTAAAACTTCAAACAACCAAAACTATTCATGTATCTTACTACTTTTTCCAAGTAACCAATACTTGTTTGTTGACCCGAACCTTTGTTTGGAAAATAATTGGCAATTGGTTTGTTTTGTAAAACCATAATTTTCAGTTCAGGTTTAGATTGTGGAAAGGGTTGATATAACGTTTTGTCACACGGTGCAGCATAATTCGGGTCTTTTGTTTCACACCATCTAGTGATTAGACCTGGCATGTTGTGTGCAACTATTGCTAAATCCATTGCGTTGTTACCTGTCCCATCAATTCCCTTGATACCCTTAGTTCTAACTGCAATCGGATTAACGGATGGACCTGTTCCATTACCTACTTTTAAGGCTCTTTTGTAATCATCATTGATTCTGTGTAATGTCCCTATTCCTTGTTTCAAAGAACTGAAAGAATCTGAATAGGAACCAACTTTTTTATCTAAACCATAATCATTCCAAGTTTTTTCGGTAAATTGTGCTGAACCCAAACTCATTTGTTTCTGAGGTTTACCTGAAATTTTATTCACCAAATTTAACCCACCCACAGCGGATTTTGGGAGAAATCCAAACCCTATCGAATGTAAAAATTCTGCCGCGTCATCACTCCATTCACTATAAGTACGGAATAAAGTTTCCCTTCCAATAATTCCGATTGCGGCTTTGGCCATGAAAAGCAGTGTATTAGCATCAACCCCAAGTTCACTCATCAATTTTTGTTTGTTTTGAACTACGTATTCTGCAAATGGTCTTACGTCCTCGGGAATACACGGGTATTTCTTCTCTAAACTGATATTTTCATTTTGTTTACTGACTCTTGCGTTTTCACGTGAATTATCTAGCCCAAATGAAGTTATTCCTGGTCCTGTTTGTTCTTTAAGAATTCGTAAGATAATATTCTCTAAATCCGTCTCAGTTAATTTGATACTTTTTTTCATTATGAAATAAATATCCACCAAAAATGACTTTTAGTGATGAGGGAAATAATTATTATTCTTTCAGAATAATAATAAGAATTAATAAAAATAAAAAAAAAAGAAAAAAAACTAGTAATACTAGTTCTAGGGATTTTAGCAAACCGCCACACAAGAATCGAAACCTAAAATATCCTCTATAATTTTTGTTACTTCATTACAAGGGTCGTCCAAGAAACCAATGTGAGAGTCGGGTTCATCTCTCCGATTGTCTTTGATGGTTAGAAAAACAGCATGAGAATCGGGAATCCATTTATTTGATTTGTCATCATATTTTTGGGTGGGGACGATTTGTATTTCTTTGATTAAAATATCCCCTCCGAAGGAGGTGTTCAACGAAGACTCAACAAGTCGTTTTATTTTTCCAATCTTGTCCATGTCATGTCAGAATTTAAAACCACAGAATAAAGATGTTTTTTATTCCATTCGTTTGGACCAATAAGTGACAAAGTCTTGGACCCATCAGGATTCTCATATAAGTGATATATCTCCCCAATAATCGGTTCAAATCTATAGTTTGACTCGTAGACCTCTTGTTGGATAATCATCGAATTTTGGAGGTCCTGTGCTTCTTTAATGAGCTCTTCATATCGTCTCTTAACCACTCGGTCGACCTTATTGAGACCGTGTTTTTTAAAGGATGTTAAGTCTTGGGGTTCAATCTTTGGGGCACCTACATGGGTTGGGTAGGGAATTACCATTGGTTGTAGATTAACCTTATCGATATGAGATTGAGTTGACATAAAAAAAAAGTCCCTTTATGGGACAATTTTATAAAATATATTTTGTAAAAACAATTACTGACCTTTAATCATTCCGATTCCGTGTTTTAAAAATTCTTTCGCTCTTGGTGAGAGATGTTGCATTGCATATACTTTTTCAATATCCTTAACTAATTCTTCACCGTGTTCGTTCTCCTTGTAGAGTTCTATGATTTTGTCCATGGCCTTACAACACTCTTTCTTTGTTTCATCAAAATAATTGTAGGGTTTGAATCCTTTAAGATGAGTCATTATTTGGTGTGCTAAATGTTCTCCACCATCCGTAACCTTCGGATGAAGTCTCAAGGTTTTGAGCAATTCTAACTTATCAACTAATCCCCTAACACCGTTCTTTCTTAATCTTACTCCCTCAATATAATCATCATCTTCATCATCGCCCATAATTTCTTCTAACGATTTAGTGTTACCAGCGTGACAAAACTTTCTATCATCTTTTTTCTCGTCTTCAGAAATATTATAAAATTTCCTGATTTCTTCTTTTTCAGATTCGGTTAAATAAAATCTTTTACTCATGTCTATAAATATAAGTTTCTTTCAAAATCTCCGACTAATCAATCACACCGTGTAAAAATTGTATTTTCTCATCATTAGATAAAGTATCCTTCGTAAATGAAAATGGGTCGTAATCGAATTTGTAAAAATATGGTTTGTAAAAGTGGTAAACTAACTTCGCACTTTTTGTATCATACAAATCATTGAAGATAAAATACCTTTTATTTAAAAAAGGGTTGTCATTTAACAATTCTTGCATTTTTTGTCTATCAATTTCATTTTTTGACTTGATGAATGGTAGTTTGAGCAAATCTTGATATAAATTTTCAGCTCTTAGAGTGTAATCAACCGTTTCTTCATTGTTGAATTTCCACTTATTAAAGAACAGCTGGTCACTTCCATATTTTGGGGTCATGAAAACGTAAAATCCATGGTTCAGGAGAGACTTCTGAATCCAATTATTGAAATTTTTCCTTACGTTAGTTTTTTTCTTGGTTAGCGCTTCTGAATTATACGAGTTAACAAAGAATGAAAAGAACATATCATAGGGATTTCTACAACTTATGATTTTTTTTAAATTTTGAAATTTTTCAGGAATGAAATTTGAAAATGAATGCTCATAATACTTAAAATCCAAGTATTCCTCTTTGTCTTTTTGAGAATATCTGAAAAAATTGTAGTCTTCGAAAATTTTTTTGGTGATTCTAGTTGCACATCTTTCGTGTGCTAACCATACAACCTGATGCTCGGGTGAAATATTCATTATTTTATGAAATTATTCAAATTATTCAAAGTATAAACAGAATCATAAGGGTCGTAACAATAATCCCATAAGGATTTGTTTTTGATGAAAGGGTGTGGTTGACCCTTTGACCATTTTTTTCCTAATTCATAATCATTTCTACACCAAGTTAGTTTTCTATTTGGTGTTTCTACAAAAAATGAACGAATTTTTTGAATTAATCTGAAAAAAGACATGTAAAACGAATTATCTATATAAGTTTTTTGTATTATTAAATATTTTTTTTGCCTCAACCTCCAATAATCTTATTTTTTGTTCGTCTGAAGGGGAAACCTCAAAGTTTTGAGCTTTGATTTGTCTAATCTGTTCTTGAATTCTTTCATATTGAAACAAATATTGGTTATAAAGTTGAGCTTTTTGGTCGTTACTTAAATTCATAGTTCATTTTTTTTTAAAGGTAGTTTTTTTTCACTCTAAGTAAATTAACTACTGGTTTTTGTTTCATCGTATACCTGGTTGACCTTATCCAATATTTTGAAAAAATTGTTTTTTGTTGAAGACTTGGTCTTTTTTCCACCTTTGAACAAGGAATTGAGTTCTTTGAGTTTATCTATTGAATCCTCAATTGAATCTTCAACACTCGAGTTACCGTTGTCAGTATTGTAATTTACTGGTTGAACATATATGTCTAAATCCATAGCAGCACTGTTGGAACCAGTCTCAAATAAACGGTTGTATTGTTCTTTGGTGATGAGTATTTTTTTCATCAATATTAGATGACTCTCAATATTGTGTTAATTACAGTATCTGAATTTAATTCAGACCAATCAAGAAGTTTTTCTTCTCCGTCCGATGAGACAACGATATGATTAGCATAATCAATATCCCCATATAGTTCAACTCCTGTAACATTTGCTAAATTCAAATAAACACCGTCATTAGCTCTGAAGATTACTTTGAAGTCTCCTACAAGGTTTGAGCATTCAACATCTGAAAAAACGTTGAATGATTTGTCTGTTGACACATTCAGAATTTCGAGAGTGATGTCTTCAGTTTCACCTGAAGGATTATGGATGAAGTCCTCACCAACTTGCTTGATGAATTTATCTGATTCGTTTCTTGAAAAAATTGTTGCCATTTTAAAATGTTTTCTTTATAAATATCATTGTTTTACTTTGGAGTTATTATCCTTGGACTTAGAGTCCATCCATTCGAACCAAAAAGCCATAAAAACTATGAAATTTAATCCAAATGACATGAATATTTCTATCAAATCATCATATACGTTCATAGTCAAATGAACATGACCTACCATCCAAAAAGGAATGGATAGTTTGGATGCAACATATTTTATGAAAAATCTCAGAAAAGCCATTAATAATAACTATTGTATTTATTATATAGAATAATCATGCAAAGAACAGAAATAAAGAAGGTTTTAAGGGAAGCACTCGGGGTTCCTCACAACATTGTTGAGGTGAGTAAAAATGCCTACCAAAGAATCTTGAATTGGGTTAAGAGATTAGATTCAAAAGATTTTGAATATGGTCAAGGTGTCTCAATGAATTTCAGAGTTGATTATCAAATTGCAGACTTCAGGTTTACAACACTAAAAGTGAAACTCGGGGTTGATGAGCACCCAAAAATCAAAACACCCGAAATAATGTCTATGGCAATCCGTAGTCAATCAAGAAAAACCGAGGATATGAGACTTGAACCAATCAAGAATAAAACCGTGGATTTAGTAATCGTGATGTTGGTTCCGACTGATTTCAATTACGAAGAATTACCAGTATATTTTGAAAAAAATAAAAACGAGATTATTGAAAATCTTTCACACGAGTTCAAACATGCCTACGACCACTTCAAAAAACTTTATGACAACCCCATTCAGAGGGCAGAATATCAATCATCTATAAATTTAGGTTTCAATTTTGAACCCTTAGATATTTTTGTTCATGATATATATTTTTCCTCCGCAAATGAAAATTTGGTCAGACCTAGTGAAATATCTGCAGCAATACAAACAGGTCAAATTTCGCAGAAAGACTTCTTAGAGTTTTTGAGAAGTAATGATACCTACAAGAATTTGAAAAGAATTAAAGACTTTAATATTCAGGACTTTGAAAATAGAATACTGAAAGATGAGAAAGGTCTGAACAAATTACTAAGGAAAGTTGGTGAAAAACCCAAGTTGATGACACCTGAGGAAAAGTTAGAAAGTATATACAAACTTCTTTATTCTGTAATTTCCCAAAAGAAAATAATAAGTTTTGCAGAAATGATTAAGACTAATTTTTTAGAGGAACTTTTGGGTTTTCAAGATGAAAAAAAGAAAGTTTTTGATAAGTTTGTATCGAGAGTTTCGAGATTCGAAAATCCCAAAGACTTTGTAAAGTATTATGAGAAATTCTTCAATTATATTGGAGACAAAATGATTCGTAAAATATCCAAACTTTACGCCATCACTCAGAAAAAATAAAATTTTCGACAACGACAAATTTATTATTTTTCTGAAGGTTTAAGAACCTTTTTACGACATCATAACTGAAACCGAATCTATTACCCAAATTCCAAGTTCCCTTTTTTTTCTCGTTGGATTCGAGAATAATTTCAACAATATAAGAAAGGTTTGAGGTTCTTCTCATTGAACTGTGAATTCTGATACCGAATTTTATTTCAAACCATTCCTTCAATATTTTCGATAGAATTTTCATGTCGATAGAAAAAAGGTTAGAATATAACGTAAAAAATTTTTGATTGAATTCTAAAGAACCCGCCGAGGTAACATTGAAAAACCAATCCTGATTATCGGGGTCAACAATCCATAAATTCATTCCATTCGGAACTACTACTTTATTACCTAAGTCTTGTTCAAGTTTTTTGAGAATTATTCTCTTAAGTTTAACGTTGACATCCGACATCAAATTAAATGTAATAAATTTTTGTAGATTAAGTCAAATCAGTTGAAATCTTTTTACTCAATGTTGCATAAATCGGGGATGCAATATTTTTTACTTGATTTGCAATCTGCCCAACTAACGCCTCATATTTACCACCTGTAGCGTATCTAAGACCCCTCTTGTTTACAAAATTTTTAATCAAATCAGCACCTGAGGTTGTATCTGTCAAATAACTTCTTGCAATCAAATCAAAATATGCTTGAATTCCTGATTGAACTGTGTTATGAAAAATGTTTTTACCGCTATTAACGTTCCCTACATTGAATGGATTTTTTGTTCGGATTGGTCTTGAGGATGGATTTTTATCGAACCCTCCTTCTGCCGCTAATTGAGAAAGTGCCAATTCCACGGGAACGTATCTTCCGTATTTGGTTTGAGCATTTTTTGCTCCGTCGGCTAACATTGAACCTGTTATTCCCAAAAGGTTGTGTTTCCTTGTTGAAATAAATTTATCTGCAATACTTTTATAAGTTTCATATTCTGCAGGATTATTTAAATTCATCACAGGGAATTCACCTGTAGGCACGTTCAAATTTGTTTTGGTGTCTATATTTGATGAAGGGGAAGATGACGTATCAGTTTGATTTGGTTTTGTTGTCGAGAGAAACGTATCTAAAATCCCTTTACTGTCTTTTGAACCTATCAATGATTTAAGAATCAAGTCTGTAAGGTCTTGCTCCGATATTAAAAATTTCTTTTTTCCCATGTTTATAAATATAATAAAAAACCCTCTTTTCAGAGGGTAATTTTTAATCGATTACTTCAGTTAGAAAATATCTTAGATTATATCCCTCTGAGACATTTATAATTGAAATGACAGCGGTTTTCGTTTCCTTGTGGACTAAAACATCTACCTTAACCATTTGGTCTTCTCTCAAATCTTTTGCAGTGTATCTGTATCCCGAAAGACTTTTAGTATTCATCTCTTCCTTGGTGTTTTCATATACTTTGAAAATCGAAGGTTTTTTTGCTTGAAAAGAAATAAATTGGGGTTCCACAACAACTGTTATACTTACATCTGAATTTTTGGAATATAAGACCCATTCCTTATTTGTATTATCATATGTATACATCTCGGTGAGAGTTGCTTTGTAATAGGTTTGTGCAGTCAAAATGAAGGTAGACAAAACCAAAATTAGTGTTATGAAAAATTTTCTCATTATTAGATTATTGAAATTGAATTTATTTTGTCTCCTGGTTGGATTTGGTCGACAATATCGAGTCCCTCAACAACTTTTCCGAAACAAGTGTGGTTTCTATCAAGATGTTGGGTATTTTGTCTATTATGACATATGAAGAATTGAGAACCTCCTGTGTTTCTACCTGCATGTGCCATAGATAAAACACCTTTGTCATGAAATTGATTTGGAGCCGAGACTTCACAGTGGATTGAATATCCAGGTCCACCAGTTCCATCCCCTTTCGGACATCCTCCTTGGATAACAAATCCTGGAATAACTCTATGAAAATTTAGACCATCATAAAACTTCTTTTCGATTAAATCTATAAAGTTTTTTACGGTAATTGGTGTTGCGTCATCATACAATCTGGCAACCATGTCCCCTTTTTGGGTTGAAATTTTTACTTTTGTCATAATATATAAAATTTAAAAAATTGTTTGGAGATTGACAAGTTTTACTTCAAAATAGGTTTATAATCTAACTCATCAAAGTATTTTTGAAACCTCTGATAAACATCACTAACCATATCCGTTGTAAAAAAATCTTCAATGTTATAATTTTCAATTTTGGTTGGATTTTTCTTTTTTCTACAAAGCTCTTCTAAAAATCCTGATTTAGCAAATTTACTTTCGGATATAAACGAAATCTTCATGTAGTCGGAAAACAAGTGTTCGAGCCTTATAAAGTAATCAGGTTTTCTCTCTGTAAAATCCATTCCCGAAAACCATAAACTTTCTGTATCGTCGATGTTCGTGATATAAAATTTATAAAACTCACTTTTTGTAATCAATTTTTCTCTTTGTCTATAGGTGTAAAGAAAAGATGAAAAAATTCGATTTAAGGGATTACGAGCAGTACAAATCAATTTATAATTCTGATGATTTTCAAAAAGATTTAAATTGTGGTGATGAACAGGAAATTCTGAATAATCGTGATTTATTTTCCTATCGTAATTTGATAAATAAGATACAAAATTCAAACAGGAAAAAATTACATTTGCATGGACTGAGCCTGTTTTTGCTGGAGACCAAAAGAAATATCCATGTTCTTCAGAAATGTTAATCCAATATTTTTTATCGTTTAGCAATTGATTTACTTTGGGAAAATATAGGCTCTTTTTTTCAAAATTGAAATATCTGGTTTATTAAATTCATGATTACTTTCCCATTCGAGAATGAACAATTGATTCATAAAAAAATCAAATTTCACTTTATCAATTGATAGATATTGCAATGCATTGAATAAATCTTCACTCACACAATTATTGAATTCTCTTATTAAAACTGTGGACATTTTGTTTGAAAGGAATATGTCTTTACGAGTGGAGAGCAATTGAATTTTTCCCAAGACATTACCGTCTGTGGATAGAGAGATAATTGTAGGTCCTATTGTAATTGGACCAATTGAAAAAAACTTTTCAAAATTTTGTCCTATCATACAATAAAAATAAAAAATAAATTTATTTTTTCAAATGATTAAATTCGTATTCTATAAGGGAAGATTGAGGTAACTCCTTATTATATGTATACCTTGGACCTATGAAAGACCTTAACTGACCATTCAATTTTGTTTTTACGACTTTCTCCACATCTTGAATTGTTACATCTCCCATTTCCCCTTTAAGATAATTTTTTGTGGTCTTCTGACCTTTTCCACCAACCAAATCCAATACATCGTATATGTCAACAATTACTTTTAACTTATCGGATGAATCATCAATTGAATTGATTTTGAATTTTGCGATAAAAGGGGTATTTTGCATTTCTTCATCCCACGCCCACGAATATTGTTTGGCTGAGGACATTCTTTTATTCTGAAATTCTGATTCCTTAGATTTGAGTGATTTTTTTTTGTTTCGAATAATATCATCATGGGTCCCATCTCTTTGCAACGTTTTCATTTCTTCTTTTGTAAGTAAAAAAACTTTTCCATCCAAATTTTCATTCCATGCAACTGGATTCGAATTACTCATTTGTCTACCTGTTGAAGACGAATAATGTTCAGCAACCTCATACCATCTATCATTTTTGTAAATATAAATCGGATACCACCCATATGATTTTACAATATAATAAGGAGTTCTGTTGTCATCGAAAGACCAAAAACCCTCAAGATTCGTACCTTTGAAGGGGAGTTGGGCTATGGTATATGAATTGGCTTTTGTGTTTGAAGTCCACTTTCCTTTCATTTTTCTTGGGTCAACAAAATTTTCTTTCGTAAGATTTTTATAATCGCCGTCTTTTCTGTAATTAAGAAGATAAAGTTCGAGGAGGTATAATTCATGTCCTTCCGGTAGACCCATGTATTGAGAAACATTTTTGATTACATCCAAAAGTTTAGCACGTGTCTTGTGTTTTTTCTTTTCCTCGTTGAGAAACTTAAATAATTTTATAACTTTTGGTTCGAGAACTTTATCAAATTGTTCAAAAAGTCTATTTGAAATTTTATACTTCATAGAATATAAATACCATAATCCCCCACAAATAAATTATGGTTAAATAACCGAAAGGGGTTTAAGATTAATTCGGAAACTTACAGTTGAATGTTTCACCAACCTTAATTGCCAATTCTTTAGAATATAGCTTAGTTTTTTCGTAATCGAAGGAAGAATCTTTTTTTAAAATTCTATTACAATCGGTATAAACTTTGAAAGAACCCAAATCAAGTTCAATGAGTTTGTTTGTAGTTTGAACGGCACTTCTTACCGGATAATTACCTGCGAATTTTTTTTCATCTGTATCATAAAAAAATTTAATATTAACAGGTTCTAATTTAGGTTGTGACGGTGAGGATGTGGTGGATTGAGTTGCCGTAGTTGCAGATGAACCACCCAACTTTATTTGTTGACCATATTCATATCTTGGGCTAGTTGTGGATTGTGTTGTTGATTTGATTTGGTCACCATATGTTGTGGTTGTTCCTTGTTCGGAAATCAATTTTTTATATTGTGCCTCAGTAATTATGTATTTCATATTTTTAGTATTCTACTCTAATTTTTTTATAACCTGAATCATTCAACAACTTGGTGACTTGTTGTTTGAAATCACTTTTACTGGCATTCCAAGGTGCTGTTGATTTGAACACAATTTTCAAACTACTCATAGTTTCTTTAGGTTCAAACTTCATCGAGTGAACATATTTACCGTAAGGAAGTGAACGAATTTTTGTTTTAATTTCTTTATTCAGAACGGTTTTGACCCAAGAATCCAAGTTTTTGTATTCTGTTCCCAATCTATCAATATCTAAATGACCATGGTTTGGATTTCCGAATTCCACACCCAAAAAACTCTCGGCAAATTTTGTAAACTCTCTCTCGAGGTTGCTAGGATAAACACTTCGAGTCTCTTCACTTTTAACCATTTCAGGAAAATCTAAGACCACTTTGAAGTTAACTTTATAAGGAGAATTTTCTATTAATTCGATGTTTGCCCATGGAGGTAGATTCAATTCATCAATGAAATACTTGATGGGTCTTTTGAATCTTTCGGTAAATTTTTCATATTTTCTTTTCGATGGTAATTTGTATAAACCCTTTTTTACGATTGATTGAACAATACGAGGTATACTCCATCTACTTATTTCAAAATTGTCATTGGAAAACATGGGGTCATCACCAATTAGTTCTTGGATAAATTTCTTTCCATATTTTTCTAATAGATATGATATTGGTGCATCTTTTTCTGAGTCAGGAAGATTTGTGTTTACCCAATTTCTGAACATTATGAAAAGAGCATCATAATAATCTAAATCGTCCACATAATTGAAATCGACGGTATTGTTTTCTTCCATAATTGAATGAATCAAAGATACAAGTTCTGACTCAGATAACCTTAACTTCTTCATATTAAATAAATACTCATAAAATCATCCATCTTATAGACCTCGTGAATAATTCAGGAAACCCGAAAGAGGAAATAACCTGTCTTATGTTGTCTTCATGTTTATTTAAAAGTGAATCCATGTCCCCATCATATTGTTTTTTTACTTTACCTGGAACTCCTAACATAATTGTAACCATACTTGGTCTACCACCCATGGTTAAATGGTCAACTATAAAATCAAAATCTATAATTTCACCATCTGTGATAGTTTGAATCATTTTTGCGATTTTTTCTCTTTGTTTCAATATGTCATCGAAAGTATTCACTAAATTTCTTTGGCTTTTGCATTTAAGGTTCCACCGGCATCAAAACTACTAAATTTCAATCCGGCATATTTCATCAACTCGGTCATTTTTGCCCTTAGTTCGTGGAAATAAAGTTCACCGTATGCTTTCTTTGTCATTTCTGCACTTATGTTTCCGCCATCCCATCCTAAATCAATTAATGGTTGGTTATCAATCGTCAGAGAACAATCATAGTCTATAAAATTTTCAACCATGGAATATGGTCCTATACTCCTAACTTGTTTAACTTCAACTACCTTATGAGTTTCAAATTCAAGAACATATGGATATGACGTGGGCATCAGTGAATCCCATATCTTTTTCAATGGCTTTGTATAGTCTGCAACTATTTCTTCCTGTTTATATTCACTATTCCAACCCATTTTGTTTTTTTTTAAAAAGTAACGCTTTCTGCATCTTGTTTAAATTCATCATTAAACCAATCGATAATGAATGTCATTCCCTCACTTCCGAAATAATCCTCCAACGTTATAAATAAATCTTGGTCCAATACCAATTCTTTTTTCCAAACATAATAACGGGCAAAAGTTTCAGGTTGACCATTGTGATATGATTTTTTGTCCTTGTTATAATATCTGATGTATGTATCATCCCCATCACTATAGGTGGCAACCTTAGCATTTTCGTCACTAAAATTTGGTCTAACTAAATTAATCATAGTTTTAATTAGTCTTACCAATCTATCTTTTGATATTGTATAATCCATTAAAAATCAATTTTTTTTACAGGTAATTCGAATCTTTCTTTGAACCATATCTTGAATGGTGCTCTCCAAGTATCTCCGAAATATCCATCTAGTATCCTTTCATATTGGGTTTCAAGTGAAACTGTTGGACATATGTCACGTGCATTACTTCCTTGTGTGAAATACTCACAGAAATAATATCTAAAACATATGTCATCACCCGCATCAAAATCACCTCGATAATATTCTATTAAAGTATCAGATTCAAATTCTTCACCCGTCTCATCATCATATTCATACGGATGATGCCAATTGATGTCCTCGAGTGGAAACAATTCATCTAAGTAATTGATGATTGTTTGTTTGAGTCTTGATTCAGAAATAGTGTATTTCATAATTTATAAATATCCATTAAAAAAAACTAAAATCCCCACCTTGTGAGTGGGGACCTAATTTATCTTAATTAATCATTAATTATATTGACCTCTTTCATCCCACATATTCAAACACTCATAACCTTGTTCCTCAAAATTGTTTTCAGTGTCTATTAAGTTCACATTCTTTAATTCATCAAATGAACATAAATCAATACCATCAAAATCAGCGAAATCACAATCCCTCAGGGATAAGTATGTCAAAGTGCTTGGTAAGTTTGTTAATATTTTTCTAACTTGTTTTGAACTTGCACCCACCATCAAAACAAGCCCATTTTTTTTATCGAACTGATAATGTGGCTCATCTAATCTATACTCATCTTGTTCTTTAATTACCTTTTTTACTAATCTTATCATGTCAGATTCTGTTAATCTTACTATTTTCTTCGACATATTATTATTTTGATAATAAATATCTCAAATAAATAAAAATCCCCACCTTGTGAGTGGGGATTAGTTAGTTTACTCTTCAGTAACGTCAGGTTTGCCCTTGTTAATCCATTTGTCGATTGAACCGATTCCGAAAGAACCGAGAACCAACCATAAAAATGCATTGAAGATGAATTCATTGATAACAAGGTCTTTTCCTAAAGAACCAGTTACGATGTCTGCAATCGCAAACCCTGTCATCATTACAAAAGCTAAAAATCCAACGACACTTTTTTCATTGATTGAGTTGTTGTCGTTAAACAACTGTGAGAAAAATTTTTTCATATTTTGGTAATTTACTTACCAATAAATATTTTTGTATTGACGAAGGACAATCATTTAAATAAAAAATCCCCTCAAGATTTATGAAGGGATTACAATTACAATTTCTTATTCTAAAAATATTTTTTTGCTTCAGTTCTTGCCAAATTGTCAAAATAGTTATCAACATCTTTATTATTACCCAAATAAGCTAATATACCATTTTTTATAGGCACAACCTCATTTCCCTCATCGTAAGTAATTTTACCATTTTTAATAGTATAACAGTGATATTGTAAATAATTGGTCTTACCCTTTAATTTAACTTCAACTTTCATACAAACCACTTGATTGCCTTGCCTGTTCATATATCGTCTTTCCAGTTCAATATTGACAGTTGCACCAATTCGATTTAAAAATTTAATTATTGATATGACAAAATCTCTATCCATGAAAAAATAAATATTAATTGTAGTCCTCTTCTGGACAGGTCATACGATAAATTTCGAATAGATATTCACCAAACCAATCTTTAACAACATCAGTAACATAACTATAAACATCATCATAATCATCCCCTAAGGAATCGACAAAATCTTCATCTTTGGTCAGGAAATCATCTATCGCTATTCTAATTACATTATCTGCATAATCGAACTCATCTCCGAAATCATCACACAATGTTGGAAAATCTAATTCTGCATTACGAATGAAGGGTTCGATATTATCTTTAGATAATCGTCTCCTTAATCTTATTTGATAGTCTTCGATTAAAAAATTGTATTGGGTTTCGGATATGATAAATTTTTTGGACATTAATTATAAATATTCAACTAAAAATTAATACCCGCTCCGAACTGTCCGTATTTTACCACGGGGTCATAATCTAATTTCAGAGTGAAGTTTTTAAAATCCTTCATACCACCAAATTTGAATGTGACAAAGTTGTCTTTCGATTTGGGAAAAGTTATTTCCCCAACATCATCTTTTCCTCTATAGAGTATTCTTTCATTTGCAAGTCCAACCATAGCATGAACTCCAAATCTATTAATCCTCTTTCCTGCTCCGATATAAAAACTATTTTGTTTGACTAAATCTGAGATGAGAGGGAAATCTACTAAATTAATGGTCCCATACGGAAAATATGTTGAACGGTCTCTTCGATATGTTGTGTTGAAATCAAAAACGAAATAACCTTTATTACCTATTGTAAAAAACGCACCCATCTGATTATTTGTGGTATGGTGAAGACCAAAACTCATGATTGGTTTTTTTCCTCTAATTGTGTCACGCCTTCCGTCGTTGTAGTAATAAATTCTTGCTGGTTGTCTATAACCCCAATCATTAAAATACCACATAGGTGAAAAACTATTCCACCCAAATGTCGGTGCTCCCCACATATTCCATCTATTCCATCCCCATCCATCAAACCATGGGTCACGAACCACAACAGGCTGGTTAGACCTTGGTTTATTGAATTCAGTTGGAGTAGAGTTTCTCCAATTACTTGTTGTATTCGATGATGTTGTCGAAGTTCTCGAAGTTGACTGTGTACTTGATTGTGATGGCGGAGATGTTCTCCAAGATGATGTTTGAGAGAATACGAACAATGGCATCAATAATACCATTTCAAAAATCAGAATAAGCTTTCTCATAGTAAATTGATTTTATATCTATAAATATAATATAAAAAAATCAATTTTGATTAATTACATGAATTCATAAAATCTTTAGCCTGTGAAATCAAAGATTTTACTTTGACAGAATAAGTGCCAGCCTTACATTGTGGTTTAGGACAATAAACTCTATCTAATAATTTATAATAATCTTCCTCACCACCTATACTTTCAATTTTTCTAAAATCCTGCCATAACTTGTAATCTTCAACAGATTGTTTCCAATTGTCATATCTTGCGTGACCCCTATATTCACCAGTAGCCGTCTTCGGTCTAATTTTGGCGTATTTCATACCAAAACAATTATTATTGGCTTTGAATATTTCACTTTCGAAATGACCTGTTTCTAATATTGCTTGGGCAATTGCTATTTCAGGAAACCTGATTCCTGAATTCTTCACATAACATGCAAATTCTGATGGAGAAAAGTTCTCCACTTCTGAATCAACACCCATGATTTCTTTAATTCTTGTTATGTCCTCGTAAAGATTCATAAAAATAAATATTAGTCTAAACTACTGTTGATAACATTCCCGTCAGTTCCCACTACAACGAATCCGACCCTGTAATTTCGTGGGATATCAAAATAAGGAAGATACTTCATCGTATGATAATCAACCAAATAATGGGGGTCTAATTCCCTCTGGTACATATTATCTTTTGTCATCTCTGAATCATTTACATAAATCCTTAATATCAATCTATTGATATCCCCAATCTCATAAACTTCAATATGGTCAATCATTGGATAGATACTCATAATGACAGATGAGTTCAATAACTTTGTTATTGGTTTGTTAATGTATTTTTCCAAAAATTGTTTATCCACCATATAGAATAAATAGAAATAAAAATAAAAAACCCCTCCTTGTGAGAGGGGTTTGTGTTAAAATCTTTTTTTTGTTCGAAGTTTTATTGGACCATCTTTTTGATATCTGTTCCAATAATCTCTTCCTGGTTTAGAAACATCCGAACCAATCCTGTCTTCTTGTCCGAAACTCCATTTATTTCTCGGTACATCCCTTTGGGTAATGTTCTTATACATTTCAAAGTCATCTGGTCCAAACTCAATTTCTTCATCATAATCAAATTCTTCAGGGTCAACAGGTCTATCGTCTTCATCAAACCAACTGTCTCTGTGACCTAAAATACCCCTGTTTTCAGGTTTCATTTTCATGAAGTGTCTTTTAGGCATTTCAGTTCCCATATCCAACGAATCAAGTTCATGTTCTTTTAAAACTCTTTTAACCAATCTTATCAAATCAGATTCGGTCAATCTTACTATTTTTGACATATAAATTATTTTATTATAAATACTATTTGAAATAAAAAAAAATCCCCTCACTTAGGAGGGGGGTTCTTAAAATTATGTTTGACTACTTCCAACTATCCAAATTTAATGTCCTAATTTGAGAAATTATTTGGTCATTTATTTTGTTGTAAGAATTGAAATGATAAATTGAGTTATCAATTAAATTCATGAGAGCTTGTTTTCTTGGTTGTGGCATGTTCAGACCAGATACCTTATTTTTAAGGGATGCCAACTCAGTCATAACTTTGACATTCGGCTCATCTAATTTTTTTAATTTCTTAATCAGTCTATCGAGTCTTGACAAGTTCTGAAAATAATCCATTCCATATCCTCTTTTAACACCCTTAACACCTCTATAAAAATCACCCAATGCGTCGAACGGACCTTCGTTTGTTTCTTGTTCTTGTAAAACTTTCTTTACAATTCTATTTAAATCTGATTCAGTTAGTTTTTTTGCCATGTAGATAAATATATCAGACTTTTGACTTTGTCATGTCATCGACAAACTCGGGAAATTTTTTTCTAATACATTCATCCAATTGTTTAGCTTCCTCTTTGAAAGATTTACTTGAGGGAAGAAATCGTGAAATGAAATTAACGATAAGTCTAATGAAACCTCTATTTTTCTTCCCGTCCATATTGGTCAAAGATGCCATCTTTTTTAGATTCAAATCTCTGATGCAATCGTTTATAACATCTTCCATGTTATGGTATTTCTGCATCATATCTACTGAAGGTGTGGTGATGAGACTATTGGATTCTTTATTTTTCATACGTTTTAAATTACTTCATAATCAATGTTACCGTAATTGTCATAGTCATCATTTTCATCATGAGTTGAACCATCGAGGTCTTCTTGAACTTTTCTATATGCTTCACAAGATGACCTAGCCATCACAGTATGAGTCCAAGTTTGAACACATGTTCTTGAAGCTTGAATTGTATATTCTTCTTCTTCGTTATCCTCCCAACCTTCTTCATCCTCACAGTCGTCAGTGATAATTTCTTTTGTTTCCTCAGGAACTCTTTTGAAGTTATCAATTGCCTCTGTTAGTTTGTTTCTAAATTCAATGAGTTCTTTTAGAGAATAAAACTTGAATGAATAACTTGAAGCTTTGGAACCGTCCATTCCAATTTCAATATATTCTTTTGAACCTTCCTCTGCCCCATCGTAGTGATAGACAGTAAGGTTTGCCCCATTGTCATATTCAAGTGTTCCATTATCCACGAATAGATAGTTTAGGTCCCACTCATCAGGATTGGATTCAACCATTTCTTTATACTCGGTCTCGAGTTCTCTAATTTGATTCAGAGCTTTTGAGAATTTTTTCTCAAAGGAGGTTTTCCATTTTTTTGAATATTCTGCCATAATTAAAAAATTAAATCGTTTGATTTTAGTTCATCCCACTCTTCATTATCAAGAATCTCTACCTCGTCTTCTTGATTATCGGATTCATATCTTAAAATATTTTTCTTCTCACATAATTCTCTATAATCTTGACCATAATAAGTATTAACGAACCATTCACGGATTACTTCATCCCAGTCTCCACCACCGTGACCTTCTAAAATATCATCGATTGTTTCGAAACCATAATCTTTGTAAAATTCCAAAAGTTGTTCTTCGGTTGGCTCTACAGCAAATGATGTATTAACATGGACTAACGCTTTGGGTATTGTGCTCATAGTGTTTTTATTTTCAATAATATTATAAAATTTAGAATTTTCAAATCTACTCGTAAGATTTTACGGATGGAAGGCTAGAATATTCACAATAAAGCTCTTCTCGTTTCTTTATGAGCTCTTTTTTTACCTCATCAGGAAAATACACTCCATCAGATTCCATGTCCGCAATAGTCCTATAAACGGTTTCATACACGTCTAATTTTTTATCGGCCTGTTCTTTCGTTAACGGAGGGGAGTCAAAAAGTTTACCCATAAACTTTGTTAGGTTTGCTCTTGGTCCTGACTCTTGTGATGGGGTTATCCCCATTTCTGCTCTATTAAGTTCTTTGATTGTAAGACCAATGAAAATTGCAAATAAAGTAGTTACAATAGTCGAAAGAATTACAATGTCTAAGTTTTCCATTTTATTTTCTTTTTGAATTGATGAAATTTAATAATCCCAACATAGTTGGAGGCCATAGTCCGATGAAAATTGCTTTAAGTTGGTCTCCGTTAGTGAGATAGATATACTCAGAGACAAAAATACACACAACACACAGAATTAGGATTCCGAGTTCAGAGACTGAAAATTTATTCATTATTTATAGTTTTTAATTGAATTGTTAACATCTTCGATTGTTATGATGACCAAGTAGGTAACAATCAAGATTACAAAAAGTTTTGTAAGTCCTATACCAATCATATATTATTTTTTTTCTTGTAAAGCCTCAACTAAAACCCAACCGAAAAACATAATTCCGATGGGAAGATTCAAAGATACACCAAAAGAAACAGATAATCCAATCCCGATGATTATTTTTATGAATCGAAGACCATCACTGATAATCCGTTTTGCCCAAAAGTTATAAAAGTTATTCATATATTTTCTTTTAATTATAAAAAATATATTTTAGAATAACAAATAAAAAACCCCTCACAATGGAAGGGTTCAATTTTTTTTTTATTGAATACTTAAACGTTATAAGTTGTATTTTGATTGTTCGGCGGATTGTTTTTTGCGTATGCATTAAATCTATTTAAAACATTTTGAATAGTTTGACCTGAATTCATAATACTCATCATTATCCAGAACGCGTTTACATCACCTGTATTAACTATTTTTACGAAGTCTTCCACCGTGATATCTTGACCAGGTTTTACCCCTATTATGTTTCTTATCCCATATAATCTTGATAAGATTTCAGTATCTTCATAGATATATTCTTTTTTATTATTTCTCAACAATCGTAGGTAACTGTTTATTAGGTCGACAGGTTTTTTTATCCCCTGCGCTCTTAAATCATACGCGTATTTATACCATTTATCTTTCTCGGCTTTAGTTAATTCTGACTTACGGGCTTCAGTTTCTGAACCGAAAAGGGACCCCAAACTTGTCCATATAGATTCTTTTTTGTTTCTATCAATTTTCAAATCAACATCTATTTTTTGTTTAGGGTGGAATGGTTTCACATTATAAAGAATGTGTTGAATTTCATGAATTAAAATTCCGAGAGGGTCTTCGGTGTTGTTTGCACAATTAATATAAATAATCCCTTCAAAAGGGCTATAACCCATCACTGTATTTGGTCTAACGTGGGCAATTGAATCACTTCTCGGGTCTGAATAATATTGAAATCGCAAATCAGACAAAGCCTCGTTATAATCTTTGAATATCTCAGAGGCTTCGTTTGTAGAAATTTTCCAATTTTTTGCAAATTTATTTAAAGTGACAGGACTTCTCAACCAATCTTTCCACCAATTTACCGCCTGACTTAATGTTGTTGTATTGTAACTCTTCATACAGTTGTCTCTTTCTTTTGCAAAATCCGCACGTCCTGCAATATTATTGTTTACATAAGTAGAACTTGCTGGTAAACGGGGTTGACCAAATTTCAAAGGTGGTATAGATGGGGTTGGTTTTTTTTGTTCGTCCAAATTATTGGATATTGCACCACCCATGAGTTCTTTAACTCGTGATATATTTTCATTCAAATTCATCAATTATAAATATTACAACAATAAATTATGGCGGAATGAGATGTTATATCAAACGTTCGAATGAATTTTTTACCCTTTGTTTAAAAGAAGGGTTTTCCATATCAGGTGGAATTTGAAGTTCACCGGAACCTATCGTAATTATACTTTTACCATCAGAGGGTAACCAAATACTTTTTTGGTGGGGCTTTATAAATTTTTCAATTTCAAAAATATCAGGTTCCTTGAAATTAATACAACCCTTACTCATTTTCCTTCTTTTACAACTCTGAGGGGAAAGGTCCGCGGTTGTTAAAGCATCTATTCTTGGTCTTTTTTTCGTTCCATGAAATGCAGTTACAGTTTCGTTACCATCAAAGGTTTCAAATGACATGTATTTCTCTCCATAAGTTGCAATGTCTGATTGTCTCGCAATCTCATCTTCCAAAGTATCTTTGATTCCTGCAGTTCTTCTGAATATTCCAGCAGGGGTACTTTGTTCAGGCCATCTATCCTCTGTAGGAGCAAAACATTGCTCCATTCTCTTAACAAACCCTTCCATCCCTTCTTTTTTCAAATTTGCAACACTGTCCTTAAATTTATTCCAAACCTGTTTATAAAAATCTTGAACAACAAACTTGTCGCTTTGGTCCTCTTTACCTGTTAAAACCAAAAATGTTCTAACAAGTTCATATCCAGGATTGAATAGATAAATTCTGGCTTGAGAATCATCCAATATGGTAAATTTCTCATTTCCCATTATTTTATTTTTTCTGAGATAATCAACTTGGTCTTGAACTTGTTTGGATGCACTTGGTATTTTGTTAGTGAATAGTCGTTCAACCTTAGACTTTTCGGCAAACGCTTTACTAACAACAGACGGGTCTATCTTTTGGGGATACTTTCCGTCTTTTATTCGAGGGAAAACCCTCGAGGCTTCTACTGAACCCATAGGTGATGACACGGGTCCACCTTGATTGAACAAACCTTCTTTTGTATAAAAAGGGGAAGTTTGTTCCAATAAAAAATTGTATTGTGATTCTGTGATTAGATATTTCATCAACAATAAATATCACGACCCCATTGTCTGAGATTTAATTTTAAACTTTTGATATTGTTTGATTAAATTGGTCTGAATTAATTTGTTGAGAAATATAATTAGAAAGAAGTTGCTTGTATTTTTGTTCACCGAATTTTTGAATGTATCTATCTTTGTATTTGGTTATTGATGGTTCCACGGATTTTAATAAACCTTCGATAGTTTTTAGTTCTGCTTGGATGACATTTTTATTTGTTGCAACCTTTTTCACCACTTGGACCTCAACTGGAGTTAATCTTGTTTTGGAAAGTAATTTTTCTGCCAACGCAACCGACCCTCTAACACCAACCTGATTTAGTTCAGGTATGAGACCCAAAAGTTTACCCGATAAAGGGATTAAAGAAAATAGAGTAATAATGGTTGCAGCTTTCTTATTTCCTTCTTGGAAATGTCTTGCAGCATCTCCAAGCCCAACCATAGATGATATAAATGGTCCAATAACAGGAATTAGAACAGAAACAATACCCAAAAAAACATTCATGTCATGACTCGTCAAAGCTTTGTCCCAACCTTTTACAACGCTTTTTTGTTGACCTTGGGGAACATAATTTCCCCAACCCGTCATGCTCTGTTCTGAAATTAATTTTAATTGTCTTTCAGTTATGATGTACTTCATAACAAATAAATATCACGACCCAATTATATGAGATGGTCTATTTAAGGACATACACCCAAGCGTTTTGCTTGTAATTACCGAATTTTTTGAGTGCTGCGGTTGTTCTGTGCCAACCTTCCAATAAGTCATACTTTCCGTCCTTTGTTTCAACCACGATAATTGGTTCAGAAGACAAACCACCCTTTTCCAAATTAGATTGTTGAAAATCGTGTCTTTCGGTGTCTTTGGTAATGTCAGTTCTTCTGAAACCTTCAATCTTTTTTCTCAAATCTTTCTGAACAAACTCTGTGAATGATTCCAACGACAAATCCAATATTTTATTTTCCCAATGACCTTTACCGTGCCCTTCAACAAAACTAACGAGATAACTTCTCACAAGGTCTTTATATTCTTCAGGACTTTCATCTTTTATGTCTTTTGTGTTTCTATACAACCAATCTCTTAAAACATATTCAGGCCAATCAATTCCCGTAATTTCTTTACTCTTATTTCTAAGATAATTCATATAACCTTCACGAGTTTCAACAATAATCCCCATCAATTCTTTTACTCGTGATATATTTTCGTTCAAGTTCATCATCAATAAATATCACGACCCACTTGTCTGAGATGGTCAACTAATTGAAAAGTCTTTGGATATTATCAACGTATGGAGAATTATTTGGCTCATTGACCCAAACATACGCTTTTAATGGCTTGTTTTTCATTTTTGCCAAGAAAACTCTATGAGCGCCGTCAACAACTTCATAACCCTTATCATTTTTTCTTAACGTTATTGGTGGGAGTTTACCAAAATTGACTTTCCTCGGGTCTGACGGGTTTTCTCTGAAATATTTATCTGATTTACCTGAAACATAGTCATCAAATTTTTGTTGTCTATCAATAACAAATTCATCTTCTAAATTAATTTCATTTGGGTCAACAAGTATCGGTCCCGTTAAAACCCAATCTTTGATTTCGTAAATTGTTCTTCTCCATTCTGCAAACGGTAACCCCATTTCATCATTATATTGATAGTCGATTATTTCCTTTTGTTCAGGAAACATTTTCAAAAGCAAATTATAAATCTCCTCAGATTTTTCTCGGGTAACAATTTTATTGACAAAGTCCCAATCAAATTCTTCAGATACCAAACCCATCAATTCTTTTACTCGTGATATATTCTCGTTCAGATTCATCAACAATAAATATCACGACCAATTTGTTTAAGATGGTGTCTGAACAATGTCTTTGAACTTGTCCAAATACACAGTTCTTTCAGAATCAACATTTATTAGTTGTGTGTTAGGTGATAAATAATTATCCTTCACTTTAATATAATACTGACCGTCATCTACTATACCGAGTTTTGAAATAAACTCATCAATAAACTTTTTGTTCGAGGTCGACTTCGACAACAAACCTTCCAACCCTTTCTTGGTCAAAATTGTGGAAGGGTCTCCTGTCTTTTCTGATGGTCTTTCTTTCGTGGCTTCATACTTTCCCAAATATTGTTCCAAAACCATTTCAATATCTCGGCTGTCGTATTTAAAGTTGGGGTCTGTTTTTGCTATTTCATTTCTCTTAGAAACATTTTCCACCAATAGATAAATTGGGGTATGTAATAGAATTTCTTTGAAGGTTACATTCGGTAAATATTTTTGCAATTGGTTGTCGACAGTATCCACAAATATCTTTTTCCAAGGCCCTGTTTTGATTTCTTGAGCGACATACCATAATCTTGCGTCAGTTCCCTTAAGATATTCCTTTTCGAATGGATTTTCAGGAACAGTATCACCATTTTCACGATAAATACCCGAAACAATTCCAGCATCTTCTCTTTCTTTTGCCCACTGTCTTATATTTGGATGGTCCAATTTAAGTCTTCTTTCCTCACCTTCTCTCCCTTCTTCACCCGTCCCACTAAAATCATCAGAAGCAATCACAACCCATTGATTTGGGTCCTTGGATTCATAATAAGGAACAGCATTCATTTGTTTCAACAAATAAGATTTACCCGCAGAAGAAGTTCCATCCAATAAGACTACCGATTTATCATCAGCTTGTTCAACCAGCAATCCCATCACTTCCTTAATTCTTTTTATATTTTCGTGTAAATTCATAACAATAAATATACCGACCCATTTGTTTAGATGGTGATAATGAGGTGGTCACAATGAAGGGACAAGGACCGAACCGACGAAGTCGGTCGGGGACCGTCGGCCGAAAAAACGGGGGAAAATACCGACGGAGTCGGTTTCCGTTTGCGAATATCTGGTTAAAATAAGAAAAAAAGATACTACATCTTAAATGCATCATGACAAAGGAGCTCATCCTCAAAATAAATGTCCAAGCTGCAAACACCACCCCCACCAAAGTACTGAGAAAGTTCGGTCATTCTTGTCATAAGTCTTCTCATAAGATGATGACAAGAAATCATTCCTGTTTGCTTGTCAGCAGGTTTCAAATAAACTTTAACAGTTATTATACCCAATGCCCAATTTTTACCGACCCAAATGTTTTCAATTTCGGGGAATTCATCAATTAAGATGGAATCAAATAATTTCTGATATGAAGATGGGGGAACTTTCATCAATAATAAATACTACACGCACATGTCTTATATTTCGTGAACATCACGATTACTCATATTTTGCAAATCTCTAAATAATTTGTCATACTGCTCCCTCCCCAACCTAACATACATGGCTTTCATAACATCAGACATTTTTCCAAGCTTTATAACTTCCTGTTCATACTTGTCCATAAATCCCTCGGGGAGACTATATGATTTATTAATCTTCGGTTCCATGTATTTTATTTTTTCCTCCCAATAACTCTCTTTCAAGTTTTAAATTTTGTTCCTTCACCAATTTATCAATTATTCCTTGAACACCTTGTTTTGAGACCTTAGTAGATTTCATTACTCTTTTCATAAGCTCAATATCAATTTCGTTGGATATTTTCCTCGTCAATAATTCCTCTATTGTCATTTTATAATTAATTTTAATAAGTCAGATAAAACCTTTATATTATTCCTTTCTCCAAACCAATCTCTAACATATTTCCATGACTCCGTGTTTTCAACAGGAAAATATCCTTCGATTTTTTTACATAAAGAATCAGACCTATAAACTTTAACTTGGTCACTTTTGACTTGAAACCATAATATCAAAACACCACTATCCGACTTTATCTCATAGGTGTCGGTCCACGTCCTAAGTGGACTATACATAATCTCACAAGTAGTCCCTCCCCCAACATAATCATCCAAAAATTTATAAATCTTTTCTTTCATATCTCGAATGTATCTGATTATTTGACCCAAGTTCGAGCCTATTTGAAATTGATTCCATTATTTGTGTATATTCAAATTGAAGTTCCTCCTCGTGGTCCTCATAATACTCCTCACCCTTGGCGGAATATCTTCCACCAATAATTTTAAGAGCATAAGCATGGGGGAATCTACCCTTGTTGTGAATTGTTAATTGCATTTACCCTATGAATATGTTTATTCCCTCCCATTTTACCCCTTTCAATGTCTCGTCTCATGTTTTTCAAAGTGGTATAATATTTTCCGTTGATGGATTTATTATACCTTGCCTCAAGAACCTCGACCTTCGAATACTCCTCGTATCTTGTCTTCGCATCTCTCATTACTTTTCAATTTTCATTTTCCATATAATATAAACAATTCCCCCAACAACCACAAGACATGCAATCCCAATCAACATATAAAATATTTCACTATCCATATCATTCTATTTTATGAATTTTTTTATCTCCCCCTAAATTCAGTGCCCTACATTCAATGAGGTCCAACCTTTTTTTATATTCCTTCCAAAGAAGTTCATTGAAGTCTTTTCTGAAATCATAACTTTCTTGTTTGAGACCTAACTCCTCCAATCTCTGAAGCTCATAAAGATAAGGAAAGATATTTCTTGGAAATTTCATTTATCATCTTTTTTATCAAACAAATACTCATGAAGTATTGTCCCCCCAAATATGAGAATAGCAACCCCAAAGAAAATTATCAATGAATAATCCATATACTATTTTTTTGCAAACATAGACCTTTTACAAAAAATTTCCAAAAATTTTTTTTTGACTATAAAGGGGTAAATAAAAAAAGAGGGGTCTTGTCTATGGAACGTAGTGGAATACTTGTTTTAGAAACATATTTCCAATTTTACAAAATAGAAGGTTTCCATTTTACATATTATAAAGGAATTGGAAATATAATTCCAATTCCCACAAATAAAAAACCCCTCTGTATGAAGTAGGGGTTTAATAAGTATAATTGTTTTTACTATGCCAACATTGTTTGAACATCTTTGATTTGTGTATTGAAGTCATCAATATAAGGTTTCAACTCTTTTGATTTATTTGATAAAGCTGCGAGTTTGCTTGAGACAATAGCGAGAGCATCTGCGGCTTTTGATTTGAATATTTTTACAAGAGCAATCATGAAGGAATATTTCCAAGGTTCTTTTGCTAAGTTGAAACCTGCAGATTTTATTATACCCATGTTTTTCATAATCACACGAAGTTCAAACGGTGTCTTTTTTAATAAAGATTTTACTTCCACTCTCGCAGCAATGTTTGAGGCATTACCTCCAACAGGAATTAGTGACGAAGCAAATGTAACAACCGCCAATAAAGACATTTCAATTTTTTCTTCAGTTGTCTTTGCAAAGAAATACCTAACAACATATGTGAGAGCATGTGTAACATCAATACCAATTGATATTAGATTACCAATTCCTGGTACAGCATCAACCAAACCTGAAACAATATCAGCATAATCATCAGCATCCAAATTTGGACCCAACTTACCCAATTTATTCTGAGCTGCGACTTGATTATCAACCTTCTTTAATTCACGTCTTTCGTAATCTGTTGAATAACCTTGTTCCATCATGATGGTCTTCAATTGAGATTCTGTGATAATGTATTTCATATTACAATAAATACTTTGGGAAATAAAAAACCCCCTTCGTGAATGAAGAGGGTCTTGTTATAGAAATTATTTTTTTTTTAAATCCCAATACAACTTAACAATGCTTTTACATCTTTCGCTGGGTCAGAACCTAAACCACCTTGGTCTTCAGGTAATCCTGTTAAAAAGATTACAATTAGTGAAGATAATGCCAACACACCTCCAGCAACCAATCCAACAGGGTTTGCAATTAACATAGCAACGATTCCAAGAGCATAAGCTCCAGCACTTGTAGTTAAAAACATTAAACTTGTGAGTTGTTTTGATGTGATACATTTTTTGATTTTTTCCTGTATTTTAGGGTCAGGTTTTGCACCACTTTCAAATTTTTGTATTGCCGCATCAATCATTGATTGTGCTTCAGCTGATTCGGTCAAATATGGTTTTACATCACCTTGTTTAGTTTCAACCAATTGTTTGAACTTCTCGTTGTAAACTCTCATTCCACCTTTATGTTGTTCACGGATGGCGTTTTTTTCTTCTTCAGAAATATTGTTTAAAATGTGTTTCATAATTTTAATTTTATTATAAATATATTCGGAAATAAAAAACCCCCTTCGTAATTGAAGAGGGTCTTGTTATTTTGAAATGTTTTATTAGAGCGGACCATATTTTCTCATTCTTCTTGATGCTTGTCTACATTCCTTACTCGTTCTTGTGTTGCCACCAATCAATTTGATTAGTTTAACAACCAACATTAAAATGATAATACCTGCAAACACCTGAATGAAAACAACAGGGATTGCCATTGCACCAATTGTTACAATCTCTCCCACTTGTTCACTTTGAGTTTTTCTTTTGAAAATTGATTTAACCTTTTTGATTAACTCCTTAACATCTTTGGCTGAAGTCAGACCATCGATTTGTTCTTTGATTTTCTGAAGCATTGTCTTTTGTTTCTCATCCGCAGTTGGAGGAGTTTCAAGTGGACAATCGTTCAACGCAAATTCAATATCTTCAGTCGATACGGGTTCTTCCCCAACTGTTGATAGTTCATTATTAATCACGTCAAGAACTTGAGATTCATCTTCTTTCAATAATCTCTTTTCCAATCTGATGTTGGCTTCTTGTATGTGTCTGATTTTACTATAACTTCTATTCATAATTTGATTTTATAATAAATACAAAATTTTCCCAAAAATTTTTAAATGAAAAAACCCCCTTCGAAATTGAAGAGGGTCTTGTTCTATAATTCACAATGATGTTATTCATCAAACATTGATTCCAATTCTTTAACAACCTCCTTTGCATAATCAATAATCTCATCGGCTTGTTCATCAGTCAAATCGTCGTCTTGATAAGCCTCATGCATTATTTTATAAATTTCATTAATACATCTTTCAACCTCATCCAAATCCTCCTCCTCATCCATTGCGTGATTTGCAACCATATCAATTACTTTAAAATAATCTTCAGTAGGGTCATCCTCTCTTCTTTGTTCCTTTACTATCTTATTAACCAATCTTGTTAAGTCAGATTCTGTGAGTTTTACTATCTTTTTCATATGAAATAAATATCCCAAAAATTTTAAAATGAAAAAACCCCCTTCGTAATTGAAGAGGGTTTTGTTCTATAAATTAAGATTATTAGTATCTTACAAACTTTGTATCAATTTGAATACTTGACCCCTATTCATATTTTCAGTTTTAATTAATTTGGGTTTCTCGTCCCCAACCCTTGTATAATATTCAACTTTGTATGGTCCATTAATGTCTTTTAGTCCACTAAAATATATTTTTTTGAATTCATAATTAGGGTGATTATTTTTACTCAATTGTATAAAATCCCCTTCATCATCCGAAAAATTTTCAACTTTGTTGTTTCCTTTTGCCATACTAATAAGGTTCTCGGTATAGATATTTAGTTTCTGTTTTTTTACATTATTATATCCCTTTTCTCTAAGTATATTTTTAATTTTATTTAAAAAACCACCATATATATCATTTTCACCATCAGTCTTTGTATTTTGTTCTTTAATAACTTTATTAACCAAACGAATCAAATCGTTTTCTGTTAATCTTATAATCTTTGACATAGAATTTATTTTCCAATAAATATACCAAAAAAGGAGAATTTTTTCCCAAAAATTTTAAAATAAAAAACCCCCTTCTTTTCAGAAGAGGGTCTTGTTTTAAAAAAATATAATTAAATTAAAGAGAGCTTAATTTTTACACCATTACCCGCGTCAATAGTTGCACTTTTTCCTTGATTACCAGCCAAAGATTGTAATCCCGCATTTAGTTTGTCTTGAGGTACTCTAAATTTCATCCATCCATCGGAGGTCAGAGCGTCGGTAGGAATTAATTCTTTCATGATTTTTTTCATAGCATTACCTGATGGTTGAGCTTCTCCCAGTAATGTTCCTTGTCTGTCTCTTCTAACATTTCTCAAAATTACATTAAAAGGCACGTTAGGTAAAAATGAACCTGGGTCATACACCCCTTTTACACTGTATTTGTAAGTTGTGTTTGGAATGTTCTGTCCTTTGTTGTCTCTTTGTGAAAGATAAATTGTACCAGTTCCGTCGCTTGAAGCATTAACCAAAGCTGGAGTTGCAAGAACAGTTAACAAAGGAACTTGAGCCATAGGTGCTTGTTCTTTTATAACTCTCTTAACCAAATTCAACAAGTCGGATTCAGTTAATTTTATAATTTTCGACATATAACTTATTTTACTATAAATAGACCCAAAAAGGACAATTTTTTCCCAAAAAATTTTTTTAAGAAAAAACCCCCTTCGTAATTGAAGAGGGTCTTATTTCAGATTAACTTTGACCGAATCGTCTGTAGTATCTTATTTCATAATATCTTTTATCCTTACAATCTATTCTTGTTCTAGAACCATACTCATATGAGGGAATACAAAAACCTGATTTAATATTTTTTATTAGTTCTTCAGTTGATTTAACCGCATTAGGGTCTGATTTTATTGTTTGAGGAGTTGATTGTTCAGAAAGATTGTGCATACCAAATCTACTTTCAGGTTGTTCCTTCAATAATCTTTTTTCCAACATTAAATTTGATTCCTGAATATGTCTTATTTTACTGAAACTTCTATTCATAAAATATGTTTCCAATAAATACTCCCAAAAATTTTTTTCTCAGTTGAAGGATAAATTAAATCAAATGGTCGTGTTTTAGAAAAAGAATATAACCTTCAATATCTCTCAATACTTGGTTTACATTCCTACCCGACAAATGATAAAACCCATGTTTACTTTTTTTGATTGTTATAAGTTCCCCATTTGAAAAATATATTCTTTTCGGTGACCTTCTAACAACCGAGACCTTATTACTCCCATTCATATAATGGTCCCCAACATTACAATCCAAAATAAACTGATGTGATTTTATCCATAAATTTTCCATAACACAAAAATAAGAAATGTTCTTTTTTTTCCCAAAAATTTCAAATTAAAAAACCCCCTTCGTTTCGGAAGAGGGTCATGTTTATAGTTAAATTTCTTTATTACCCAAAGTTTTGGAGAAGTTGCCCAATTTTATATCCATCCAATTTTTCTGTTTTGATTTTTTTTCCACCTTTAAAATATTCTACAACGAAAGGTCCGAACATACTATAGTTATTCAAATAAATTATTGTAGATTCTGGACTTGTCCCCGTGTCACTTAAAATCAATTTTTTTTGACCTCCTTCATCATAAAAATCAACCGTGTAAGGTCTCTTGTACATTGATAAAAGTGAATAATTGCTTTTAATAAGTTTGAATCCTTTCTTTAAAAAATCTTTTTTTACCATTTGTAAAAAAGATTCTAAAGTCTCTGATTGTTCTTGAATTACTCTTTTCGCCAAACGAACCAAATCTTGTTCTGTAAGTTTTATAACTTTTGACATATAAATAATTTTATTATAAATATACCGAAAAAGGACAATTTTTCCCAAAAATTTTTTTTGCGTTATTCAAGGTATTATCCCCCCCAAAACTGACATTTTGACCTACATAAGGGGGGATACGGGGGGAGGGGGGCCCCCATAGGGGGGTATGCCCCCATGCCGAAGGGGGGTGTTGTGGATAAATAGTTATTCCCACCCCCTATACATTTATCAACAGATAGGATGTGGAAAAGTTAATTTGGTTTTGTCAGAATGTCCGATTTCGTTCAGTGAATACTGCGTCAGATGGTATCTCTTTTATCTCGGGGATAATCCATGACCCCACCACGAAGCTTCTACCTTTACGTATCTTAAGGTCTTCGGGGATTGCGTTAGATGTGGATACAGATTTCATTGTCTTCTCCACGTCGGCTTGTATATCTTGTGTCTGTTCTCTATCCACATTAAACATTGTGGCGAGGTATGAGGTTTCATAAGTGTTTGGGAGGTGATGACCAAGTCTTTTATCCAAATAATATCTTAGGTATGATACCATTGGCCACCCCGTTTGTTTTTGTAGGATGAAGGGGTCCACGAACACGTCGAGGAAGATGAGGTTATATTGGTTTATCTCCTCATCACTTGGGACCCTGATATCTATAATCCATGGGTATTCCCTTTTAAGAATCCTTTTGATTAACTTATACTCATAGGAGCTTTCCACTTCATCTTTGGTTACATAGTTATGTTGTTCGACAGGCATTAAAAAAAATAAATTTGGTTATATCATAAATACTTCGGACCTTTGTTATGTCTGAAGCGGGAGTGTATGGACGGGCTGGGGAATAACCCTTGGAGCTGAATCAGAGGTAGCTTGCTTATACCCCATGGATAAGATTTCTTTTGGTGGAATGAAATAATTGTCGTATCTTTGCCTTATGTTATATCTTAAAACCCCGACCATCACGATGACCACCCCATATATTAGGGACGTGGTTGGTGAGACCATTATGTGGTGTGAGAAGAACATGGGAAAAAAAAGGAAGAGGACCAAACTTAAGTTTAGGGTTCTGACTCAGACCCATGGGGAAAATTGTTATGGGATGTATGACCCCAAAAAGAATACCATCATCGTCCACAGAAATATGTGTCAGTCGGTGAGAGATGTGGTGAAGGTTGTCATTCATGAGTATACCCATTTTCTTCAGGACCTTCGTGGATATTCGAAGGTATTAAGGGAAGTTGGATATAGAAGACACCCACAAGAAGTTGAGGCGAGGGGGAATGAAAAATTGTTTTCGAAATGTTGGACCGATATAAAAAATAACTTATGTTAAGAATTATTTATTTTCTTATTCTTGGGTTTCTGTTTGTTTGGGGTTGGAATCATATCCCGAACTTTATGGCTTACCTTTTCGTGGGAGCCCTTGTTGCATTTTTCATCAAACAAACAAAAGATTAAATGAGACGATTTTTAAAAGCCCTTCTTGTTGGCTACATTATCCTTGGTGTGTGGGATATTCTCTTTGGAAAAAAGAAACCTTAGAGCCCCGCCCCTCTTATTAACTCCCTACACTTCTCTATTATCTGAGTTGGGGTAATGGACTCGTCTTTCGTATAGAGTCCCTCCACTTTTGCATCCACGCATGCCCATGCGTTTAGTCCGATAGGTTTTCTTACAAACCCCGTCTTTGCCTTCTCGAAATATAAAATCCCTAAGTGTTCCCTCAGGTCCCCGAGCTTGAAACTTACCTCCACCGATATTCGGTCAGGGGTAATCAGTGTGATATCAAATGACAGTTTGTCCATGGTCCCATTAAACATAGTTTAGGAACATATAAAAATAAAGAATGTGGAAAACTTCTTTTGGTCCTGACGCTATGTCAGTGTGGAAAACTTTTCTTTCGTTGGGGGTAAATGTGGATAACTTTTTTTGATTTTGTCATAATGTCAGGGGAGCGTTGCATAGGGGATAATCCCCTCGACCCATTTTCCCCCACTTTTCCCCACCACTCATTCCCACATTTTCCCACCACTTATGGTCATGTAGATAGTGTAAAGACCACTTTTTCCCCTCTCACGGTATCAGGAAGACCAGTTTTTTAATATGTATGTTTCTTAGCAAAAAAAGGAAGATTAAGTATGAGACGGGGGGAGTGAACGTAGTGAACCTTTAATGTGTATTAATTAACCTTCAACGAGAGGGACATTTTGTCTCCCTGTAGCGATGGACAAGTAGTATATGGTGGTAAAATGTGGAGGTAAAAAGTTATAGATATGATTATAGTTTATCACGATAGTGTTGTATATTGTAATCATGTTTATAACTTATCATATATCGTTTCGTTATACGATATGTCATTATATCGTGTGAATATACGATTGTCTATAATATCGTTTCATTAGACGATTATGTAATCACCATCTCATCTGTCCCCTCACTGAGTGGGGGGAACTTATGGGTGGGGGAAAAGTCAAGTTCATATACTGTGTAGTCTTACTTTTTTATGTAAAAGTAAAGTTATAACTTTACTTAAATGGGTGATACTTATTACTATGATATACTTTATAGAAAATTTAGAAACCAAACACATTAAAATTGGTTTCACTACAGATATTAAAAATAGACTAAGTAACTTACAGACATCTTCACCATATGAGTTAAAAGTGTTAGCGGTTTGTGAAGGAAATGATAAAACCGAAAAAGAATTACATATTAAATTTAACGATTACCATACCAGAGGAGAGTGGTTTAATCCTAATAAAGAATTGATTGACTATATCAGTCAGTTCCCCCCATATAAGTCAGATAACAAACAACACGGTAATTTAGCTAGTCTAAGAAAACAGAAGAAGATGAGTATGGAAGAAGTTGGTAAAAAAATGAAGATAAGTAAACAAGCTGTTTCAGATATCGAAAAGAGATACGAATATGGTAATATAACAATCAAAAACCTTAGGTCATATCTTGATGCTATTGGTTATGATGTTACTATAGTTTTCTCGCCGAAATAAGATTATACAACAAGTGAGTGAATGAAGGACACTCCCGAACCTTTAGGTGAGGGATGTATTGTGTCCGTAGTGAATGAACTTGTTGTATAATCTAAACTTGATAAACTTCATATGAGATAGGGATAGATAGTGATTGTTTGATGTTATCAATCATGCCCGTTCTTTGTTTAACATTTCCCCATGTAATGAAGAAAAGACCATTTTCTAACTGAATGAAGCTATTTCTGTTCATTTTTTTTGGGTCTGAAGTCATAGACGAAGGGAGTTCATCTTTTGTCTTTTTGAAGTAATTGGGTAACTTGGTAAGTAAAACTTCAGGTGAGAAATTGGTTGAGAGATACTGACCAAGAAGAACATATCTATCAATAGTTGTATCCGCGACAAATTCAGTATTATCAATAAAGATTTTGATTGAAGACCTGACTTTTTTGATATTTTCTAAAATCTCAATTTTTTGAGTTTGAGTGGTCCCTGAATCTGAGACAATTGATTCAGTTAAATCAAGTTCAAGTGTTTCGGGAAAATAATTGGTAAGTTTAGTAATTTTTTTGTGTAATAAATCCTCATCATCACAATCAAACCATTCAGTGGTAATACTTTTTCTATCGTTATATTCTTTAGTAACTCTATATTCTTCGAAACATGCGTGGAGGGCCTTTTCTAAGGAACTCATGTGATTAGTTTGGAATATACGTATAAACACAACGTCCACAGGCATGTGTGTAGAATTTAACGCGGTTTCTCGGGATTTATAATCTATGGACCGACCTAACTTATAATAATTCGTTATAAAATTACCAAGATGGTCAACCATTCTTCCAATGTAACAATAACCTTGACTCATAAATTATTTTATGAGCTAAAATAAAAAATATTTTTCTTCTTACAAAAAATTATTTTACCCCCTCACTTATGCGGGGGGTTTATTAGGTGGGGGGTTATCTTTAATCTTGTATGAATCAACAAGGATTACTTAACAGTTCGATTATACAATTAAAGAGTGAAGTGAATGAGGACACTTCCGAACCGAAGGTGAGGAATGTATTTGTGTCCGATATGAACTGAACGAATTAATTGGATAATCTTTTTTTACTATATTTATGGATATGGGAGAAGCACTTCAGAAGATATTAGAACAATTGATTGTAAAGAAGTATAATTCACTTATTGGAGTGGATGTTTCTAACTTTTATATGAATGAGGATTGGTATAGAATTACTTATTATTTTAATCCACCACTTGAGCATAAAGATGCTATTGAGATTATGGAAGAGACCGCGACTTTATATAAAATGCTTGGTCCGAGTGGTAAGGGAGACATAATCGTTGATTTTAAAAAAGTTGAGGATAAATGACCGTCGAACAAGAAGTAAATAGGATTGTTAAATTTGTTAAGGAATTATATTCCCCCTATGATGTTTATGTTCAGGGCAGTAAAATGGGTAAGTATAGTATCATATTTTACTTCGAGGAAATCGACGACAGGTATATTGTTAATCCGCAGCATAAGGACCAAAAACAACATAAAGCCAACATGTTTAAACGCGAAATTAGAGACCAAATATATAACTTCTTCGGAATCAAAACCACGGGACTGCAACCAAATGATTATTTTTCCCCACACGAAGAACACCCTATAACAATCGTTGTAACCTATGTAAATAAATAATCATGAGATATATTATAACACAAACACAACTTCATTCTTTGATATACAGATACTTGAATGAAATGTTCTCTAACAAAGACTTTAGAAAAGAAATTAATCCATATGTAAAAGACGGTAATACATGGAGGATTAATATGTTTGATAATGATGGTAATGAACTCATGAACTATTTTTGGTTTGGGCCAGGTAATTCTTGGGACGACGACGAAGATACTCCTCCACACAATGGTGTTGGTAGTCTTCACATCCACCACAGAATTGTTGATGCACTGAAAAAGACATTCTCCATTAGAGAAAGCAAGGTTCTTGATATCGTTGCTGATTGGGTTAGTGAGACTTTGGGTGGTGATATTGATGAGATTGACATTTACCCCACCAAAAACTAATATTCTAACTTCTTATTAAAATCTAATACCGTAGAGACTTCTCCTGTCCATCCATCGGCAAGATAACCGTTTTTCAAATTCTTGATTGCATATATTGCTTCCGATTCTGTTTTGAATACAATTGCTGTGGTGTGACAATCACCCCATCCACAAACCATTTCTTTGATTGTATACCATCTTTCCCAAAAGAATAAAAACTTCTTCTTAACTTGTATGGTATATTGTTCTTTTTGGACATCACACCTTTCATAATAAGTGTGTTTTACGGTTCTAAATAATGGAATGTTTTTCATATGTTCAAATCTAATATTGAATATGAAAAAGAAAACCCCCACATTTCTGTGAGGGTTAATTTTATTGATGTTCGAAAGTAAGAGTTATATCACCCCCATCTTCGAATTCATTCCACGCTAATAGTGTTTCCCCGCCGTTTGATGTTTGGGTCCACGACTTGCCATTTGCAGTTGCTGTCATTTTAAGTGTTTGAACTCCATCAGCCATCCATCCTCTATCGACATAGACTCCCGCCTCAGGACCAAATGAAAGATTCCCTTGCATATACCATACGTTTGGTTCCACCCAAAACAATAATGATTTGGTATTATGAACTTCCTGAGATGACCATTGTGTCTCTGAGTTTGCTCCGATGGTTGTATTACCAAGACCCACACCGTCTATGGTTAAATTATATTCGGTGTTGTTTTGAATTGTTACATTTGCTTGCCACATATTATTTAAAGTTTTTTAGAACCTCATGGTTCTTGTTTATTCTTTTCATCGTTTTAATCCCTGAGCGTTTGCTTCTCATAGGTCTCGGTTTTTTCTTTTTCTGTGCCATTATTTTTTTATTTTTACACAGTTTGGGTATCTTTTCCCAAACATCGTTTTCATACCCTTTTGGGTGTATCCTTTCCAGCATCTCTCTTTCAGTTCTCCTTCTGTTTGTTCCATCTTTTGACCCGACTTAGGTCTTATGACAATTATTTGTCCGACGTATAAGTTTTGTGGATTGATTGGCGTTTCGTAAAAGTCAAACCAACATCTTCTGAAGTCAGTTTTACTGACAACCCTCATTTCTTCTAAGTAAGGGTCAAGTATGAATAAGTTATCATCATTATACCCTATAACAACTGAAGAGTGACCTTCAGGTGGGTCACCACAAAACCAATCAACAATTACAGGGACGTTAGCATCAACCAACTTAATAACTTCATCAATTGTAGAATTATTTTTAAGATAAACATCAAATCCGAGTGCCTCTGCAGCACATGCCATATCTTCACTTTTACACCCCAATTCATAGGTATGGTCACAAATCTCCGCAATATCTTTTTCACTCATGTTTTTTCCGTAGTAACCAAATACCATCCTGAGTGATGCGGGTCCACAGGTGCTATCATCTGATTGCAAAAAATGAGGAACCTCCAATAACTTTGTTGGTTGTTGATTAACTTGTTCAACAATTTCAGTTATAATTTGGACTAATTTTTCTTCAGTTAATCTTATCTTCATTCCTTTTTATTTATAACATACCATCAATACTCGAACCAATAGATTGATAAATAGGATGATTCGAATGTGGCTCAATTTTACCTATCGGTGGTTCAATCAAGGTTGCCCCCTGTTGTTTAAATTGTTTATAGTAATTTCTCACTTCTTTTTCTGTTATGTTTTTCAATCCACCCCATCCCCAAGAACCTTGAACGACGTAAAAGTTAGCGTTTGGAAACTTTGATTTCAGAACGCTAAACAATCTGGGTATATCATCCTTGGTAAATTTACCAAATCCCCCATTAGTCCCAATTACTATAATTACATTGGAAACGTCATTACTCTTGGGATATTGTGAAACTGCGTCTGTCAACCATGAAACAGTTTTTCCACCTTCCCAAAGACCATCAATTCCACCTGATTTGGTCAACCTCGACGCTTTAGTTGTATTCATATCAACATATGGGACTTGTGAATCCCCAATAATGATATTTTTACCTTGAGAAATAGTATTCTTACCTTTAGTTATCGTCTTTTTGTTATTGGCTAAGTCTATGGCTTGTTCTAAATCCTTCACACCGAATTTTTGTGCTTGTGGTAAAAACCCTGTCATGACAAAAAGTTTTGGATTAGACATTAGCATTCGGTTCCAACCATTGTAGTTAGTTGTATAATCCCATATTTTTTTAGTGTCACCCCAACCGTTTTGGTAAAGGTAACCTCCAACATTTCCACCTGTTCTATCGGCACCGTGAGCACAGTGTATGAGAACATTACCTTGGCTAAGTAATGAATTAACTTTATCTTGGTCTTTAGTAGATGAAAGTTTAAAGAATTTAACCCCTTTTGATTCTGCTAAATTCTTTTCTGATTGTATTGTTGTCATCGGGTGTGTCGAGTAATGTCTTGAATCACGACCGTCTCCGTTGAATCTGATGATAGTTTTTATTCGGTATTTGTCGATAAGCTCTGACAAATAATCTTTACCATTAAGTGTTACAGGTATCTGTGCAGAACGGTAATTATTTTTCCCATCAGGAATCAAGTGAAAATTGAACTCTTTACTGAGTGTCTCATCTTTTACATCACCAATATATTTCTGCGCAATTTGTTCTCTTCGATTGTTGAAAACCTCTGGTTTCATTCCAGCTTTAAATGCCTCGTGTGCCGCCTTTGTGAATGGACCATACTTCCCGTCAACACCATCCTTGTTCGGACCAAACTTTCCAATGTAATATTTCTTTGATGTTAAGAAATTTTGTAAATCCTTAATTTTAGGGTCAACGTCATAGGATATTTCGAAACTTTCGTCTTCGACCGCTTCCCCCATGAGAACTCTGATTCTTCGTATGTTTTCTTGCAGATTCATCCAAAAATAAATATCTGAGGTCCAAACAATTGTTTTGAATATTTCTTTGTTATATTTATTAATAATGGAAAACAAACATGATAAAATTGTTTCGGTTCTCGAAAACTTCCTCAATCAATGGGATGTTGAAGGGATATGTGGTTTCTTCATTGATAAGGAACTTGATGAGCACGATAATATTTGGGTATACATTATTCTGAACATCGACTTTGTCCAATCAATTCAAACAAAACCTGAATTTGTTGCAAAGAGAATGAGAAACGGTGTCAAAGAATCTATAAAAAATTTTACGGGAATTGATGTGATGGTCGGTTCTACGGCAAAAAAGTGTGACGAATAAGTATTGATATGTTAATTTACGAAAAAAAAGATATAGAAATAAATGAACTTCACAGGTCTAGAGGCCATTTCGAAACTCAACCATTAGAGGATTTTTTAAAGATGATGAGTGAGAAATTGAAGTTCAAAGAATTTTCCAAATTAGCAAAAAAATATTACATTGATAAATTGGGTTATCAGCCTACAAAAATCACCGATTACAAACTCCTCGACTTATACAATTACTTCGGATTAAGGCAACAAACCAAGCCAAGAGAACTTACTCGATACGACTCATTAACGGGTTTCGCTTACTACTTAGCAAAAAAAATATTCAATCTCAAATCAGCAGGATTAGGTTTGAGTTATTTTATCAATAAAAACGGGAGTGAGAAAGAGTTTTATTTTTTTGACCCAATGTTTCAAATTTTTGTAGGTAAAATTTCGACAGATGAGGCGAATATGAAAGGTAATTCATTAACTGTTCAAACATCTGCAGCCGAGAGAAAATTAATCGGGATGGGTTATGGTCTTAAAATGTATCTTTCGATACTTGAGAACTGTGATTACCTTATGAGTAGTTCGGTGTTGTTCACAGGTTCATTCAGAATATGGTCGAAAGTTTTACCAAAATATTCGAATGTTTGGTATAAGGATAGTTCAAGTGATACTGGTAAATCCAAAAACGATTTTGTAAAAATAAATCCTGAGGAGGAATTCAAAAAATCAGGTGGAGATATCGATTACTTTGTTGCATCGATTTATCACAAAAAAATCTAATCTTTTTTCTCCTTATTCGTAATTTTGAAATTACAAACCCGCTTTCCATTGATTGTTGGCATACCAAATTCATCAACACCGATTGTCTTGACCGTGGTTCTTCTATTTCTAAATCTACCCGTGTAAATTATATCACCAACCTTAATCGGAATAAAAATTCCTGTTTGTTTCTTATCACTCATATTTTTGGTTCATAACCCAATTTATCAAAATACCAACGATTTTTTTCGTATAAGTATTCAATCATATCATCTGTATAACATTCTTTTAAATCCAACTCCCTGTGGGACTCATTTTTGAGTTTTCCACAAAGCTCTTTCAATAAACCTGATTTGGAAAGATTACTATCTGATATGAATGGAATTTTTACGTAATCTTCATATAAACTCTCGGTTCTGACATAAAAATCAGGAACTCTAGGAACTTCGACAGTCCCTGAAAGAAAATAATCAAATGATGTGCTCCTGATGTAATTCGAAAAAAATTCCTTGAATCCTTTTGGACTGATTTCCTTAACTTGGTTTTGGAATTTGTAGGCTGAGACCAATCTTGTGAGTGGGTTTCTAGCCGTGCAAATGAGAGAGTAGTTTTCGTGACCGTCAAACAAATCCGTGTTGTGGAAATGACCTGGAAAATTGGATTTCCTCTTAACTTCAGACCTATCTGAACTGCACTCCATGAAAGTGAAAGGTAGACAACTGAATACTGTTACCGCATGGTGTGAACCTGTTTTGGGTGGTGTCCAAAGAAATGATTTCATTTCCTCAGATATATTTAACAATTTAGTTGTTCTCATTGTCAGAATGGATAATCATAGTTTAACATACTACAGTAGTCTTGAGAACAGGAAAAAATAATATCTTTGATTTCCTGAGTGAAATATTTGTCAACGTCATTTATGACATCGGTATCATTATCTTTAATAGAACATAAATTTCTAATTTGAACTAATTTATCGAAATCGGAATTTGCTATGAAAGGTATTTTATTGTAATCATCATAAAGATTTTCGATTCTGATAAAATAATCCGGAGTCCTTTCCTTAAATGGCCAAATTATACATCTCAATGTTGTTTTAGGAAAGTTCATATAAAAATAGTTCTGAAAACTTTCAGGACTCCAAATATTCGGATTTTTGTGATTAAATTTATAAAAAGATAAAATTCTTGAAAATGGATTTCGAGCCGTAGATAAAAAAATATAATCTTTGTGTCCGCTTGGATAATCGAAGGAATGGTTATTGTTTAACGGGATTACTTTCAAACCATCAGGCGTTTTTTTGTAAGTTGAAAATCCGTAGTTTTTCAAAACTTTTACACAATGAACCGAACCTGTTCTAGCTTGTAACCAAACAAATGATTTATTAATTTCTGATATGTTCATACGAAAACTTTGGGTATTTCATCCCAAGATGTGGTATACTTTTGGGACATGAAATCTTGTCTCATCTCCCACTCTTTTTTTTTGTTTATGGGTGCCTGAACTAACTGTATTGAAGTTGTAAATAAAGTGGGTTGTTCTATATTCTCGGGCATAAGTTCATTAAATATAATTCCACATTTTTTATAATTCTTACTTGAGTTATAAATTTTCTTTAAGTGTGGATATACCTGGCTCCATATTTCATCCACATCTCTTGTTTGTTTTTGAAATGTAATCTGTTTACTCGAGTAATGTTTTTCACCTTTATGAACATTTCCACTTAAAAATATGGTTGCTCGGTTTGGTGATATTTCATTATCAATAAGTTTTTTCACCCCGTTTTTAATATATGTATACATGGCCTCAGATAATTGATTAAAATCATTTACGTCTTGTCCGAATGACCTTGTTGATGCTATGTTCTTTTTTAACTTTGGTAATGGTTTTACAGGATGACAATACATACCAAGAAGTTCACACTTTGTTCTAAGTCCATTTACATTCATCATTTTTCTGACAATACTATCAGACATCATAACAAATTGACCAACACTCTCAACTCCTAAGTTTTTTAATTTTTTATTCCACTGTCTACCAATACCCCAAACCTCATCTACAGATATTGTGTAAAGTGATTCCCTAAAATCATGCAAACTCCAATATGAACAAACACCATCGTATGATTGTTGTTGTTTGGCTATATGTGATGTAAGTTTGGCTAATGTCTTATTTGGACCGACACCTATTGAAACAGGAACTCCTGTAAGTCTTTTAACCTCATTACGAATAAGATGTAATCTATCTAAAAGTTCATCATCGGGTATATTAGAAAAATCCACAAAACACTCATCAATAGAATAGACCTCAACTTCTTTAGCATACTTCTTTATGGTTGTCATGACTCTGTCTGACATATCTCCATACAAGTTATAGTTTGATGAATAAACACAGAATCTATGTTCTTCCATGAAGTCTTTTTTCATAAAGAAAGGTTCACCCATTTTGATTCCAAGGGCTTTGGCTTCTTGAGAGCGGGCAATAACACAACCATCGTTGTTAGATAAAACAACTGTAGGTCTCCCAATGGAGATTGGATTGAAAACTCTTTCACAACTAACGTAAAAATTGTTACAATCTACAATACCGATTTTTTTATTGGACTGCATTTTTATCTATTTTAGGTTTTCCGTGTGGTTTTGGTTTTCCATTCTCATCTAAATTAACAAAAACAATTTTGTCAATTTTGATTACAGATTGTTTTGTCATTTTGTTTCTAACATCACACGCAATTGTAATTGAGGTATTTCCAACATTAATCAGTTCCATACCAAATTCCACTATATCACCTACCACTGCGGTTGAAACAAAATTTATTTCACTCATCGCTTTGGTTACAATGTTTCTTTCTCCTAATTGACAGACAGCAAATATTGCAGCCTCTTCGTCAATCCACTTTAAAACTTGTCCTCCAAATAATGTTCCCCTAGCATTCAAATCACTCGGTTTAATTAACTTTCTTGTTCTATATTTCATTTTTTTAAATCTCCTCTTACATCTGATTTTACTTTATCGAGATAGACCAATCTCTCATTTTGACTCACGAATGGAACACTCCAAAACTGACGTGTCTTTGTTCTGAACCAACCAAAAACAAATGAATAAACCCCCATTACTAATCTTAGTTTAACTGAGTTTAGATATAAAGTAAGGACGGGTAATGATGGTGCACCATGAGTCAAATAAGTTCGAACCTTTTTATCCTTCAACAAAGGTTTTGGATATCCGTATTTTTTTGTGACTGGTATGAACTTGTATGCAAACCCTGGTGTGAATATTTGGTCAAAGAACGCCTCTAACATTGGTGTTGTCCTAAACCACCAAACAGGAGATATGAAATATATTCTATCTGTCCATGTAATTAAGTCTTTATATTCCCTAACTTTATCTTTACCAAAATCAAATGTCTTGTTTTCCGCATAGAGGTCTACAATATAGAAATCTTCTTTATTAGATTCTAAGGTATCTGCAATTGTTTTTTGTATTCCGTTGTAACAAAAACTCTGTTTGTCAGGATGTGCAATGATAATTAAATTCTTCATCTTATAACTTGTTTAAAATCCAAGAGACTCTCCCCCAAACATTCTCTTGTCCTTCGTATTTTCTAATTTTAAAATGGTCTTTCTCTGTGAGGACAACTAACTCACCTTCTGTAGGGTCAATAGAACGGTCTATGACGAGGATATTTCCTGTCTTGACTCCAAGTGTGTTTGGACCCATATAACGGAAATAAAAGGTCGTATACGTGTTCTGAATGATTAAATCATTGAGGTCTAAACGTTTGTCTACATAAGATTCGGCGGGAGATGCAAATCCTGTTGTTCTTGACTTAATATTTAACTCTTTCGCAGTTGTATTCACGATACAAAAATAGTAAAATATTTTGTATCTTCAAATATATTGTCTATTAAAATATCTCTCCTATGAGAACTTGTGGTTTGATTCCCATCGCAGCTGCAGTGCAAAGTCTTGTGTTACCAGCAACTAAATGGAATCTGTCACCAAATTTGAGTATTAGTGGTCTTTTGTAGTCACCACTTTGAAGGGCTTTTTTCAACTCTCGTGGGTCTTGTTTGTTATACTTTTTTGCAAGAGCCATTACTTTTTTCATCTCACCTTTTTTGATTTGATTACATTCCGTATTTTCAAGATTGTTCCAAACCTCGTCGGGTATTTTAACTTCGATGGCGTTGTCTAATGCACGATAAACATCTTCGACAGATATATCGATATTTTCGTCTCTATTCAAATCTTGAACTACTCTTTCTATTTCGTCCATTTCTGACTTCAAGTATCTTTTCCTTCTCTCCATAAAATAGTTGACCTCATTTCTTAGGTCATCAAAATCTGAAATGCCAGCATCATAGACGTAATCTTCTAAGTCTTTGAATTTGTTAAATTTCAAATGTTTGAGGAGCTCAGGATGTTTTTTCACGTCATCAAGAAATTCCTGAACACCTGAAGAATCAGGTGATAACTCATTTATGAGTCTTTTAATTCTTAATATTTGTTCACGTAAAATCACTCTCCGAATATTTTTTTTATATGTTGAGGAAATTGTTTTTGAAACTTTTTCAAAAAGACGGATGATAGAACACTCGCCATATTTTCTTCAGGACCTCCAATATCTTGTATAGGTTCATCCTCAGGAACACCCATTGACTGATGTTGATATTCGTGAACCCATTCATGGGCTAACGTCCTTAAAATATCAATTAAAAGTCTACCTTTACAAAGAACAAAAATCTCACTTTCGGGCATTCTAACACCTGTTGTCATATTTTCATTTCTCTCATTTTCAAAATGAATATGAACGTCTTTTTTTAATTTCAATTCATCTTGTAATAACTGACAAAAATCCTTAATTACATCAATTGAATCCGATAAATTTGATTTTGATATGTTTTTGAGACAAACTTTCATGTAAATAAATATCCATGAAAGGGAAAGGTCAGGGAGAAAGTTCAAAAATCAAAAAGTTATATGAATTTTGATTGGATGAGGGTTGGTCTGTTTTTGAATACTTGAGATTTGAATCTTGATTAAACAAAATCTTCATCGGATATCACATACTATAATTGTTGCTGGTTGACATGAAGCCAACTATCTCTCTGATTTTATCACAATCCCACCCGACCTTATAACTTATATCTGAGTTGTTGCGTTGTGAGCATCTAACTCATCCTGTAACATTTCGATTTGGTCCTCGATATTTTTTATCATATTATCCCTTGAGATAATATTGATGACACTTGTCTTATATTCAGTCTCATCGCTGTATCGGTTTTTACTTTTACCCTCTTCACAACTTAGAGCGGCTAGTTTTTGAGCCTGAGACTTGAGTTCGGACATCAAAAAAATCTTACCATATATTGGTTGGTTGGCAAGGTGTATTTTTTCTTTTAGACTTACCAACTCTGAAGACAATTTGAAATATTCCATAAGCGCATCGTTAACATCATACGGTCTGTTCTGACCATCGGTAACAGTATTGTATGTATACACTTTTTGAAACGCGTCTCCGATTTTTTTTACAAGTTTGTTCTTGTATTTCAATGCTTGTTTAATATTCATAAATTTGTATTTAGTTCAGAAGTATAGTGTATAAAGACATCTTAGTCAAGTTGCTTAACCAAATTTAACGCTTGTGCAATTATTTGGTGCATGTCGTAATAAACGTATGTTGCTAATCTACCACCAAAATAATAATTTGGTAAATCATTCGTCAATTCTTTATACTTTTCGTAAATTAGGGTATTTCTATCGTCTCTTATTGGATAGTAAGGTTCATTCTCACCATTATAATCTGCAGGGAATTCATAACTAATAATTGTTCCTTTTTGATTTTGTGGGTCAAACCACTTATGTTCTAATATTCTTGTGTATGGTGTTTCTCGGTCAGTATAGTTAACCACGGGAACCCCTTGAAAATTATCTTTTTCCAAACGTTTTGTTTCCCATTCCAAACTTCTATATTCTAAATTTCCATAAAGGTAGTCAAAAAATCTATCTATGGGACCTGTGTAGATTACCTTTTGAGCTAGCGAATCATGATATAACTTCGATTCGAAGTAGTCTACCCCTAATTCAACATCACATTTCTGTAACATCTTTTCAAATATTTGAGTATAACCTCCAATTGGCATCCCTGTATATTTGTCATTGAAGTAATTACTATCCCAAGTAAACCTTAAAGGTAATCTTTTGATAATTGACGGGGGTAGTTCCTGACAGTTTTTGTTCCATTGTTTTTCAGTATATCCCTTGATGAGTTTCTGATAAATTTCATCACCCACCATTGACATTGCCTGTTCTTCGAGATTGGTTATCTTTCCCTTATATTTAATCTCCTCAATAATTTGTTTCGCTCTTTCAGGTTCGTTGACTTTCCAAAGTTGATTGAATGTCCACATGTTGAATGGTAATGTAAACATTTCGCCCTTGTAGTTCGCAATTACATTATGTGTGTATTGTCTAAACTCGGCAAATTGATTCACGTAATCCCAAATATGTTTGTCGTTGGTATGGAAAATATGTGCACCATATTTGTGAACGTGAATACCGTCCACGTTTTCAGTATAACAGTTTCCACCTATTACAGGTCTTTTATCAATTACCAAACATTTTTTTCCTTTCTTAGTTAGTTCGTAAGCACAAACGGAACCGAATGGTCCCGCCCCTACTATCAAATAATCATATTTTGGAAAATTCAATAAAATCATTTGAAATCAAAATTGAAACTTTCAGAATCAATAACATGTTCCTCAGTTTTTCTTGTCAATCTCTCTTTGTATTCAACAAGAAAATTCCCTGTGTTGGTATAAGCCCTACTTTCAATTAAAAAGGATTTGACAGGGAAAGGGTTTTTTCTTTCAGGTTCCATCATCTTGTCGATTACCTGAATTGCTTCTTGAGTTTTACCTAATGAATCATAATGGAATGCAAGATAAAGTAAGTTTTCATTTCTATCTTTACTAAACTCGCTCGCTAACTTGAAAACCTCCTCGGCTTTCGCATGTTCACCCAAGAAATCATAAGACCATCCCATAACAATCAAACCAAAGTAAGCCATCTCATCTTCATATTTTGGTTTTTTCTCAACACCCCAAACATGTGTCAATTCCATGAATCTTTCATAATACCACAAAGACCTTCTAGCATATTCTTCTGAGTGTTTTCTTCCGAAAGGTAATTCGCTCGAGTTCCCATAACAATCAGCATAACTCTTAGCAATATACCAAAGGTGATAGTAATCTTCATGAACCTTGTTTCCTACAACTTTATCAATTTCCAGTTCGAGTGCATCTCTTAAAAACTTTCTTGGTGCCGCCCAAGTATCACCATCTTGTGAAACGATGTGTCTGAGCCCATAGGGCATGTTAATTCTTTGAAAATCTTCACCAATTTCAGGAAGATGAATTGTTTCGTGTCTTTTGTCGTGTGCAAAAAACCAAGGTAATTTAGCATTCCAAAACCAAGTTCTGAAATAATTTGTATCGCCGGCTTGTGCTGCAATATTGTAACTTTGTATTTGTGTGTTTTCTAAAATTGACCAATCGAAATCTGAATCAACATGAAGGGTCTCATCCGCATCCATCCTCAAAACCCAGTCACAACCATGTTCTGATGAAAGACATTTTTGTAGGGTATGGTCTCTATTCCAACCAGGAAAATTCCAATCGATTTTATAAGTGAAACCTGGAATGTTTTTGGTTTGAAAAAAAACATTAATTTTGGACTCTGTGTCATCGTTTCCATTACATTGGATTACATAGTAATCAATATAAGGTGCCACTGATTCTAACATTCTCATGATGGTTTTGGATTCATTTCCAACCATCGAGTTCAATACAATTTTTGCTTTCTTATTCATAAGTGTAGTTCATTACTCCTTCTTCGTCGAAGTATTTTTTTATTGGAACGTGGTTTTGAAATTTGTGGGAGTGTCCTCTCTCTTCATTCCAATACCAATCATCGAAACCAAGCTCTTTGATTCTATCATGAATCCTTTTGTCGTAGTGGTCTCTGATTAATCTCGCCCTTCTGTTTATATCATAAGCATTGTTATCAACAGTGCTATTACGATTGTTGTATTGTAAGTATAACATTCTTTTCACGTGAATAAACCTTGTATGTAAGAATGTTCTGACAATCATTTCAAAGTCATCGGCTACCGGGGTTAGTTTGTTGTGACCACCGAGTTCATGATAGAGCTTTCTTTCCCACATTCTTATGTGGTCGGGCATTGAGATGTTGAAACGGATTGTCAATGGATTGATATCTGGATACCAATGTGCCAGATACTTTTGTCCATCAGCATAAACCCACGAGTGTCCTGCATAACCGAAGTCAAAAAAGTTATCAGGTCTAGCATACCAATTACCTGACCAATCATGGTCATAAGACTTCATTTCACCATCATCGTATAACTCACATACATCAGTATACAAGAAACCAGCATCAGGGTATTTTTCGATTGCGTCATTACAAACCTCCAAACAATCACTTATGAGTGCATCATCGTGGTCCAATTCACAAAGCCAATCTCCATCACACAACATAGCCGCCCTGTTTTTAGCTAACCCTACATTACCCCCTGAAGTGGGATATATTTTGTGTATCTTTACTCTGTAATCAATGTTCGAAAATTCCTTCAACAAGTTCCAAGTCTCGTCATCTGGCGAATCATCAACAACAACCCATTCCCAATTTGTGAATGTTTGATTCTTCAAACTTTCATAAGTTCTCCTTATTCTCTCTCCTGTTTTATATGTTGGTGTAAAAATTGAGAATCTCGGTCTTTGATAGTCAGTATTTTTGAATACCGTTTGACAAACAACTATGTTTGCTAAAACGTTATCCTGAGGTAAGAATTCGTAATGAACATGTTTTTGTTTTAAGAAATAATGAGGAACTTCGATTTCATCTATAAAGGACAGGATAACATCAGGTTGATATTTCGTATAATCCCCCGCCACATCATTGGTATAGGGTAATGCATAAATGGTGACTTCATCATAAAGTCTTTCCTCGAAGTAAATATCAGATTCTAAAATGAATTTCCCTGTGGAAACCCAACCGTAAACTATCGCACTAGGTTTTTTTGTCTTCATCTAAGTGGTGAATTGTTTCTTTGGATGGTCTATTCTTTTTATCTGAAGCTTTTTTCATCATTTTTTCAAACTGTCTTGCTTGGTCTTTGACCATTTCAGAATCAATTTTGTAAATTCGACCATCCGTTCCATCTAAATTTAATCTTACACCTTCGGTTGTAAAGATGGAAATTGATTCATATCTACATAAATTATCGAAGTCCCATACCGTTGTGGAATGAAGTCCTTGAACCTCTCCTTTGTTGATTCCACCATATTTTGTGAAGTGAATGAATTTATCACCTTTTTTAAACATCTCCATCTGAATCCCAATCTGTTAATACGAATTCTAATCTAACTGCCTCGATATGTCCATACCTATTTACCCAAGCATTTCCCTTGAGTCCACCACTCGAAGAAAAGTAAGTTGCTTTCGAACATTTCCCTTTTTTTGCCAATTCCATAGCATCTCTCAGCCTACCGACAGCAGATGATTTCAACATTTCGATTGTGGGTGTATTTGAATCAAAAGCCCAAGTCCATCGAAGAGTCTTCATAGCGATTTCACATTTACGGAAATCGAAATTGTCGAGAATCTCGGCAATCATTTTGTTTTCTTGCTCAATGATTTTGTTACTCATGAGAAGAATAATAAAAAATAAAATTTATAAAGGAAAATTACGGTTTTATGTATACCTTGGTGCCTGAAGGAATTGAGTTCAACATCCATTGAATTGCATTGTTTGAAACTCTAATACAACCGTTGGAACGAGGAGTTCCTAAGTTTTTCTCTTTGTTTGTTCCGTGGAAATATATGTTCCTTGAAAATGCGTTTTTGTTACATGGCTCTAACCCATCGAGTTCCAAAATACCTGTGAGAACCTCAGCCACGTGTCTTTGTCCCTTCTCATCCACTCTCATCGAGTCTTTGTCAGGACCCAAAATTTTACCTGTTGGAGTTTTAGCCACAATCACCTCATATGGTTTTGCCTCAACTTTTCCTTTTACTTGTAACAAACCTGTTGGTGTTTCCTTATTATCAGGACGATTGTTAAAACCATTCGCACCAGTTGATACAATAACAGTTTTGATTGCGGTTTTACCGTCTTGTGTGTAATACATTCTTTGTTCAGGTCCCCAAACTATCAGAAGTTTTTCTCCCTGTTTTATCATTCCCTTTTCAACCAATTCAGAATAAAGTTCTTTCCAATCTTCAGCTTCAATTATTTCAGGACTACAATCGGTAACCTTTGGTTTCTCTTCTTCATCATCAAACCAAGTGCTCGGTTTATACCAAGCCTTTTGTTCTTGTAACTTCGCCAACTGTGATTTGGTTATGATATACTTCATAAAAATAAATACCTTTATTAACAAAAAAACCCCTCACTAAGGAGGGGTTTGAATTTTACGTTTCGTTTTAGAAAAGTCTAAGGAGATAACTTATAACTGCAGCTAAGCCAACAAGAGCTGGCATTTCTGTTTTGTTTCCACCCATCAAAGATAAGTGTAAAACAACAGCCGCACTCATGAAACAACAAATAATAAAAGCACCGATAACAGATGTCATTGGAACTGAAAGGAGGATTGCTCCAATAAGTTCACCTACGCCTGTAATAACTCTATACTTTTCGAGTTTCATGTAAGCAAAATTTCCAACCATTTCTTGGGTTCCAACGATTTTTTCAATTGCTCCTTTACCTAAAAAAAGAGAGGTGACAACTGAAAGAACCCACCCGATAATTGCGATAATACTCATAATGATTAATTTATTATGGGATTATAACCTGAAACCCTGAACAAGTAAAGTATTCCGATATTATGAATTCATTTGTGAAAGGAACTCATGGATTATTTCTTGACACTCATCTTCATTACCAGCTTCATCGTCCCACATAATTTCAGATGAGTCCGCAGTCCAATCATCCCACTCATCCCAAGTGGCAACGATTGTGAATTTTCTTTCATCATCAGTTTCTCCATTAAACCAAACAGTTTTGGAAGTTGTTTTCGGTGAGTCAAAATCTATTTTCATATTATTTATATTTTCACAAATATAGGAAAATTTTGTGACAAAAAAAACCCCTCTAATGAGGGGCTCTTTTACTTTTTACACCATCCGAAACATACTTTACCAAAAGTTATTTTCGTGATGAAATTACAGATTTGTTTCATGATTTATTAAACTTTTCTTCTGTGTGGTTTACCATGATGTCTTTGACATTTGGAACACACAGGTTGTGGTTTATGTTGAGCCATTCTAATTCTTTGAGCCGCTCTCATTTGTTGCATTCTTTTGAATTGTTCTTCAGACATTGTTATAATGACTTTACCGTCTTTCTTTTCAATCTGAGGTCTTTCCATTTCCCATCTTTGTCGATGGTCTATAAAGTCTCTAAATTGATTAGGAAGAGGTCTTTGGCCTTGTGGTCTCATAGGCGGTTGAGCTGCTAGTGTAAGTGTGGCAAATACACCGAGCAGAATTAATGTGATTTTTTTCATGTTATTGCTTTAAATTTTTCTGTACTTAAATAAGTATTTTCCCAATAAGGTGGATTAATTTTTTTTGGACTTACTTTTTTCAAAAACTCACCATTGATATCATAAACGTTTACTTTGTCTGATGGCGTCCCTAATGAGAAATCAGCCTCGAAAATATACATGTTTCCATCTTTCGATTTGACCACGTCAGTCCAAAGACCACTTCGGTAACCCCCTCGAAAACTACCTTGGGAGCGAATAGCTCCATTTGGAAAATAATAAGTCCATTTACCTAAGTAAGACTTAGTAGCTCCGATTTTACCCATGGCTTCAACTTTTCCTGTTCTTCCGAAAAAAATAGTTTTACCATATGGGTAAGAATCCCGTTCGTCTCTCATGTTGGAAACATATCTAATTTTACCTGTACCAGTATAGCCCGTTTGAGTCATATCTGAATAATTCATATTCTTATAAACTCCGTCCCAATCACCCATCATCCATATACCTATTCGTTTTCCGTTATTATTATATGTGCCTTTTCTGTAAATTTTTCCGTTTTTGAAATTCTCTTCATATTCACCTACTAAACCTCCACTTAAAGTGGTTCCCTTTTTCTCAATTTTTCCGTCGGAATAGTATTGAACAAAAGGCCCTTCTTCTTCACCATTTTTATAAGTCTTAATTCCCGCAAGTTGTCCTCCACCGTAAAAGTATTTCCACACACCCTGCTTTCTACCATTGTCGTCTTCGAAACCTTTATCTTTAACGGGGATTTCAAATTGGCTTGGAAAATTTTCAGCTTCGATACTATATTTTGGAACCCTATCACCAACAAATTTGAAAAAATCTATTTGTTTTATCTTATGCGTTTCATAGTCATTTTTGTCCATAAACTGACCTGACTCATGATGTAATTGATAAGGAGACCTCCTATCATCCAAATTAAAAAGTAAAAAATAACTTGAACCCTTTGGGTCAGTCAGATAATTTTTGAAGTAACTATATTGACCTATGGTACATATATCAATTTTAGCACCTTTGTCTCTTCCTTTGCATCTTCCTAGAATGTCTCTATATAACTTCCAAACATCTTTGTTTACACCAAAAACTTCGAATACCTGATACTTGTAGTCGCCATTGTCATATATCCCCAAGTATTTTATTCCACCTGAGGATTCCAACTTCTCGATATCATTTTGTGAAACAAAGTTATCTTTACCCTGTATTTCATCATAGACAATATTTCCTTCTCTAAGTTTAACAATCTCTTGCAAAAATTTCTTAACATCTTCGGCGGTCCTATACAGGTGAATGTCCTTGTATTCAAACTTTTTCTTATTTTTCTCGTATAGGTCGAAGTATTCTTTATACTTGTATACATCCTCGGCTTTGATAATACCAGTTCCCACCTTCTTTGTGAGCCAACTCAATAAATAAAATTTGTTACCCGTAACTTCAACTATTTTATTGAAGTCATCTTCTGAAATGGGCTTTCCCTCACCTACATATTTGTTTTTGAGATTGAGAACATTTTGGTCAACTTGTTCTTTTAATACTTTCCAAATGAGGGAGCGTAGTTCCATGTTTTATAAATACTTTGGACATAAAAAAACCCCCGATTTCTCGGGGGCCTTTACTTATTTCTTGATTTTAGAAACAAGCTTTAGAATATGTGGTCCCACCACAACTCCGACAACGACACCTAATAAAAAGTGCCAATGCCATAAAAATTCTAATTGTTCCATAGTTTTTTAAAAGGTTTAATTTTGTTTAGACTATAAATGATAGTTCAGACCCAAACCTACAAGGTTGGAATGCTTACCATCTTTTACAGTTCTTAGAATTGATTGTTCTAAGCACCACTTCTTGTTTATCTTGTATCCAATGGTAGGGACATAAGTAAATTGCCCTTTTTGTCCATCGAACAAAGTAACACCCCCGTCAAGACCAACATAAAGGTTCTTCTTAAGGTGCTTACGGTATCCAACTAAAACAGGCATTCTTACAAAAGACGCCTTGTCTTGCATGAACTGGAAAGATACATTCAAATTCTTTTTATGAAAGTTAACTTTCTGACCCCATGCTTTGGAATCCCAACCAACATTTCCTGCTAACGGAGCGTTCACAGTTGCACCAACAGAGATATCCCATCCCTTTTTATCTTGTGCAAATGTTACTAGCGAACATACGAGAGCAAAAAATAACAAAAATTGTTTCTTCATTTTCGTTTTATTTAACGGTTTATAAATAAAAAACCCATCTTCACCTACAACTAAGTTGAGATGGGATGGGATTTATATTCTCTTATAAATATCTTTGAAAATCCGAAAATCGTCTTACATGAACCTTTTGACCCTGTAACCCATGTTACCCAAGTAATCCTTGAAAACCTCTTTTGTTCCTGTTTTGGATAGGTTAAACATGATTTTTACGAGTTCGAAAAGTTGGTCAGTAACGAATAAAATTTGGTCACCTTTCTCATATGCCATCTTGTTTTCCTTACCTTTTCCGAACAAGACTAGGTTGTTAGTTTCCTCAGGAGAATAGTCCTCAAGGTAACTGTCAAGAAATAAAAAAATCTTGTCATTTATTTTAGATTCTCCAACAATTCCAAGGAACTTGTTTAATCTATTTTCTGTGATGATGTATTTCATGGCTCTACGAATTCCACCTTAACATTGAATTTATTTTCGAACCATAGTTTAATTAAGAGTTTCATTTTTTCTTCACTCAAAGCAAACATATCGGTCATATTTTTTTGGAAGTGGCGGTTAACCCATAATCTTCCATCTGTGTGGTCAAATTCCATAATGTCCTCCCAATCGTCTTCACCATCCCCAATTTGGTGAGATACTACAATATAAGGATGAAGTCGGTTAACAACCTTCCTTTCAATCAAATTGTTAAGGTAGTCGATAATAAACTGATTCAACCTATTTTCAGAAATAATGTATTTCATATTACTCGTCTTCATTTTGGTCTTCTTCATGCATCCACTCAAAATTATCCATTGTGAGGGATTTATCATATCTCTCATTGAACCAATTTATTATGGTTTTGATGGCGTCGAGATTAGGAATTGAAAAAAGTTTAGTTAATTGAGTAACTAATCCATCACTAAGGTAAATCACTTCAAACTCTCTGTGTGGATGCATACTTGAATATTGAATTCTGTAAAGAATTTTGCTTGTATTATACTGTCCGTCTGCAAGATTAAACTCACCATCACCAATATCCCACTCCCACCAATCGATTGAATCAAGATAAGATAATATCAAATTTTTTAACCTATTTTCTGTTATTACGTACTTCATGGTTAATATTTCTTATTGTTGCGGTGGCTGAATGAACGGGAACTCCAACCATATCCTCAACGAACTGTGCAAGTTGGTGTTTAAAAAAATGAAAATCAGGACCCATAGTTCTTTCGGTAACATAAAATATTGGATGAAGAATATAATAGGTTCCACCCATCATTGCTTTACCTTCTTCAATCGCAACCTCAGTTTTCATAACAGAGTTGTTTGTGAAAGTCTCAGCAACCTGTTTGATAATTTCTTTTATCCTATCGTTTTGTTGTTCTGTAATAATATATCTTTTCATCATACTTTTGTCCAGGTCATTTCAAAAACCTCATATTCGAGTGGTGTTCCATAATAGGCAATATCCAAATTGAAATAAGATTTGAGGTCCTTATATACTTCCCTCTTGGCAAGTAAAGACCAATTCCTATCCTTCTTTTGTTTGCTGAAGTCAAAGTAAAATTTGATGTTTGGTCTTTGAATGGAGAAACCTTCATTTCCATAATGAGTTCCTTTCTCCCCAATCTCAATCTTCACCAACTCATCCCCAAACTTAACTTTAAAAAATTCTATAATCTTTGGAAGTATACGTTCGATACGAACTTTGTAGTCCTTAATAAATTGAATTCTCTCCTCTTTTGAAAGTTCATGAAACTTCTCCACCCAATCAGGTGTGTCTGATGTCAAAACAATTGCCTCCCTTAATATTTTTTTGATGAGTTCTCTCATGATTATAAATACAAAACAAAATAAAAAACCCCTCCTGATTGGAGAGGTTTGAAATTAATTGGATGGTTTGTCTGATTCGATTTTATTAACAACGTCTTTGAGGTGTCTTAGTAAAAGCTCGTGGTCATAATCGTTTTTCTCACCATAAACTTTCAATTGCCCTGAGACGTAGTCTAAAGAAAAAATCGCATCTTTTACTTCTTGTTTTGTCATAGTTTAAAATTATAAAAAATTATTTCAAATAAACCAAATAAAAAAACCCCTCCTTATTGGAGGGGTTCTTATTACATTGCTCGAAGGATTGCTTCAGTCTCACCATCCCACTTTTTGATTTGGGATTTAGGAACCCAAAAAGTCAATTCACCAATTTCTTCCACCCGACGAAGATAATCTTGACGGAATCTTTCTGCTTCTGAAGCGTCCTTGATATATTCCACACCCATATGACCCGCACAAATCTTACCGAGACCAGTCAACATAGAGAACTCATCTGTGAGAGTCTTCATGCAACATGTACAAACCTTACCACGCTTGATAGTCAACTTACCTGTGAACTGTACCGCCTTTGGTGACACCGCCTTCACACGAGTGATGTCGATAAGGATGGGGTTAAACTGAAGACCGTAGGTCTCTTTGAGTTCCATACCCTTTTTACGACCAAGTTTAATGGTCTCACCTTCGGTAGGCCAGTTCATACGAATGGTCTTCTCCTTATCTTCTTCCTTCTGAATCTGAGCCACAGCGGCTGAGATTTGCTTTGAGGTAAGTGTACCCCACTTCTGAAATTTGGAGGCGATGTCCTTTACGAAAGGGTTCTCGCCCTTGTAGTCAACGATACGCTTCACATCCTCAGGAAGCTCTTCCTTGTTGATAACCTTAACTTCAGAGTTAAGAGCCTTCTCGGTGGCTTCGAGTTGCTTTGGGGTTAAACCTCCCCACTTCTTGAGAGCGTCTTTCATGTTGAGGATGAAACGGTTTTGACCTTGGTAGTTACGAACTTTGTCTTGAACTGAAACTTGGGTTGTGGTAGTCATGGTGGATGTGTTTTGTGAATACAAAGATAATCATTTCACACAATTCACCAAAATTATTTTTTTAAAAAACCAAGTTCATATACTAATGGTCTCATTCTATCTTCCAAGTTCTTATATAACTGACGAAACTCTTTGAACTCTTCTTGGAAATATTCTTTCCACACAAGTTTAAGTTGAGCATACCCTGCATCCCAAGAGTTGAGATGATTTTCATCGTTTGCCATAACTTGACGAAGTTCCATAGACCTTTCAACAAGTTCTGTTGCTTTATCTAATACTGCTTTTGCATCAGGAGAAAGTTTGTCGTAGATTCTTTCTTCACCAAATAGAATTTTGTGAACATAACGGTCTGAAGATGTCCTTGCGTCGTTGTAAAGTTCATCATATCCGTTTTGGTCCGCAAGTTCTTTCATCTTGTCTAAGGACATCCAAAAGAATTCGTTTTTTATATCCCATAATTGGTCTTTGTATTCAACTTGACGAAGAGAAGATTGATTTGATTTAGACTCGAATAAAGAATAAACAACAGAATCATACTTGAATTGATTGAACAATTCATGTTGTTCATTTGGAGCGAGATATTCGTCCTTTTCGTTTTTCCAATCTGCAGTAATCATTCTTCGAACTGAAAATAATAATAAAGACTCTATAAAATTTTTTTGAGTAACTGAAAATCCATGACCAACACTACAGGTGCTTGTAAACAAAGCGACATCTTCCATGCTCTTTCCTACATTGTTGGCGGTAGAAAGTAAATAACCAAAACTATTAGGTAATAGTGAACCATACCCTTTTTGTTTCACTTTCAGAGATGAAGAAAGTTGAGGAGCATCTTTCGCCCCTTTTATTTGACCTTTCGCATAATCTTTTAGTGACTTGAGTTGGTCTGTATTATAAACAAATTTGGTTGATTTATTTTCTATTTGAAAATCTTTATTTAATTCAAGTAAATCGTATGTAAACATTTTGTTTTTTTTGTAAAGATAGGACTTATTTTTTATTTGAGAAAATTGAAAATGAAAGTGCCCAAGAAGACACATCCGCGAAGTTGGATGAATCCATTATGTAACCTCCTGAAAATGAATATTCACCAAAAAAAAGTTTTCTAAATGTTTCGGAAGATGGTCCTGAAATCCATGTTAATGGAGAGAATATTGCAATATTCGTTTTGAACTCTTTTTGAATTCTATATATGAATTGAAGGTAGAGTTGTTGAGCCGAATTTCCCATTTTTTCTTTAACCATGATTTCATTTATCTTAGTTTTACTTGCACCCGCCCTATCATGTCCCTCTTCTTTATAAGATGTTTTTTTCGAACCCGTGGTGTAGGGTGGATTCATCAATACAATAATCTCCTTACCTCCCTCAATCGCATTTCTCAAACCAATAGGGAGTTTCTCATAATCATCATTCAAGAAGTCATATTGAAACTTAACCGCTTCAGGGTTATATCCCATTTGATTTGCAGTATCAATATCTGCCTGAATTAAAGTTGAACAATAAAGTTCTTTGAACTTATAATCACGGGTAAGATTCCCCGTCCCCCAAGCAGGGTCCCAAACAATATATTTTTCTTTCCAATCTTCACCGAACACTGATGTGATATATTCGTGGGCTTTGTCTACCCAAATTGAAGGTGTGAAGAACTCACCTTGTTTACGACGAACAGTATCTTCAACAATGCGGTCAACAACAGCGGCTAACTTATGTTTCTGAGATGGCGTATAAGAAGACGAAAAGTGTCCGAAGAATGATTCGAAGGCTTCACGAGATACTACAGGAACCTCACCTAACGCCTTTGAAACAACTGTCTTTCTTTTCTTGACAGGGTGAAGATAGTTGTCGTCCTTGTTCACCAAAATTTGAACAAATAGATTCGCTCTTTCATTGGTAGTGAACTTATTTTTTACAAGAACTTTTTCATCAAAATAACGGAATACCTCTGTAATGTTTTTGTCCGTAACGAGAACTTTTCTTTGAACATTATCAGTGAGGTCTTTAACCTTTTGAATACACTCAGGAAAATGATGAGAATCATAGACGAATGGTTTGATTGATTCGTCCTTCATCATGGTTAATACTAAATCAGTAATTGAATGAGCAGATGAGGGTGGAACACTCCAATCCAAATCCATTTCTAAATACTTAATGATATCATTGACATGTAATGTTAAGCACTCGTTTCTATCCCCGATGAAAATTGTAGATGGAGGAACAATTCCTTTATCGTAGAAACGCTTTACATAGAAAACAGATTGAGCAAGAACTTTTACAAGTTCAGATTTGTTTGACAAATTCAAATCATCTTTGAACTCCATAAGAGTTCTGACCTTGTGAGATTTGGAAACTCCGAATCCATCGCATCCAAAAGGAGATGTGATTTCCATATCCTTGAATTTCTTTTTGAATTCGTGTCGGTAGGAATTTTCAACATCTTTTTCATTGAGGGCTATTGCCAAACTTTTGGACATCATATCTATAAATATTTGTGCAAATATAAGACACAAACCCTATTATGCCAAAAGTTTTTTTCCTGCTCTTTCTCTATGAAACTTTATTGCAAACCTGTGAACCTCTTCTTGAATAACTCCGAGAACGGACCAATCCATTGGATGTTGTTTACCATCAGTTGTATGAACGGTCTGTGACCTGTGTTTTTGGTCTTTCGAAATTGATATCAAATCAATCCTGTTGGTAAGTCCAAGAGACTCAAATACCTTCTTTGCAACGTTTAATTGACCAATTCCCCCATCAATTAGAACAAGGTCAGGTAGTTGACCCTTTTCATCCAAGAGTCTCTTAAAACGTCTGTAAACCACTTCCTCGAATGACAGACAATCATTACCATTGTTTGACTCCTCACGAATGATATACTTACGGTATTCACTCTTGAGAGGTTTGTTATTCACATATCTTACAGAGGCCGCAACATTTGAGTCACCCTGATTGTGTGAGTTGTCAAACGCCTCGATAATCAAAGGAAGATTTTTAAGACCCAAAACCTTTTTTATACCAAAGGCAATCTTGTTATATTTCCTTACACGGATGGGTTCGAGTTTCTCTTCAAGTTTTTTGATTTGATTAACCCTGTTGAGGTAGTTGTCCGCCTTTTCGAACTCCAAGTTCTTGGCAAACTCATGCATTTTTCCTGTGAGAAACACCTTTAACATCTTATAATCAAGTTCGAATATCTTTCGAACAATTAATTGATACTTCAGATATTCAAGGTTCGATTCCAAGGCAATGCAGGGTGCGTTACAACGACCAATATGATACTCAAGACATGGTTTGAATTTACCTGCCCCGATGTTTTCTTGATTCAAAGTATAGGAACAAGTTCTAAGTGGAAGGATGTCGTTGATAAGTTCCATAACTTCATACGCCCTTTGACCTGAGGTGAAGTTGATTCCACAGGTGTCCTCACCTTTCCCATGAGTTATTTGAAGTTTGGAGTATGGTCCACCAGTCAAAGACAAATGCCAAGTTCTTGACTTATCATCTTTACCTTTGATGTTGAACTTGGGTTTGTAAATTTTGATGAGTTCTTCCTCCATGATGAGAGCCTCAGCCTCAGATGAAGCAATCTGATACTCAACGTCACGTATTTGTTCAACAAGGGTCCTTGTCTTCTTGTCATCGTGTTTCTTATTGAAATAAGACGCAACACGTTTGGGAAGGAACTTGGACATCCCCACATATATTACCTGGTCTTTGCCATCTTTGTAGATGTAACAACCAGGGTATTTGGGAGCTGATTTTATTTTTTCTTTGATGTCCATTCTTTTCTGTGTTTGTAAAACCAATAGGAGTGAATGATGATAACGCACGAATTTACAACAATTGTCGGACCTGCCGAAATTCCGAATCCATAAACTAACCAAAAAATTGCGCCAACCGTGTTGACCGCTCTAAGACGGAAAACGTCCTCAATTAGGAATGAACCTAAAATGAGGACGCTCCCGATATATCCATATATTTCCCACATCATTTCGCGAATGCTTTATCTGCCCAAGTCTTTGCTCCAACCAATGTCCACAAGTTCATATCACACATGTCAGGGAAACAAGTTCTCATGGTTCCAACGGTGATTACCTTTAAGAAACCAAGGTCGATTGAATACCACTTACCACCTTTTGTAGTGTAAACGTTCATCCACTGACCGTATTCGTTCTTAACTTGAATGTTGACCAAAGAATTCTTGCCATATCCACGGATTACATCAACAGTTCCTTTGGTGTCGTGGATGTTGATAAACCCAGCTTTGCATTTGCCTGCGATGCGGAATTCATATTCTTTGTTGATATCTTTCAGGTGGTTTGAAACTGAAACGTCGAGAGATTTACCTTTAACGAAAGTTCTGAATGAACCGTAAAAAACGTCAGAAGAATAGGCGTTGTTGGTGTTGATGTTTACTGCGGGAAGGGTAGTGGTTTGTGTCATATTGTTGTGTTTTGTTACACAAAGATAGGGAACCACAATTTACCAGCCAAATATATTTTAAACTTTATCACAAATGTGTGGTTGGAAACAAGCTTGTCCCCCACCTTCCACATATCCAATTCTTTCATTTATATTTGTTGAACGAAGGTATGGTGATTCTTGTCCACAGATTACACATCTGTCTTTCTCATCCATCTTTGGGTCTCCTTGGAGAACACATCCCAAATGGTCATATCCTACAAGATAATCATATTCAACTTCAGAAGTATCTTTACCACAGATTGAACAAGTCCAAGGTCGAATGATTTTCTTTACACTTCCATCAGGAGCAATTTCCATCATGAAATGTTCATCATCTTGAGGAGGACCCTCAAGGTTTCTTCTTTCTTGCCAGTATTTGTTTCTTGCAAGACCACCAAGTTCGAAGTCGTTAGGTGTGTTTAGGATTTCTTCTGCTGTTAGTGTTACAGTGATTCCCATATGATTTGTTTTTTAAAAACTAAAGGAAAATATTCAAAAGACAAATCTATTTATATTAATATGGAAAAATTTTCTAAAGAATGGAAATATAGATACAAAGAAACGCTTACGGAAAAGTTCAAGTATCTTTTCCTAAGTGAAATGCACAAACACTTTGAGTTGATAAACCTCCAAGTGACAGACATTTCATATAATGGTGATGTAATGGAGGGAATGGATGTTGATGTCGAAATTGATTATCAGGGCGCTTGTGACGGAGACGCACACAGTGTTGGACATATGTTATCAATAATCTCAAACCAAGTGCATGAATTTTTTTTCAAACACCAAATCGACCCAGTAACCTTTAAGTTTAAAGGAGGTGATGTTGATGGTTTAATTATTAATGACCCTATGATATTAGAATTCCATTACAAATTAGATGAACTACATAAAGTTCTTTTATACATAACGATGAACTATGACCAACAGTAAGATTTATAGATTAGCCAAAAGGATGTTTAGTGACTTTACTAAACCACCTCAGACTCCAAATGATGTTTACAACACATTGACGGGAGAAAAAAACTATTGGGATTACTTTAAGTATATGGGTCCTGACAACTTCATTAAATTATGTATTGCCACTTGGGGTGTTTCACAAAACATACCCCAAGAACAAATAGAAGAATGGTATGATAAAGTCTTTTTTGCAACAGTCTTTTCAACGGAAGACGAAACCTACTACGATGAATGTGGTATGTGTGATGGAGGAGGACATGTACGATGTGATAACTGTAATGGAATAGGTGATTTGGAATGTGATGAGTGTGAGGGTGACCTTGAAGTCACTTGTCATTTTTGTGATGGTGATGGTAAAATAGATGGAGATGACGGACCTGAGGACTGTGATGAGTGCGAAGGTAAAGGACAAAGGGAGTGTGACGAATGTAATGGAACAGGTAAGGTTACATGTCACATATGTGGTGGTGATGGGGATGTATATTGTGATGATTGTAATGGTGATGGAAATCTCGAAACCGATGAAAAACTATTTGACATTCAATTTATAGTTTGTTGGAATAGAAACCTTTACGACTTATTCGAAATCAAAGAGGAAGAATTTGAAGAAGTTATACCAACAGATAGATTCTATAATAGTAAATCTATAATTATACTCGGAGAAGTGACACAAGAACACGCTGAACTTTCTGATGAAGTAACCCCAGACCAAATATATTGTTTGGGACTTTATAATCAACTTCCAAATGTTAGATTTGAACCGAGAAAACCTAAATTCTTCACAACACCAAGTTGGGACATAAGCCATCTCCAATAATTTATATAGAATGGATGTAAAATATTTTTTAAAGGTATTAGAAAAAGAGGGTTATCCAAATCCTGACATTCAATCTATTGCCAAGATGGTTGGATACAACTTAGATTATTTTCTCCTTGGTATAAGAGACAGAGTTGGTGAGGAAGGTGTAATCGATTTTTGTGAAAAAGCAATAAATAAATTGCAAGGTGAAGATGGAGTCAGGGTTGACTTGGGTGGAGACGAATATTGTTACATAAAAATATTTCCACAATACTACGACGAGAGGGAATCGGAAAATGATGTGATTGCTAAAAGTAGTTGGGGCGATTCAAACATATTGAGTTCAGACCCAGAAACAGGTGATGAGAGCTACTTTACAATTCAAGTAGTAATCGACAATACAGACATGGGTGGTTGGAGTGACTTGGACGAGTTATTGGACCACATCAAAGAACAAGCCTACAACATAGTATTCCAAAACTGTGGTTTCGGTGTTTGGTGGGAATAAAAAAAAAAGGGGAGACCGAAGTCTCCCAATAGGGGCTGAACGGTTTTGCCAGCCACTCCACCACCAAGTTTAACGAACTTGGAAACCTTTTGGAAATAATGTGTTGGCTAAAGAGGTAAGAGCCTCAGAACTTAAATATCCAACAACATCATCGTTAGCTTCAGGTAAGTAATATTTTGTCACGAAATCACCAGTCTCACTGTCCATAATTGCAATTTCGAAATCATCTTTGAAATCACCATACAACCCTTGAGCACCCCCAACAATTGAGAGTCCAATTTTTCCATCAGTCATATATGTCTGACGTGCACCCTCAACCATATTTCTATGGGGTTTGGAGTGTTCTATAATATTTTCAATCGTTATCATAATCCTTTGAGTAATTGTCTTAATTTGATTTCTAAAAGTTCTAATGTGTTCTTATCCTTTGCGGTTTTATTTGGTTTTTTCCTTAACGAATCTATGAGTTCCTGTATAAAATCAGATTCACTTTTCTCTTGAACCACTTCGGCGTCCTGTATGTCACCCATAGGTTCATCTGCAGGTGTGTAAGGTAAGGAGCTTTTTTGCCCTTTTTTCTCACCCAATTTATAGGCACCATAAACCAAGGCACCAACTGCTACTATTTTTACTAAATCACTGAATTTCATTTTGTTACCTCCGCTTCGATTTTAGATTTATTAATAAGATGGTCAGTTAAAGAATAGAAATCAAGTTTAGTCATAACAATTGAATTAACCAAATGTTTGTGTGGGATATGAACCAAGAAATCCACACCATTGAAGAAGGTTAAATCAGTTTTCATCTCAATTGAACTTTGAACCATTTTAAGAAAAAGTTTGAACTGAATTTGATTAACAAAAGTTTCATCCAAAAGGGTTCCGAAAGTTTCATGTAGAATTTTGATGTTGAGACCTGACATGTTCATATTCTTTAATTTCTACAAAGATAAACTTTTAAATTCAATTACCAAAAAAAATTACATTTTGGCTCCGTTTTTCAATCCTGAATGAAACTTGTTTGTATTTATCTAAGTATGTCAAATCCCGTTATAATTATTGGTCAACAAAGAATTGTAAAAAAAACTGAGAAAATTTCTTTTTCCAATCCTACTGACTCTGTCATAACAATAAATTATCAGAAGAGTTCGAATTTTCAGTGGGTTTACCAAGACGAAATACTACCTCAACAATCCAAAAGGATTTGGGCTGTTCCATCATCAATACAAATTCCAAATTACTTTTCTGAGAATTTAGTTAGTCAAGATGACGGAGATATATTAAACATGATACAGACATATTCTTTGGGGGATGTTGTGAATGTCAACACCGAATCTTGTTATGTATATGAATACCCATATCCGTTTCCAGTCACTTTAAGAATTTCAAGTGAATATGCCTTACCACCCAACGTTAATATAGATTATAGAATTGCAACATACAATCCTCCTTACATCGACCCAACAGTGTTCAACGGTATTCCTTGGACAAATTTAGTAACGAATTTTCAAGTTGGTGAGTGTCCCAATTATAACTTAGCAGGAACTGTTTATATCTCTTCTCCTTCTTTGGCTATCCAATATAGAGTGAGGGACTTATCTGACAATAGATTGAATTACTATTACATTATTTACCCTGAAACCTGTTTCGGACCTGGAGAGGACCCTTGTAACATCAATTCAATACCTAGAATTTGGGACTTATTATTTTCTGGTTGTTCTATAGATGGTATTTCGATTTATTTATTTGAACCATCCCAAATTCCCTTCGCTCAAGATGTTTGGATGGTATTGAAATCTCCTCCAGGAAACATAACCAACTGCACTACCCCAACTCCAACATCGACCGTTACACAAACACCAACCAACACTCAAACACCAACAAATACTTCTACACAAACTCCAACGCCAACTAACACTCAAACACCTACCAACACCTCTACCCCGACTCCAACGCCAACTAACACTCAAACACCTACCAACACTCAAACACCTACCAACACTCAAACACCTACACAGACCCCTCCTGTTTACTATTATTCAGCTCTTCTATGTGGGGACCCATCTTTCTTGAGATATTTCCGTTCGTCGAATCCAAATTTAACCGACAGTTGTTCTGTAATTTACGGTTATTGTGATGAGGCACCTCATACTGAATGTGGGGGAGTTCCTCAATGTTTTGATAATGTAAGCCCTTCGGTTGTCGTGAATTCGAATGATGTTTTAGAATGTTTCGATAGTTGTGAGTGTTGTCAGGGACTTTGTCCAACACCATCCCCAACTCCTACAATAAACCCGACCTCAACACCAACACCGACCACGACACCATCTCTAACCCCTACATTGACCTCAACTCCTACATTAACTCCTACATCGACCTCGACCTCTACACCAACACCAACAACCAGTCCGACAGTCACAGGCACACTTACTCCTACACCAACACAAACGAGACTTGCCGATTGTTATCAAAAAATTTATTTCGATGTAACATTAACTGAAACTTTTTTCAGTTACACAGATTGTTGTAGTGGAGAAGTAAATATCCTGAGCGTTGAAGCTGGTGTTGATTCTTGGGGTGCACCCGAGGGTTGTATAGAATATGGTTCAGTAACTGTTATTTCAGGTGAGTTCAATAATTTGTATTATAATTCACCTTGTGCGTGTCCGACACCCACACCAACATTGACAGCCTCTAATACTCCAACTCCAACAACTACTAACACACCAACATTGACCGCTTCTAATACTCCAACTCCAACAACTACTAGTACACCAACTAACTCACCAACAACTACCAACTCACCTACACCAACGCTTACACAGACTCCGACGGCCTCTGTAACTCAAACTCCTACACCAACACAAACAGAACCAACAGTTACACAGTCTGTAACACCATCTCAAACACCTACGCAATCATTTGTATTTTACCCTTATTCAGTTACCTCAGGACAAACTTTTGTATCGATAGATTGTAATCCTGTTGTTTTAACTCAGACCTTATATGCCGCAGAATCAAGTTGGTATACAATTACCAAATTTTATTCAGATTCAAACCTAACAACACCATACAATGGTAATGACTTGTATTATACCAACAACACTTTAGGTTCCTCCGATTGGTATAGAATCGCAACGAATGGTTCAATAACTGATAGCTACGGTTGTTAAAAAAACAAAAAACCCCACCAGTAGAAACTGACGGGGTTGGCAAAAAACTCTGAGAATACAAGTTTTGGTGAGAATCTTTGGAAGGATTATGATTTCCCTTCGTTTCCACTTCCTTTTGAGAAGTAATCCTCAGTCACGGTCAATTAGATTAACCAATCCTTAAGTTGTGTACCACTCTCTCGTTACTCATCACTCTTCGAGGTTGCCACCCCAATTAATCCTTGCGGGATTAGAGAACTTTCAAGAAAATCCTGTCGGGCTTGGGACCCTTCAAGGCTAAGAACATCTCTTAACTATGTAGTGACCTGTCGCACACAACTGACGAGCACTTTTCCTTGTTTAATTTTGAGTTTGTTAAACCTTAATTAACAAAGTTGGTTTACGGATGATGAAAGTAGCGGCCCGTCTGAAGCCATGCCATCTTTTGGACGACACGATACTAAGCTACTCTCTGAAGTCTCCCGACCTCCATATTTTGAGTCAACTTCATAACTAACCTCTTGGTAGAGAGAAAGTTAAGGTTCCATCAGCACCACCTGTTATGAAACTTACCTTGTTCGGTGTTAAGCCAACTCTAATATTGAATCACGCAATTACTATGGTGGATGCCATAGTTTCTTACATTAATCCTTCAGGTTATTCTTATTGGTGTTCCCACCTCAATCAAACGACCCGTATCGCTTGATTACCCAACCACGTTCCCTACAGTGTCACCCTCAGTACTAAAGGTCAGATAATATCCTGATTGCCTACTCGAGTTCCCTTTCGGAAACCGCAGACCTCCCAAACCAGGGAGTTCCACTTTATACTATTTTCATAGTTTATTTAATGACCATAGGCGGCCAATATCTTGAACAGAATGTCTCAGAATAAACCCGAAGGTTTCATCATCAACTAACTGTGAAGATAATATCTTAATTCAAAGAACTTTCAAATTTAAAGGGAAGAAGAATCTTGACGACCATCCGAAGTTGGAACACTTACAACTCCTCCCCTTCAATTGTTTCACAAAGTTAAGACACGTTTTTGGAACTGTCAAATCTTTTTGAAACTTTTTTTGACTTTTTCTGATTCGATTCTAATACCCCCCACTCTTAATGGGACAGGTTCAAATTCAGTCTTTGTCAAAGAACATACGACTCTCATCGTGTGTTTTACAAAGATAAGAAGGTTTTTTTAAACTCTCAAATCTTTTTTTTGTTGCGTCGCCTTGGAATCGAACCAAGCTAAGTGGGCTTATGAGACCCATGGAACACCTTGCCCCCCGCCCGCAATATAATGATTAACTCCTACTTACCCCTCGGTCACCTATCCACGTCATGCGCTGGTTGAACCAGCAGGAGTCATCATTTCAATATTTTTAAGAACTATGTTGTTTTGAAAAAGAAGTCCCACAAATATACGGAGATTTTCTCAAATAACCAAATTCGTGGGACTATTATTTCGAGATTACTCTTTTATTCATCTCGAGTGTTTGGGGTGTTCGTCCTCTCGGACATGAACATATAAATATTCCGAAAAGTTCAAAAAGTAACCCTAAGAAAAAATATTTTTTTTTAGTGGTCCAAATCGTCAACCATTCTTCTGAGTTGTCTCATCATATCGAACCATCCTATGATTCCTATAACGATGACAAACATAATTAAACCTAATACAATCATTGTAAAATAATTTCAGCTAATTTATACATATAGTCACCTGTGTTTTCAGCACGGATTTCATCGAAACTGAAATACTTCCAATCAGTATGTTCTTCTCCGTCAATGGCTTTCTCGAAATCTGGTTCAATACATTCTTCAACAATTAACAAATACACATACATCAACCCTTTAACTTTTTTACCGTCACGAGTGTGTCTTGGAATGAGTCCAATAAAAGTAATTTCTTGGTCATCGATACTAACCGCTGTTTCTTCGAAAAATTCGCGTTTGGCACCTTCTTGTGTTGTTTCATTTTCTTCGAGTTTTCCACCTGGAATCGACCACATACCTGGGAAAGAACCGAGATTGTTTCTTTTACATAGTAAAACTTTATCCTTACATTTTACCATAATTCCTACATAGCTTTGTTGTTTCATTGTATTTATTAAATATGATTGTTGAAATTAATGAAAATTATTTTAATGTTAAAACATTGGTTGACCCAAAATCCCAAGCTATTGGGATGATGAGAAGAAAATTCGATGATTCATTCAATGGTTTATTATTTTTAATGGGTGGTAAAAAACAATGTTTTTGGATGAAAAATTGTATCATCCCACTTGATATAATAATGATAAAAAATAATGTTATTGTCAATATACATCACGACTGTCCTCCTTGTTTAGAGGAACCTTGTCCGAGTTATTGTGGAAATGGAAATATCGTATTAGAACTCGAGGGTGGGACCTGTGAAATGTTAGGGATTGAAGCTGGAGATACGGTAGAATATATCTTCTAAACTGTGAAATCTCTCACAAAAAATTTACTTGACCTCATTCTCAAAAATATTGTTTTTGGTTTCTCAGGCACTGTTCCAAAAAATGGTATTGTGGTTGAACCTATACTAATATCTGAAATACCACCTGCTTTAGCAACATCTACTGCAAAGGTTGCACAATTCGAATCACCACCCTCTGTCAAATCTATGAATGAGTAACTTCTTGGTTTACTAGCCTCGTTCACAGAGTCTGTGAAATTAGGTAATCTCATAACATTTGTCCACATTGTTAGATTTGGACCGTCTTTGAAAGTTTTGGCTTTACAAGTTCTTGCAACATCACCAGCATTTGTGAAGTTTCCTTGTGAATCTATAGTCGCAATTTTCCCCATTTCAGTTTTCAAAACCTTTCCGTTTCCATCGTTATCGTAAGGTCCAAACTCATATAATTTTACAATACCTGTATGGTCAACTAAAATACAACCTCCATGTCCAGTGGCATATATTTTGATTTCTCTCTTTCCAACTTGTTCATTCAAACCTAAATAATCCTCTACCCACTCCAATGCTCTTCCGTGGAATGCTAATATGCGAGCAATCCAAGAATCTGTCATTGAAGGTCTATATTTCGGAAAAACAAAGAACATAAAAAAACCTGATTGATTTTTGTCTATGGGTTGAAGTGACTTAAAAACAAAATCATCCTTCTGTCTTGCAATTGATAAACTTGGTACTCTAATGTCCCCCGAAGAGGGATTGTACTGTTCCTCCAATTTTGACTCAGATTGAGAAATTTTTTCCTTTAACTTTCTGAAGAAATCTGAAGCCAACATTTTTGTAAATTTTACATATGGTGCATCTTCTCTTTCAGGGTCATATCTATATTGACCTTCGGGTGGTCTTTTGGACCTACCAAGATAGTTCAATCCACTTATATTCGTGATACACTTGTGACCTCCAGAGTTTGCGTTGATTAATTCCCAAGCACTTACATTAATATTATCTAAGATACTTTTTTCTTCATCTGTTAATGATGTAAATGGTTTTGACATCATTTCTTTAAGTCTATTCAAAGCCTCTTCTCCTCTTTCTTGTTCTGCAAATTTTTCACCATAAACCGCATTAAAATCCTCGAATGTAAACCCAACACTTTCAGGGTTAACACCTGTTTCACTAATCCATTTTATCGTTGATAACGGGACTTTTCTTTCCTTGAGTTGAGCTTCATACTTTGCAATGACCTCTTTAGCAATCTCTCCGAGATTAACACCTTTGAGCTTCCTTTCCTTTTTAAAAGGATTGCATGATACTTGAAGTAATCCCATCGGCCATGCCATGATGAGAAAGTCTGCTTCAGGGTTATTTCTAAATGGGGTATACCTGTCATAAGAGCCAGGCTTAACCATACTACCTCCACCATATTGGTAAATGATATTATCTTCAACATGGGGAAATCCTTTCATTTGTTTTGCATAATCTTGTGCGTGTTTTTGTAGTTCTTCTGGTTTTGGTGCATTTGTATCTTTCATCCATGTTTTGATGTTACTAAGTATATTCATCAAAGATGGTTCTGAATTCATTACAAGTCGCTCCAAAAATCCTTTCTTGTTTTTGAATGCTAAAATGAGTTTGTTTATAACGAAACCCAATAACATTTTGTTTCTTTGTAACGGCTTTTCTTTATCTAATCTAAAAAGATAATTGACTACCTCCTCGGGACTTATATCTTGTCTAGCGAAATCTGCGGAGTCAACAGTGTTAATCAATAAAACGTCAGATGAGGGAAATAAATCTTTGGGTGAAATTATTTGTGAGATTGTTTCCACGTTTGAACGTGCTTGTCTAAATGATTTCGAAGCACCTTTTTCCGCACCTATTTGTTTGTCATGATGGTCCGTGTGGATAACGAACATTGGTTTACCATGAGCAAAGTCAACCAAAACAGGCATGGTATCACCCTTAGCGTCATTCTTCTTAACCGCAAATTCTTTTTCCCCATATTGTATTACGTGAACATCTACCACATCAATACCATTGTTCTCAAGGTATTTTTTCATCGCAATAGCAGTAGTTACACCATCTAAATCTTGGTGGAAATATATTTCAGCCTTCGGGTATCTTTTTCTTAATGCGGAAATATCTCTTAAACCTGTCTCAGTTATTAGGTTCTTCATTAATATTTCAGAGTCAACAAGTATTTCGATTTATTAATCAAACCTAACATTTCATCTCTTAGATTCAATAAATCTGTATCATATCTCGAGTCCAATTGGTCAGAGATTCCAACTAAAAATTCTGTGATTCCGTCCATGAAATTCTGAATACTTAACTTACTGATGTCTTGAAACATCAATCCAAACTCAGGTTCAAATTCAGGTCTACCATACTTTCCCATCATGGTTTCAGTGAACTCATCAATGAGACCATCTAATCCCTCATAAATTGCACCGTAGGTTTTATGTTTTGCATCACCAAACGTCTGCCAGTGTAAAAATCTCCATTGAATTTGGATTTGGACTAATTTTTTTATCAATTCTTCTTTCATATAATTTAAATATTACTAAGGTAAAGGATTTAACGAACCCGAAAACATATTACTAAACATGTTTTGAACTGGATTATTTTCTTTCGGTTTTTCAGATGAACTTTGAGGTTTGTAAGCACCAGAACCAAAAAGAGGTTGAATTTGCCCATACCCTACTTTACCTGAACCACCATCTTGACCTGCATCAGCGTTTATTGCTTGGTTAAAGTCCGACTCAAAATTATTTTGAGCTTCTTCTGTTTTATTATAGTTTTCCATATTTTTCAGAAGTTCGTCTTCACCAATTTTAGCCGCCAATTCATCGGGTCCGACAAAATTTGCAATATTCATATAATCTAATAATCCCATCCACCATTTTGTTTGTCTCATTAAACTTCTTACGGATGCATTTCTATTCAATAGTTGAGGCATTCCTCTGAAAACACTTTTCCAAGACAAAATTCCTTTGGTTGTTCTATAACCTGAAAATAAACCTGGTGCTTCTTTAGCTAGTTTGGTAAGTTCTTCGAGTGCCGCTAGTTGTTTAGCTTTTGACCATACTCCAACAGATGTAGTTGCAGTTTTCAATCCTGTCATACCCCTCACTATTTCTTGACCTGTTTTTCTCAAAGGTGCTGTTGCTTTATTATAATTAGCGAATAAATCAAACCATTGTAAAACAGTTTTCTTTAACCCTCCCATCAATGGCATCGGAACTCTTTCGATATATCCTCTTAACTTACCAGCGATTTTACTGAAAGCTGAAACAAATCTTCCTGTCACACCACCCATCGCGGTTATATTATCAAGCATTTTAGCCGCTTCGGCTGTTTTTCCTGCTTCAACCAAGGCGGTAACTTTTCTCAAATTCTTCACGCCAGGACCACCAATTTTGAGGGCTGCCATCATAGGTTTGGCAACGATGTCTCCAGCATATGGTAAAGCTGAAATGATTGATAATAATCCGAATAATTTATCTCCTTGTTTCAAATAAGAGATACCGTTTACTAAATCAACTACCCCTGTTGGGTCAAAAATTCCAACGATATCACCAAGGGTGTTATACCACTTTGCTTCGTTTACTAATTTACCCTTTGATGGATATAGAACACACAGTGTTTCGACGATTTGTTTTTTTTCCTCTTTGGAAAACTTTGACCAACTTTCTTCGGCAAGCCTATAATTGTCTTGCTTGAGAATTTCTAAATTCAAAAGTTGGAGTTGTTTTTCAGAAATTATAAATTCTGCCATGGATACTTTTTCTTATAAATATCCCTCGGATATAAAAAAAGGAGGTTAGACCTCCTTTTCAAAATCAAGTTCTGGTTGATTTTTTTTATCTATAAAATGTTGAACTCTTTTTCGAGCGACTTCCGCATAATTAGGACTGAGTTCAATCCCTATCCACCTTCTATCTAATATCTCTGCCGCACATGCACTTGTTCCACTTCCCATGAATGGGTCAAGAACCAAATCGTTCTTATAGGTTAATATTTTTATGGCTTTCGCTGGAATATCCATTGAGAAGGTTGCCTTGGTAAGTTGTTTTGTATCAGCGAAATAGTCCCATTGACCATATACTAAATCCATAAACTCACGTTTTTGCTCCTCAGTATACATTGTCTTATTTCTTTTTTTTCCATCCTCACTCTCGATTTCCTCAACAACTCCAACCCATTGCGGCTCCCCCTTAATCTTTTTGATTCTATCTTTTTTATATGCTAAAATCACACATTCTTTCGGATTGTAGATATAAGGAGAGGACGGTGACATCCATGAGCCCCAAGCAGTGGTCTTACTTCTATGTGGTGAGTTTTCATTCAGGTCAACCAGTCCGTAAAACTTATAACCAATTTTTTGCATGATTGACCATAATTCCGAAACCATGAAAATTCTCCCACCTTTATCTTGTCTATTGATTTCATAAGGTATGTTCAGGGCAATTCTTCCGTCGTCTTTCAAAAGTCTGAAAGCTTGGGTCAACCATTTTTTTGAAAATTCCTTGTAATCTTCAAATTGAACGTCGTCGTCATGAACATCGTATTCGATTCCAACACCATACGGTGGTGATGTTACAATTAAATCAATTGATTTCTCAGGTAGGGTCTTCATGACTTCAACACAATCTCCTTGAGTTATTTTTCTTATATAATTTTCCATTACAACTTTCCCTCTTGTTTCATTTGTTCTCTAATCTTTGTTGCAGAGATATCATGAATGTCCTGAGGTGGAACATGTTCAATAATATCATAACCTACTCCTCTTCCAAAATTGACAGATTCAATATCGGGTATGACAATTACTTTTACCGTTTGGTCACTGAGCAATTGCCATAATTCTTTTTTTATGTTCGCCTCAACTTCTTGAGCGGAAAAAGGATTTTTTTCATCAGGGGCAATATCCCTAATACAAATCAAAACATTTTTACCTTCGTTGAGTCTTTGGTCAATCAACCATCTGTGTCCAGCATGCCACGGTTGCCATCTTCCGATAAACATGGAATACTGTTTTGCCCCCGTGTTTTTTAACTTAGGGTCACCCTCTACGTGAATTTTTTGCATAGTCTAAAACTTTTTTTGCAGATACCTCAACACTTTCATTTGTGGTGTCGATACTAAGATATCTTTCGGTAGGTGCCTCATATTCTTTAACAAAGAAACTTTCTCTTCCTCTTACCTCTGTTGTATGAATATAAACCTCAACCATATTATCCCCCATCTTCTGTTTGAACTTGTCTCGTTGGTCTTTGTAAGGGGAAACCAACGATACTAATACATCTTTACCTTTGTTGTGAAGGTATTGAGCGATTTGTTGTGCGAGTTCTATGTTCTTTCTTCTCCCTGTTTCAGAATAATCTTTATTATCGAATAAATCTCTTAGGTCATCACCGTCGATATGAAATATTCTATGGTCTCTAATGTCCAAGATTTCGTTACAGATTGTTGTTTTGCCAGCACCAGGCTGTCCTGTTAACCAGTATATCATTTTTTGTCCTCCAATTGTTTTATTCTCAATTCATTAACGAATGATGAACCCATCCAAAGAAGTGTAATGAACTGCCAAGTAAAGTCTTTACCATCAATAAAAGAAAGTATTATCGAACCTATCACACCAATAAAACCTAACAAGAAACAGGTCTTTGCTAGTAAACTCAATTTATTCATTTTCTAAATTTTGTATTTTTCGGTTTAAGTAAAATGAAGCCTTTTTGAGGTCTTCTAATTCTTTTGAAGAATCTTTTTTACCGGCTCTTGCAACGTATTTGACTACATTGAAGAGATATGCATCTTTGTGTAACTCCCAAGCCTCACAAACTTTAATCACCTCGTAAGGATTTTCTTCTCCACCATAATGATTCGGGTGGTTTACCATTTCTTTACTCATTATCTAGCATTTAAAGTTGAATCTGAGATTTGACTGTGATTTGTGGGATATGAATCCAATTCTTTTTTTATGAACTCTTCTTGGATGTGATTTTGATTTTCATAGTTAACCAAATAAATTATAATTGTTACCCAAGAAGCTAACAAAATAGACAAGTATATTTTAAGTCCATCATCTAATTTGTTCATTTTTTTGAGCCCCATTTGTTTTCCATGTATTCAATATATCTATGAGTCTTATTTCCATTATACAACATCCATACAATGTAATAGTCAAACCACCAATCTATTTTTTTTAATATTTTTTTCAATGTAATTAAATTTCTTCTACGTTTTGAACGTGAAAGTCTTCACCTCCTGATGTTTCTTTTTGCCAATGGTCGTCATTGTCATCAATCTCACCACTCTCAACCATTTCGATTGCCTCATCTTCAGTCTCGGCTTCAACGGTGTAGGTGACATATTCATCAATAGTTCTCACACCTACGATTGTGAATCTTTTCATATTATAAAAAGTATTTTTGTAATGTTTCTAATTTATCATCGGCATCCACCAACATTTGGAGTGCTTCTTCAGCATTTTTATAGAAATCTCCTGTAGAGTGGTCTCCAATTCCTGATGCATGATTTGATAACAATTCCAAAGTAAGTAATGCTTTGGCTTTTTGTGCTTCAGCTTCTAAACGAAGCATTTCGATTAAATGATTCTTAACGTTTCCCATTATTGTTTGTTTTTATGTTTTTCAGATTTTTGACCCTTCTTGTAGGGTTTCTTTTCTACTTGTTCGGTTACTTGCTCTGTAGTTTTAGTTTTACGGTTTACAAGTTTCCATTCTGATTTGGGAATATATGCCCACATACTCCCAACCATGTTGTAAGCGGTTTTGTCATCAACTCTTTTGATGTCACCGACCTCAACGTCTTTCGATGCTTTTAAAGCTTTAATACACTTCATTGGTTTTTTCCTCCATGTTTTTTATAGTTAATAGAATTTCTTTTTCGTTTTTTCCACTTTTGTAATATTCATAAACTTTTGAACTCAGTTCATCTTCAAAAATTAACATATCACTTTTTCCATAATAATCTTTAAGACTATTGTTTTCAAGTGCTTTCAATGTGTATTCAGCTGAAATAATTCTTTTGTTGAATCCCATAAAACAAAAATAATAATTTTATAGTTCAGAGTCAAAATTATTTATTTTTTCTAAATTAACAATCTGAAAAACGTATGCCATTATTTTTCTTTTCATTATGGGTAAGAAAGTTTCCTCCATTGGGAAATCATTCGTGGACTTCAATTCAAAAATAGGTAAATCTTTAAAATGTTCTTCTTCATTCCAAGTTGAGAAGGTTTCTATAATTGAGTTCAACGTTACATCACTTGGTAATGTGTTGTATATGAGGTTTAAATAAATTTTACTATTGAAATTCTCGTTCTCGGGTTTTTTTATTTCATATTCCCAAATGAAAATTTCATTCAAGGATTTTTTGAAATAGTAAACATACCCCTTCCCCGCGGCTAAATTATTTTTATTTCTTTTGAGACTGAGGTCCATGTGGTCGTAAGCCATGTTCCAAATTGACTTAGCCATATTGAAGGCGTCAAATAATTTGTTACCAGAATATTTGATTGTCTTGTCAAGTTCATTGGATTCAGAATCACTTAATTGTCTTGGTTTTTTTTGAACCAATTCTTTAAGAAGAATCTCATCATCACATGACTCGAATGTCTTATTTGTAAGTAGTAACCTATTTTCTTTGACAAGTGATTGTATGTTAGCCAAATGAAGTGAAAGTTCTACAAAGTCAGGATAAATTTGTAGATTGTTGAAATTGTTTTCGCACTTCTGAAGGTAATCCAATAAAGTATATTTGTTGTATTCGAAGTCAACAGGTTTTTTCAACATCCAATCGGGCTTCAATCTGAACGGTTGTTTCTTTTGTCTAGCCATAACAAAAAGATAATTTATTATAACTATTAATCAATTCTCATTACGTAAAACCATTGGTCTTGAATTTTCACCTCATCAGCATTCCCATCGTAAGAATTAAGTGTTTGCCCAAATCCATCAGCATCTATCACCCCTTGTATAAATTCATCTTTGTCTATAAATTGTTCCCAGTCAATCCCATGCTCATTTAAAAAACCTTCGGGGTCTCTCATAACATCATCAACTAATTCATCAACTTTTTCTTCAACCAAATCATCAGGGAATTCTCCATCAGGGTCGTTCTCAATATCATCGATTTCATCCTGATATTCTACTATCAATTCACTTAGTTCATCTATTTTATCTTGAATCGAATCATCATCTCCCCCGTCCCCAATTAGTTCCTCAAATCTCTCAATTTCTACTTCGGTTCTTTTTATTCTCATTTTGAGAATTTCGATTTCTTCTTTTTGTTTGGAAGATAATTGTCTCTCACTTTCATCCAAATAAACCTCAGGATTTTGATATACATCGTCCCCTAAGTAGTCTCTTGCATAGTCCGCGACTTGTTCATCGTCAATGAAACCTCTCGCAAACCCACTACTGAAACCGCCATAACCAATATCGTCAATTAATGAATCCACCCTTTCCTCACAACTTGATTGCATTTCACCCTCCGTTCCCACCGCATATTTTCTATCACTCAAACCTGCATCTATTACCTCAAATTCCGTGCAATCATAATACTCTCCTGTGGGTATTATGTTGTATACATCAATTTTTTCCTCTAATTCATTCAACTCATCCTCTAAGTCACTGATTTCGTCTAAAATGTCTGTTTCTACTTCCTCACTATTATCGTATTGGTTTTTAAGTCTCTCGATTTCATCTTTAAGTCTCTGAATTTCTATTCTGTCCTCATTTGTCAACGCTGAAACGTCACTTGTGTCAACCAACCAATCTAAAAGGGCGTGGGCTTTCAAACCCTCTTCAGGACAATCGGGACCAAGAGCCCATTCATTTTCCATCCTTCTCTCCTCAGCATCGTCTCTCATTTGCCTTAATATTCTTGCTTGTCTTAGTGCTTCTTGTCTCTCTTTTTCTTTTTTCGCGGCTTCTTTGTCATTAAAAATCTTTATTTGTTCAGAATACTCTGAGTTCATGTATTCAGTTATCTGATTAATTATCTCATTGTATTTAGCGGTGCCCACATGAGCAGGATATATATTTGTTTGTTGGTCTGTGGCCGTGAAAAAACTTTTGTTACCGTCAAATTTGTTGAGCAAGGCTACTTTGTAGAATGGGTCAGATGAATCAGCACTTCTATCTAAAATATAAAACAATTTACCCTCTGTGTTATAATAATTGAATTGGTGGTCTGAACTTGCCACGGTGCACCACTTTGTTCCTTTACCGTAATAGCATGAAGCCTGATGTGTTTGAGGATTCACAACAAAAAATCTTCCATCATCGAAAACAACTTTACCACCCTCAACTTGTTTATAATCTCTTCTTGGTCTGTTCGCATATTTTTGTAATTCATCACTGAGTTCGGAAACACTTTTATATGAATTAATATCAGTTTTAGGTAGGTTTGATGAAATCTTATCAAATTCTCTAAGTTTTCTGACTAAGTCTTGAAAGTTAGATTCAAAGTTCATCACCTCAAAGTTTTTGGCAACCCAATCCCAAAATTTTTGAGGAACGTTATCAATGATTTTTTTCAATTGCTCCTCAGAAAATTTCGTTCCATACTTAGCTTTGAGTTCTTCTGATTTGTTTTCTAATATTAATTCTAAAATTTTCATCAAGTTTTCTTTAATAAATATCTTTTTTTAATTATAATTGGTTGGAAGTAATATTTATATAAATAAAAACTAAAAAATCTTTTTACCATGGGATGCGGATGTAAAAACAAACAGAATACCTCGCCTGAAGCTCAAAAGCTAGCTCAAGAGGCAGTTCAAAAAACAATTATGACCAAAAATCAAGAATTGAAAGAAACAGTTAAAAAAACTGTTGAAAAATATTATAACACCAACAAAGGACAAACTAACGGATACATTAGGGACTAATATGTCCACTTCACAAAAAAATAATTCAAGGGACAAAATTTGTCCCTTTTTTTGTATTTATATGATATGGAAAATGAATATTCTATACGTGGTTTCTTGGAATCATTCAATAATAATGACTTGGATGTAAAAAAATATTTTGGTGATTATGAAACATGGTTCAATGTGTTGAAGAAAAGAGGTTTGATGGGTGAAATCGACCCGAAGAATGCTGCGGGTTCCGAAGATTGGCAAAATGAATATCTTTTGTGGTTATACGATAATGATAGAGAAAAATATTACAAATGGATGAATGAGATTTTATCTGATGTTGTAATAGAAGGTAAAGATGTTTATTGGCAAGGTGACAGAGTTGATTTAGCAATTTTATTTTGTGATGATAGAAGAGACGGTCCGAGTAGAGATACAATTGAAAGTATTTTAGTTGGTGAGGATGTTTTCGAACCTTATTGGGACACAACCGATGATGTTTACAGAGATGTCATTGAAGAACTAACCAAAGAGAATTTAGAAATTTTTAAAGAAAGGATTGTTAAAGAATTATCAGGTCAACAGTTGAGTCCTGATACGGAAGAAATGGAGTTAATAGCCACTGAGCAAGGACATGAAAATTATTGGACTATAGATTCAGAAAATGTGACGAGAATAATCGACGATGAGGAGTCCATGAATAGTTTACTAAAAGATGAGCTTGCCGATGTAAAATCTGATTTATACTCTGTTCATTCTAATTCATATAATTCTGCTTACGAAAGTGAGGTATATAATAGCATTTTCAATAAATTGGATGAATATTTCAACACCGAAAAAAAACAATGGATAAATGTTCCCCACCCATACAAAAAAGAAACTGTGGTTGAAAAATTCAAAATACCAATATATGATTTCGAAGGTATCGTGAATGATTTTTTACATTCTAACAAAGGTTATGGAAATTCAGGAACACTTGATTACCATGGAAGTTTTATAGAAATAATTAGGGAAGAAAAGGATTGTCTCAGATTGTGGTTTCCTGATTACCCTGACTCAAGATTGCTTGACAAAAACATAAATGAAATATTTTCTGATTATTTTTAATGGCTTACGTAAAATACATATTAGTTGAACAAAGAGGCTTTACTCCAAGAAAAACTCCTCCACCAAACATCAAAAATATTTTATCCCAAATAGAACTTTTCGAGATGTATCCAAAGATTTTTGCTCTTGTCATCAAAGACGACAAATTAAGAGCAAGAGTTTTTATGAGGTATCAGGAGTTTTATGAGTCAGATTCCGAGACATTTAGAGGAAAAGGTTTCAAATGGTATGACTACGTGAAACATTACAAGAAAAAGACCAAGAAAGATTATTTCTCTTATCATGAAGATTGGGCAGGTTATAATATCCCTTGTAACTCAATTGAATCTTGTATGAAAGTTATTCCAGACGTAAATTTTTATGATTTGATAATGTTTAGTGTAATAGATACGATTAGAACGTTAGTAGGTGGAGAGGATTTCTATTTAATTGGTATTGACCAAAGTAATGGTGAAGACCCTTCACTTATTTTTCACGAAGTAGCACATGGTCTTTGGTTTTCATCTCCAATTTATAAGAACAAACAAATGAAAAACATAGAAAGACTCGAGCCAAATGTAAGAGAATCGGTAGCAAGAAAAATAACTGGTATGGGATATGGAGAAAATGTGGTAGATGATGAGATTCAAGCCTATTTATCTACAGGGATAGGAGATAACATGACAAGAATCAAAAACATCAAACAAGCTCAATTACCTTTCAAACAAGTATTTGATTCTTATACAGGTAAAATCAAACCTAATAAAATAAACATAGATTGGAGGACTGATTTGAATGCCTAAATTCATCAACATATTATCCGATATTTTATCTGAAGCTAAAAGATATAAATTCACACCTGAATTACTACAAAAAATTAATTCGGTCGTAGAAAACCTTTGGAATGACCGAAACAAAAATTACGGTAATAAGAAAGAGGTTGTTGATGTTATCCCCTTCAAAACTGCAAATGGTGTTGACGGTTTGGTAAAAGTGATTGTTAATCCAAGATTGAAATACTTGGGATTTATGGGAACTAAACCGAGTAAATCTTATGACCCCGCAGACATTTATATCGAGGTAAATCCAAAATATTACGAATCTAAGAAAAATCTTTATCTTACAATCTATCATGAGATGATACACGCCAGTGACCCAACTCAAAGTAGTTCTTGGTCTCCAAAATATATGTTGAGCTATGATGAAAAGTCTGATGAAAAGTATTGGGGTCATCCAATAGAATTCTTTGCGATATCAAATGAGTTCTTGGAAGGTCTTGTAAGAGAATTTGAAAGAAGAGCAAAAAGATTAAGAAAAATTGAAAACAAAGAGATTTTGGATAAGTCTTTGAAAAATATTCTCAACTATTTTGCCAAGGGTGAGCCATTAAATAAGCTCAGTCAAGACATTCTTTTCAGAATCAATGACGAACACGTAGGACAAGATTCATTCAAAGTTCTTAAGAATCTGACCGCAGATATGCCCCATTTGGCGGACTTACTTCCTGAAAGAGGTGAGGAACCATATTATTTACACTATGTCGAATTGATTAAGAAATTTAATCCTGAAATATGGAAAAAGTTCCTAAGTATGTTCTACAATACAACTTTCGAGATTAGAGACATTATCAACAAAAACTATAAATAAAAAAAAGGGATTTTTAAATCCCTTTTTTTCCGCTTGCTAACATTTCCAATTTTTCTAATTTCCTTTCATGGAAATCTAAAAGGGTGGATTGTTCTTTGATTGCCTCTAAACAAGCTGATATAATCGTTTCAAATCTTATTGATAACATTGTGGTTTCTGGGTCTTCATAAACGAGTTCAGGAAATACCAACTGCAACTCTTGTGCAATAAAACCTATCTGAAGTAACTCGGGTCTTTCATCATCTTTTATTAGATGGTAGGAAACACCTCTAGTCTTTAATATTTTGTCCAAACTATCTGTAATTGGTCTGATATTAGTTTTGAACCTTAAATCCGATGGTCCAGGTGCACCTGATGCACCTTGTGCCCCTGTTGGTCCTGTGCCACCTTGTGGACCAGTTCCACCACCTCCACCTTGAGCACCTTGTGGACCTGTTCCTCCTGTTCCACCACCAGTCCCTTGAGCACCTTGATTACCCGTAGGACCGGTTGGTCCTCCAGGACCTTGAGCACCTTGTGCACCTTGGTTTCCATTACCTTGTGATGGACCTTGGGCTCCTTGAGAACCAGTTCCACCTCCTCCACCAGGAGGTCCTGTGTGACCTTGAGCTCCCTGTGGACCTCGGTTACCCGTTGGTCCGCCAGGACCCTGAGCACCTTGTGCTCCGCCAGGACCCTGAGCACCTTGTCCACCTTGAGAACCTTGAGCTCCTTGAGCTCCTGTTGCACCACCACCACCTTGAGAACCTTGTCCTCCCTGTGAACCTTGGGCTCCTTGGTTTCCACCACTGCCTTGAGCTCCTTGCGCACCTTGTCCTCCTGCCGGTCCTTGTGCTCCTTGGTTACCTTTACCACCTTGAGCTCCTTGCGCACCTTGTCCTCCTGCCGGTCCTTGTGCTCCTTGGGCTCCTCCTGGGCCTTGAGCTCCTTGCGCACCTTGTCCTCCTGTTGGTCCCTGAGCTCCTTGGTTACCTTTACCACCTTGTGCTCCTTGAGCACCTTGTCCTCCTTGAGAACCTTGTGAACCTGTGGCACCTACAGGCCCCTGTGCTCCTTGTGCTCCCTGTCCACCTTGTGAACCTTGACCACCTTTGGCACCTTGTGAACCTTGTCCTCCTTGAGCTCCTTGTCCACCTGTTGGTCCTTGTGCTCCTTGATTACCACCCGAACCTTGCGCTCCTTGAGCTCCTTGTCCACCTGTTGGTCCTGTAGCACCCTTACCACCTTGAGAACCTTGTCCTCCTTGAGCTCCTTGTCCACCTGTTGGTCCTTGAGCTCCTTGATTACCACCCGAACCTTGCGCTCCTTGAGCTCCTTGTCCACCCTGTGAGCCTTGGGAACCTGTGGCACCCGCAGAACCTACTGGACCTTGTGCTCCTTGGCCTCCCTGCGAACCTTGTGAGCCCGTGGCCCCTTGTGCACCTACTGGCCCTTGAGCTCCCTGTCCACCTTGTGAACCTTGGGAACCTGTGGCTCCTGCTGAACCAACGGGACCCTGAGCTCCCTGTCCACCTTGTGAACCTTGTGAACCTATGGCACCTTGTGAACCTTGTCCACCTTGAGCTCCTTGTCCTCCCTGTGAACCTTGGGAACCTGTAGCTCCTTGTGACCCAACTGGTCCTTGTGCTCCTTGACCTCCTTGTGACCCTTGGGAACCAACCGCTCCCTGAGAACCTGTGGCACCTTGAGCACCTTGACCTCCTTGTGAACCCTGAGAACCTGTAGCACCTTGTGACCCTACCGGCCCTTGAGCACCTTGTCCACCTTGTGAACCCTGAGAACCGACCGCTCCCTGTGAACCTGTGGCACCTTGAGCACCTTGACCTCCTTGTGAACCCTGAGAACCAGTATCGCCTTGTGCACCTATTGCACCCTGAGCACCTTGACCACCTTGTGCGCCTTGTGGACCTACAGCACCTTGGGAACCTTGTGAGCCAGTAATACCTTGAGCCCCTGTTGGACCTTGTGCTCCTTGACCCCCTTGTGAACCTTGAGCACCTTGACCACCTGTCACTCCCTGGGAACCTTGATTTCCTTGAGCACCTTGTCCCCCTTGAAAACCAATACTACCTTGAGCACCAGTTGGTTCTCTATTACCAACCCATCCTGTAGAGTTGATAAGTGTTCCTGCTGAATTTTTTAAACTAGTTGTTATCTTGAGGTTACTATTGTAAGTTACAAATGAAGGTTTATCACTTCTCCAAGCAAGATAAACAATATTACTATTATCTGTCCAATGCAAATGTAGTAGTGGTGAATCGTCTTCAAGCTTCAAATATGTTGAGGTTGAGCCAGAATCAACGAATTCGACCGTGGGAAACGCATAATCAGGATATATTATTATATTTTCAGACACTTAAATTATCTTTTAAAATTTTTATTCTCTCCATTATTGAGATTATTCTTTTCTGTTGTTCTTGAAGTGCACCAATACCCAAACTTACCATAAGACCATATTCAACTGATTTAAAGCCCTCCTCGTCTGTCCAAACAACTTCTGGGACGATATCTTCAATTTGCTGTGCAATAAAACCTATTGTTTCACCAGTAAATGCACTTGGAAGAGATATTGCACGGTTCATTGATATTTTAGGATGGTCAACCCATTCGAATCTAACACCCTCAATACCTTTAACTTTTTCTAATACATTTGTTAAGGATTGAATATTATCTTTAAGTCTTTGGTCTGAAGGTGGACCCTGAGCTCCTTGAGCTCCTTGACCTCCTGTTGGACCAGTTCCACCCTGAGGACCTGTAGGTCCTACGTTACCTTGAGCACCTTGACCACCTTGGCCCCCACCTGAACCTGTAGCACCTTGGGCACCTTGACCCCCTTGACCACCACCCGAGCCTTGAGCCCCTTGGGCTCCCGTAGCTCCTGGTCCTCCACCAGGCCCCACTGCTCCTTGGGCACCTTGTCCTCCTGTTCCTCCTGTAGGTCCTGTTGGTCCCTGTGCTCCTTGGAATCCTGTTGCACCTCCCCCTCCTGTTCCACCTTGAGCCCCAACAGGACCCTGAGCGCCTTGAGCTCCCTGAGCACCACCCTGTGCTCCTTGAGCACCTGTGGAACCACCTCCACCTTGGCTTCCTTGAGCACCTGTAGTTCCACCTTGAGCTCCTTGAGCACCTGTTGGTCCTTGAGCACCTTGGTTACCTTGTGCACCTTGGTTACCACCTTGAGCTCCTTGGGCTCCTTGTGAACCTTGGACACCAGGAGCACCTTGTGCACCCGTATTTCCTCCTTGGGCTCCTTGAGCTCCTTGTGAACCTTGGACACCAGGAGCACCTTGTGCACCTGTTGAAGCTCCTTGAGCTCCCTGAGCCCCTTGAGAGCCCTGAACACCAGGAGCTCCCTGTGCTCCCGTTGAACCACCTTGAGCTCCTTGGGCTCCTTGGGCACCCTGATTACCTGTCGCACCTTGGGCACCTGTTGAACCACCTTGAGCACCCTGTGAACCTTGTGCCCCTTGTGCTCCAGTATTACCTTGAGCTCCTGTATTGGCTCCTTGTGCTCCTTGAGCACCTTGTGGTCCTTGTGCACCTTGGTTTCCTTGTGCACCTGTATTGGCTCCTTGTGCTCCTTGAGAGCCTTGAGCTCCTTGAGCACCTGTATTACCTTGAGCTCCTGTATTGGCTCCTTGTGCACCTTGAGCACCTTGTGGTCCTTGTGCACCTTGGTTTCCTTGTGCACCTGTTGAAGCACCCTGTGCACCTTGCGCTCCCTGTCCTCCTTGTGAGCCTTGACCACCTTGAGCACCTGTTGTTCCTCCTTGGGCTCCTTGTGCTCCTGTTCCACCTTGAGCTCCTTGACCTCCTTGTGCCCCCGTGGTTCCCCCTTGGGCTCCTTGAGCACCCTGTCCTCCTTGTGAACCTTGAGCTCCTTGGGCTCCTGTTGTTCCTCCTTGTGCTCCTTGAGAACCTTGTGCACCTTGTGCTCCAGTTGAACCCTGAGCACCTGTTGTTCCTCCTTGAGCTCCTTGAGCTCCTTGTCCTCCTTGTGCCCCCTGTGCACCCTGAGCACCTGTTGTTCCTCCTTGGGCTCCTTGTGCACCTTGTCCTCCTTGGGCTCCTTGTGCACCCTGAGCACCTGTATTAGCTCCCTGAGCTCCTTGTGAACCCTGTCCTCCTTGTGCTCCTTGAGCTCCTTGAGCACCAATTGTTCCACCTTGAGCACCTTGAGCACCTTGTCCTCCTTGTGCACCTTGTGAACCCTGAGCACCTGTGTTAGCTCCTTGAGCACCTTGAGCTCCTTGACCACCTTGAGCTCCTTGACCACCTTGAGCTCCCGTATCCGCTCCTTGAGCTCCCTGTGCTCCCTGTCCACCCGTAGCACCTTGAGCTCCTTGAGGTCCTATCGAACCTTGTGAACCTTGAGCACCTACATTTCCTATTGCTCCCTTAGCACCTTGAGAACCTTGCGCTCCTTGAGCACCTATTGACCCCTGAGAGCCTGTAGTTCCTGAAGCACCTTGTGCTCCTTGAGCACCGGTAAATCCAGATATACCCTCAGCAGGTCCTACCCATTCGCCAACTTCATTAATCATTTCTATACCACCCACATACAATCCATATATTCCTCCGGTGACCTTTGCACCATCAACGAGTAATTCAGCTCCGATAGTTGCTATGTTACTTTTTGTTGTTGATGAAACTTGGATATTTCCAGAACCATTAACAGATAATTGTATTTTGTCCGCGGATGAAATCCCTTCAAATTCCATATGAGGGTTAGGGTTTCCACCACTTTTACCATTGGGATATATTATAACGTCAGACATTAATTAAGAAGGTTTTCAAGTTCATTTATTTGTTTTTCGATATCTGATATAAATACTTGTTGCTCTTTAATACCTTCAATCAAAACGGCGTTCATTCTATTATATTCAACAGTATAAAAACCATCAGAACCGATTTTAACTACTGTCGGGAAAAATTCTTTAACATTTTGAGCTATCAGACCAATCGAGTGAAGCTTGTTATTGTTTAATCTTTTAATGTAATCGCTTTTCGTCAACTTTTCATTCCAATCGTATTCTACGACTCTAAGTTCAAGAATTTTTTCAAGTGTATTATCAAGTGATTTAACATTATATTTGACTCTTCTATCAGAGCAGCTGCCCCCGTATGTAAAATAACCATTGAAGTTAGTAGAACCATAATACAAATATGTAACACCAATCGTAATTGAACCATAGGTCCACTGAAATGTTGAGTTTTGACAAGTTGTAACATCTGAAGCGAGTTGGATGCTAAAATTTGCTTGCCAGTTAATATCTTGGGAATAAACTGTTCTGTTTTGACATGCCCCCGCGTTTACACAAATGGCGTAATAAGAATCACCACATAGATTCTGAACAAAACAAGAGGTGAACGAGCCAGGTCCTGTTGCACCTTGTGCACCTTGGGCTCCTTGTCCTCCCGTAGGACCCGTAGGACCCGTAGGACCACCCGACCCTTGTGCACCTTGGTTACCCGTAGGACCAGTAGGACCACCTGGTCCTTGTGCACCTTGGTTACCTTGAGGTCCTGTTACACCTGGTGCACCTTGAGCACCTTGACCTCCGTTTGGACCTTTCGGTCCAGCAGCTCCTTGCGCCCCTTGGCTACCCGTAGCACCCCCACCACCTTGAGGACCTTGAGCACCTTGAGCACCCTGACCTCCTGTTCCACCTTGTGGTCCTGGAGCACCTTGAGCACCTTGATTTCCTGTTGCTCCTTGTGCACCTGGATGACCTGTAGCACCCTTACCACCCTGTGAACCCTGAGCACCTGTTGCTCCCTGAGGACCAATTGCACCTGTATTACCCCCTGCACCTTGTGCACCTTGTGGTCCTGTGGCACCTTGTGCTCCTGGATGTCCTGTTCCTCCACCAGAACCTGTTGGACCTTGTGGTCCTGTGGCTCCCTGTGCTCCTGGATGTCCTGTTCCTCCACCTGAACCTTGAGGACCTTGTGGTCCTGTGGCTCCTTGTGCTCCTGGATGTCCTGTTCCTCCACCCGAACCTGTTGGACCTTGTGGTCCTGTGGCTCCTTGTGCTCCTGTATGACCAACGGCACCTTGAGCACCTTGAGGTCCTGTTGGTCCTGTTGCTCCTTGAGCTCCTGGATGTCCTGTGGCTCCTTGAGCACCCGTCGAACCTGCATTACCTGTAGCACCTTGAGCACCAGGGTGACCTGTGTTTCCTGTTGGCCCCTGTGCACCTTGTGGTCCTGTAGCACCTTGAGCACCCGCATGACCCGTCGCACCTTGTGCCCCAGTAGAACCAGCATTCCCCGTAGCACCTTGTGCACCTGGATGACCTGTATTTCCTGTTGGTCCCTGTGCTCCTTGTGGTCCTGTAGCACCCTGAGCACCAGCATGACCCGTCGCACCTTGTGGTCCTTGAGCCCCTTGAGGACCTGTAGCACCTTGAGGTCCTACTGCACCTGTAGAACCTGTAGGTCCTTGTGCACCTGTATTACCTGTGGCTCCTTGTGGGCCAACATTTCCTTGTGCTCCTGTATTACCTTGTGCTCCTGTGTTACCTGTGGCTCCTTGTGGTCCTACGTTACCTGTAGCCCCGGTAGCTCCCTGAGCCCCTGTGTTACCTGTGGCCCCTTGTGGTCCAACATTTCCTTGTGCTCCTGTATTACCTTGTGCTCCTGTATTACCTGTGGCCCCTTGTGGACCAACATTTCCTTGTGCTCCTGTATTACCTTGTGCTCCTGTGTTACCTGTAGCTCCTTGAGCACCTGTATGACCCTGTGCACCTGTATTTCCTTGTGCTCCTGTATTACCTGTGGCCCCTTGTGGTCCAACATTTCCTTGAGCTCCCGTGTTACCTTGCGCTCCTGTGTTACCTGTGGCTCCTTGTGCACCTGTATTACCCTGTGCACCTGTATTTCCTTGTGCACCGGTATTTCCCGTGGCTCCTTGTGCACCTGTATTACCCTGTGCACCCTGGGTTGTGCCTTTAGCACCCTGTGCCCCTTGGGGTCCAACCTGACCTTGTGCACCTGTATCACCTTGTGCACCTTGTATTCCTTGTAACCCTTGTGCACCCAAATTTCCCTGTGCACCCGTATCACCCTGTGCACCTGTATTGCCCTGCGCACCTTGGTGACCCTGAGCCCCTTGAGCTCCTGCAATACCTGTGGTTGGTCCAATCCAATCCAAAGTTCCATCAATTACTTGAACTGAGTCAATAGCAAAATAATCAGAAACATTAAGCGTTACAACACCAATTGTTTGGCTAGAACGGTCAATAACTAATTGATTAGTAACTGATGCTGAGCTAAGATTAATCTTACCCGTTGGCACAACTCTCCAAACACTTGTTCCACTGTTAACCCAATTTATATAAGGGACTCTGTCTGGTGTTCTAGAAATGGAATTACTCGGAACTATTAAAATATCACCCATGAATGTTTTTTTCTATTTATATAAATACAAGTTGAATAGAATTTGTATTCATTTTTATTTTGGAAAATTTTATAATTGACACTATTATAATTATTAATTTATGACATTAAAAAAAATAGGTAGCAAATCTTACGTTGTAAACTTACTTTCAGACTACATTCTTTCTGAGATATCAACTGAAGAGAACTCAATAATAAAAGTAATCGACTGTGGTAATTTTTTTGTTATCAAAGGAAAAACCACTTCAAAAGAAGTTTTATTTTTACCAAACATAATTTCTAAATTTAATGAGAGATTCGAAATACCCTCTAAACTCACCCATACAATTGACTTAATTGAATATGATTCTGATTTACCTGATGTAAAGTCAATTTCCCACACATACCACAGTAATACCTCCAACTGTTCATATAATCAAACCGAAATCGAAAAAAATGAGATTTCCGAAGAAACTGATGAATTAGTATACGTTTCTTCATTTCCCCACGGTTATTCCCTAACTCAGGGTAGATTACTTTATTATTATGGGAAAAAAATATTCTACAACATTCCATCCAATTACCTTGTCACGAGTTTGGAATTTCATCTAACAAATGAGAGAAATGATGAAAATGAATTTGGATTCAGCGTTTACGATGGATTTTACAAAACAAAGGATGAAGTGCTTCGTTCTGCGGTCTTAGATATATTTGATTTCAATATGGAGCCAATCGCCAAAGAAATAAAAAAAGTGGATTGGAGTATCGAACTCACAGACCCACTTTACGAATATGATTTTTTGAAAGAAAAGGTTGAGGGATTTATTATTATATAATACCTAATTTTTTTCTGTGTCCTTGTATAATTTGAATTGCCTCAGTTAATTCATTATAATTTCTTTCTGGAGCATATAAATGAGGTTCATAATCTTTATCGTCACCTTCGATAATCATCAAAGCTGGAACCATGTCATTTTCCGTCACTTCAGAATACATATTATATTCTTTGGAATACTCATCGATGTCTCGTTCAAAGAAGTCTATGTTTTCGGTTCTCAACATTTTTTTGAATTCATCACAATGAGGACATCCTTTCATTGTGTATACTATAACGTTTAAATTTTTCATTTTAATCTAAAAGATTTAATACTTCGGGTGCAGTCATGACACCAGGTTTAGAAAACACCTCTTTACCTTCTTTAAATATTTTAATTGTTGGAACACTTCTGATTTGAAGTTCGTTTACGACATACTCTCTATCGGAATCAATATCCAACTTATAGATTGAATACTTGGGTGAACTTGTTGACTCACTAATCAGGGATTCGTTCACCTTTTCGAGATTGTATAACATTATTTTACAAGGTCCGCACCATGTTGCAAACAAATCCAATACAAAATTTTCTCCGTTGTTAATTTTTTGTTTAAGTTGTTCCGTTGTTATCTGTTCCATCTTTGAAGGGTTTTAAAAGTTGAGTTGTTAAAAAAACAAGTTCTTTAAATTGTTCAGGTTTATAATAAATAGTGAGTCCAAACTCATCTTCTCCATTTACGTTTATTGTATTAACTTGAAGATAGAACTTTTGAGCTGTTTCGTAAATGACTTCCTCCCATTTAGCTTTGCCTCGGTTGGAAACTACTCCTCTCTCATAAACTCTCTTAAGTTTTTTTTCATCCAAATACTTGATTAAATCATCTGGATATCTGTGAAAATCCAAAAGGGAAAAAATACCTTCTTTTTTTTCTAATTGATTAATAAAATCTGGTTTACCTAAAAATCCCATGTGTAATAATTGTTTGTTGTTTTTCTCTCAGTCCAAATCAAGTTTCCATCATCATCAAAATGAGAACCTGAGGAAAGTTTGATTCCGTTGTTACAAACTTTTTCTATCGAGACTGTTTCGAATTTTTTATCCTCAAAGCAAGATAAGACAACTTCATCTAATTTCAATAGAACCTTACTCCAAGATGAATCAAGTTTTTGATTGAATTTTCCTAAAGTTTGAACTCTATCCACATGTATTTTGTCTATATTTTTCAGAAAAACAATTCTATATTCAATCGTTGCTCTTTCTGTGGAATCAATTGAATTTTTTCTAAGTGAAATTATCATGGAACCCGCTTTACCAATATATCCTTTTACACAGTTGGATTGATTAAAACTTTCATGATTATATTCTTCACTAGTTTTCAATAAGACAGGAAAAAAATCATCTAAAGGTTTTTCGATTCTGTCATAAAAATACTCAGGATAAAGTCTTATGTAAGACCCTTTACGATAATGGTCCAATTTATCAGTCCAATCCAAGTGTTCTGCTTGGAATTTATTGTAATCATTACCATCAGTCGTCCACCTTGTTTCAGTCTCACCGAATTCTTTTAAGGAAGTGTAGGTTCTTACATGGTCATTAAATGTCCAATTGTTCATTGTGTCATTGAGAATCATTCCTTTAAAAACAGAATAAACTTTTTTCAATTCTTCGTTGGAAAGATAATTTTTGAAATTATCAGGTATTGATATGGATTTCCCTTGAGAACTTAGAATTTCTTTGATGATATCACCATCTTGATTTAACCAATCCTCTCCGAATAATTTCTTAGCACAAGTATAAAGTTCAACATTGAGAAAATTTACTTCATGTAGATATTTTTTAAGTTTTTTTCCTTTAAAACTCCAAACTTGCATAAATGTATCAACAATTTTCTTGTCATTTTTTTTCAAGATTTTTCTGTAATCCTTACCCCACATGAAATTCACATAAATCCAAAAATTATTTGGATACTTGAAACCCTTTTTGTCCAAATAGAATTTCATTAATTTTTCATCATTATCCAATTTATCCAAATTTAAATCTATTCTTTCGAAGAATTTATTAGCAACTTCGAAAATAACCTCAGATGAGTTGTCACAAAAATTGGAGAGATGATTTTTGATACTTGACAGTATAGAGGAAAAAGGGTTATTAGGAAAATAATTTCTTCGTATGGATTTAGTGAATTTTTTTTTCTTTTGGTAATTGTGCAAATATCCTCTATAAAAATCGCCCGTCTTTTTGTTTACGGTTAGAAATTCAACATTTTTAGAGACTTTGAACCATGGCTTCCCAACCCCTCTGGCCTTTCCACCATAGAAAAATTTCAAGGATAATTTATCATCTTTTTCTTCAATTACAATCATACTGTAATACCTGTTTACAGCATAGATGGGGTTGGCAAAATTCTTTACGAATGTTTCCTCATCGTGAAATTTGTTTTCAATTACGAATAAAGGATGTCTCAAGTCCTCTGTTTCTCCAAAAACTATATTCCTCTCATTCAAAGATGAGTGGTCTCTATATTTTTCAGAAATGAATTTTGTAAAATTTACTTTATAGATTTCAGTCATTAGTATACAAATATAATAAAAAAAGAAGGGAGAAAACTCCCTTCAAAAATTAACCACAATATGATTCAGCCAATTCCCAAAGACCGGTGTTGATTTTATTAATGGTTTGGAAGTTTTTCAATTCCTTCATTGTAACCAAACGACCTCTCTTGGATTGATATTTAGTTCCACCACGGACAAATTTTTCTTGAATCACATTAAAGACTTTCCAAACAGAATTACCGCTATCAGCATCTCTCTCGGGACGAAGTAATTCTTCAACGTTTATTGAGGTAGGAACTGAACCTTTTTCCCAACGAAGGAGGGATGCCTTATTCATCATATCAATTGTTCTTTCTTCGTTGAGTTCTGTCGTTTCCATACGACCTACAGCTCTTTGGATAAGTGGGAGACGGTCAGCGAACTCATCAGTGATTTGACGAACAACCCCCATGTCAACACGCATATGTTTAACAGAAATACTGTCAGCAACTGATGTTGGAACAGTAAGACCATTTGAGCAAACCAAACGGAAAAGACCGGCGCTCACTGAAAAGGTGCTCATGCCATTGTGTGAATTTCGAATCACTGCCTCAACCAATGAATCTCCGACTTGAGGTAATTCTCCATTTCTTAAACGTAGTTCGTGACTCGAAAAACGACCTTGACCTATTTGTTTTGCGGAATAGAGTCTCCAACCTTCACGGTCAAAATTTTCCAAAATTTCCATGGTTGGAACGAAGGTATACTTCTCAGACATTTTAGGGTCTGCACTTGTAGAGAAAACGGCGGGAACTGTGTTACGAATAGAATCGAGTGTAATCATGTTTATTAATTTAGATTACAAAGATACAGTATTAATTTGAATTACAAAAATTAATTTAAACAAACTAGACCAAATTTAGTCTTGAAGAAAGGTGCAAATAATTCTTTAGTTTCGATTGGTTTCTGATTAAGCTCTCTACACACGTCAATGAGTTGTTTCTGAGTTAAACTAACCTCTTTACCATTTTCGATATTATCAAAGGCTACCTCACGAATCTTTACATAAAATTCTTCTTCCTTGTCTTTTGGAATAAGATTAAATAAGTCTTTTGGATTTTCCTTGAAAAACTTGACGATGTTATTCATATATATGTCAACATCTACGCTCATAGTGAAATGATTATTCCTCACCTTCCAAATCCCACATATTGTTACCCATGTCACTACCTTTTCTTTTGATACATTCAGGAACTTGACAATTGTCACTTCCTTTCAGATTAATAAAGAAAAGACTCGGCATGTTACACACACATTCAGGGATAGAAGTAAGTTGTTTGTTATTAATAAGTGCTAAGAACTTCAACTTTGGTAATTCACAAATTGAATCGGGCACAGTTTCAACACAATTATCAAGTAATATCATTCTCAAGTCTTTGAATCTAGAAATCGATTCAGGAATGTTAATAATAATATTATTTTTGTCTCTATTTTGGATTTGAAATTCAGTCAAGGTAGATGGTAAGTTATCTATCAAATCGTCTAAACCATAAAGGGCAATGAATTTTCCAATTGCACCATGAGAAAAACTATCAATAACAAGTTTTTCACCTCCAACAGTCAAACCTTTTGCAAATTCTGGTTTGAATAACGGTTTCAATTCAGACATTCTTCCATTGAGTAGCCCAACTAAATCTTGTTGACGGTCATCCTTGTCCATAAATTGATTGGATGGGAAATGGAATTGAAATCTTTCAACAGGTAAACCTGTTTCAGAGGCTTTGTTAGGGTCATTTGGATTGAACACAACATATAATGGACCGTCCTTAATATATCTATCAAACCAAGACAATCCAGGTGCAGAAGTGCACCATCTAGTCTCTCTATTATTTCCACCGTAAAAACATGCGGCTTCTTTTCCTGATAAACCCTTGTCTTCAATCTTAATCACTCTCCAATCTTCACCGTCATACATGAGTTCAGCACCAGGGTGAACTTCGGCAGTTTTTCTTTCTGCTTTAGTTGTTGTTGCCATCGTAAGGTCGAAGTCTTTAACTTCGTCATACAATTGGTCAGGAGTCAACTTCATTATATCCCTTTTTTCCAAAGGAATACGTTTGTAAAATCTTCCGAATTTCTTCAAATCATCTGTAACCTTATACAGGTCTTCCAAGAATGTTTCCTTTACTTGAGCAAGTTCTCTTTCATAACCCGTATCACCAGGTTGTCTTTCAGTCTTAACGTTCAAGAAACTTTTGATGAGCCAGTTAACATACTTACCTGCCTTTATTTTTTCAAGTTCTTTGGAGTCTGCACTCTCAGGGTCAACGTTATTTAATTTAGTGGTAGGGTCTGCCTGCACCAATTTTAAAAATTCAGCCACGGTCATCTTGGGCTTTTGTTTTTTTCCCTTCTTGTCTTCAGTAGGTTTTGTTAAAGCATTTCTCAAAATCTCAAATCTTGATTGCTCCAACAAAATATCTTTAAGTAATGATGTAAATTTCATCTACCACGAATTTATTAATAAATATATTGATTACACAAAAATAACTAATAATTCAATATCAAGAGCTCTTCACCCATATTTTGTTTCGTCCCTTTTTTCGCAGCAGCTGCTTTAGCAAACTTCTTCTTTTCCCATCTGAATCTATCTGTTGAATACCATTGACTTAAAAGGTCAAAATCGTAGTAAGATAAACTAAACTTACTTTGGACTGAATTCAACACATTTGCCAATCTTTCGTGGTCTGCTCTGTCGAAATCATGGTTGGAATAGTAATTTTCAGTTTTCCAATATGGTGGGTCCAAGTAAATATAAGTTGACGGGGAGTCGTATTTCTCTATAACCTTTTGGAAATCCATATTTTCAACATGAGTAATCTTATTAAAGTGTTCGACCCATTTTGGATTAGATAGTTTGTCTCTGAAAGACAAATATTTTGAACGATACTTTCCCTTCAAATCTATAAAGTTAGAAGTTTCAGGTTTACTTCCACTGAACACTTGAGTGACAATGTAAACGTATTTTGCAGCAACTTCGTAGTCAGGGTAATTTATAGTAAATCCCGATGAAAATAATTCAGTTTGATACTCTCTGAATCTATCCTTGTAACTTATGTCTGTAACTAATTTACCAAACTCTTGAACCGGTATGGTGTCCAAAACTCTTTGGAGTTCAGCAGGATTCTGAACACATTGAAATAGATTGTAGTTTAGTGGGTTGAAGTCATTGTAGACCACTCGTTTGAGGTTTGTGAATTTTTCTAAATTCATGTTGAAATAACACCAAAACATTCCCCCGAATGTTTCGACATATGTTTCCATATCCTCAGGATAGTATTCGACTATCCATTTTCCAATTTTTGATTTTCCTCCGATATAACTTAACATATAAGAAATATAATAAAAAAAATCAAAAAAGCAAATTTAGTTATAACAATTTTTGTAAGGTCTACATGAAGCTTTCTGAGTAAATCCCATATCTGAGCATGATGTAGATTTACAATATGATTTACTATATTTCCTTGGTTTCTTAAATTTCTTTTGTTCTTTCTCGTCCAAATATTGGTAAAGAACTCTTTTAATAATTTGTTCCAAAATCATAATTATAAATATGGCATGTAGTAGTTGTAAATCAAATCGTCCAATAAATAGAGTTAAATGGGGCGTGTTAATTTTAGGAAGTTATATTGTTTTCTCATCTGTTTACGGAACAATCGAAATATTCAAAATTATAATAGAATTTTTTAAATAGGTCTCTCGAATTTCAAATTGAGTTTAACATAAAAATCACCACCTTTATATCCTTTTCCTCTTAATCTTAAAGGTTTAGATGTGTCTATTATTTTTGGTGCTTGTAAATTTAAATCACCATCTGGATGTGGAATTAAAAATTTATCATTTTGTATTTGTTCCAAATTCAGTGTCAAATTATAAACCAAATCTGAATTAATCTTTTCAAACCCATCTTTCGGGACCATTTCCACTTGAATTACCAAATCCCCCATACCTCCGTTTTTGAAATCACCCAAGTTTGGTAGTTTGAGAAACTGTCCACTATCAATACCTTGTGGGACTTTGACCCTAATGCTATGAATGGTCTGACTTGTTCCTTTTCCACCACACAAATAACACCTTTCAACTAAAATGGTTCCTTGACCATTGCAGTTCCCGCAAATTGTCCTTATTTGTTGAACCATGAATCCTGTCCCAAATGTTTTGATAAAGAAACCTTGACCACCGCAAGACCCACAGGTTTGATGCTGGCCCCCGTTACCTTGACAAGAATTACACGGAATATCTCTACTATATTGAATTTCCTTTTCCCCACCCAAATAGGATTCAATTGGTGAAACTTGAAGTCTCACAACTTTGTCTGGTGCATGCCTCGGTCTTTGTCCTTGGAAATGAGGATTGCGACCAAACATGTTATCAAAGAAACTCTCAAAATTGGTTCCTTGATATGGGTTGGACTTTTGATTATTATACTGAGCTCTTTTTTCTCTGTCTCCCAAAACTTCGTAAGCTTCGTTTATCTCTTTAAATTTTTCAGCACCATCGGGATTGATGTCAGGATGAAATCTTTTTGAGAGGTTTCTGTAACTCTTTTTGATTTCATCTTCTGAGGCATTCTCTTCAACTTCTAGAATTTTGTAGTAATTTTTCATATATGGCTAATTACCTCGTGGTATTATTCAAGGATAAAAAAAAGAAAAGAATAATAAATAAGTTTATCACCCCTTCCAAGGCTAAGGATTTTTTCAACAAAAAAATGAAAGAATCCAGTGACGTAATTTTTGATGTAAAATATGAATCAGGAAAGGAAGTCGACTATGAAATGGGTATAATACATATGAGTTCAAAACAAGAAGTGCCAATCTATCTAACCGACGATTTGGGTAGAAATTTGAGAGTAAAACTTGATGAACCTGGTATGACATTGATTTTAATATCTCCATACAAAAAGGAGGAAAAGGTTTTCGACATTCAAACGAAAAAGAAGATAGAAGTCCAAAGGTTGATAAAAACTTATTTGAAGGGCGAAGGTGTAAAAATGATATCAATGTTGAATAATAAGGTTATCATTCAAGATGAGGAAAAAGTCTTTTTGTTCACTTTGAAAAATGAATCAGAAGCATCACGTTTTATTGATTGTCTATCAAATTACTTTTGGAAAATCAAAAGGGGTGATTGTCTGTTTGTTAAGGACTTTTCTAAACCACAGAAAAAATACTTATATCAATTGTTGGAAAATAAAGGATTTGATAAGTCCATCTTATACAGAAGATTTACTTCTCTTCCTCATCAAGAATAAAGTGAAATTCAGTTCCTGAGATGTCTATTGAAAATTGTTTGTGATGTCTTTCAATCTCTCTGAAATGATTAATGACTTTGGTATATTCTTCCTTTTTCAGCTCGAATATCATTGTTGCTTTTCCGACAAAAACGTTTTGACAAGCGTCGGCAATCAAAGCTAACTTTTCTAATTCCCCAAAATCAGTATTTTTATTTTCTGCCATAAGGTTAGTTTTTTTGGTTTGGGAAATATGTCTTCTTTATTCAACTTTTTTATTTGACGTATGAAGCTTTCTTTTTCCCTTTCCAATTCTTTTTTATCCTTCGCTTTCTCGCTGTTCAGCCATTGTAATATCTTCTCCTGTCTCTGACTCATCGTTAATTTCTAATTCAGTTTGTTCTAATTCGAAATCGAAATATAATGTTTTAAGTTTATCTAAATCAGTCTTTTCGAAAGTTTCTTTCAACTGTTCTATTGTATGTTTGAAAAGTTTTTCTTTGATTTCTTTTTCTTTATTCAATTTAATTATTTTTGAAATCTTAGACAAGGTAGAAGAGGTGTTGGCCTCATCCAAGGGTGTAACGAACGAAATCCCTTTTTTATTGGAATCCTCTGTTTCGAAAGAAACTACTTGTCCTTCCTCAACCATACTCTTTGGAATTACCCATTTAGAAGGAAACTCTATGTCGAAACTCAAATAGGTTTTGAGCTTCCTGATTGAACGTATGTATTCAATGAACGGGGCTATTTCTTTGTAAAAACTCATTTCGTAATAAGATATGTTATTATGTAACTCAACGATAAACCTAAGAAGATAAGTTCCCTGTTACTATAAACCATTGGTTTTGGTTCTTTTTGTAACAGGGCGCTTAAAAATTTTGTGACATTTTTTAATGTTACTAATATTGTGAAAACAAATATAAAAATATATATCGTTTCAATATTATGCATTATCCTCTGTCTTTTTGTGTTCAAGAATTTCACCTCTGAGTTTCTGTAAAAGAGCTTTCAATTCTTGTGCAGATTTTCTTGCTCTTGTTCCCGCACTCTTATTTCCTTTGAAAAACTTTGTTGTGTCAACTGAAAGTAGTTCGGTCAATTCTTTGATTTTTTCTAATGTTTCCATTTTTCTATGGTTATAGTTGTTTATTAATAGTTATAATATTAACTTTTTTACGTCTGGTGTAAATAGAATCAAGATTTTTTTCAAATCATATTTTTTTCCATTAACTTATATAGCTCGGTCAGTATGTCCAAGTCAGACTTACTAAAATCTTTTTCGACATCAAAAACATCATTGAGGAATTTGGGTATTGACATTTTTACGTTATCTTGTTGTTGATTATAAAAACTGTCTGAAAAAAATTCTTTGAAATACTCTTTGTGGTCCCCTTCTCTGTTTATTTTAATATTTTCCGCTAGAAAATTCTCTAATAATTTATTCCAACACCACTCGAAATGTTTTTCTTTATCTTCTTGCGAAAGGTAAATCTTAGTTTCACCCTCGGTGTCTCCCATATAAGTGTTGATAATAATATGGTTTAAACTTTTGAATAGGTCACCATATAGCTCAATCTTTTCATAACTCATGTTATGAGTATTGAACCAAATCAAAACTTCATCTTTAGGTATTGTCTTGGACATCCAATTAAAAAAATTCTCCATAGAGTTCATCTATGGAGAATATAATAAATTAAATTTCAATGTGAATTTTTACTGAGTCTTTCTGTCGTAACTAATAAGATTTTTCATCTTTTCCATTTCTTCAGAAATTATTTTTGATTTCTTGTCCTCAGTTGATTCTAATTGGTTGAATATTTTTGCAGATTTTTCAGTTGATGATTTTATTTTTTTGAGACTTCCAGTTGACTTGGTCTCACCTGCAACGTCTACAGGTTGAGGTTGTCTTTTATAAGATGCGTTTTGTTGTTCTGCACCGTATAGGTTGTCCTTATAATTTTTCATGAACTTTTCACCTACCTCACTCGGGACCACGTTACCTAACGCTTTACCATCTTTGTCCTTGACAGCATTACCTGTTTTTGAATTTCCTTTCAAATACATTTCGATTTTTTCATCTTCAGGTTTGATTTCATCATAAACAAGATTTGTCATACCAGGGTATGCGAATGCATCAATATATTCATCGACTGCTTCAGACGGATGATACTTTTTTGTTTTTTCTTTCATACCTGAAAGGTCATAATTACTCTCTGGAAACGCCTCAGGGTTTTCACTAAATTCACCATTCGAACCTGATTTGAGATAATCCTTCATTTTTTTCACAACACTCTTAGCATAATCTTCATTTTCTTTTTTCGACGCGTTAAGAGCTTTCATTGTTTTTTTCAAACCTTCGGGTTCTTTCTTTGAGATGTTTGATTTTTCCTTTTTTTCTTTTTGCTCGATGACAATATTTTCAATCAAATCTATAAGTTCATTTTCAGTGAAAACGATTTTATTTTCATTTTCCTTTATTCCTTTGAGGGTCAGAACTAAATTAACTTGTTTCAAAGTTTTTAAGTCCGAAGAAGACAATTTTTTATCCCCTTCAGCTTTCTTCATTAATTCTTTTTTCAATGATTTCAATTTTGATTGAGGAATTTTCTCATCATCTGGGACATTCAATTTCTTGTGAAGTGCACCTTTTTTAATATCAGTTTTTTGAATCCATTTTTTTTCAGATTCTTTAGTTTCTTTTTTGTGATTACATTTACAATTCATCATACCACACTTCGCACACTTCTTACCTTTAGATTCTTTAACATGATATTTTTTTCCATCTACTTCAAAAGAATCTCTTCCGTCTTTTTTAGCATCCGCTAAAGCCCCTGTAAAAGCATTTCCTTCTTCAGTCTCAGCTTCTTCTTCTAAACCTTTCATGATTCTAATTTTCATTGGACCATATTTGTCCTTATACATGTCGAAAAATTTCTTACCTTCTTCACCAGGTGCAAACCAATTAGTTTTTTCACCAAATTTTTGGAACATAGGTTCGAACTCATCGTATTCTTCTTCATCAAAATCGAAATCAAAATCTCCTATATGAGCTCTATCTTTTTCATCAAACCAACCATGTTCATCGCTAAATGAACCAAATATTTTGTTTTTGAGGTTAGCTTTCATTTTATTGTCTTCCAATCCTTTACCAACGTAAGTTGGTTCATTCTGAGACAATTCTTCTGCATCCTCTTCAGCCTCTTCATCACCTTCGTAATCACCATGTGTTGATTTATCTTTATCATAAAAAAACCATTCATCCATTTCTTCGGTTTCTTTAGTCTCTTTCTTTTTACTTCTTAATTTTTTGAAGTCTGCAGCATCTAATTTACCCTTTGGCTCTGCAACATCTAATTTCTTTTGACCTCCTTTGAGTCCTTCCTCAACTTCAATTTCCTGCCATTCACCTTTTTCTTCGGTAATTTGTTTAACCTTGCTCTCGATTTCCTCATTGAGGATTTTAGAAATAAGATTGTCAATATGTTTTTGAAACTTGTCCATTATGTGTGTTTTTAATATAAATATCTTTATTTTGGTCTTTTATTAATTTTCTCAAACTCGTGCTCCAATATTGTGATAATAACATTTTCACTGATTTTGAATTTTTTGGAAATTGATTTTATTGCTTCTTTTACAGACTCATTTTTCGTAATTTTCAAAGCATTTATGTCACCCTGATTACAATATGGGAATTTCGTGCATTTCTTTTTTACTTTTACAAATGAACCACCAGGGACTTGGGTTTTCCTACTTGGCCCCCAATCTTTTTTCTTTGTGGATTTAGCCCACATTGCAGGTGTTTCATAACCACCAACTGAACCCGAACCTGTCGCTTCTTTTGTTTCAGCCTTTTCAATACCATTGAGGCCCATTGCATTTACTGCAATACCCTCTTTAAGTTTTGGAGTTTCAGCAAAACTCTTTCTTAGAAAATCACTGTCTTTAAATGCAATAGGACCCGCAAATGCCCCTGATGAACCTGACCCTGTCGCCTCCTTATTTTCAATTTTTTTTCCCAACCCACACTTTTGAAAAAAGTCATCGTAATCAAACTTTACACCTTCTTTCTTAAATTTTTGAACCATGTTTTTAGCAACCTTCATCTTATTTCCTTTATCATTAATTTGATTCAGAATTTCAATGATTCCGTCCACCATATCTTTATCATTACCTTTCAACTCCTTATCTACTTTTTCATTCGTTTTCTCTTTGCCAGGTCTACCCCACTTTCTTTTCTTGATGTAAGGGTCATCTTTCGTTACATTGGGTAAACCGAAGTTAAACTCCTTATATCCTTGTTTGTATTTCGCTCTCTTCTTAAAATCGATATAGTCTTTATCGGCTTGTAAATCTGTCGCAAATTGTCTTTTTGCGGTAACTTTATCGTCCTCCTTAGTTTCTATTTTACTCAACTTAGAATAATATTTTGGGTCTTCATATAAGTGGTCCATAGCGATTTCTTTGGCCATGTTCTTATCCTTGGTGTGTTCAGTCTCAATTTTGACTCCTTTAAGAAATTCATGTGTAAGTTTTTTGACATCAACCTTGTGTTTGTGAGCAATGTCACCCAAACTCATTTTATCTGCCTTACCACCCTCTAGTTTCTCTTCTTTAAATGATTGTTTCAATCTAGTTGCATCTTTCATAGTTGAGGAATTCAACTTTACATTTGGTTGTGTTGTGAAAGCCTTGTCTATGGCTTTTTTGAATTGTTCTGCAGCATTAAATCCCATGTTAAGCGTTTTTCAATCTAGGTTCCCAATAACCTCTGTTGGTCCACATGAACTGGTAAAATTCACGGAACATCCTAAGAGTTATATCTTTTATATCACCTTCGAGTTTTCCTTTTTTGATTTCTTTTCTTATTGTATCAAGAAGTTTATCCTCGAATTGTTTGACAGTATTATTCTGCATAAAGTTTCTAACCTCCTTGCGGACTAATGTTTCAATTTCTTTTATTTCTGAATTTGTAAATGCCATTATTTGGTTATTAAAAAGAACGTTAATACAGCAATCAGACCTGTGCCAAGGATAGAATTGAATTTACTTTTTACTTTCTCTTTCTTCAAATCAAATTCTAATTTTTTTGAATATCTTTCCATGATATCAAACTTTTGTTTCTCAGAATCAATTATTGTGAGATAATTCGTTTCTTTTGCTCTAAGAATTGTAATAACGCTGTCCTTGAGTCCTACTTTTTTCTCGGTTTCAATAAGTTGGAATTCAGTGAGTTTCAATTGTGCCTTTGCAGAATCTCCACTTATTAAGTCTTTCATTATTTGCTTAACCACAGGTAAGGGAAAACACTTTTCAGTCTTACTTGTATCTATCTGTGAAAAAGCTATCGACTTCACGAGAAGTAAGCTTATCAATATTGCTAATTTTTTCATGATAAATTTCTTTGACAATTGTTTTTTGATTTTTTATTTTGCCGATAGTTTGGTCTACTTTTTCAATTTCATTGTTGAAATCAGAAATCTTGTTTTCCAATTTCAAATTATCTTCGTGAAGTTGCTTAATAACAACATTGAGTGAATCAAGTTGTTGTTTTTGGTCGGCAGCCATTTGGACCCTTGGTGTCAGGAAAAATATTAAATAATAAAGGATGAACAATCCGAAAATAACTTTAAGGATTGTTATGTAATGTTTCTTTAAGAAATTTAGAATTTTACTAATCATATTAAATTGGTGATTCTTTTGTTTTCTTTCTACTCGCCAAAACTTTACCCCATTTGGATTTGAATTTTTGGTAGAATTGTTGAAGTTTATTAATTAAATCCAGAAATTCTTGGTCAACCTTAACCATTTGTCCATTGATATAAATTCCACTATCTTCCCCAATTGTGAAGATAAATTCCAAGTCTTCATCAATTAATTTCCCAGACCATTCAACATTATTTTGATAAACATTCAAGACATTGAAATCTACAAGGTCAGAAACCTCTTCTACGAATTCATCCATGGTTTCTTGGAATGCAACTTTATCGTCTGTTGTAATATCCAATTCACTTCTGTCCTTACCATGAAGGGCTAAGATTCCACCTGAAATTCTATATTTCTGAGTTTTGTCTTCAGGTGTTGGTTTTTCACCTTTCTCTTCATCAGAAACCGCAGTATCATATTGATTGTCTCTTTCAATCCTTTTTTCAAGGTCTTTGGCGACATTGATTTGTGTCTCTTGTTCGAATATCAGTCTCGATTTTTTCAAAAGAGATTTGATTTCATCGTATCTTTCTTCGTTAAGCATATTGTTCATTTTCAAAATATTTTTGTAAGGTCTCGAATTGAAATGAAGGATTTAGGTCCGTATACATTGTGTCGATATTACTCCTTGAAATTATTCCCTCCCAATCAGTAATCCCATCGATTTTTGTGTTATGACCTATTGACCTCAGTTTTATGTTAAGCGACTCTCCTAGCATTTTACACAGTTCAGCTGTTGATTCCATTTGAATGTCAGTGTAAGGTTGCCAAAAAAAGTAGTCTCTCCATTTTTTTTCATAAACCTTGTCATTATAAATACTTCCAATCCAGTTAATATAATGATTGGTTAATGGTTTCTTTTCCAACCATCCAAGGTTCTCAAGACATATTATGACTGAGTTCTTATTGATTTGTTCCTTAGGAAATATGTTCGAATGACCTAACTCTGGTAGAAGTTGTAAAACCTCACCCTTTCTTGTTACAACGTAGTTTGGGATTTTATCATATTGTCCATTATATCTAAATTTAAGGGAGACCAGGAATTCCCCGACCTCCCTTGAAGTATGACATAATATTATTTGATTTTTTTTCTTTTGTTTCCCAATCGGTTTGAAGTTTCCGTATTTTTGGATTTTAAGCATCTCTTCTCAAATAACTCAATACCTTTTTATTATTAGTTTCTTTAACTGAGGGTGTTTCATCATAAACAATTGGTTCTTGTAGGTTTCCAAACTTTTGTTCATTTAGTTTCCTCAGTTCTTCTTCAAGTTTTTTTAATTCATCTTCAGTTGGAGTGAATTTTTCTTTTTCGATTTCGGCCTCTTTCAGTCCAGCTTGTTTACTCAATTCTTCTATATCCAAGTCGAAATTATTGACCGGTAGTTTTCTTTTTTCTTCCTCTTCGAATTTCACAAGCATGTGTAGGAACGATAAGGATATCAATGGTAACATACCACCTGCGAACAAAGCCAAGAATCTTTTGTGTCCAACGAGGTCACCAGATTCTACACCTAAAAATGAAACGATGGGGTCAACCATATCAACCCAATCTTTGAAAGATTCGCTGTTTATATCAATATATTGATATGCAAAAAATATGTTTCCAATGAATTGTATCAACGTAACAATGATGAATGGGAAATATACTTTTTTACCCATTTGAGCCGCAATTGCGGCTAACGCTGATAAAGCAGCGATTTCAATCCCTATTGAAAGATATATCGACCAACTCAATGGATTAGAAATACCATACCAAGTTGTTACGTGAGAAATGGAAACAATAGCAACCGTAATAATCGGAACCAAGAAGGCAACGTATATTAGGGTTTTAAAGTTTTTTTGTATCCAGTTCATTATTTTTTATTTAATTTTTTTATTTCTTCTTCGATTTCAGTTTGTCTTCTTACATCAAGAAGTTTTCTATCTGTCGCTTGAATCATTCTTTTTTCAGCCTCAAGACCTGAAATCTTAAGTTCCTTATTCAACTCGGTTTTAGTATAAGTTGAATCTTTTATTGCTCTTATTTCTGATTTAATCCTACTTAAATCTCTTGAATCTCCACATCCCTTAAAAAAGGTTAATACCGCAATTACCAATACGATAACTGTGAAATTGTTTTGAATAAATTTTTTCATAATTTTATAATTTTAATACAACTTAGATTTATAATTTTAATATCATAAAAATATAAAAGGTGTATCTAATAAATACACCCTTTACCTTTAATTACATGTAGTCGAACAAACTACCCGTTTCATTCCTAAGTTTTCTGAGGGCTTTTTCTTTGATTTGTCTAACCCTTTCCTTAGTTAAATCAAAGTCATTACCAATATCTTCTAATGTTCTTGTTGAGCCAGATAACCCGAAATAATCTTGGATGATTACCTTTTCTCTTTCATCGAGAACATCGAGAAGTGAAAGTAATTTATCTTTAAGTGTTTGCTCTGAAGAAAGTCCTGAGTCCGCACTTTCAGCATTTGGATTTGGAACAACATCCAAAAGCGTATCTCCCTCTTCGTTAAGTGGGCTATCCAAGTTCACAATAGATGGTAGGTTGAGAAACTTCTCAGGAAGTTCAGTCCCCACCTTGTCAAGTTCTTTTTTCGCCTTATGTAGTTCTTGAACCACATTTACTGGTAGTCGAATTGTTCTAGCATTTTCATTCAAGGATTGAAGTATGGATTGTCTAATCCACCACACAGCGTATGATATGAATCTAAGATTTTTTGACCAATCAAAATTCTCAATCGCTTTCATAAGACCATAATTACCTTCAGCGATAAGGTCAGGTAAATCTAACCCTTGGTTTTGATATTGTTTGGAAACAGTAATCACAAACCTTAAGTTACCCTCGAGAATTTCTTTTTTTATTTCTTCCTTCTCTTGGATTGAGATTCTACCTGATAACATTTTTCTAGAAAGTTCTCTTTCTCTCTCTACCGTCATTACCTTAAGTTTTCTTACTTCTTTAAGGTAGGCGTTAATTTCTTCCTGATTAATTGGGATTACACTTTTTTCCTTCATAGATTAATTTTTACTATAACTCTTTAATATATCTTTTTCGAACTCTGTAAGATTTTCAAACCCTTTGTCAATCATCTTGTCCAAAATTTGGTCTAAGGATGGTTTAGGAAACAGGTTATTCTTTTCACCCAAAAGTAATGCCACAAAATCGTCATCTTCCTCTTCGTCCATGAAATCTAAATTCCTTTTAATTCTATTAAGGTCGATATTCATCTCAACGTCATCACTTGAATTTTCTAAGTCTAAAAGATGACTTTCTATTTCTTTCGGCATAGACAATGTCATATTGTCATGTAATTCTGTCAGAATAAATGCTTCGGTTATACCATAGAGAATTCCACGGATGTATTCAAATATTTCACTTTTTTCAACCTCAGAGGCAAAATGGAATATCAAAATACCGTTTGTGTGTTGGAATTTCATGTGAGGTGAGTCAACAATAGGGGTTAATGATAGTGCTAACTCTTGACACATCTTCTCGTTTTCGAATTTACCAATTACTGATAAAATGTATTTTTTCATAAAGCAAATATAGGTTAAACTCTCTTGGATAATCCAACTATTTGATAAAAATCTTTTTTTCCTTCACAATACTCTTTTACCAAAGTAAGTAGCCCGCGAAACATAAAAGCATCATCTGATTGTTTTTCACACTTTGAAAAAAGTTCAACAAATGCTGTAATTGTTTCAACTGTATAATACCCATGACCCCTAAGTTGAGAGTGTTTATTACCCATAACTTGTGGGTGTTTCAAATCGTATGTATTTCTTTCTTGAATAGATGAGAACTTTTCGGACTCATCGTAGATTTTTATGAGGTCATTAACAAAACTATATAGATAGTTCATTTTGAAAACTGAACTATGAGACCCTTTAACCAATAAGTCAACTATCCAATGTGTGTGAGATGGGGTTCTCAACCTTTTTCCCTCTTCTTTATACTTAACCACAAAATCAAGCTCGGGGTTTTGACCTCGTTCGCCTTGATAAATAGCAACTTCTGTAACTAAGTCAGTTTTCCAAACTTTGATTGGGTGATGTTCAACCCCTATTTTCTTGAATGTTAAATGTTTCATAGATATACTCTTCCTTTTTTTCCTGAATGTTGTTCATACCATTTACCTTCATTATCCAACCATACGTAAGGGTCTGAAGGGTCTTCGGACCACCCATATTTTTGATAAAATTCAGGTTCTTTTTTCAAAAGATTGGCACGGTGAGATGAATGAAATCTTTCGTTTCCAATGAATGGTGGTATAATAACATCATTCTCAATGTATTGTTCAAAACTCATCGTATTCTTGAATCCTCGACAAATCCATTCTGCAATTGAATAATTCATATACAATTTCAACGCAGGGACATAGTCTCTCCACATAACCGTGCAAGGATGGTTTAACCAACCTTTGTATGGTGTTCCATCTAACTTAGGCCTACGGGTGATTGCTGATATTATTTGATAAGTTTCAACTCTTTGTTTACCGAGACGTTTGTTGTCGAGGGATTTAAGAGATTTTCTCATATCGGAATATGGTAAGAAAATTTGCATGCTGCAATGATACTGAATATTTTTACAATTACAAAATTTGGTCCAACTTAATAATAAGTTCATTTTTGGGTATACTTCTTGGACCTGTAGTATCACCTGAACTAAATTGAATTTGTGATATTAAACGTTGAGCTGTTTGAGGGTCTTCGACTCTAAGAAAATAATGTGAAGTAATTGATACATCTGTATCAGTGAAAACATCTCCAGCATTGATACCAACTCTTCTGATTGCTAAATTCGCATGTTGTTTTGTGGTGAAAGTAAATTTTGTGGGAGAAAGTTTTATTTCTTTCTCTCTAAGAACTTCGGTTTTTTTCAAGATAACCCAAACACATGGGACCATGAAATCTTTTCCTTCGAACGTAAAAATATCCTCAGTTAAATCCTGAATTAATGAAACCTCAAAGTTGAGAGGAATCTTGTCAATCATTGACCTTTTTTTGAAACCTTTGGGTAATATGAATGCGATTGTGTCTGCGTGAAGACAACACTTTTTTATAAATTTTAATGCAAGACTTGAATTTCTCCCAAATGGAGGATTACCAAAGAAAAGCACTTTACGATTCCCCAAGAAACTTAAATCCTTAGTCAAAAAATTACATTGTTCTATATCATCAGACTTAGGTTCAATGTCGTAGGCTATTTTGTCTTGGTGTTCCGCCAAATGAAAAAAAACACCCTCTCCTGCCGATGGCTCTATGATTGTATCATAATCAGTTAGATTCAGAGTCTCTAAACACCTTCGAGCGACCTCAGATTTTGTATAAAATTGGTCTAAACCATACTTACTTTTTGACATAATCTAAAAAAGTTTCCAAGTTTTTGTAAGAAACCGCAGATTGTATTCTACGTTGGGTTTTATGGTCTCTTTTGAATCTAGGTTGAACGATTCTTTCTTCACCCCACTTTTCTTTCCACTCTTTTACTTCAGACTTCCAAGTGGTATCGTAGTCATAACTATTGGAAACAACATTTTTAATCCAATGTTTAAGTTCTTCGAAGTGTTCCCAAGTGAATAACTCTTTCCATTTTTCAACGTCTACTAATATAACTTTTTCTTCAACAATGTTTGATTTTTTACCTTTCCAAACACCATACATTAAATAGAAGTCTTTATCTCTCGATACATTATTGAATATATCGGCCAAGGGAATTTCCGAATTTTGTTTGAAGGTTTTAACTACACATGGGGTTCCATCTTGACGATAGGCATCCCAAATACCCGTGTAGTTATCATCTGAAGATAGGTTATATCTTTCACAGAGTTGTCTTTGGTAATCAAAACCGTGACCTTGTCTTTCCATATCGCAAATGTATGGCTTTTATTGAGAAACTTTAGAAATATTTTCCGTTTTTGAAATTCTAACCACATTATTAGCCCAATTGTTTACCAAAGGATTGTGCGTGATAACAAAAATCTTCTCGAAGTATTCTCTCATCTTAGAAAAAAACTCCCCTACCATTTCTAAGTTTTCGTTTGAAATCTTACCAAAAACTTCGTCCCATACAATAATGTTTGGTTTTGGTAATGAACACACTTTTGACAACACGGCTCTTAGTGCCATAGCAGCTATCGTTCTTTCATAACCAGACCCTGATGTCATTGGTTTTTCGATTCCAGTTGAATTATCAATCATCATGAATTCTACCTCATTTTTATCGTTAATTCTTATTTCAAGATTGAAATAACAAGAATCCATGAGGAGTCTTTGAAGTTCTTGATTGATTAACGGCATCATCGTCTTCATTATAATTTTCGAGATACCATTTTTACCAAATACCTCCAAATATATCTTATATATTTTTTCCCTTTCAAACTCCTCGGTAATTGTTTGAATCATTTCGAGATTCTTATCGATTTGTTGTTTGAGGTTTTTTATTTGAAGTTGGTTAGATGTTATAGTTCTTTCGTAATCTCTCTTCTCATTAATTAAATCGTCTATCCTCATTCCCGCCTTCACTAACTGAGCATCAATATCATTGTTCTTTTTAATCTTATCTTGAACTTCTTCATATCTTGTCAGTTTGTCTTGAGCTTGCTCGAGTTTAAGTTTCGTAGACTCCAAAGACAATTCATACTTTTCTTTTATGAGTTTGTTTCTTTCATACTCATCAAAGTCTTTTTTCAGTTGGGTGAAAGACTGTTCTTTTTTTTCTAAATCTCCGATTTCTTTTCTGAATTCCCTGACAAGTTTTTTATATCCTTCTAACTGTTCTATTTTTTTCTTTGTTAGGGATGCCTCCATTAATTTGATTCCGCAGTGCTCGCACTGGATTCCATCCCCATACTTTTCTATCAATTCTTGTATTTCTTCAACTTTATTTTCTGCTAACACCAACTCACCATTTCTCGATTTGATTACATCTTTCACCGCGTCGTGTTGGTCTTCATGATAGAACTCTTTGGGCTCAATAATCTTAACTTCGTTTATTTGAGTTTGAATCGACTTAGATGAATTTTTGAAGTTTTCTATTTCTGTCTTGAGAGTATTTGGATTTAGTCTAACAAGTTCTTGGTCTATGTCGTTATGCTTGGATTTAAGAAGATTTTCTTTATAATCTTGACCCTTTTGAAGCCTGTTATCAACATCTTTCATTTTTTCCTGAGAATCGATAATTTGACTGTCGAGAACTTTTATTTCTTCATTTGACTCTGAATTGTTTTGCTTCAAAGTTTCAGTATTATATACATTGGACAACATACCTTTAGAAAAGTCAGAATAAATTTCTTTACCTGTTTCTTCTTTTTTCTTCAGGAATTCGAGCCCCAAAAATCTACTCAACACTTGTCCACGTGCTGTTGGCTTTGCCTCCAATAAATCCTCTAAATTCGAAGCGGTAGTCACAATGGTCATCAAAAAGTCATCGATATTACCTATCGATTTTTTGATGAAGTCCTCAGTCTCTCTCCTTTGTTCACCAGTGAAGTTTTGAAGTTGTCCATCAGCGAGTTTTTTGAAAAACTCCAATTCAGTTTTAACATTCCATTCTCCTGACTTAGCCTTTTTTCTTTCAATTTGTCTTGCAATAACATATTCCTCACCATCAATAACAATTTCACCTCTAACGGTTACTTTGTTTTTGTCAGAAAAACGGTTAAAGATTTCCTCTGCTTTCTGTGTTTTGGTTGTTGAGTTAAAGAATAAGAACAATAATAAATCTACCGTCAATACAGTTTTTCCTCCAAAGTTTGGTGGGTCAGATTCAACTACTGTGATACCATTACACTTGTCAAAATCAATTACTTGATTTTCCCCGTAAGAAAGAAAGTTACTAAACTCTATCTTTTTGATATACCATCTCTTGAAGGGGGTTACTTCGACCTCATTTATCAACATTCTATTTTCAACCGCTAAGTCGATATTCATGACTTGGTCAAAATACTGATGTTGGTTTTTAGATTCCAAGAAATTTCTGACCAACTCTCTGAGATAGTTTTGGTCCATGATATTCATGGTAACATCTATAGTTTGCTGGGTATCGTCTGTTGTTTTTACTTTGGTAATTACATTTACGTTTGTTGAGGCATACTTCTTCATGAAGTATTGCTTAACAGACTTGATTCTTTCTTGTGTAAAATTTTCAGAAGAGTCTTCCCAAATCACTTGAATGTAAGGGTTATCCAAAGCTGAAGTATCGAGTTTGTGTGACATCTCTTTGTAGTTAAATTCTGGTTTTGGATTGAACAAATCCCATTTCATTATTATTGAGGTGTTGTTGTTAGACCTGATGTTTGAGCATCTTTCTTCTTCATTTCCTCTATCTGTAGTTTCATTTGTTCCTCAAACAATTTTTGCATAACATTTTTTTGTGCATTGATTTGAGTGTTTCTTGATTGAACTCTTTTTCTGTGAGCCTTTGCTCCACCTCTTTTTTTTGACGTTCCCATTTTTTAATTGTTTTGTTGTGGTCTATTTTGTTCAAACCACTCGATTATTGAATTAATTGCCCATACAGAACCAGAAGCCAACATCCCATCAAAAAACCACGATACAAATGGTGATACTTCAAGTATAGTATGAACTGGTGAATATAAGAAAATTCCGAAGAAAAATCCAACCCAAGTTGGTGTGCACATCATACATTTCAACATATCGGATAAGAAAACCCAAAATCCATTGAATAGTGTATGCTCGCTTGCCGCCAATTTGTTTATTTTATTTCTCGGTCCGTTGAAAATGCTCCCATAAACCAAGATGTTGCTTATTCCATAAGTCATTATCATCCATAAAATTAATTGTGTCATAAAATATTATTTATAAAGATTATCATCAAGATTCGAGCCCCTCAAGAACATTGCTTTTTTATCTTCTTGGAACTTTTGAATATCTTGAATTGTTTTTTCGTATTCTTTTATTTTTTTGTCTTTTTCTATGTTGTCTTGTTTTAGTTTCTGAACTGTATTCTGTAAAGCATCCAGTTTAGGTTGTAAATCCCCTCCTGTGACTTTTTCAATCACCACTTCTTTGATGACCTCAATTGGAATTTCTTTAGTAACCTCCACTATTTTTTCCTGTATCACAACTTTGTCAACAGGGATTTCTTTTACAACTTCAACAATCTTTGGTGGTTGATTTTCCAACTGTTGTATTTTGAACAACAACTCATTTATTTGAGTATCGTCTGAAACTTTTACGATTTTTTCAATCACTTTTTCAACAGGCACCTCTTTTACTATTTCTTTGACCACAACTTTTTCAACAGGGATTTCTTTGATTACCTCGACCACATTTTCAACTACCTTTTCAATTGGAATTTCTTTTATGACCTCAACAATTTTTTCTACAATAACCTCTTTGATAACTTCGACTGGTTTTTCAATCTCCACATATTCAATTTTGACAACTTCTTTTTCAATTTCCACCGGTATCTCAACTCTCTTTACAACTTCTTTGATGACTTCTTTTTCGGTCACTTTTGGTCCAGCATTTAACAAACCATATCTTTCAATGTTGAATCCAGTTGTAAAGGATTCCTTGACAACTGAGCTTATAAGTAAATCGTTGAGATTACAATAAGAAACCAATTCTTTAAGTTCATCTTTGGAAAGATTAAGTTTAACTTCCATCTTAATAATTAACTAACTTTTCAGTTCCCTTCTCTAAATTATCAATTGAATTAATATAGAATGAAAGGAAAGGTTTAGGGTTAGGTAAATCAATGAAAGTGTATTCGTCTTTTTCGATTTCGTATACTCCGTATCCGTGTTTCCTTACTGTTTCACCAAAGTTTTGTTGTATAGTGGAACCAATCATATAAGCTTTCTTACCACCAGGTATGTCAAATATCTGCCTTTTGTGAATATCGCCACATAGAACTAAATCACACCCTTTGAATTTGTTCGAATCGAAACCATCCTCAAACTTATAACCAATATCAGTGTATAATCCTTGAACGGGTCCATGAAATAAACCTATATTAATTCTTTCTGACTTTTTTATTTCAGGTGGAATGTTATGCTCCATGAGAGAGAACACACACCAATTAATATTATCATCCTCATAAACACCTCTGTTTTTGAAATAAGAAATGTTTTCGTTTTTGAGTGAGTCTATTATCGGTGTCAATGCATCGAGACGAGTGTTGTTGTTTTCCAAAAAATCATGATTACCGATAATTACAATTGTTTTTGTTATTTCAGCACATTGAGCCAAAACCCAAGCAACAAATTCAACCAATTCAGGTGTCATTTGATTTTTGGAGTGAACCAAGTCACCTGTGAATACAATTCTATCAGGCGCAAGAGCTTTCCACTCGCTAAGTGCTTGCATCAAAATCCCACGATAAAGTTCGTGGTCTTTGAACAACCTAATATGAAGGTCAGAAAAATGGACTAATTTTTTAATCATTAATTAATGATTTTGTTTCTTCTTCAAATGGATTAAATCCTTTATTAACATGTCCACAACTATCACACTTTGTTACTGAGAAGGGAACATTTGTGTCTTCTCGGGAACCTGTCATCAGTGCAGGAACTCTTTTTAGAAGTAATACTTCACGGAAAAAAATCCCACCACAGTTCTCACACTTGACGTTGTCACATTGTCTCAAATCAATTTTTGGGGTTAAATCTTGCATACAGTTTTTATTTAAAATATAGTAAAAATTATTATTTATTCAAATATTTTTTGATGTCCATACCCATCACAGTTTCGATTACTTTTTTTGGAACTCTGAACTCTTCAAATTGTGTATCTTCTCTGAGATGTGCAATAATACAACCATAAACTTTGATATTTTCATATTTGGAACCCTTTAACATTTTCAATAAGAGTTTTCCATAAAGAGGTAATTGAACAAAATAATGTCCCAAGGCATTATTCGGTAATTCCTCGAAAGGTTCATACATTCTTTCTGTGTAATCATTTTCAAGGAAGTTTTTTGGTTTATTTGTTTTCCAATCTGTAATTAACAATCCGAAGTCATTTTTATTAACATTATGGGTTAACCATACTTTATCAGGTTGACCCGTATAACCAAGTTCAGGGTCTCCGAGAACCATCTCGGTATCTAACAATACAACTTCTCTTTGTTCCAATAAATCCAAATATCTTTTACCCGCAACTATCATTTTATCACTTTTCATGAGTTGGGTTAAATCGCATTCGAAAACAGGTTTTCTAACCTCTTTATAGGAACCATATCTCTTAATGGCTTCTTCTTCCAAAACGAAGTGCACTCTACTTCCCAAATTCGTGGAATAAGAACCAGCTGCCGCCCATTCCTCGATAAGTTGTTGTTGTTTTTCAGGGTCACCACCAGCTTTATTATACGCAGCTTCCTCGGTGGGAAATGGCTTATAAAAATGTTTCAAGACTTTCGAAACTGATGGCCAACTTGTCTTACCATCCATTGTGTATATATGTTTTTCTTCTTGGAAAGTAAGACCTAATTCGTCTTGTCTTCGGGAAATTATTTCCCTTAATTCATTGGCTACGTTACTTAATTTCATAATAGAATTCTTCGATGTTACCTTTCAAATCACAAACGTCTTTGTCTTTAGGTAATTTAACAATTTTTATTTTATTATACAAACGACCTCCATTCAGTTCGTGATACATTTTGAGACCGTCATCCCAAGCATCACCATCGACACATATTGTAATATTTCCATTTGCCCTTGTATAAAGGGTTTCGAAAATGAGTTTACTCATTTTTTTACCAAGCATCACTAACGGGTTTGGAAGAAAGAATGAGTCAAAGGCACCTTCTACGAGGTATATTTCCTTATCCCAATCAATTAGTTTTTCATTGAATATGATTTCGTCTTTAGGGACTGAAGCAGGATTTTTGTATTTCATCTTTTTATTAACCCATGCTCTACCAACAAAATAATTCAAGACACCTTCTTTGTCAAAAGACGGTATAATTACTCTATATGCAAAATCTCCTTGAACCGTATATCCAATCTTATATTTTTCAATCATTTCATCTGATATACCACGAGATTGAAGGTATTTGTAAGCTTCAATATGAGGAATGAATCTAGGATTTGAATCTTTAAATAAAGTGAACCCTTCAGGTAGTCTTAATCTGAGTCTTTTTTTATCCTCCTGTTTGAACTCTTCGGGTTTGATAAGATTGTAAACTTTCTTTTGTTGTTTTGTTGCATGTCCATCGAAAAGTTTACCCAAGGGTCCGTGTGTTCCGTGAGTTTCACCACAAGCCCAACATTTGTAAACGTGTCGGATATAGTTAATCTCAAGGTTTCCTTTACCGTCTCCTTTATCCAAACCTTTTTCATCCGCACAGACAGGGCAGTCAAAAGATATTTGCCCCTTTGATTCATAGTGCTGATTAGGTTCACCTAAAAAATCACTAAGGAGTTCAACTAAAACCTCTATTTCATCACTCATATGTCGATATCTTTAGGTGCTTCTGCCACAACGTGTTTTCTCCACCATTTTTTTACCGGATGATTTTCATCAAAATTTTTTTCTATGAAACCAGCAAAAATGAAGAAAACGACCGTTATAATAAGAAGCGTGACCCAAATGTAAAAAAATATTATCATTTCCAAATAATTTTCTTAATCAAATCATAATAGGGTATTTCAATATCGAAATACTTTAAGTAAGTTTTAACATCAAAAAAAATGTTTCGTCTTATGAATCGATTGACTTTAATTTTTGAAACTCTTCCCCCATTTGGAAAAACGTCAGTCATGACTGAAGAACTATACCAATCTTTTTTCCTATTATAGTGAACGAAAATTTGCCCTTCGAATATTATATCTACTTCTTCGAGGTGAGAGTATGAACGGTAGTTTTTGATTGTAAAAGTTCCTTTGAGTTGTGAGTTGGATATGGGTATCTTGTTACCAAATTTTTTTACAACTTTGGAAATTGACTTTGTGTGTGGTGTTCTCAACATGTGCATACCACAAAGATATGCTTTGTTCTTTAAATCACCAAATTTCTTTCATCTTCATGTAACCTAGTGCTGCACAGTAAGCGTCTGTTTGGTCGAAGTTTTCTTTTTTAAGGGTGTTGTTTTTTGTGTATAACCAAGTAATTTGTGGTTCTCTTTTCGCAATCAACTCCCATATGATAACTTTTTTATCTATGTCTTTAGGAAAACCCCCGAACAATACAAATTTACCTTTATCATTTTTCTGAACTAAGTGTGGGAATGCAAATTTTCTTGAGTTGTAAGTAGACATAAATTCAGGAACTACTCCTAAGATATCATACACTTCTTTACAAATCAAAGTGTTGAACCTCATAAGAGTTCCAACCGTATACACGTTGTTTGAATTAAGTAGTGGTTCCTCGATAATGACATTTTGGATTCCTAATCCTACATATTCAGAAAGTTTGTTCCTAAAAATGCCCGATTTGAGAATGAGTTCCTCGATTTTATTTTCACTTTTTGGTTTTGGGACCGGTGAAATATGTGTAAGTTCTAATAAATTTTTTGATTCAATATCAAACAAAGCCCATCCAATAGTTTTGGTGGACACATCCAATCCTAAAATCTTAGGGGAGTCTTTAACAATATTTTTAGCCATATTAAAAATCTAATTTCACTACGTATTGTTGAATACCTTGTCTCAATTCGGGAGACTGTAGCTTAGATATAACAATAAGGTCTTTATTGGAATCGTAAAGACCAATTTCGGTAACATATGAAGTAGTTCCACTTGTCCATGTTGGGTTAGAAGTGTTAGTGAATTGATTTCTTCCCAAATTTATCAAGTATCTCATCTCATATATTGTTGCCGAAATATCTGTTGTGAAATTACCATAGAAGTAATACTCATCACCAAAATTCAAATAATCTGTTTGATTGTTTGTTGGAATGTCTATGTAAGAGGCGAGGTTATATATATCACTGTTTGTAACTGCACTTTGATACGTTGCCAAATCTATTTGGAATGTTGTGCCTGTCAATCCTGACATTGTAATATATCCATTAACCGATGAACCAGATATTTGGTCTGTAACATCAATGTATTTCCAATCAGTTGGACTTGGTCTAGTGTCACCTGAAACCATTTGACAAAGAATCATCAATGAGTTTGCACAATATCCTGTCAGATTAATAGCCGTAGAAGAAGGTGAAGGTTGATTCAAAAATTGAAACTCTGGTCCGAATCTGACAGCAACATTTTGACTTGTGTCTGTGCAACCTGTTGAAGGTCCAACAATTTTCGAATAATAATTACAGTGTAATGAATCAGTAAATCCTGTATTGTTGAATCTATAGGTTACCCAAAGTGTTTGTGTATCAGCAGTAAGTAAACCTGTGGCGGTTGAGTTGTTCGTGAAACAAGTATTAGGTGCCAAATAAGAAAGTTTAGGTGCTGATAGAGTCCAGTTTCTATTAGCCTTATAAGACATAGCCGCTATTACCTCCTCATCGTCAATTACAATGGTCTGTGAATCAGGGAAAACCTTGCCAATTCTATTCAAATTACCATTACTATCAGGATTTGTATCCCAAAGATGATAATAACGAATACCAGGGTCGTTCATATCAATGTTTTTGGTTGATTTGATATAGTATGGTTTACATAAATCATAACCTGGTGGGTCGATAAAGAATGTTTGACCAATTGTGTTTCCTGTCGACTTATGCCACATCAAAGTAGGTATTGTAACCTTAAGGTGTCTCGCTAAACCTGTTTGATTCGAAGGGTTCTGTGGGTCATAAGGAATAGTTGAAAACTTCTCGCCATAAACATGGTCAATATCTTGATTAGTGTAGTGTATGATTGCAATTGCTTTTTGGTCTTGGGGTCTAACAACTACTTTCTCATCAAACGAATTGTAATAAAAAACTTGACTTGTATCGGTTTGACCTGAAGGCTCTTGATATCCCAAATATTCTTTAGTCCCGATGTAAGTTACTGAACCGTATTTTGTATAATCTTCATAAGCGTTACTGAAAAGACCAGCAGGACTTTCTGACCAAGGAATATTCATGTTCCAAATTAAAGTATTTTCACGGTTTGAAACATCACATGGTGATTCAAAATTAATAGTGTCAGTCTGCCAATAAGGTGCTGGTGTTATGAAATCATAAAGAACAGTCATACCTGAAGGATATATCAGAACTCTTGCATATTCTCCTGATAATGAAAAAGAACTTAAATCTGGAACACTTCTATCTAAGGTAAGTGTCCATGGAGTTGTTCCAGAGGTTCCTGTTGAAGGGCTTATGTTTTGAATTTTATATGTGAAAACAGGATAGTTACCTACAAAACCTGTAAGTCCTACTCCGAGTATTAATGTAACAAAATCACCTATTGAGGGTGTTCCTGATGATGGCTCGAGTGTAAGTGGGTTTGTATCTAATTCGATGTCTATCGTTGTTTGACCTGTGAGCGTATCTTGTGCAACCCAATAGTTAGAAGTTATTGTATATGCAGATGAAGTTTGTGCCGTCCAACTACCTTGAGTTCCTCCCGTCATGAAAAATCCTTTTTCACCAGCAGAATTATAAACTTCTTGAAATGTAGAATCCATGTAAGGTATTCCGTATGTGTTACCGATACCACCCTGAACATAGTAAGGATATTTCACATTTTCTTTGTTGGACTGAGGGGAACCTGTGTCATTTTGAGCATTGAAATCAGGCATCAAAATGTTATTATTAGTTTGATTATAGTTAGGAACGGCCTGATAATTAACTTCACTATCCCCTATTTGGAAATAAGAAATGTTGAAATTCCCTTGTGATATCTTTCTACGACCAACGTCAGTTAATCTTGTGTTAATTAGACCCGAAGTATTTTTAATTATATAAGCCATTACGAATAAATATTTGTCATCCTTTTTTTATTAATCCTGTGCACATTTACAGCTCGCGTTTGAACATTGTTTTGATGAACAAGAGATAAGAGAATTATCTACGCTGTCAATACAATAAGCAACTATTGTTGGGTCAGGTCCTGGACTTCCTGAAACGTTGTCTATCATATTACCCGAAGAATTTCCACTTGTTATTGTTACGGTTTTATAAAATACCCCATAGTTACTCGTCTCAATCTGAATCGAAAAACTAGTATCAATTGTCACAATGTTTTGCGTAGTAATTACTATGTCCACTGCGGGTTCACCCAAATTAGTAGTTGGTGTCACAATCAAACTTGTCACAGGATTACAAACAATACTTCCACCATCACTATTATAAACCATCTTGAACACATCACCTGCAACAAGATTAATCGGGTTATACATAACAACACTAACACTTTCATTTATTCCCGCAGAACAGAATCCGTTGAAAATACCCGAGCCAACTTCAACGTCATTCAGCATTGCTTTAACCTCAACATAATAATTGTCGCTTGTTGGTGTTTGGAAGTTTGCCTGCATGTATTGAACATTATTATTTGGGGATATACCACACGGATATGTGGATAGTCCTGAATCAATTGTAAGAACACCACCAGTAGGGCTATATCTGAAATTTTGGAAACAACCCACCTTATTTGGTCCTGAACAAATTAATCCTCCAACTAATTGATTCATGTTGAGATAAATGTTACCACTTTGAATAACACCTTGACATGTTACACATTCAGGTGTATCAACCTGACCTTGATAGGTGATTGAGTTGTTATTCACCTGTGTTTTTTCTGTATCACCTACCGCTGAACAACAAGTGCATCCTTTGATGACTACATCAGAAACTTGAAAAGAAATTGTCTGTTGTAGATTAGTTGTGCAGTTGGACTGAGCTCCAACTTGACCATCGGTTATTGTTAATATCGAAGTAGTAGAACCTGAAACAGTGCTAAAATTTGAGAGTTCCAACGAATATTGGTCAGTCTCAGTATCAATTCTTTGTGTCTCGGGATTACAGTTTGGTCTACTTCCAATAACAGTATCTATGTCTGTGGAGAAAGGTGTCTTTGTTGAACCATTTTGTAGAATAGTAAAGTTGTCTACACAAGTTCCTGTTCCTGGTCCATTGAATGTCTTGATAGATGATGTTGTCAAATTGAAATTAACCACAACTCCATTAGGTATAGGCGGAACCGAAGTAACATAAAAATATGTTGTTTTCGTTGAAATATTATTTGAAGATACCTCAGTGTTTAATTGTGGTTGTGTTATAATATTAATTTGATATGTTTGTGGACTTCCCACTGAACTTATTTGAACCGATTGATTAACTATATTATTCGCGGCATCTATAACTCTAATATTGTATGTGTTCGGGCAAAGATTTGTAAAAATATTTGAGGTTTGATATGATACCCCGTTATTAATCGAATATTGATATGGTGCTAATCCAAATCTCGCACTAACCGTTATTGAACCATCACAGTTCGTTTGGTTGTTGCAAGACGCATCTTGTTTTGTTGTTGTCACTTGAAGTGGTATTATTGTAGGACAAGAACCTAAAGTTACATTTATAGTATAAGTTTGTGTTCCACCAAGTAAACTCCAACCACCTAAAGGTGGTAATGAAGTGGTTGAGGACGCAAAAATACCTCCCCCCACAGGGTTTATTGGTGTTATCAAATCTGAACCAACAAGTTCCCATCTTGTTCCTTTCCACACAATGTTCTGTGAATTACTACTTGTCCATCTTGGTTTACCATTAGACGTTCCATTTTGACTGAACGTTGTTGGTCCTACAACGTTAGAATTGTTGTATGCCAAGAAACAAATGTTGGCGTAAACTGGTGGAGGTGTTGTGGATGGCGTTACAGTTGGGGATGGAGTTGGACTTGCTGTCGGTAAAAGTATGGAGCAAACTGTGTTTGCAGTATAGTCACCGTAATAATCAACAACGGTAACAGGATAATAACCAGGTCCTATGTTAGTTAAAGTTCTTGTTCTTTGACCATTTGCCCAATAAATTGAATACGGACTTGTTCCTCCTGTGATGTTCAAAGTGAGAATCCCATCATATGATTCTGAGTTTGAAGGCATTTTGAGAAGATTACAATTCACACCCAAATCGAAAAGGGTAAACGGTTCACAATTGTTTTTCGGACGATAAACTGGTGTTGGGTTAGGTGTTGGTGTTTGACTTGGTGTTACATTTGGTGTCAGACTTGGCGTTTGAGTAGGGGTCGGTGTAGTTGTGAGAGTAGTTGTTGGTGAGGCTGTTTGTGTTGGTGTTGGGGTCAGGCACGCTGTGGTTGCAGGCTCGTTCAATAAAACTACACCACTATAAACTTGAGTATAATCTAACGAAACAAGGACTTCAAAACTTTCACCTTTTTGGAAATTACCACAACAATCTGTATACCAAAATATTCCAGTTGTATAAGCACTTCCACACACTATTGGGGTGGATGATGGGGTCTGCGTTGGTGTAGGGGTATTAGTGGGAGTTTTGGTAGGGGTCGGTGTTTGGGTTGGAGTTTTAGTTTGCGTAATAGTTTGTGTTGGTGTTGGTGGTGGGGTTTGAGATTGGGTTGGCGGGGGGGTTTGAGTCGGTGTTTGTGTAGGGGTTTGGCTCGAAGAAGGAATAGGGGGCGTGGGACAAGCACCGAGAACTGTGAGTATTATGAACTCACCTGGAGCTTGACCTGGCACAGTATAGGAACAAACAGTTATTGTGCCGCTCGGTGGAATTGTAGGAATAGGATTCAATTCACAGTCAAACCCTATAGGAGTTGCAGGTAAAATTGCGGACCCATTTGTTATTTGATAGTTAATACAAGCCATTAATTTATAATTATCTTTTCCATTTTTTTATTTATGAACATCCACCACAATCTACGCTATCAGTGCAAATAGTTACACTACTACAAGGTTGAATTGATGTAACCCCACCTGAAAAATCACCCGACCCAGCTCGGATGCACCTTTCGACTTTTGAACCTGCAGAAAGTGGTTCACCAACTACTGAACCATCACATAAAGTATATTGTATTGTTGAACCCACAACATCTTGATTTTCAAAGTAATAACACAAACATGGACAAACATAAGTTCCACAAGAGCTTATATCATCGAAATTAGTTATTGCCACTACAACACCATTTAAGATTTCCATAACATAAAGTGGTGGTGACGATATATCAGGATTTGCTGGATACGTAGATGGTCCGTATACATATTTTCCTGTAAGAGTTGTGTTTACAAAAAATATTCCAAAAAGATTATAATATAATTGACTGCCAGGTCCTAAAGTAGTTGAAGAATTGTAATAATACCCTGCGTTTCCATCTACCTCAACTAATGGGTCGAAAGCTTCTATAAAATCACATTTCACTTCTTCTTTTGTTTTTGATGTCCAATTTATTTCTGACCCACATATAGTTGCCCCATATGATAAAAGAAACTCAACAAATGAAGGTGTAACCGTTGGCGTTTGTGAAGGGGTTTCTGTTTGGGTAGGAGTTTGAGGAGGTGTTTCAGATTGGGTAGGAGTTTGGGTTTGGGATGGAGTTTGAGTTTGTGTTGGTGTCGATGGAACACAAAGTGAAAAAGATACTATTTTACCTTGGGAATCAATTACCACTTGATATAATGTTCCTCCGAAAGAAATGATATATGTGTTCCCACCCCCATTCAAAGGGTTATATAATACCCCGTTTAGAAGTGTTTGGTAAATTGTGGCACCTACAACAGGGACTAAATTTGCCTCTGAAATGTATGTATAATAACCTGTTAGATTGAGTGGTGATGAACAACTATCAGCTGTCGGGTGAAAAACAACAAGAGGTGTTGCGGTTGGTGTTGATGATATAGTTGCTGTATTCGAGGTAGTGGGTGAATTTGTTGGTGTCATGGATGGCGTTTGGGTTGGTGACAAGGTAGGTGAATACGACGGGGTTGGTGTCATGGTTGGGGTTTTAGTGACATTTGGTGTTGGTGTGGGAGTTATATCTATAGGAATCTCATCAATACAACCTTGGGTATCTTCAATTTTAATAACAATTGTTGATTCACTATATGGTGATGGGACATAGAATGAGAATGGAAATGTTGCAACCGACGCAACAAATTGACAGTCGCCACCACCCGAGTTACAATAATATATGTCAACTGGTGTATTTGCAGTTACAGATTGGATAGTTACAAATTGACTCATGCTACATAAGTTACTCCTGAGATTATGCAATTCTGCGAATCAATTACTTTCAACATGTAAGCCAGTCCAGTATCATATGGTTGTGGTATATCAAAATCATATGGAAGAGTTGTTATAGTATTAATATAAAAGCAACCACTACCGTTTGGTTGACAGATATAAATGTCAAATGGTGATTGTCCTGTTATACCATTTATTGTAACTTGAACTGCCATCTTATGTTGTTCGTTTTATAAAAATTTTATACAAAGTTCCTGTCACTGATGGGAAAACAATTGTGTAACATCCTACAAGAGGTTTGTAATTGAATGGTGGATTTGTAAGTTGAACTGAATTCAACACGAAACCGCCATACTTGTTACATTCAACAACTTTTGTTGTTTGTGAGTTACCTGAAAGGAGATACCAAGTTCCACTGACATCAACAAACCCACATTGTGCACCGTAACGAATGTATTGTCCGAATTCATTACCAATATCAAACGGAAGGGTGGTTAGGTTAATTTCATCAGGTGTGCTAGATAAGACGAAGTTCATATTATAAGTTCCGTCTCCATTATTTTCCAAACTTACATTCAAATAAACCTCAACTTCATCAACACTACTCAAACACGTATCACAACTCAAATAGGTTTTATCAGGTGCTGAAGCAAAGTAATCTCCATCGAATCTTTGTGAGGTTGCAATTTTGATAGGTGCAAAATAATTACAATCAAATTCACCCTCATAGGTCCAACAATTTCCATCAGCATCTTTAAATTGTCTTCCAACTGTAGTCTGTATTGGTGATTGTTGTGTTTGAATCATATATGTTCTGACTGTATTTGGACTAATTGGAATACAACTTGAATAAACATATACCAAACAAGGGGTTTCACTTGGCGTTGGGGTCATCGTTGAAGTAGGACTATAAGACGGTGTTTGTGATGGAGTCTGAGTTTGGGTTGGCGTTGATGAATAACTTGGCCTTGGTGTTGCTGTTGGTGTAAGACCAGGAGTTGTTGTCTGTGTTGGAGTTGGCGTGAATGTAGGAGTCGAGGACGAAGTTTGTGTCGGCGTAATTGTCATCGTTGGTGTTGATGTAGGTGTTGATGTTATCGTCGTTGAAGGTGATGGTGAAGGGACTGTTGAACATTTCGAACAATCGTTTCCAAAAATATCAATTATCGAGTCTACGTTCGTGTTAGATGATAAGTTTGAATCATCCCTCAAATACTTCAAGCAAAGAATTGTTTCATTAATAACCGCCGAGAATACCATCTCAGTTTGGATTGGAATTTCCTCAAACACAAGTGGGTCAGAAGTGTAGAAATAATTTTCAGTTCCACATTGATTCAATACCTTAACCGAAACACAACTGAATGTTTCTTCAAATATATTGAAGGTAACTTGTCCATCCGCAGGAACTGTTCTTGTCAGTGTTATCGTTGGTGTGTTTGAAGGGGTTGGGGTTGAATCAGGAACATAATTAATCTCAAAGTCGACACTTTTCCCAAGACATATCAATCCTGTTGGTGATGGAGTTGGCGTTACACCTATGGAAGTGAAAATGAAATTCACATCGTCACAAGGAACTGACGGACTTGGTGTTGGGACTGGTTCCCAATCACAGTCAAAGTATGCATTGAAATCGAAGGTGTCACAATTTATTGGCGTTGGAGTTGGAGTTGGACAAACTCCTGGTTCAAAAGAACCGAAAGATATATCAGGACACGCAGAGTAACATGGAGACGAGCCCTTCAATAAACAAGTCCCACCGAGAGAGGTGCTCAGACACCAATAACTCTCAGTAACTGATGTAAAATAATAAATGTAACCCAAGCTGACGCTTCCACCAGAATAGGAGATTCTACCATTATAAGTTGCACCTGAAACGTAAAGTCCATTGTAATTCAACAAAGAAGGTAGGGTTGTAGTAAAGCAAAATTCACCCGAATCACAAGCCGCTGGTGTCGAAGATACTGTCGGAGTGTTTGTTGGTGTTGAATACGGGGTTGGCGTTGGTGTGTTCAATAGACAAGCTCTACAACTACCCCAATCAGGTGCACCCAAATCAGGTCCACCAGGACCTGAAAACTCTTCGAATCTATAACATCTATTGTTATATTCATAAACCGCTCCTTGATAAGCGGTATCTTCATCAACATTGGCATAAAATATTTCTTCAGTGGAACAGTCAATCAATAATGCAGCAACACTCGCAACTCTTGGACAAAGTGTAGAACCGCAACCTGTTACATTTGTAAATGTAACCGATGTTCCATCATATATTGGACCACTTCCCGAATCAACAACTGTCGCACATCCTTCATATTCTGTAGAACCTGTGATAAGATAGACATCGTCAACCACAACTGCAACTGGTAAATCCTCAAATCTGAATAAAGTCCCTGAAACACAATCACGGAACCCTATTAGGTTTTGTGTCGGTGTTTGAGTGTTAGTTGGGGTATTAGATGGCGTTTGAGTTGGGTCTGGAGTTACAGAAGGTGTCTGTGTCGGAGTTTCGGTTTGAGTTTGGGTTGGTGTTACATCAGGGGTTGGTGATAGAGTCTGTGAAGGCGTCTGAGTTGGAGTTTCTGAAGGTGTTTGTGTAGGAGTCTCAGTTGCTGTAGGGGATGAACCAATAGTTGATGTAGGGGTCTGAGTTGGGGTTTCGGATGGTGTTTGTGTAGGAGTTTCTGAAGGCGTTTGAGTAATAGTCTCAGTTGGTGTTTGTGTGGGAGTTTCGGTTATTGTAGGAGTCTGAGTTGGGGTTTCAGAAGGTGTTTGAGTAGGGGTTTCAGATGGTGTTTGTGTAGGTGTTTCTGTTGCTGTAGGTGACGAACCTATAGTTGCGGTTGTTGTTGGTGTAGGCGTTTCGGTTGGAGTTTCAGTTGGAGTTTCAGTTGTTGTCGGTGTAGGTGTTGGAGTACCACAACAATCTACAAATGTATCCGTAGCATAAGACGATACTGGAAAGTAAGCGACATTGTTTTTATAATAATAAGTCGACTGAACGTAATTTGCACAAAATGAATCGTCGAAAGTTCCTGCGTCAGCAAAACTTGCCGTGGTCAGTATATTATAACAATTGTAATAGTCTACGAATATAGTGTTGTTTAGTGACGAAGGTGTATTACCCGTGGCATCATCCAAGTCAGGTTGTGCAATTGTAACATCAAAATATGTACAATTACAAGGAGTTGAAGGGGTTGGAGTTTGTGTTTGAGTTGGCGTAGGAGAAGGGACTACACCACAATCTCCATCAACCACACAAGTTCCTCCCAAAGATGTCCAAGTATATAAAGGCTCAGGTCCTCCTGCACAGGTAGTTCCCGATGAAACAAGTTTTAATCCTTGTGTTCCACCCGATATACAAATATATCTACTTGATGTCACATCAACTTGAACACATTCCTCATTTCCATTACACGCGTAGTATCTGATTGAAATATCTACAATATCATTGTTAGTGATTTCCCAACATTCGCAATCACCAGGTGGTGTTAGGGTAGGTGTTGGGGTAGGTGTTGTAGTTGGCGTCTCAGTAAGAGTTGGTGTCGGTGTTTGTGATGGGCTTACAAAACAAGGACCAACAACGGTCAAAATTGCAGATGGACCGCTTATAACGGTTCCAGCCAGTGCACAAAAAACATCAGTATTACCGTTGGTTATTGTGGCGTTTTGGGGTACAGAATCACAATCAGTGTAAGAATAAGGTTCTGAAATAGGCCCTGAAAAACCTAAATATAATGAATATTGAACACAACCTGTCTGTGGTGTTGGGGTAGGTGTTTGTGTTTGTGTTTGCGAGATTGCTGGAGCTGGAGGGTCTGGGTCCGTTGGAGTAGGGGTTGGAGTTTCTGTTGGCGTTTCTGTTACAGTTGGAGTTGGTGTAGGGGTAGGAGTTTCGGTCGGAGTTTCTGTTGGAGTTGAAGAAACTACAGGCCCTACTGAACAAAGTTCTTGATTGTTTAGAATCCCATTACTTCCACTTATTTCCCAAGAATAGATTCCGTTAGAATAATATCCGTCAGGCGCAAATGTTGTAAGACCTGAGTCAGAATATAAAGTACTACCACTCCAAAGTCCTTCTACTGATGAGGTGTAATAACCTGTACCACCTGTAGATGCAAAATCAGAACAAGCAGACGGACCACTTATGACTGAGTATGAAACCAAAAAGGTGTTTGCACCTAATGGACCACAAAAATTGTCGTATATTGATATTCCTATTTCAGTAATCCCGTCGTAAATTACGTTGGGAAAAGATTGAGTTGCCGAGCCGCCAGCACCCGCATCAAAATTTTGTTTTCTACCAGTACTATCTGTAACCTCGATACAACCATTCAACAACCCATTACTCCAATATACAGTAAGAGTGTACTCACCAACTTGTGTAGTGGTGAATGCACAAGTACTCGAACTTGGCGTACAAGGACATCCCACATCACAAGTTGCTGTAACACCGTTAAAGTCAATTTGACTTATAGTAATTGTGGGTGGTGACTGATTATAAACAAATATGTTAGACATGAATTACTTACTTACCTTATAAATAACTTGAACTTTATTTTTTTCACATTCAAAATATAGTTTGACTAAAAACAATATAAAGGCACGCTCAGCCTATATTTATGATTATATGAAACTTCTTAAAACGATAAAGAAGATTATTCAAGAGGCTGAAGAACAGTATAATACTGCAAGTGAGACTAACACACCACTTGAAGAATTAGATAGACTCGAAAAACACTATCAAGACTCTCTGAAATTGTTACGCTTATACAATTCCAAACAGGAAAAACTAAAATCCAAGAAAAAATAATTACATCTTAAGTCAATAGATTTTCTTAAAGTTCTTTCTTATATTTCATCACATGAAAGAACCTCTATTAGACTTACATCTGAGTCATGGATTAGGTGACACTATTTGTGCAACACCTTCTTTAAGGAAACTATATTTTGCTTATGGAAAAAAAATATCAGTATTAACTGACCATCCACTAATATTCAAACATAACAAATATGTTGATAAAATCTTTGATACCAAGAACACAAATAGAGATGATTTAGAATCTCAATACGAATTACTCGTAAGTTTTGCACCAAATTTAGAAAACCGATACGGTTTAGGATTACGTCATAATGTTATGGACATAAGACAATTCCATGCGGCGGGGTTGGGTTTCCAATTATTACCCGAGGAATGTGATATGGATTACGTTCCTGATGAGTGGGAGCCAATTGATGGTTTACCTGAAAAGTTTGTTTTGATACATCCCGTAACCTCTTGGGCTTCGAGAACTTGGCCCGCAGAGAAATGGCAGTTATTAACACGAATGTTAAACGATTACGGTATTCCTGTTGTTTCGATGGGGAAGGCATCGAGTGAGGTAGGTTTTCACATGGTAGACAAACCTGTTTTCGATTTCCCTATCAAACTTGGTTTGAATTTAATGAATAAAGCAAATGTCCCCCAAACTTGGTGGTTAATGCAAAAAAGTATTTGCACGGTCACCATGGACTCAGGTATGTTACACTTAGCAGGAACCACAGATGCAAACATCATTCAATTAGGTAGTTCTGTTCATTGGAAGTTAAGAGCCCCTTTTCGAAACGGTTCTCAAGAATATAAATTTCATTATATTGATGGGGATTGTAAGATAGCATGTGCATCTGACATGAGATATGGTGTCAAAGAATGGGGTTCAATAAGAGGAATCCCACCTTTAGTTGGATGTTTAGAAGGAAAATCCGAATTTGTTTGTCATCCTAGCGTTCTACAAATTTTCAATAAAATATTAACCCTATTATGAGTATAAGATACAACTTTATAGAGGTCGGAACATCAGACTTCATGACTCTAATTCAATCTGCTGATGACCAAACTGTCGGACTCAGTATCGAACCCATTTCAGAATATCTCGATAGATTACCTAATAAACCCAAAGTTCAAAAAGTCAATGCGGCTCTTTCTGATACAGACGATACTATTGAAATATATCATATAGAATCTAAAGATTTAGAAAAATACAATCTTCCCTATTGGATTAGAGGATGTAACTCTGTTAATGGTCCTCATGAATTTACAAAGAAAAAAATTGGTGATGAAACATATAACAAGTTGGTAAAAATTGATAAAGTCCCAACTATATCTTGGAAAACTTTAATAGAAAAATACAATATAGGTTCAATTGATTATTTAAAAATTGACACTGAAGGTCATGAACATATAATTTTAAAAGGGTATCTCGAACAATGTAGACTGAATCATAATCTTTTCGCATCTAAAATTGAATTCGAATACAATGAAACATCAAATAAAATTGAATTAGATAAAATTATAAATCAATTATCAAATTATAATGTAACTTATTTGGAGGAAGACGTTATATTGAACATCAAAACAGAGTCTGAATTTGACAAATCTTATGTCTTATATTCAACCGAAAATTACTTTGATATTGTAACTGAATGTGCAAAATCAATAAGACAATTTAGTAAACTACCAATATTGGTTTATTTAATAAATTCAAACAGAACTGTTGAAGTAGAAAATACCAAGACTTTAAATTGGTCTATAGATATCGAACCTACTTCAAATAACATGTATATTAAGGAAAGGGACAACTTTTACATAGATAGAAAAAATCCAATAATTTATAAAATTTTATCTCAAAGACCTCTGATTATCAAAGATGCTTTAGAAAAATATTCAAATATTGTTTGTTATGTTGACAGCGATTCAATCGCAACCCCTAACGTTGATACTATATTTTCATATTATGATGAAAATTCATCTCACCCATATTTTGTTGAAGGGATATACGATTTTTTGAAATACGATGGTAGAGGTGGAGGAGGAGGATTCGGAGGTGGAATGGAAACAACTTTGGAACACGATACCTGTGTCTTGTTTGGTGTTGACCAATCGGTCAGAAAAAACTATAGACAAACAGGATATTTCGTTTCAGGTCAAAATACCATCGAGTTTTTGGAGGAATGGTATTGGATGTGCTCACACCCAAAAGTCCTGAAAAATGTTAGTCATTATGCTCCGTATAATGAGGAGACTATTTGTAACGTTCTATTATGGAAATACAATATAGATAAGGGTCTTCCCTATGTCTATGTCAATGGGAGATTAGAAACGGTTGAGAAAATGTATACCCAAGTAGAATATAAAGGAAAGGGTATCAGAAACCACATCGGTGAATGGTTAAGAGTTCCTGAAGAAAAAAATCATCTCCTGTTTTTTCATGGTGAAAAAAATCCAAACATGATGAGAGAGATGGTAGATGAAATCAAAAAATATAACAAGGAAAAACTTAGAATTTTATACTTAGCACCTCACCTTTCAACTGGTGGTATGCCAGCTTACTTATTGAAAAGAATCGAAACCCTACAAGAATATTACCCTGAGGTAGAATTATATGTTGTTGAGTATTGTCTTTACTCAACTTGGTATGTGGTTCAAAAAGAAAAAATAAAACAAATTATACCCGATAACAGATATTGGACATTAAACACTTTGGGAAATCATAATGATGAAAATTCTCTGAAGTTAATTCAAATTATAAAAGATAATTCAATTGATATTGTTCATGTTGACGAAATACTTGAGGGGTTTGATAGTTTCAATCGAGTATCAATAAATGTCTTAAATGCACTTTTTGATAACAACAGAACTTGGAAAATTGTCGAGACCTGTCATAATATTCATTTTAATCCTGAGAATAGACATTTTCATCCCGACGCTTACGCCTTCTGTTCTCCCCATCATCCGAAGGTTCAATTCAAAAATGAAAATTCTTATTATGAATTTTTTGAATACCCTATTGACCGAAAATTTGTTACCGAAGAACAAAAAGAACACGCAAGGTTAAAACTTGGTTTAGACCTTAATAAAACCCATGTGATAAACGTTGGACTTTGGACTCAAGGAAAAAATCAAGGAGAGGGCATCGAAATCGCAAGATATCTACAAGGTGAAGATATAGAGTTTCATTTCATAGGAAATCAAGCATCAAATTTCGAAAGTTATTGGAAACCTCTGATGATGAATTTACCATCAAATGTAAAAATTTGGGGTGAAAGGAGTGATGTGGATTTGTTTATGAAAGCATCAGACATATTTTTATTTAACTCCACAATTGAATGTAATCCCCTTGTTCTTAGGGAAGCCGCTTCTTATGGTTTAAAAATTCTTTCTAGAAATCTTACACAATATTATGATATGTTTACACCATACATCACACCAATTGATGATGATTGTGAGAAAACGTCAAACATAATTCGTGAGTTAAAATACAATGGAATCTCAAGAGACTATGAAGTTAGTCATGACCAATCTCAGAACTTTGCTTTATCTCATAAAAAGTTTTATGAGAAGTTAAAAACTATGGATATAAAGATTCAAAAATCATCAAAGAATAATATACAAATTACTCAATATTTTATAAGACAACCTTTTTTAGAAATTAAAGGGGATTCAAGTTCTAAGTTTTTGGTTCAATTCATTGATGATAAAGGGGTAATTCATTATGAAAATAAAATAGATTCCAACTGTTGGGTAAAACTTAACAGACAATATTTTACAAATTGGAGAACTAAGGTTTACGAAGAAGAAACACTAATATATGACTCGAAATTAGATTTGAAAGACAAAAGAGTGTTTATAAATTTTGATAGTAAATCTTTAGGTGACAACATTGCTTGGGTGCCTTATGTTTTGGAGTTTCAAAAGAAACATAATTGTAAAATTATTCTTTCCACATTTTGGAATAAGTTATTCAAAGAAGTTTACCCTGAGATAGAATTCATAGAACCAGGGAATGTTGTAAAAGACATTCATGCACAATACTCCATTGGTTGGTTTTATAATGAAAATATGGAACCAGTAATCCCGAATACAATTCCTCTCCAAAAAGCAGCAACAAACATCTTAGGTTTGGAATTTGAAGAAATAAAACCACGAATTAATTTTAACGTTTATCGAAGACCTTTTGATGAAAAATATATAAGTATCGCAACCAATTCCACCTCAGGTTTAAAATTTTGGAAAAAAGAATATTGGCAAGAACTAATTGATTACTTAGTAGATTTAGGTTTCAAAGTAATAAACGTATCAAAAGAAAAAAATGAGTTCAGAAATGTTACACAAATTTCAGATAGTTCAATTGGTAATACCATGAATGTAATACATCATAGTGAATTTTTCATAGGTTTATCAAGTGGACTTTCTTGGTTGTCTTGGGCAATGGGTAAACACGTTGTGATGATTAGTAATTTTACTGAACCCGACCACGAATTTACCACAAACTGCACCCGAATTATAAACAAATCAGTCTGTAATGGATGTTGGAATAACCCCAACTTCAAGTTCGATAAAGGTGATTGGGATTGGTGTCCAATTCACAAAGGAACACCAAGACAATTTGAGTGTCACACTTCAATAACACCAAGTATGGTAATAAATCAAATTCAAAATTTATTGAAATGAGTATAGAAAATTTTATATGGGAACCTAAATGTTACGATGGTTTTAGAGAAACTGTGGAACAAGAAATATTTGTTGACAGGATTTACGAAAGATTTTTTGAGGTTGAAGAGGGCGATATTGTTTTCGATATTGGGGCTAGTTTAGGTCCTTTCACATATTCAATATTATCAAAGAATCCTTCTCACGTATTTGCTTTTGAGCCTAGTTTTGAAGAATTCAAAACTTTGTTATTAAATACAAGACACGGAAATGTAACCGCAATAAATAAAGGTATTTCGAGTTCAATAGGTGAATTTAATTTCACTGATGTTTTTGATTTGACTGGTGGTTATAAACTATATTCAACAACATTCTCAAAGGTAATTGAGGATTATAATATTAAAAAAATTGACTTTCTTAAAACTGATTGTGAATCAGGCGAATATGATATATTCACAATTGAAAATTTGTTTTGGATAAAAAATAATGTCAGAAAAATTGTTGGTGAGTGGCACCTTGGCCAGCCTTGGATGAAAGAAAAATTCAGAATTTTTAGAGATGTGTATTTGAGGGTTTTTCCTAACTTTAAAGTAATTTCTTTTGATGGAATTGATATAACTTGGCAAATATGGAATGATAATTTTATCCCTTATTATAACGAAGTAATGATTTATATTGACAATAGTAAATAAAAAAAACGCACCCATTTTATTGAGTGCGTTTTTGTATTTTTTTATTCCTTATACTATTGGACGATACTCGAGTAATACTTTTTCTACGTCTTTTCTCTCAGCATTTATCATAAAGAACGCGTCGATATGAGAACTTTGAGAGTCTATGAAGACTTTATTATCTTCAATTTTGACAACAAAGTGTGTATTAGAAACACCAATTGGTGTTAATGATACCGAAATCGATTCCTCTTTTACTAATCCTATCCAATAATGAGGTAATTCTATTACGTTTCCTTGAACTCTACCTCTGAAATAAACACCATGTTCAGGACCCTCCAACACACCATATCTTAATCTCCAACCTTCTTTTGTAGGGTGAGGAATATCGAATGATTTAGAAGCCGCTGTTAATGCTCCTGTTATATTAGTGTCACCAGTCACTTTGAGTGTTGAACCATCAAACTGAAGGTTTTGTTCACCATTGATTGTTCCTGCGGTTCCTGTCGCAGTAAGGACATAGTCATTAACGTTGTTGTTGATTGTCCCGAGTCCAGAAGAACCTGATGTTCCACTTGTGCCAGAGGAACCTGATGTTCCACTAGTTCCCGAAGAACCTGATGTTCCGCTAGTTCCCGAAGAACCTGATGTTCCACTAGTTCCCGAGGAACCTGATGTTCCACTAGTTCCCGAAGAACCTGATGTTCCGCTAGTTCCCGAAGAACCTGATGTTCCACTAGTTCCCGAAGAACCTGATGTTCCGCTAGTTCCCGAAGAACCTGATGTTCCACTAGTTCCCGAAGAACCTGATGAGCCTGATGTTCCACTTGTTCCAGATGAACCTGATGTTCCGCTCGAACCTGACGTTCCACTTGTTCCAGAAGAACCTGATGTTCCGCTAGTTCCAGATGAACCTGAACTTCCAGATGAACCTGATGTTCCAGATGTTCCATTTGTTCCAGAAGTTCCTGACGAACCACTTGAACCAGATGAGCCAGATGTTCCACTTGTTCCAGATGAGCCAGATGTTCCACTTGTTCCAGATGAACCTGAACTTCCAGATGAACCTGATGTTCCGCTTGTTCCAGATGTTCCATTTGTTCCAGAAGTTCCTGACGAACCACTTGAACCAGATGAGCCAGATGTTCCACTTGTTCCAGATGAGCCAGATGTTCCACTTGTTCCAGATGAACCTGAACTTCCAGATGAACCTGATGTTCCGCTTGTTCCAGATGTTCCATTAGTTCCAGAAGTTCCTGACGAACCACTTGAACCAGATGAGCCAGATGTTCCACTTGTTCCAGATGAGCCAGATGTTCCACTTGTTCCAGATGAACCTGAACTTCCAGATGAACCTGATGTTCCGCTTGTTCCAGATGTTCCATTAGTTCCAGAAGTTCCTGACGAACCACTTGAACCAGATGAGCCAGATGTTCCACTTGTTCCAGATGAGCCAGATGTTCCACTTGTTCCAGATGAACCTGAACTTCCAGATGAACCTGATGTTCCGCTTGTTCCAGATGTTCCATTAGTTCCAGAAGTTCCTGACGAACCACTTGAACCAGATGAGCCAGATGTTCCACTTGT